>WBZY01001581.1_pt1 | contig 11234 bp, 9 predicted proteins | sample 5204191 | NCBI WGS metagenome assembly WBZY01 (sample SAMN12344363, study PRJNA552823) | activated sludge metagenome | biome: Activated sludge suspended growth; feature: Anammox Sidestream; material: Wastewater; isolation source: activated sludge from anammox sidestream of wastewater treatment... | reverse complement strand
AGCCGCACAGGATGAACATGACCGGCACGCGCGAGGCCTGGCGGCCAAAGGGGTCGATCCTCTCGGCGGCCGAGCGCCCCAAGGCAACGGGCGACTACAAGGCCTGGAAGCCGGAATAGGGCTGGAGCGCGCGCGCCTGCTTGCCTCTCGGACGCATCGGTTGATTGTCCGGTCCGGACCGGGGAAGTTCGCGTCACTCGGAGCATCAATGGGCCTTCCTGGCGCCAAGTTCTCGAATGAAACTGGAAAGGCCGGTGCCGGGGACAGGCCCGGATCGTCGATCAGAGCCGGGGGAATGTTGCGCTTGGCCCGTATCACCAGATCGCTGACCGGTGCCGCTGCGGCCTTCATCGCGGTGACGCCCGCGTTGGGCGAGCGCGTCGAGAACCAGGTTGCTGTGTTCGCCGCGCTCGACAAGGTGACGGCCCGCATCTCGAAGCTCGAGGTGCCGCTCGGACAGACCGTGGAATTCGGTGCCTTGAAGGTGACGCCGCGCGCCTGCTACTCGCGCTCTCCGACCGAGCCGCCCAAGACGACGACCTTCGTCGAGATCCAGGAGATGCAGCTCGACGGCAAGGAGACGAAGCTGTTTTCTGGCTGGATGTTCGCGGAAAGCCCGGGCCTCAACGCGGTCGAGCATCCCGTGTTCGACGTCTGGCTGACGGAGTGCCAGAAGCCGTCCAAGGCGCAGGCGCAGGTCGCGCCAAAGGGCGGAGCGGGAGGCGATGGCAAGGCGCGGCCGTCGGGTGCCGCCGGCTCTCTGCCCCCCGAGGAGCCGTTCGAGCCACGCCGCCGCGTCCGGCGATAGCGGGTTGACGGCGCCGCATTGACAAGCAGCCACCTTCGGTTGGACGCTTGCAGCCAATGGAACACACCTTCGACCTCTCGATGCTCACCCGCCGGAATGTGCCGCGGCGCACTTTCGATGCGGGGGAAAAGGTCTTCCTGGAGCAGGAGGCGGGCTCCGAGATGTTCGCGGTGCTGTCCGGGCGGGTCGACGTGCTCACGTTCGGCAAGATGCTGGAAAGCGTCGGCCCCGGCGGGATCTTCGGCGAGATGGCCTTGATCGACAAGGGCCCGCGTTGCGCGGCCGCGCTCGCCGCCGAGCCGACCGAGGTCGCCGTCATCGGCAAGGAGCTGTTCCTGACGCTGGTGCACGAGGAGCCGTCGTTTGCGCTGTACGTGATGCAGACCCTCGTTCGGCGGCTGCGCAAGGTGCGCTAGCGTCCTGAAACCGATGCTCGCGACCGCCCGGCCGCGAGGTTGCGAGCGAGCTTCGGAAACAATAGGCACACGAGAGCCATGGAGTTGCCAGTGTGGCTCGGATCACGAAGCTCGTGCCGAGCGTGCCGGACATGCCGACGATGTTCGCGATCACCACACTAGCCAAAGGGGTTCGTCCTTTCGCAGCGACTGCAGCGCACCGGTTGCGACGAGAACCGGGATCGGCGCGGAACGGCAACGGGCGAACCTGCACCACCGCGCGATGGAAAGGCTCCCGGGTTCAGCTCGCGGCACGCAAGGCGCGTGCGGCCCTGGGCGCGAAATACGTGAGGATGCCCGCGGCGCCTGCGCGCTTGAACGCGAGCAGGCTTTCCATCATCACCTTGTCCTCGTCGAGCCAGCCGTTCTTCGCCGCCGCCATGATCATCGCGTACTCGCCCGACACCTGATAGGCGAACGTCGGCACGCCGAAGCTCTCCGAGACACGCCGCACGATGTCGAGGTAGGGCATGCCGGGCTTGACCATGACCATGTCGGCGCCTTCGGCGATGTCGTGGGCCACCTCGCGGATCGATTCCTCCGTGTTGGCGGGATCCATCTGATAGGTGCGCTTGTCGCCCTTCAACGTCGAGGACGAGCCGACCGCGTCGCGGAACGGCCCGTAGAACGCGCTCGCATACTTCGCCGCGTAGCTCATGATCTGCGTATCCGCGTGGCCCTTGGCCTCGAGCGCGGCGCGGATCGCTCCGATGCGACCGTCCATCATGTCGGATGGAGCCAGGATATCGCACCCTGCCGCCACCTGGTTCAGCGACTGGCGAACGAGTGCTTCCACGGTCTCGTCGTTGAGGATGATGCCGTCGCGGACGAGCCCGTCGTGGCCGTGGCTGGTGTAGGGGTCGAGTGCGACATCGAGGATGACGCCGAGGTCGAGCCCTTCGGCCTTGATCGCGCGGGTGGCGCGGCAGACGAGGTTGTCCGGATTGAAGGCCTCGCGCGCGTCGTCCGTTCTGAGCTTGGGATCGGTATATGGAAACAGCGCGATGGCCGGGATGCCAAGGTCGGCCGCCTCGCGTGCGGCCTTGACGACGAGGTCGATCGACAGCCGCTCGACACCCGGCATCGAGGGAACGGCCTCGCGCTTGCTCTTTCCCTCGATGACGAACAACGGCCAGATGAGATCGGCGGGCGTGAGTGTCGTCTCCGCGACGAGACGGCGGGACCAGGGCGTGCGGCGGTTGCGGCGCAGCCGCACGGAAGGAAAGCCCGACGGCGTGTGATGGGTGGCGCGGGCCGCGGCGGCGGCGGGCAGATCGGCTGCGGAATGACGGTTGGACAAGTGGTCCTCTCAGGCTCGGGTGCGGCGTTGGCGGGCCGGGGCTCGCGCGAAACCTACCTTGGCGCGGCTGGCCGCGCGCAGCAAGGGCAGGCCATTGGCTCGGGTTGCCGCGGTTCCGCACAGGACAGCCCGACCGGCAGCCGTCTGTCATGACGGTGACGTCGGCTGGCGCTGATCGCTTGCCGCATGGAGCACCATGAGATCCTCGAGCACAAGGAGCCCCCCCATGAAGCCCTCGATTACCCTGTCCCTGCTGGCGCTGACCGTGTTGCTGGCCGGCGGCGGCGCATCCAGTCCTGTCGAGGCGGCGGGCAAGCGCATCACACTGCCTCCGGGCAGCATCACGCCCCCGCCGACGGTCGTCAAACCCGATACACGCTATCACCGATTCCCTCTGGACACGCCGCGCACACGGGATGCCTCGAGCTTGCCCGGCGGGGTTGCCGTCGACGTCGTCAGGAAGCGGCTCTGGTAGAGCCGGCAGAACGCGTGGGGCGGCGTGCCGGCGCCGCTCCTTGCGCCGCGCTACTCGCAGAAATTGCCGGATTTCCGCTCGGCCATGTCGACGTGGAAATGGTTGCGGTGGGCGTTGTTGGATTCAGGCCCGAGCACGGTTCCGAAGATCTTGCACGCTTCCGTGTGCGCCTCGCGAAGGAACTGCATCTTGCCGGAGGTCATGTCGCGTTTCGAAGGCGCGGCCGGGGCCGCGGTCTTCGTGTGGAGCGGATCGTTGGGTGGAGGCCGTGGGCCGCCGAGGCGGTCGGGAGCCACGCCGAACGTGGTGGCGGCGTCCGCTGCGCCCCCCCCTGAGCCCGGCAGCGTGATCGTCACGCGCGGTACCCCCTCGATGATGGTCGATCGGGCGGCCTCGCCGGCAAACGGGCCGACCTTGGGTGCGGGCGCGCGCGCCTGGGTTGCTGCCGCAGCCGCGGCTGCGGCCTTTTCCGCTGCAAGCTTCTCGGCAGCCGCCTTCGCGGCTGCGGCTTGGGCGGCGACGTCGCGCCGTGTCAGTCCCCAGTCGTCGAGAAGAATTGCCGTATCACCCTTTGTCGTCGTGAAGCCACGGATATCGAGGGCATTGGCCTTGCCGTGCTCCGACAGCCGCGTCTTGGCTCTGCCGTAGGCGTTGCGGCAGGAGTAGTCGCTCATCGTCTCGATCTTTATGACCTCGCCGCCCAGGTGCTTGCGGGCGAGCGGCTGGACCGAGCTCTTGACCCAGTCATGCATGGCAGCCGCCATGTCGCAGGTCACGACTGGGGGCGGCGAAAGCGCGACCTCGGGCTTCTTGCCGATGCTTATGACCCGCACGGGAGCGGGAGCGCCGCATTCCCCCTCGCGGATCGGCGCCTCGGGCACGGTGATCATTTCAAGCTTCGCCAGGATGTGGGCGCAGCGGGCTTTGCCGAGCGCGATATCTGCCGGTGTCCAGACGTTGGCGGCCTTGCCGGGTGCGATCTTGGCGAGTGCCTCGGCCTTTGACTCGGGCAGCGTCTTGGGCCAGGAGCCGCTCGGCGCCGGCCGGTCAGCCGCTTGCGGGGCGGTTGGCTGTGCCGGAGGTGTCGGCGTGGGAGCATGCACGGCTGGAGCGGCCTGCACCGGCTTGCGCTCCGCCGCGACGAGAAGGGGCTGGGCTCGCTCGCTGACGAACTGGACGGGGGCCTGCTGTGCGGCGGCCGGTGCAACGATGGAGCCGGTGCTCTCGAACAAGGATAGCGCTGCCGCAAGGAGCCCAAAACCGACGTACATGCCACGCATCCCGATCAGCCCCCCTGCTGCGAGAACATTGTCTTGTGGATCTTGCCGGCTGGTGCTTGACGCCCTACTGAGACGCGCGTGGCGAATCAGGTCGGAATGATCCTCCGTATTCGTAGTCTTGTATAGCGCCGAAATGGGGCGGTACTAGGCGTCAGTCGCGACAAACACAAAATCGAGGAACAACCTGTGAATAATCCGGATGCGTCCACGGGGGGGGCCGCCCAGGCGACCCCGGATATCACGATCGAGACGAAGGGCGCCGCCGGAGTGGTCACGTTCGAACGGGTCAGGGCGCTCAACGCGCTCACCACCCAGATGCGCGAGCGGATGGGCGAGGCCTTCACCCTGTTTGCACGCAACCCGCAGATCTATGCCGTGGTTCTCGCATCCGCTTCGCCCAAGGCCTTCTCGGCAGGTGGGGATGTCCGCGAGCTCGTCAAATGGGGGCGCGAGGACCGCGCGCGCGCCGAGCGGGCCTTCGCGGACGAGTACCGGCTGAACTGGCGCCTGGAATGCTTCTCCAAGCCGACGATCTCGTTGATCGACGGCATGGTGATGGGCTCTGGCGTGGGAGTGTCGCTGTTTGGAACCCACCGAGTGGCCGGGGAGGGGTACCGGTTCGCCATGCCCGAGACGGCAATCGGACTTTTTCCCGATGTCGGCGTCGCTCATGCATTCGCGCGGATGCCCCATGGGATCGGCAACTATCTCGGTCTGACGGGCCGCGCGATCGGGCGTGCCGATGCCCTCCAGCTGGGGCTAGCGACGCATTGCATTGGTCGCGGGCATTTCGATGAAATCGTCGCCGCCCTGACCGAGGCCGAGCCGGTCGACCCGTTGCTCGACAAGCTGCATGCCGACCCGGGCGAGGGTGAGATTGCCCACTTGAAAGGGCTCATTGCCGATACGTTCGAGGCCTCGCGGGTCGAGGAGATCGTCGAGCGCCTGGGACGCATCAAGGCGGCCGGCCAGGAGTGGGCCGGGGCCGTGCTGGCCGAGCTTTCCAAGCGCTCGCCGCTCTCTCTCAAGATCACGCTTCGCCATATCCAGGGTGCCGCCGGTCATGATTTGAGAGGCGTGCTGGAAACCGATTACCGTCTTGCCTGCCGCTGCCTGGAGGGTCACGACTTCGCGGAGGGTGTCCGGGCCGCGCTGATCGACAAGGACGGGAGGCCCAACTGGGTTCCCGCCCGGCTCGAGGACGTCACCGAGGACATGGTCGAGGCCTGTTTCAGGCCGCTGGTAGGAGGGGAGCTCAATCTTCCGACCCGAGATGAGATGCAGGCCGCACGGGCGTGAGGGGGTGGATTTGCGCGCAATGCGCGTGATTGATGCAACTGATTGTTAGTCACGTTTCTCAGGAGGTATTACGATTTCGTTCCGGAATACCCCCGTTACTATTCTTTTACTATATCTATTCAGGTAACTTTTAGTTGTGAAAGCTAGTCTGCCTTGAAACCCGGAAACAACCGGGGCGTGCGTCAAACCAAGTGTGAGCTAAAGGCAGGACAACCATGGGTATTGCGTTGGATGTGGCGCGTCATCGCGCGCCGGCGAACGAGGAAAGCTTCCGTTCCGAGTACTTGCAGGCGCTGCGCCTGATCGAGCGCCTCCATCGGCTGCTTCTCGATGTGATCAAGGACGAGTTCGATCGCCTGGGCGGGTCCGAGCTCAACAGTGTGCAGGCGCTGCTCTTGTACAACATCGGCGAGGCCGAGCTGACGGCGGGCGAGCTGAAGACCCGGGGCTATTACCTCGGCTCGAACGTCTCCTACAACCTGAAGAAGCTCGTCGACATGGGCTACATCCACTACAAGCGGTCGGAAACCGATCGCCGGTCGGTGCGTGTCAGCCTGACCGACAAGGGCCTCGAGGCCAGCGACGTGGTGAAGAAGCTGTATCATCGCCAACTGGGCTCCGTGCAGACGGTGGGCGAGATCAACGGTGACGATTTCCGAGGCCTCAACAAGGCCCTGGTGCGGCTCGAGCGGTTCTGGTCCGACCAGATCCGCTACCGCCTGTGAACGACGGGCAAGGCCCGGACGAGAAAAAGCCGTGACGATGACGTGGGGGTGGCCCGGAGCGGCCGCCCCTTTTCATGTATTTGATATTCCTTGCATTCGCAGATTGCTCCTTGTGGCGGGCGCGCCGCACGACCGCGTCATCGCGTTGAGGCCGTCCGTTTGGCGCTTTTCAAATCGAAGCGAATACCGCACCTTGCGGTCCACGTAGTGATGCGGTCGCCGCAGCGGGTGGTTGATTGTCTAAGCTGCTGGCCGCGAGACGAACAGTCCGGCTCGGGCCAGGGCTTTGAAAAACTGAGGCAGGACATATCGTTGTGGGCAGCGGGCCGGGGCGGGTGCATCGAAGCGCCCGCAGGACTGCTCCGGCAACTCGGCCCTGCCGTTTGATGGATCAGGAGCGGCAGTTGAATACGGGCGCTGAGCGGATTTCGGGTCGTGGATCGATGGGCCGGGTACTGACGGGTCTCATGCTGGCGGGCCTCGTGCAGATGACGGCGCCGGCCGCCTGGGCCTATGAAGGCAGCGATTCCTGGTTCCGCATGGGGGCACCCGATTCGGGCCGGCGCCCGGGCGACACCTACGACAAGGAGTTCATCAAGGAATGGGAGGCGAACCCGCCCAAGGGCTTCCCCACGCTCTCGCTCGCAAACGTCGAGGCCACCCGGCAGGCCATCAAGCGCTATCAGTCGATCGTGTCCTCGGGTGGTTGGGCGCAGGTTCCCGAGCAGCAGATGCAAGTCGGCTCGTCGGGCCAGGCGGTGAAGCTGCTGCGCTCTCGCCTTGCGGCCTCGGGTGATCTCAAGGACGACGAAGGCGGCGAATCTTTCGATTATTACGTCGAGAAGGCGGTCAAGCGCTTCCAGGCCTCGAACGGCCTGACCCCTACCGGCATCGTCGACAAGCGGACGCTGGCGGCCCTCAACGTTCCGGCCGCCGCCCGCCTGCGCCAGCTCCAGAACGGCGTCAACCGGCTGTCGGAGCTCGCCCGCACGGCCGGCAAGCGCTACGTGATGGTCAACATTCCCTCGGCCCAGATCGAGGCCGTGGAGGGCAACCGGGTCGTCTCGCGGCACGCGGGCGTGGTCGGCAAGATCGATCGCCCCACGCCGCTGCTGCGCACCACCATCCACGAGATGAACTTCAACCCCGTGTGGCACCTTCCGCCCACGGTCATCAGCAAGGATTTGATCCCGCGCGGGCGGGAGATGCAGCGCGCGGGCAAGAACGTGCTGACCAAGTTCGGCATCGACGCCTATGACGGCAACGGCAAGAAGCTCGATCCGGAAAAGATCAACTGGTCCTCGGGCATGCCGATGGCGCTGTCCTACAAACAGCAGCCGGGCAAGGATAATCCGCTGGGCTTCCTGAAGATCAACTTCCACAACGCCCACTCGGTCTACATGCACGATACGCCGTCGGAAACGCTGTTCGGGCGTAACTTCCGCGCGGCAAGCTCCGGTTGTGTGCGGGTGCACGGCATCGAGCAGCTTGCGAGCTGGCTGCTTGCCGATCAGGGCGGCTGGAGCATGGAAAAGATCGAGCAGATGAAGAAGTCGGGCGAGACGCAGAACGTGCGCCTCAAGAAACCCGTGCCACTCTACTTCGTCTATATTACCGCCTGGGCGACGGAGGACGGGATCGTCCACTTCCGCCGCGACCTCTACAATAAAGACGGCGTCGGTTCCACGGCCTCGGCCTATTGAGGTCTTGTCTGCAAAGTGCAGCGGAGTAATCGCCGCGCCAAATTCAGAAGAAAGGGCCGGTTCTCGCAACCGGCCTTTTTTGCATCGCCAGCGCCTGCCGGCACGACATGAGCACCGACATGTGGGGTGCATGCCAGCGGTTGCCGGCAGCGGCCCGGTCCGCGCTCTCGCGCCTGATCTCGCGCCTGATCAGGTCCCATGCGGACAAAATGAGGCAGGCAAAGTCGCAGCCGCCCGCTGCAGAATTCGGGTGGTCTGTTGATCATGGTCAATTTTCGCGCGATACCAGCATGCCATCTATCCGACCCATCTATCCGACGCTGAAACGCTGCTCGGAACCGATTTCACCGCACGGACGGCGTCGAGTCGAAGGCGCGACACAAGTATCCTTGATCTTGGCGCCATTGGCGTGTTTGTTGGAGCAAAATTCGGGGAGGTCCGGTCGCTCGATGGACTATGCTAAACGGTTCGAGGATGCGCTCGATGCAGTTCGGCGCGAAGGTCGCTACCGCGTTTTCGCGGACGTGAAGCGGCGCCGCGGCGCTTTCCCAAAGGCGAACTACGTCGGGATCGACGGCGAGCGGCCGATCACCGTGTGGTGCTCGAACGACTATCTCGGGATGGGCCAGCACCCCAACGTGCTCGCGGCCATGCACGAGGCCATCGAGACCGTCGGCGCCGGGTCCGGCGGCACGCGCAACATCTCCGGCACGACCCACTACCACGTGGAGCTCGAGCACGAGATCGCGGATCTGCACGGCAAGGAGGCGGCGCTCCTGTTCACGTCCGCCTACGTCGCCAACGACGCCACGCTGTCCACGCTTTCCAAGCTGATGCCCGATGTCGTGATCTTCTCGGACGAGAAGAACCACGCATCCATGATCGAGGGCATGCGCCGTGGTGGTTCGGAACGGCAGATCTTCCGCCACAACGACATCGCCGATCTCGAGGCCAAGCTGAAGCTCTACCCGAAGGAGCGGGCGAAGATCATCGCCTTCGAGAGCGTCTACTCGATGGACGGCCATATCTCGCCCATCGCCGCCATCTGCGATCTTGCCGACAAATACGGCGCGATGACCTATCTCGACGAAGTCCACGCGGTCGGCCTGTACGGCCCGCGCGGCGGCGGCATCGCCGAGCGCGACGGGGTGATGCATCGCGTCGACATCATCAACGGCACGCTGGCCAAGGGTTTCGGCGTCATGGGCGGCTACATCGCCGCGTCCCGGAACTGCTGCGACGCCATCCGCTCGTATGCGTCGGGCTTCATCTTCACCACCTCGATCGCGCCCGCGATCGCAGCGGGTGCCTTGGCGTCGATCCGCTATCTGAAGTCGAGCCAGATCGAGCGGGCGCGCCACCAGGAGCGTGCGCGCACGCTGAAGGCACGCTTGACGGCTGCTCGCATTCCCGTTCTGGACAATCCCAGCCACATCGTGCCTGTGATGGTCGGTGACCCCGTCCACTGCAAGGCGGTGACCGACACGCTGCTCGAGCGCTACGGCATCTACGCGCAGCCGATCAATTACCCGACCGTCCCCCGGGGCACCGAGCGCATCCGCCTCACCCCTTCCCCGCAGCATTCCGACGCCGAGATGGATCATCTCGTGGCATCGCTCACCGAGCTGTGGGAGGCCTGCCCGGTCTCGCACGGAAAGACCGTGCGGCTCGCCGCCGAGTAACGGGCGCCTTGTACGAACGGGCGGGAACGACAGGCACGAACAGGACGATGCGCCGCGGACAGGGTGGGGCTTTTCCCCCACCCTCGGACCACCCTATCGGGTGTCGCCGCAGGCTGTCTGATCGGCTAGCTTCCCCACGTCTTGAACGGGTCGATCACCAGGTGGCGCTGGCTTGTGCCTGCGACGGGTGGCACCCTGTCGAGCCGCCTTCGACTATGGTACTAAGCCGTTCCTTGATCACGCCTCCGAGGTGGCGCCTGCCGCATTCATCCGGTGCGGACCGGTCCCATCGTCCCGGTCGGCCGTAGCAATTCGAAGAACGACGAAAACAACAAGCACACCGTCTCAAACGTCCAAACTCGAGGAAACGAACCCTATGTCGACCGCAAAAGCCGCCTCGGCCGCAACGTCCAATTTCTTCACCGCGTCGCTCGCGCAGAGCGATCCGGATCTGGCAAGCGCCATCAGCAAGGAGCTCGATCGCCAGCAGCACGAGATCGAGCTGATCGCGTCGGAGAACATCGTATCGCGCGCCGTGCTCGAGGCGGCCGGCTCGGTCCTCACCAACAAGTACGCGGAAGGCTATCCGGGCAAGCGCTACTATGGCGGGTGCCAGTATGTCGACATCGCCGAGGAGCTCGCCATCGAGCGCGCCAAGAAGCTGTTCGGCTGCGGCTTCGCCAACGTGCAGCCGAACTCGGGCAGCCAGGCCAACCAGGGCGTGTTCAACGCGCTGCTGAAGCCCGGCGACACCATCCTCGGCCTTTCGCTCGCGCACGGCGGCCATTTGACCCACGGTTCACCCGTCAACCAGTCGGGCAAGTGGTTCAAGCCGGTCCACTACGAGGTGCGCCCCGACACGCAGCGCGTCGACATGGCCGACGTCAGGAAGCTCGCCCAGCAGCACAAGCCGCAGATCATCATCGCGGGCGGCTCGGCCTATCCGCGCACGATCGACTTCGCCGAGTTCCGCAAGATCGCCGACGAGGTGGGTGCGGTGTTCATGGTCGACATGGCCCACTTCGCGGGTCTGGTGGCGGCCGGGCTCTATGCCAACCCCTTCCCGCACGCCCACGTCGTCACCACCACGACCCACAAGACGCTGCGCGGCCCCCGCGGCGGCATGATCCTGACCAACAGCGAGGACATCGCCAAGAAGATCAACTCCGCGATCTTCCCCGGCATCCAGGGCGGCCCGCTGATGCACATCATCGCGGCCAAGGCGGCAGCGTTCGGCGAGGCGCTGAAGCCCGAGTTCAAGATCTACATCAAGAGCGTGATGGACAACTGCCGCGCCATGGGCGAGGTGCTCGTCCAGAACGGGTTCGCGCTCGTCTCGGGGGGAACGGACAGCCATCTGATCCTCGTCGATCTGCGGCCCAAGAAGCTCACCGGCAAGGCCGCGGAAGCAGCGCTCGGACGCGCCTGGATCACCTGCAACAAGAACGGCATCCCCTTCGACCCGGAGAAGCCCATGGTGACCTCCGGCGTCCGCCTGGGCACGCCG
>WBZY01001579.1_pt1 | contig 11250 bp, 9 predicted proteins | sample 5204191 | NCBI WGS metagenome assembly WBZY01 (sample SAMN12344363, study PRJNA552823) | activated sludge metagenome | biome: Activated sludge suspended growth; feature: Anammox Sidestream; material: Wastewater; isolation source: activated sludge from anammox sidestream of wastewater treatment... | reverse complement strand
AGGCAGCTCTTGCGGGTGGGGCAGCTCTTCCTGGTAAGGCAGCTCTTGCGGGTGGGGCAGCTCTCTGAGCTGCCCCCGGTCCGCCGGCTCTCCGAGCCGGCGCAGCCCCGCACATCCCTTGTACCCGCTTCCTACCCACGACCCACATCCGGCGCCTTTCTCACGGCTTCGGCTTGTCCGCCGGTTCTTCTTCCGACGCTTTCTCCAGGTAGCCCAGGCTCGACATCGCCCGACGCTGCGCTCGGTCCTCCGGCGAAAGCTCCTCCGGGGAAGCCGGCTCCAGATCCCGCAGATCGAACTCGTACCCCAGCTCATCCCGGAAGAACACCAACCCGTTGTTCTCCGCCACGGTCCGCTCACCCTTGCCCCGCCGCACAAGCTCGTCAAACGTCTCGCGGATCGCCTGCTCGGCGGCCAGCGTGAACGCATCCAGCTCCGCCCGCAGCAGCGCCCCCTTCGACACCTCGATCGCCGCGCCATCCGACAGCCGAACAAGGCTCGGCCCCAGCGGCAGGTGCTTCCCGTTAGTCGTCGGGCTGACCTTCCAGATCGGGCTGTCCGCCGGACGGCGGTCCTCCCGGTAATACATCCCTCGGAACGCCACCCCGCGCTGCGAGAATCCCTCGCAGAACACCGGCTTCTCCTCCGGCTCCTTTCCCGACCGCACCGCCGCCGCCCACGACCGCCCGGACGTCTTCTCGACCGGCTTCAGACCGATCATCTCCGTCATCGTCGCGTACACGTCCACCCCGCCGATCGGCGTCGTCAGCACCTTCCCCGCCGGGACGCCCGGTCCGACGATCGCCAGCGGCACGCGCACCTGATCCAGACCCACCGAGTGACTGTGCGAGAAGAAAAACTCATCCTCCGAGAACGCCTCCCCGTGATCCGACGTCAGCACGATCACCGTGTTGCGCATCAGCCCGAGTTCGTCCGCCCGGTCGAACAACGCCTGAATATGCCGGTCGAGGTAAAGAATCTCGTTGTCGTAACGCAACCCGTAACGCCACGCCGCCCGCTCCTCCTCGATCACCTGGTACGTCGGGATCGCCTTGTACCCCGACGTGTCCGCCCCGACCGGAAGAATCCGGTCTTTCTCCGGCGGAGGCGCCGCGTCCCCGAACATCGTCAACTCACAGGGCGGGCTGTAAGGCCCGTGCGGATCCTGATAATGAACCCAGAGGAAAAACGGCGCGTCATGCACCTGGTTGAGGATTTCCAGCGCCTCCTGCGTCGTCGCCGTCGCCTCCTTCGGCAGGTAGCGCTCGTGCGCCCGGTCGAACTGGAGGTCCACGTAAAGCGCGAAGCCCTGGTGCAGCCCCAGCCGGCGGTTCAGCGTCGGGTTGCTGATGACGGCGGCGGTCCGCATCCCCGCGTCCCGGCACTGCTCCGCCAGCGTCACCGTCTTCCCCGACAGCTTGAAGAACCGGCCGTTGTCCAGCATCACCGAGTTGAAGCTCGGATAAAGCCCGGTCAGCAGCGAAATGTGCGACGGCGCCGTGTACGACGCCGACGAAAACGCCCACTCAAACCGCGTCCCCCGCGACATGAACCGGTCCAGGTTCGGCGACGTCGCCCGCCGATATCCGTAACCCCCCAGCCGATCCGCCCGCAACGTGTCGATCGTGATCAGAATCAGATTAACGGGCTTCTCCGCAAGGACGGCGCCCGCTCCCGTGGAGGGAACCCCCGCGCAACCCAGCAACAATCCCGCAATGCATAACATGTGCTCACACCTCCACGCGACGTTCACACCTCAGACGTTTGTTTCATAACCGAGCCGCGCCCGTCAGGAAGCGTTCTTATTTCGCACCCCCCCGAGAATCCTGCAACCGCGTTTTGATAACCGCTTTGCGGTGCAGACTCTCAAGTTCGGCTTCCAGAAGTCGCGTCACGACTCGTGCGTCCTCCAGCGTGCAGACCGGCGAACCCGACGATCGCGCCGCCTCGACAAAGTGTCGGACCTCCCCGTCATACCCCCCCTCGTCGGGCAGGTCGATCGCTTCTTGCTGGCCGTCCCGGTGCAGCGTCAGCGGCGGCGACTTCGACAGGTCGAACTCCGCCGTCGCGGCCTCGAAGCGGACCACGTACTGCATCCGGAAACCGAAGCCGGGCGCATGTCGCCAGCCCGCTTCCGCGACCACATGCGCCGGACCGCGCTCATACCGGTAGAGCGTCGTGACGTGATCGCCGTCCCCCGCGCTGCACACCGCGTCCGGATCGCCGAAGCACCAGCGGATGAAGTCCGCGTCGTGCAGGTGAAGATCGAACATCACGCCGCCCGTCTGCCCCGCGTCGCCGTAAAACTCCGGCGCCCACGTCGGCGCACTGCCCAGCCGCCGGAACACCGCGCTTTGCACCCGCCCGTAACCCCCGTCCGCGATCCGCTCCTTCAGCCACGCCCACCCCGGCCAGAACCGCATGCACATCGCCGGCATGACGACGCGCCCCGATCCCTCCACTCCCGCGATCAGACGCTCCACCTCCGACGAGCGGATCGCCACCGGCTTTTCCACCAGAACGTGCTTGCCCGCACGGACCGCGGCGATCGACAGCTCCACGTGCGTCGGCGTGTGCGTGCAGACGCTGACCGCGTCCACCTCCGCGTCGGAAAGCAGCGCCGCCGCGTCCGTGTAACGCCGCACGCGCCTCAGGTTCGCCGTCTCGCCCGCGCCGCCGCCCGGGTCGAGGTTCCCGCCCGTCGCCCCGAGACGCTCCGCCCGCTGCGGATCGCGGTCGCACACCGCGACCAGCCGGCAGACGCCCGCGCGCTCCGCGCGAAGATAGGCGCGCACGTGCGTCGCGCCCATGAAACCCAGCCCGATCACGCCCGCCCGAAGCGGCGGCGCACCGCTCATCACCGTCCCTCCGCGCCGTCCGCGAACGACGCCCCGCCGTCCGCGGCAAACGATGCGACGCCGGAAAGTGCCGCGCGAATGTCACTCACGCGGTCGTCGCCGCCTTCCCGCTCGATCATCCAGTCCCCCGCGACGCCCCGCTCCCGCGCCACGCGGAAGAACTCCGCCCAGTCCACCTCGCCCTCGCCGAAACGCGTCTCCTCTCCCCAGGTTCCGACGCGCCTTGAGGACCGGGCGTCCTTGATGTGCAGTTGAACGACGCGCGACGCCAGTTGTTGCAGCGCCGCCGCAGGGTCGCCCATCCCGTAAAGAAGCATGTTCGCCGGATCGAAGTTCACCCCGACGTTCGCCGCCCCCAGCTCGTCAAGCGCCTCCAGCAACGTCGTCGCCGTCTCCTGACCCGTCTCCAGCCCGACATGCACGCCCTCTCGAGCGAACGCCGCCGCAACCTCGCGCAACCGATCCAGCATCACCCGCCGCACAGGATCCCCGGTGTCGTGCGGCAGAAACCCCGCGTGAAACGTCACCAGCCCCAGACCCAGCGCCGCCGCGACCCGTGCGTGTTCCGCCGCCGCCGCGAGGTTCGCCGGCCAGTGCTCATCCGGACGCACCCCGCCCGTCCGACGGATCGACTCCGGCGTCGAGTAATCCTCGCCGCGCGTCGCCATCATCCCCGAGCGGATCGCGATCCCCGCATCCGCCAGCCGCCGCGACGTCTCCCCCGCATCCCAACGTCCTTCGCACAGCGGACCCAGCGCAAGCTGCACGCACGACGCCCCCGTCGCACGCACCTTCTTCACCAGGTCCGAAGAAGACTCCGGCCGCAACGACCACGAACACACGCCCACCCGACGAGTCATAAACACGACTTGTACGAACCCGCCGCGCCGTGTGCAATCTTCCGGCAGGAACATCACTCAAAACCGAACCGCGCCCGTCAGGAAGAGGAACGACGAAATCACGATTCTTGATTCAAGATTTCCGATTCAAGATTCAGAATTCGGGACTCAACGATCGGGGCTGCTTCTTATTCTGTATTCACCAGGCGTCTCGAATCTCGATTCTTGAATTCTAACCCTTGAATCATACTCCGGCCGCCGGTCGATCACGCCCGCGCGACCGCCGGTCGCGCCGCCAGCGGGTCCGCCGCCGCGGCCTCACGGAACGCCCCCGCCCGCACGCGGCAACTCTCGCATTTCTGACACGGGGACTCCCCGCCGTGCTCGCAGGTCCACGTGTGCTGGAACGCGACCTTGCGCCGCATTCCGAGACGAATGATCTCCGCCGCCCGAAGCTCGATCAGCGGCGCCTCGATGCGCGCCGCGGTCCCGCGCGGCAGCGCCGTTTCGATCATGCATTGCCACGCATGAACGAACTCGCGCCGCCGGTCCGGCCGCCCCGATCCGAACGGCGCCCCCAGCCCGCCCTCATCCGCAACCTGGCTGACGCCCGTGATCACCCGGTCCGCCCCGATCTTCGCCGCAACATGCGCTCCCAGACTCAGCATCGCCGGCAGCAGCCCGCGCGATCCGCCCGCCGCCCCCAGATCCGCATCAGGACGAAGCCCCGCCGATTCCGAACTCGCCGCCCCCGCGCGGCCCGCCTCACGCAACGGCGCAGGCCCCACCGTCCACCGCACACACCGCCAGCCCGCCGTCCCGCGGCACAATCGCTCCAACGCCGACCACCCCCGCGCCGCCGCCGGCGATCCGTGATCCACAAAAAGGTGAACGCCCTCCGCCGCCGCGCTCACCGCAGCCGCCACGGCGCTCTTCAATCCCCCGCTGCTGAGCACAACGACCGACGGCATGATCGAACCTCTCGAGAATGATGAACCCCGGCGCGCCTGACGAGACGCGCCCGTTAAGACTCATCGTCTCCTCAAGGATTCCGGCTTAAGAGAGGGCCGCGGGATTAGGATCGCCTGCCGAGCCGCGCCCGTAAGGAAGCGTTCTTTTTCCCAGCCCGCATTGAAGGCTCTGCAACAGCGTCCAAGAAAGGACGGCAGGACAAAAACATCAACCGAGCCGCCCCGCCCTTGACGTTGCGCGGCAAATTCAAGGGTCAGGAAGCGGGTTTTCTCAAAAACGGCCCGCAGTTCGCCCCGTCGCGGCGCGAGCCGGCAGGGTCACGCCGCCCCCGGCCACAACCACGCGAACGTCCCCGCCGTGACCAGCCCGTAGACGACCCCGTCGAAGAGAAACTTGCAGGTGACGCCCCAACGCGCCCCCTTCCAGATCGAGTCGTGAAGCTGTCCCACGGCGTGTCCCAGCACCGCCGCGGCCAACGTTACGCGGAACACCACCCCCGTCGCCGCCCCCGCCCCCAGCGACGTCCACCCGACGTACCCCGTCAGCCCCCCGACGAGCAGGCAGTATCCGAACCACTGCACCAGGCTGCGGTTCATGTTGAATCCGTCGGGGCCCGTGACCGTCATCCAGCCGACCGGTCCGCGCTTGATCTTCTCGAGCATTTCCGGCGAGCCCATGTCCTTCATGTTCTCGGCGCAGGGGAACATGTACGCCCCCGCCCGGACGCCCGCGCCGCGCATCGCCTCCAGCACCGCCTCCTCGTTCGGCAGCTTCCCACAGTCGCCCTTGTGGATCGGCAGCATCATGTGAATCACCGAGCTGGCGATGAACACCAGCACCGCGGACACCAGGATCGGCAACCACAGTTCAGCAAGAAAGGTCATAAGGAACCTCCAAGGCATCAACCCCGCCCCGAACCGCGGGCTTCAGCCCGCGCGAATTCGCCGGCGTGTGAGGAATCCGGCCTCTTCATTCAAGTCCTGCCGGTCGAGACAGGCCCTTGCGTAACGGGCGAGGATCCCCACTCGCGCGTCAGGTCTTCAGCAGCATCGGCGCGTACTGCTGAATGTAGCCCTTCTGGTGGAAGAACTTCAGCACGTCGTCCACGCCGGAGAACACCTTCGACGCCGTCTGCGTGATGAAGGGCGACGGCTCGGCCTTGGGCTCCCAGACCACGTAGACCTCCTTCGTCCCCTCGAAGGCGTGCTGAAGCTCTCGCTCCACGCCGCTGGACAGCGCCGGTTTTCCGCCGGGCATCTCGGGGATGAAGCTGACGATCATGTCGGACTGGTCGATCAGCTTGAAGTCGCGGGCGTAGATCTGTCCGTCGATGTCCGCGGCCACGGTGGTTACGTCGTGCGCCTTCAGGCGCAGATCCACGCCGTTGACGCGGATCGTGAACCACTCCTCGCCGCGCTGGATCGCCGCGCCGGCGTCGAAGAGCAGGCGCTTCTCGTCCAGGTCGCCGGGGTCGAAGGTGATGAAGTGCTCGGCCAGCGCCGCCCGGAAGGCGTTGATCTGCGCCAGCGTCGCGGGCATGTCGAGCACGTGCGTCATCGGGAACGACGGGTACACGCGCTTCCGCTTCGGCTCGAACATCAGGCGGTACATCATCAGCGCCGCCATCTCCTCGGTCTCGCCGCGGGAGATGATGTAATGCGACCCGTACCCGCGGGTCGCCTCGGCGATCGTCGCCGTAACGACGATCTCCTCCTCGCGCCAGACGAGGATGTCCTTCAGGGTGTGCGGGATGTCGTGCTGCCGCAGGAGGCGCTCATGCACCGCGTCGGCGTTGTCCACCAGCGTGACGTACAGGTCCGCGTCCAGCTCGACCATCTGGTCGTGGTCGTAGGCGTGGAACAGCCCGTGCCGCCAGCGGAACGTCGCATGCGTGTTGACGATCAGGTTCTCGACGCGCCCCGCCAGCGCCATGCAGTCCTTGAAAACGCTCCGCCGCAATCCGTCGAGACGCTTCTTCGGCAGGTCGAGAATCCGCCCGGGGCGGACGTCCGGCGCTTCCGCGTACATCCGGTCCCCGACGTGAAAGAGCGTGACCTCCTTGCCCCGCTCGCGGGCGATCTGGGCCACGCGCTCCAGGAACGGCTTCTTGTCCACCCCCACCTGCCCGGTGACCACGACGCGGACGCCCTTACGCTTGCGCTCTGGAAATAACATGGCCGAAAGTGTAGCACGCCCGTCGGAACCGGGAAAACGTCAAAAAGCCGAAATTTCTGTTGCCTACTGCCTGCTGCCTGTTGCCTGCTGCCTCAAGGCACCACATAATCCATCGGCACCAGCGTCATGCCCTCGTTGGGTTTTTTAACGACCGCCCCCCTGGGGTACCAGTAACGAATCTCACGAGACTCGCGGTTCTTGAGTCGCTCGACATGCCCGTCGAAGAACAGAACGTTGATCCCCTTGCTCCAGACATCTCTCCCGGATCCGTGACGATAGGCCCATTTCAAATTCTCCCCCTCGGTTGGGCTGGACCGCGAGATCGGTCTGCCATCGTTGGTTCTGTCCGTCCGCGCAACGCCGTATTCCCGAGAGCCCGTCCACCACGCGGGCTGCGAGGAAAACGAGCCGAATGTTGTCTCCCAGGGGGTAATGTCCTGATCATGGACAAACGCGCCGCCCTCCAGCCCCAGAAACCGCGTCCCGTCCGCGATCGCAATCTTGTCCGCCGGGGTGCCGACACGATCTACCTTGGATACAAACTCGTTAATCTCCACTTCCCAGCCGGCGTTCCAGGTCGCGGCATTGAAGTACGACCCATTCGCAAACTTCTTGAGAACGGTTGTGCTGTAGTTTCGTCCCCAGTATTGAAAGGACGCTGGCATCAGATAGCTGCACGTCGTAAACGGCTTCCTCTGCATCGCGTCTTCCCACTGCTGTCGATCCTCGCCAGGCGGAAACGTCCCATAGGTGATCGGACCGTCTGGCGCCACCGACGGGCATTGCCAGTAATCCAGAACATCAAGCCAGCGATCCGGCCGACGCTCCGGCAACACCATGGAATACGTAGTGATGGGCGTGATCCAGTCAAACGTCTGCATCGGCGTCGCGCTCTGCTGCAGCGCAGCCTGTGCGTCGGTATCCCCATACGTGGGTTGAGCGCTTCTTGGCGCGATTCCGCTGGTGTTGACGCCCGGGATCCAGTCAAGATTCTCCGTGAAGTATCCGGCGAAACCAGAACCCATGCCCTTGATCTGCGCGCCGCACTTGACGCCTTTCGCCTGTTCGCGGGCGCTGTGCAGGCTTGGCAGGAGAATCGATATCAGGAGGGCAATGATGGCAATGACCACCAGGAGTTCGATCAGGGTAAAGCCGCCGAGCCTGTCTGCGGTCAGCCGCGACCGTTTATGACTGAGCCTCACGGACGATGACATTCAAGGAGCCTCCTTTACCTCGTAAGTCTGGGGATCGACAACCTGATTAACATCGGTCATGCCGCCTAGCTGCGCCTGGTAGCGGTTCACGATGAACCACTTTCCGTCGCGGTCCTCACAGGGCAGCAGGGTGAACTCATTGGTTTCGGGGTTCTTCGCCGGAAGCATGCGGATGTCCTTGCGCTTCATCTCAAACCTGCGGCCCGTCTTGACGCAAACCATGTGATACGGAACATCCGCCAGATCGGGCGGTTGTGACGGATCAGACCGAAAAACCAAATACCCACTTACAATCAGGGCGACGAAGCCCAGACTGAGCAGTACCGATTGCTTGACCGTCGGTTTTTCCAGAGGCCCGCCCTCTCGAAACCAGCCAATACAACTTACAACTTCGGCGATCCGCTTCGCGACTGGGGTTCGATCCGCCCGACGCTTTGCGACCGCCATCCTACCACGGAGCCGCCGATCCGCCAGCTTTTTTCAGGCGCCGAAGGCGCTGTCCCTCTCCCCTGCCTCTGACATTTTTCCCGGCTGTTCCGCCGACACTCTCCCCCGCACGGAGGCGCGGCCGCGCGACGGAAAACGACCCCGGACCAGACGATCCGGGGTCGCCCAAGTCGCTGTAAACCCTCAGCCCACCGAATCCAAGGCCGCCACGCCGGGCTGTGCGTCGCCTGTCGGATCCAGCCGCGTTACGCCGGTCGCCGCGGTTCAGTCACGGACACCGACAACGCGCCGATGCGTCGCTCAGACGCTGTTTCAGAACCGAGCCGCGCCCCTAAGGAAGCGTTCCTGTTCAGCCCTGATCCGAAGGGTTGAAACAGCGTCTTATTGCAACATCCGCATCACAGGCAATCCACGTTTTTGCTCAGACCGCAGCTCGGAACCTCCGCCGTGCCGTCCCGGCTCGGGCACTCCTTGACGACGACCTTGCCGCGGCTGTTGGCGGCCTTGCGGACGCAGTCGCCGTTCGGCGTGACCACGCCGTAGACGGCGCCGGGCGTCGCGTCGAGGACGGTGATCTTCGCCTGGCAGCCGCATCCGCGGGCCTTGGTCTTGGTCTTGAGGCGCTCGTTGCCGTTGCAGGCGTCGCTCTCGCAGTCGCCGCCGCCGCCGCCGCTCTGGGCGGTGACGACGAGGCGCGGGGCGCGGCGGACCAGGCCGAACGGCGCCTGACCGCGCCAGGTGGCCGCCACGTCCGGGTCGCCCTCGTTGATGACCAGCGTCACGGCCGTGTCACTCTCGAGGTCCGACGCCAGCGACGCGCTGCCCGACAGGTCGATCACGTCCACGTCGCCGGTCGCCCCGACGGCCCAGAACTGCTGGGTGATGAACTCGACCGTCAGGTCCGGGATGTTGTTCTCAAACAGCGGGTAGGTCAGCGGGCCGTTGGTCGTCTTGCAGTCGGTGGCGTCGTCCGGGCTGTAGTAGTAATCGACGAACCCGTCGAGGCTGAACGCCGCGACTTCCTGCACCAGTTCGAGCGACACGTTCGTGACGCTCCACTGCCCCGCGCCGTAAGCGGCGTCCAGCGCGCCGCGCAGGTCGGCCGTGTCGAAGCGGAGCACGCCGTAAGAAGCGAAAGCCGCGTTGTTCGCCCCCTCGACGTTGAAGAAGCGGTCGCCGTTGCACGGACCGCGCGGACCGGCGTCCTGGATCGTGCCCGTCTCGTCGGCGGAGGCCTCGACGGCGATCGTCGTCGCGGCGTCCACGTTGCCCGTGGCGGTGACGACGATCTGGGCGGCGAGGTAATTCACGCCGTTGGTGCGGTCATTGAAGGGGTTCTGTCCGCGGTGCGAGGTGGCCACGTCCGGGTCGCCCTCGACGATGACGATGGTGGCGACGCCGTCGCCGCCCGGACCGAGGTCGGCGAGCAGACTGGCGCTGCCCGACAGGTCATACGCATCCACGTCGCCGGCGGCGCCGATGGCGAAGAACTGCTGGGTCACGAACTCGACCGGAAGATCATCCACGCCGCCCTCGGTGAAGGGGTACGTCAGCGGGCTGCTGCTGGTCTTGCAGTCGGTGAGGTCGTCCGTGCTGTAAAAGAGGTCGAGGAAGCCGTCGAGCGCGAAGGACGCCCCGGTCTGCACGAGGCGCAGCTCGACGCCGCTGACCGACCAGTCTCCGGCGCCGAACGTGGCGTCGAACTCGGCGCGAACCTCGTTGGCGTCGAAACGGATGACCGCGTACGACGCAAAATCGCCGTTGTTGACGCCTTCGACGTTGACGAACTGATCGCCGGAGCAGGCCGTGTTCGGACCCACCGGGCGGATCGTGCCCGTTTCATACGTTTTGACCCCCCGCGCGACATCCGCGCCGAACAGCGGCGCCGCCAGGCAGCCCGCCGCCAGAATCGAGAAACCCTTCCGAAGCATGTTCCACCTCCTGGAAAAAACCGAACTCGTGCGTCCTTGTGACCGACGTGGCCTTGCAAGATTGACGGCTGGCCCCCCAACGCGACCCGCGCGCCGTGCGACCGCGCTCAGCGATCGACGCGGATGTTACCAGAGTCGTCCCGCCGCCGCATGAGCGCGCCCCGATAGAAGCGCGAACTTTGCGCTAAGATCAGGGTTATGATCGCTCTGATGGGAACGGTCTATGCGAGGTGCGAGCACCAGGCGATAGTCGTAGCTGTAGTTTCCCAGACACAGACCGACGGCGAATCTCTTTCCATGTTGAGAAAGAATATTATCGGACCACTGTTTTCGCCGGTAGTGGGTCATTTTGAAATTTGACTTTTCGGGCCGATCCTGCATCATCGGGTAATGCCTAACCGGTCAAGGAAACGTCCGCGCGACCTGAATCAGCTTGCTAAGGCCCTCGTCGATGAGGCTACCGGGCAAGCGCCGCCGGAAGAACCGGTCGAGGAAAAGCCCAAGAACCCGGCTGCCGTCGAGCTTGGTAGGCTGGGGGGGTTGAAGGGCGGGAAGGCGCGGGCCGCGAAGCTACCAAAGAAGAAACGCTCAGAGATCGCCAGGCTGGCCGCAACTACCCGTTGGAGCAAAAAGAAGAAGAAGGAGAGAGAAGTTTAGGAGGATTTGATGGCGCATGCAAAGCCCGTAAGTAGCGCAAACAAGCTTGTAGTTCAACAGCTTGACCAACAGATCGAGAGCATCGAAAAAGTGATGGATGGCGATGCTCTGACGTACTTCTTCGACATAGAGATGGGGTCTGAGGCGATCTTCAGAG
>WBZY01001578.1_pt1 | contig 11252 bp, 9 predicted proteins | sample 5204191 | NCBI WGS metagenome assembly WBZY01 (sample SAMN12344363, study PRJNA552823) | activated sludge metagenome | biome: Activated sludge suspended growth; feature: Anammox Sidestream; material: Wastewater; isolation source: activated sludge from anammox sidestream of wastewater treatment... | reverse complement strand
CGCAGGGCGCGATCCGCCTGAGCAGGCACCGGGTCCCGCTGAACGAGCTGGTCGAGCGCGCGGCTGCGACGGCGTACCCGCTCTTCGAGGCGCGCGGCCACCGGCTCTCCGTGTCGGTCCCGCCCGAGCCGCTCCTCTGCGAGGGGGACCCGGTGCGCCTCGAGCAGGTGGTCGGGAACCTGCTCGACAACGCGGCCCGCTACACGAACGCCGGGGGCCACATCGAGCTCCACCTCGAGCGCTGCGGCGACGACGCCGTCCTGCGCGTGCGCGACGACGGGATCGGAATCGCCCCCGAGGCCCTGCCCCGGATCTTCGAGCTCTTCGTGCAGGCAGGGCAGCAGCCGGAGCGCGCGGTCGGCGGGCTCGGGATCGGGCTCGCGGTGGTGCGCGACCTGGTGGCCCTGCACCGCGGGCGGGTCGAGGCGCACAGCGAGGGTCCCGGCCGGGGCGCCGAGTTCGTCGTCTTCCTGCCCTGCGTCGGGGGGACGTTCCGCACGGAGCCGGACGCCGGAGGGGAATCGCCGGCAGCGCCGCAGCCGGGCGGGCTGCGGGTGCTGATCGTCGAGGACAACGCGGACGCCGCCGAGGGCCTGATGATGCTGCTCGAGGTGTTCGGCCACCAGGTGCGCGTTGCGCGCGACGGGCCGAGCGCGCTGGAGGCGGCGCGCGGCGATCCCCCCGACGTGATGCTGGTGGACATCGGCCTGCCCGGGATCGACGGCTACGAGGTGGCCCGGCGCGTGCGGGAGACACCGGCGCTCGGCGAGGTGCCGCTCGTCGCGCTGACCGGCTTCGGGCTCGAGGACGACCGCCGGCGCGCGCTCGCGGCCGGCTTCGACCACCACCTGACCAAGCCGGTCGATCCGGCGCGCCTGCGGAAGCTCCTCGCGCGCTTCGCCTAGGATCTCGGAGGCGACGCGAGGGTGCGTACCTCCGCCGCACCCGATCGGCGATCATCGGCTGGCGCCGGCCTCGTTGCCTTCCGGGGCTTGCTCCCCTTCGACCGCCGGCACGAACTGCAGCGCGTAGAGCGCCGCGCCGCGCATGCGCACCACGAGCTGGACGGTGCGGCCGGCCAGGCTCGAGACGTCGTGGCCATGGCCGAGCCACTCGACCGGATGCGCCACGGAGCTCGCGTTCACGTAGACGCAGTCGTCGGCGCCGAAGCCCGGCACCGGCTGCCCGCGCTCGTCGAGGAAACCCACCTGCGCGTAGCCGGTGGCGCCGGTGTCGACGTTGAGCACGAGCCGCCCTCCGGCAAAGCGCAGCGGGTGCGTGACGAGCAGGGCCTCGCGCTCGTAGGGTGCGTCGGCCGACACGAAGCCGTCGAGGCGTTGCACCAGGCGGTGGAGCACCGGCGGGTGCGGCGCCGCTCCGTGCGGGCTGTGGTACGACGAGCGCGTGTAGGAGTACTGCCAGATCTCGTCGCCGCGCCGGACCATGCCGGAGGCCAGGTAGGGGCGGCGGATCGGGTAGCCCGCGTGGTCGCCGACCGGGACGTAGGCCGGGCGCGGGTGGCGCGTCCAGCGCAGGCCGTCGCGGCTCACGGCGAGCTGGGCCTCGACGAGCCCGCTGCCGAGCCCCCGCTCGGGCGCCGCCAGCGCCTGGCGCGCTGCCGGGCCGTCGTGCTCGTAGTGGAAGTACCAGAGCGGGAAGGCGAGGTAGGCGTCGGGCGCCCAGGGGTACTTGAGGGCGCGCAGGTTGTAGAGATCGGTGGCGACGGGGTCGAGCTCGCGGTCGTGCGCCATCGCGATCGGGAGCTCGAGGCTCGGGCCGGCGGGTGCGAGCGGCCCGTTGTCGAGCCACCAGGGATCGAGGATCTCGCTCGCGAGGCGCATCCGGCGCGCCGCCGCGGCGCGCTGCGCCGCGCTCGCGGGCGCGAACGGCCACGCGTGCAGCGGGTCCCCGGTCTCGGCTCGGACCGCGAAGCGCGAGGTCGCGCCGGCGGGGGTGCGGCCGTAGTCGCTGCGCAGGTGGGCGACGTAGAGCCGGCGCTGGTCGTCGTAGAAGAGGGTCGGGGCGGAGCCGGCGGCGAAGGGCAGGGCGGTCGCGTCGCTGCGCTCGAAGGCGAGGCCGTCGGGCGACGTGTAGAGGAAGAGGCCGCGCTCGGCCGAGCCGCCGAGGAGCTTCCAGCGCGCGGCCGGCCCGGCGTTCGGATCGAGCAGGACCGAGGCGCGGCGGGCCGGGTCGGCCGCCACCAGGTTGCCGCGCCCGCCGGGGAGGTCGGGGGCCTCGAAGCGGAGGCCGTCGCGCGAGAGCCAGACGCAGGTTCCGCCCGGGCACTCGCCGTAGAGGCGGATCCCGCCCTCGCCGTCGTCGACGACCGTGCTCCAGCCGGGGTCGGCCGCGAGGGCCGCGGCCTCGAGCCGGGGCGGGTGGGCGGTGAAGGTGACGTGGTCGCTGCGGGCGAGGAGGGCGCCGTCGAGGAAGAGGTGCTTGCGCCCGCCGAGCTCGATCGTGCGGGGCGGCGAGCGGCCGTCGGGGAAGAGCAGCGGCGGGCCCTCGGGCAGCGCGGGCGCGGGGCCGGGGTGGCGGGCGAAGCTCGCGGGTACGGCGAAGTCCCCGGCGTAGACCTGCGCGTCCGAGAGGCGCAGCTCGTCGAGCGCTCCCGCGAGGGGCCGCTCCCAGCGGCCGTCGCGCCCGACGCTCAGGTAGTCCTCGTCGCCCGGCGGCAGGGGTGCGAGCCGGCCCGCCACGGGCTCGCCCTGCCGGCGCCCGCCGGCGTAGTGACGCAGCTCGCCGCGCGCCGCGTCGTAGACGAACGCGTGGTGCACCCAGCCGCCGGCGGCGAGCGCCGCGGCATCGGTCGGAAGCGAGAGGCGCGCGCCCGAGGGCTCGTTCCACAGCTCGAAGCGCGCCTCGGCCGGGTGGAGCGAGAGGCGGGTCACGTGCTCGCTTCCGCCGTGCGGCCCGCTGCCGAGCTCGAGGAGCACGCCCTCGCCCTGGGCCGTCGGGTCCGCGCGCAGCCAGAACTCGATCGTGAAGTCGCCGCCCCCGAGGTTCAGCCGGCCGGCCGTCGGGTGGAGGAGCGGCGTGCCGCGCAGGTGCGTCTCGCCGTGGACGAGCGCGGCCGCGAAGGTCGCGCTCGCCCAGGTCATCGGCTCGACGCCGCGCCCGGGGCGGGCCGGCGGCGGGCGCAGGCCGATCGCGACCGCGTCCTCCGGATCGAGCGCTGCGGCCGCCGGTGCGAAGGGGCCCGGCTCGACGGGGCGCAGCGCGCGGCCGAAACGCCCGGCCTCGAGCCGGCCGCCACGCCCGAGGTTCAGGAAGGCCCGGTCGGGGCCGGCGTCGTTCAGGACGGAGCCGGGGTAGACCCCCTCCTGCTCGTCGAAGAGCCAGAGCGCCACCGTGTCGGCGCGCGCAGCCCCGGCCAGTCCCGCGGCGATCAGCGCGGCAGCCCGCACGACCCCGATCGCGATCCGAAGCCTCCTCACCGCGCGGGCGAGCCTATCCCGGATCGCCCGCGACCGCCGCGCAGCGAGACGCAGCGATCGGCTAGAACTCGAGGTCCATCGTCAGGCCGAACTCCTTCTCGGCGCCGTAGGCGTTCAGCCGGAAGCGGTGGTCGAGGAGGTGGCCCTTGAGCTGCAGGCCGAGGCCGGGGCCGCCGGGCACGATCGGGCCGTAGACCCGCATCTGGAGCTTCCGATCGCCGCCGCCGGCGGGCCACTCCTGCCGGTACTCGAGGCCGCGCACGAGGCTCATCCGGAAGCGGCTCTTCCAGGACTCGCCGAGCACGACCGGGTCCGGGGTGGGGTCCTCGAGGCCGAACAGGAGCTTCGGACCGGAGCTGCGCCACTCCTCGTCCCGCTCCTGGTCCCGCTTCCGGTTCCGATCCCGGTCCCCGCCGCGATCGCGCGCCTCGTCGTCCTCGTCGCGGAAGGGGTTCCAGTCCTTGCTCTTCTGGTTGAGGCGCTGCTCGAGCCGCTCGAGCCACTCCTCGGCCACCATCCGCCGGGCCCGCTCGGGATCGTCGAAGTTGCCGTAGCGATCGCCGCCGCGGCCGCCGCGGAACAGGACGGGGTCCGGTGCGTCCTGGTTGCCGAAGAAGAGCTCGGAGCGGTACCGGGCGTGATCGTCGATCGCTTCCATGAGCTGGCCGGCCGAGATCCGCCCCTGGTACTCGTCGTCCTCGTCGTCGTCGCCCCCCGCCCGGGCGGGCGGAGCGGCGGTGATCAGGAAGGCGCCGAGCAGGATCTCGCCGAGCAGGACCGTGTCGAAGGAGACCGAGCGCCTGGAGAAGGGCATCGCCTGCGACCTCCTCTCCTCTCTCCTCCCCACCGAGCTGCCCGTCTTCCGGTGCAATCCACGTGCCGCAGTATGGTGTCGAATCCAGCGTCTGCGGGCGCTCGGCGTGCGCTGCCCGGCGCTCCGGCCGAGCAGCGCGTTGCGACGCTGTGAAGAGTTTTTCCCAGAAGGGATCGCGCACGAGCGATGTTGCCGGCCGCCTGCCGATGCGTGCGGGTGTGGCGTTGCAGTCCGCCATCCGCACGCTCGACACCAGGTGCGTCTGCTGGACACTCCACCAGAGGGAGGGGCGCGAAGGACAGCCGATCCGTGACGCACGCGTACTTGCTCGCTCGACGCACCGCGGCTCGCATCCTCTTCACGCTGGCCGCGCTGCTCGCGCTCTCCGTCCCCGCACCGACCGTTCGATCGGCTCCTTCCGCCCGCGCAGCGGCGAGCAGCGAGCCGGCCCACGCCGTCGAGCTCGACGTCCTGTCCTACAACATCAAGGGCCTGCCGCTCATCACCGACCTCGACCGGCTCGCGCGGATCGGCGAGATCCTGGCCGAAAGGCGCCGGCGCGGCGACGAGCCCGACGTGGTCGTGCTCCAGGAGGCCTTCGTCCGCGAGTCGGCGCGGGTGCGCCGCCGGGCGGGCTACCCCTACGCGCTCCGCGGCCCCGACGACGGCGGCCCGTTCGCCAACGACAGCGGCCTCGAGGTGCTCAGCAACCACCCGATCGTCGCCCACTACGAGCGGGCCCTGAACGACTGCGCCTTCCCCGAGTGCTGGATCCGCAAGGCAGTCGTCGGTGTCGAGCTCGAGCTGCCGGGGGTGCCGGGGCCGATCCAGGTCTTCACCACCCACCTCCAGGCCGATACCCGCAACGAGCCGGTGCGCCGCAACCAGATCGACGACCTCGCGGTGTTCCTGCGCCGGATCCCGTTCGGTACCCACCCGGCCGTCTTTGCCGGCGACTTCAACTTCAAGCCGAAGCATCCGAGCTACCACAAGTTCCTGCGCGAGATGCCCTTCGCCGATGCTGGCTTCGACTGCCTCGGCGCACCCGACACCTGCCAGATCGTGGTCGGCAGCGACGGCCGGACCGACTGGACGGACGTCTGGAAGACCGCCAACGACCGCCAGTTCTACTACCAGCCGGCCGGAAGCCCCGTGCGCATCGAGCCGATCGAGGTGATCCGCAACTTCACCGAGCCCTTCGCCGGCGGGGAGGACGGTGCCCTCTCCGACCACTGGGGCTACGAGGTGCGCTACCGGATCCGCTGGTAGGGGGCGGGCGGGCGGAATCGCGCCTCGGGCGGTGCGGGTCGGGCGGCCGCCGCGCCGCGCGCCCGCTCGAAGAGCTCGCGCGCAGCACCGCGGGGCCTCGCGGGCGCCGGTGAAGGCCCCGTCCGGACGCTACGTTCAGCGCCCATGTTCGGACGCCGACCCGATGGAACCCTGGTCACCGACCTCTCGGCGATGCGGCGCTTCATGCCCTTCGTCTCGCCGCGGCGCAACGACTCGCTGGTCTACTTCGCGCAGGAGGTCGACGCCGAGCCGGGCCTCGCGTTCCTCGCGCGGATCAACGCGGACCGCCCGCCCGAGCGCCAGGTCACCTACTTCCATCTCGTGCTGCGCGCGCTCGCGCGCTGCTTCGCCGAGCGCCCGCGCCTGAACCGCTTCGTCGCAGGTGGGCGGCTCTACCAGCGCGACGGCATCTGGCTGACCTTCAGCGCCAAGCGCGCCTTCACCGACGACGCGCCGATCCTCACCGTGAAGCGCCGCATGGACACGGATGCGGGGCTCCTCGAGATGGTGGACGGGATCCTCGACAAGCTCGGCGCCGGCCGCCGCGGCGCGCGCACCAGCTCGGACAGCGAGATGGACCTGCTCCTGCGCCTGCCGCCGCCGCTGATCCGGCTCCTGCTGCAGGCGGCGCGTGGTCTCGACGCCCTCGGGCTCCTGCCGCGTGCGATGATCGACGCCGACCCGCTCTTCGCCTCCGGCTTCATCGCGAACCTCGGCTCGATCGGCATCGACGCCGGCTACCACCATCTCTGGGAGTGGGGCAACTGCCCGGTCTTCGGCGTGCTCGGCCGGATCGCCGCAGGCCCCGACGGCCGCCGGCGGGTCACGATCAAGTGGACCTACGAGGAGCGCATCGAGGACGGCTTCAACGCGGCACTCGGCCTCGGCCTGGTGCGCGAGGGACTGGAGCAGCCCGAGAAGCTGATGTGAGCGGACGCAAGATCGTCGTCTATGGGCCGCCGGGATCGCCCTTCGTCGAGAAGGTGTTCCTGGGCCTCGCCCTCAAGGGCTTCGGAGACGCCGAGCTGATCGCGCCGCAGAGCCCCGAGGACTACCGGCGCTGGAGCCCCGAGACGGGCATGCTGCCGCTGATGGATTTCGAGGGGACGCGCGTGCCGGACTCGAGCGGCATCCTCGACTGGCTCGACGCGCGCTTCCCGGATCCGCCGCTCGTGGCACGCGACGCGTGGGTCGCGCGCCAGCAGCGCCAGCTCGAGTCGTGGATCGGCGAGACCTTCTTCTTCTACTGGGTGCGCTGGCTGCGCGCGAACGTGGCGCCGGCGGATCCCGGCGCGGGCTCGGGAAGCGAGCTCGCCCGGCTCGGAGTCCTGGGCCGGATCGCCGAGCTGATGACGGGGCCGCCCGAGCGCGCCGGCGAGTTCGACCCCGGCTTCGAGCGACGCCTCGACGACCTGGTGGGCTTCCTCGGCGCGCGTCCCTTCTTCCACGCCGACCGCCCGAGCCGCGCCGACCTCACCGCGACGGCCTTCCTCGGCACCCTCGAGGCGGGGAGCGTGCCGGGCGGACCACGGCTCCTGCGCGCGCGGCCCGCACTCGTGGCGCTGCGCCAGCGGGTGCGGGAGGCAACGGGCCGCTGAGCTCCGCGCTTGCGGCCCGGCCGCGGGCTAGCGCATCCTCGCCGGGCCATGGAGTCCCCCGCGCGCGTCGCCCGGCCGCCGCTGCGGCCCGATGACGGCCGGCTGGTGCGCGGGCGCGCCAGCCGCGAGCGGATCCTGGCGGCAGCGCGCGAGCTGTTCCGCGAGCACGGCTTCGACGGCGCCACGCTGCGCGCGATCGCCGGCCGCTGCGGAATGGGCGCGAGCTCGCTCTACCGGCACATCCGCTCGAAGGAGGAGCTGCTGGTCGAGGACCTGGCCGTCCGCCAGGAGGAGGCCTGGCGGCGCTTCCGCGCCGAGGACGAGCGCGCGCGGCCGGCCCGCGAGCGCCTCGAGCGCTTCTTCGCCCACCAGCACCAGCTCCTCTCCGAGGACCCCGACCTCACGATGATCGCGCTGCGCGCCCTCACGCACCCCGAGGCGCGCGTCGCCCGTCGCGTGCTGGCGCTCCACGACCGCACGATCGGCCTGCTCGCCGAGATCCTGCTCCAGGGCCGCATGCGCGGCGACCTGGCCCGCGACGCCGACGTGATGCTCGCCTCGCGCGCGCTCTTCCACGCCGCGCTCGGCGCGCGCATCTCGTGGGCGAACGGCCTGCTCTCCGCCGACGGCTGCGCCGCGGCGATCGACTCCTCGCTCGAGCTGCTCTTCCGGGGCGTCGCGCGGGCGCCGGCGCCGGGCTGACGCGCGGATCCCCCGGCCCGATCCGGGGCGGGGGATCGTCGCTCTCAGGTCGCCTCCTTGCGGTGGCGCGCGGGGCCGACGGCTTCGCTCAGGTTCGAGGCCGTGCTGACGAGCCCGATGTGGGAGAAGGCCTGCGGGAAGTTGCCGAGCATCCGCCGCTGCACCGGGTCGTACTGCTCGGCCAGCAGTCCGACGTCGTTGGCGAGCCCGAGGAGCCGCTCGAACAGGGCCGTGGCCTCGTCGGTCCTGCCCGACAGGGCGAGGGCATCGGCCAGCCAGAAGGTGCACAGGAGGAAGGCCCCTTCCCGGCCCGGAAGCCCGTCGACCGACCTCCCGTGCTCGGTGGGATAGCGCGCGACGAAGCCGTCGACGGAGAGCTCGTGGCGAACGGCGTCGATCGTTCCCCGGACGCGTGCGTCGCGCGGATCGAGGAAGCCGACCATCGGGATCATCAGCAGGCTCGCGTCGAGCTCGGTCGAGCCGTAGGACTGGGTGAAGGTGCGCCGGGCGTCGTTCCAGCCGCGCTCGCACACCTCGCGGTGGATCTCGTCGCGGAGCGCGCGCCAGCGCCCGGCCGGCCCCGCGAGCCCGAAGCGCTCGACGGCGCGGACGGCGCGGTCGAACGCGACCCAGCACATCACCTTGGAGTGGACGAAGTGCCGCGGCGTCCCCCGGATCTCCCAGAGCCCGGAGTCGGGCTCGCGCCAGCCCGACTCCAGCCACTCGACGAGGACGCTCTGGACCTCCCACGACTCGGCTTCGGGCGGAATGCCCGCACAGCGGGCCTGGTGGAGGGCGTCCATGACCTCGCCGTAGACGTCGAGCTGGCGCTGGGTGGACGCGGCGTTCCCGATCCGGACCGGCCGGCTGCCCTCGTAGCCGGCGAGCCAGGGCAGCTCGAGCTCCGGCAGCCGGCGCTCGCCCGCCACGCCGTACAGGATCTGGAGCTTGGACGGGTCCCCGGCGACGGCGCGCAGCAGCCAGTCGCGCCAGGCCACCGCCTCGCCCTCGTAGCCGGCCGCCAGCAGGGCCTGCAGGGTGAAGGTCGCGTCGCGCAGCCAGCAGTAGCGATAGTCCCAGTTGCGCACCCCCCGAGCACCTCGGGGAGCGAGGTCGTCGCCGCGGCGACGATGCCGCCCGTCGGTGCGTAGGTCAGCGCCTTGAGCGTCACGAGGGACGCGCGCACCGTCTCCTGCCAGCGCCCGTGGCTGACGCAGCGATCGGACCACTGCTCCCACCACGCTGCGGTGTCGTCGACGGCACGATCGGGATCGGCGTGTGCGGGCGCCGGCTCGTTCGACGCGTGCCAGGTGAGGACGAAGGGGATCCGGTCGCCCGGCCGCACCGTGAAGGTGGCCCGGGTCGACAGGTCGTCGCCGTGGACGGGGACACCGCTCACGAGCTCGAGGGCGTCCGGACCGGCGACGAGCGAGAGCGTGCCGTCGAGCCGGCGGACCCAGGGCACCGTCGACCCGTAGTCGAAGCGGACGACCAGATCCAGCGTCATCGGCACGGCGCCGCGCACGCCCTCCACCACCCGCACCAGGTCGGGAGCCGTCCCGCGTACCGGCATGCAGTCCGTGAGGCGGACGCTGCCTTCGTCGCTGTGGAAGGTCGTCTCGAGGACGAGCGTGCCGGGCCGGTAGCGCCGCTCGACCCGCAGGCCGCCGCGGCCCGGGCCGTCGGCCGCCGCCGGCGCGATCTGCCAGCGTCCGTTCGAGCGATCGCCGAGCAGCGCGGCGAAGCACGCACCCGAGTCGAAGCGGGGCAGGCACAGCCAGTCGATCGAGCCGTTGCGCCCGACGAGCGCGGCCGTCTGGGTGTCTCCGATGAGCGCGTAGTCCTCGATCCGCATGCTGCCTACCCTGCCCCAGGACGCTGGCCGGGGAGCGCCGGGAACGCGCTCGGCCGCGGGGCGCCCGCTACCCGAGCTCCGATCCGGGTGCGCCCGGGTCCGTCCTGCGCCGCGGTGCTCACGTTGCCGGTGCATCCTCCCGGAAACGTTCCCAGTGCAGGCACTCGTCGACGGAGCGGCGCGGCGGCCGGCCGTAGCGGCCGAGCGGCCAGCCGATCGGGAGCAGGGCGCAGCTCGGGCGGTCCTCCGGGAGACCCAGGAAGGCGTCGATCTCGTCTCCGAAGGCGCGGTGCATCGTCGTGAGGCAGGCGCCGAGCCCGACGGCACGGCACGCGAGCAGGACGTTCTGGATCGCGGGGAAGAGCGCCTGCGTCTGCTCCTGGCCGCGCCGCAGCCAGCCGGCCACGAACAGGTGCACGGGCGCCTCGTGCAGGTGCTCGGCCAGGTGCACGGCCGAGCGCACGGTGCGCCGCTGGCGCTCGGAATGGCCGGGAGCCTCCAGCGCGGCGAGAGCCGGCGCGATGTAGGCCGAGAACGCGCGCCGGTAGCGCTCCGCCACGAACGCGCGCCGCTCGGGCTCGGTCACCGCCACGAAGAGCCAGGGCTGCCGGTTGCCGCCGCTCGGCGCGAAGGTGCCGGCCTCGCAGACCTTGCGGATCAGCGCCGGCGGCACCGGATCGGGGCGCAGCCGGCGGATCGCGCGGGTCGTGCGGATGCCCTCGAGGAGCGGCACCTCCTCGCCGATCGCCGCCACGTCGATCCCGTCCGGGTGGGACACGCGCCGAGGATACCCCGCCCGGGCCCGGCGCTAGCATCGGGGATCGCCGAGGAGGGCGGACGTGCGCGCGATCGTGGTGGACCGCTGGATGGAGCCGGCCGAGCTCACGGTGTCCGAGCTGCCCGAACCCGTCGTGGGCCCCGGCCAGCTCGGCGTCGAGGTGCGCGCCGCGGGCTGCAACTTCTTCGACATCCTGCTCGTACAGGGCCGCTACCAGGTGAAGCCGCCCTTTCCCTTCGTCCCGGGCGGCGAGGTGGCGGGCGTCGTGCGCGAGGTGGGAGCAGGAGTCAGCGGCTTCGCCCCCGGCGACCGCGTGCTCGCCGCGGTGCCGATCGGAGGCTATGCCGAGCGCATCGCGATGCCCGCGGCCTTTGCGCACCGCATGCCCGAGGGCATGTCCTTCGCGGAGGGCGCGGCGTTCCCGATCGTGTACCCGACCTCCTACGCCGGCCTCGTGCTCCGCGCAGGCCTCCAGAGCGGCGAGACCCTGCTCGTGCACGCCGCCGCGGGCGGCGTGGGCCTCGCGGCGGTGCAGATCGGCAAGGCGCTCGGCGCGCGCGTCCTCGCGACGGCGGGCGGCGCCGGGAAGGTGCGCGTCGCGCTCGAGGCCGGGGCCGACGAGGGCATCGACTACGCGAGCGAGGACTTCGTCGCGCGCGTGAAGGAGCTGACCGGCGGGCGTGGCGCGGACGTGATCTACGACTCGGTCGGCGGCGATGTCTTCGACCGCTCGCTCAAGTGCATCGCCTGGAACGGCCGCCTGCTGGTGATCGGCTTC
>WBZY01001576.1_pt1 | contig 11255 bp, 10 predicted proteins | sample 5204191 | NCBI WGS metagenome assembly WBZY01 (sample SAMN12344363, study PRJNA552823) | activated sludge metagenome | biome: Activated sludge suspended growth; feature: Anammox Sidestream; material: Wastewater; isolation source: activated sludge from anammox sidestream of wastewater treatment... | reverse complement strand
ATTCAGGAACTTTAAAAAGATTGTAACACTTTAGTTTTTTGAAAAGGTAGGGGCGAAGCATTTGCCTGCTTGGGGTGTGAATACCTTTATGCCAATGTATGGCAAATGCTTCGTCCCTACACCGTGCGGCAACATCGTTATTATGGTAATTTTTCAAAAAACTAAAGTGTTACAAAAGATTTAAACCTAAATTTTGCAAATGAATTTATCCTTACATCGCTTGAACCTTGTGTCTATTGGAGTAGAAGCTTTTTTTGAAAAATTTTTCATCACGTAAAAAGTGAAGGAAAAACTCTACTGCAATTACATCAAGTCCAATAGCTATGGATTGTTGCATACTACCGCCCTGTTTTATTTGCAGAATTTAGGTTAAAGCTGTAAATCGAAAAAGCGTATATTAAGTTCATGAAAAGTTAAAAAGTAACCCCTTAAGGGGAGCCAGTAACAAAGCCCTTTTAGAGCTAATCAAGCCACCCGCTATGCGGGTGGTTACTGACTTTAATCTTTGAAAACGTTTATTACTTGTAACACTTTAGCTCCTTTGGTGAAAGAAATACCTCCTTCCTTGCCTGGATTGCCATGTGCTCGTGCCCATTCAACATGATCTGCGCTGTGAACGGAGGATGCGGACAGAGTTTGATTACCAGATGTCACCATTCATGATCCATGATATGGAACGAATACTGATTCACATAGGAATGGGGGTTTTTTTGGTAATATCCATTCCACCGTTGGCAAAACGTTTTACCTCAAATACAGGCGCACGACCAACCAGAATACAAAATATACTACAAAAGGTTGGTTCTGCTGGAATATACTGCTCGGCAATTTCATGTTTACACTCGTCACGTTGACAATGAATCAAAGGGATACCGTTCTTTTTAGCATAGGCATGAATCCTTCGGCTAAATCTCCCAGCAAATCGTATCAAATGGGTGTTGTCAAGAGTATCATCGCTTTGCATCAGTATGCGCCATCACGTACGAAAACCACCATTGGATTATGCCAAGGGAAAATAGGCATTGAGAATTATACGATCTACACAATCATAGGTGCCCTCAAGAGACTCTTTGTAGTATTTACAAAATTCGTCCTGTATTATCATCTGACTTCTCCCTATTGTTGTGCTCGAAATATTGATACCAGTATAATGAGAAATCATTTAGAAAATCAACTGCCCTTTATGGCCGCCTTTCACAGACGTAGTCTTGGGAAAGGCGGAGATCTTTCTATTAATAGACACAAAAAAAATAAAAAACAACTTTTTTATTCCAAAACAAACGAAAAATTAAATAAAAAGTAATTTTTGAGGCTAAATCAATCAATGTATATTAAACTATTTCACAATAGCGCCGATGTTCAGAGATGCAGATTGGCTACAACGTAATTATTAGTGATATAAATTTATAATTTTGATAAGACAAAAACTTGAAAAAAGGTAAACCAATCGTGAGGTTGTGACGCAAAGTCATGGGTCTTCTGAAAGAAGATTGCCGGGCTACCAAGTTATGTGATAGATGTTTAACCAAAACCTAAGCGTCAGAAACTAATTCCTGAGCTAAACCATCCACTATGCGGTAGTATTTAGCAATTTAATACGACAAATCATCGAAGAAGTCATATAGTCAAAAGAAGCTATTCGTATGAATCGATTTTGTAAACAAGTTTCAAAAAAGTACAAAAATATTTCAAGAGTATGGAGTTCTGAAAAATAGGTATTAAAAAAAGCAAAAATCAGATAAGAGCTATGGAAAGGTCTGCAATAAAACCAAAGAACAAGTACTCAAAGATGCAGAGAATATTCTTATAAGGCAATAGTTTAAAGGTGAAATTTAGGAACGTTGAAAAGATTTAAAGCTGTAAATCGAAAAGGCGTATATTAAGTTCATGAAAAATTAAAAAGTAACCCCTTAAGGGGAGCCAGTAACAATACCCTTTTGGGGCTAATCAAGCCACCCGCTATGCGGGTGGTTGCTGGCTCTTACTTGGGTCTTTTTTTGGAAAGGAGGTATTAGAATGTCTTAACTAACATGTGATTTAAATGTATTAAATAAGTTCATATAAAAAACCGAAAAAGGCAAACCATTCGAAAGGATGGGACGCAAAGCTACTGGCCTAAATCCTGTTTAGGACATGGTCGCAGGGTTGCCGGACAAATACAGCACTTTGTTGGTCTGGTGTTTGTTACGGCCAAATTTTATAAGGAGGTGCTGTTATGTTATTATCTCATATTTCAAAAATATTTAAAAAACCACACTTTCCGCTTTCCACTCCCACCATTTTTATCTCTTTGGCAGCTTTAACCGCAACGCTTCTTTTATTGACAGGCGAAAGATGCTTTGGAGCAACCTATTATGCGGCAACAAACGGCAATGATCGAAACAACGGGAGCTTATCTTCTCCCTGGAGGACTATAGAAACGAGCATCGCTAAATTACGGCCTGGAGACACACTCTATCTCAGGGGTGGAACTTACTATGAGAGTCAGATTGCTATTAATGTTTCGGGAACTCCATCAAATAGAATTCTCATAAAGAATTATCAAAGTGAGGTGCCTGTTATTGATGGTGGTTTTAGGGACTTTCGAAGAACATCTAATAAACATTGGGAGGTATACGACTCTAGCAAAAGTATCTATAGATCGGTACGTACTTATCATAATGCAATGGGTGTGCATGGATATTTTGGAAGACAAGACGGTAATTATCGCCTTGTTTCTTACAGGCGATACAATGACCTTAGCGCCAATAACGAAGATTATACGAACGTTGGCGATATTTATATCGGCCCAGGTATATTCTGGAATAGCACTGACGAAAGGATATACATACGTTTAAAACCCAGTAGTCAAGCGATTTCGATGGGTTATAATATTCCATCAAACATGGATCCCCGCTCTGTAGTGATGTATATTTTCCCATGTCATGAGGTTATCACTTTTGGAGAAAGATGTTCTTATGTCGATATGGTAGGCATTAACTTAAGATATCAGAATAACGCCCTTGAATTTAGAACAGGGTCACATCACATCTCCATAACGAATTCTAGTATAACATGTGGTAGGGCAGCAGTTTATATCCATGACAATGTTCACGATCTTGTTTTTGATGGTATTAGTGTCAACGATAACGTTCCACCGTGGATTGCTTACAGCGATGTGAAAATAGGTAACTGCCCTGGAGGGAGTTTTCAAGGAGGGCCACTAAACTTTCAGAATTTAGCAAACAATATCGAAGTTAGAAATTGCCTATTTAGAAAAACCTGGGATGGAATTGTTGCAGGGAATGCATTTAATTTACATATTCATCATAATACGTTTGAAGGAACAAGGGATGATGTGGTTCAATTAGGGTCTGCGTGTTATGATATTGAAATAAATCACAACAAAATGCTCTTCGTTTCAAAAGGCCCTTCCAGACATGGAACTGGCTCATCTCTTAAACCTGGGACAAAGTACATTCATCATAACATTATTGATTGTAGCAAGTCGATGTTAGGTGGCAGGAATGATCCAAACAACTTACTGAATAGGAAATATCATGGGCCGAATGGTGACGGGATGGTATGGGCACGTCCCTTTTCAAGGCATGAAGGTAATGACTATAGGACAGCTGATCCCTGGAAGATATACAATAATACTATTGTCTTTGGTAAAGAGTTGAATAGCGCAGGTGCGGGGCATGAATATACCGAGAGATCTTTTTACCCCAATAATCCCCAGGAAGTCTATAACAACATCATCATACAAACGATGGATCATTGGCTCGCAAGAGGGGTAAGAGTATCAGATGGATCCCAAATCCATGATGGAAATATTTACTATCGCCAGTTTGCGAATCCTCGAAATTATTTTCTCAGATTGTGGGAAGATGGAAATAGTACGAGCAATTTTAGGGGTCTTTCGGAGTTTAGTGCATCACAATGCTTTACTGATAGTAAGGAATACTATTCCCGTGGCTTTGAGGACGCCGGTGTAGAAGCAGATCCTCATCTGGACGGCAATTATTATCCTGACCCTAACGGCCCTGCTGCGGACGGCGCTGTACCTCTACCGACGGATTGGCCAGGTCAGGATTATGGGGATTATCGTGGTGCATTACCTCCTCTAAATTAACTCCTAAGCTATGCCGAAATATTGAAAAAAGGGAAAGACTTAAACTTTTGGTAGAGTAGAAAAAGAGAGACTTGTCTAAAGAAAACGCCCTCCGAATATGGTAAAAATAGTTTTGATAAAAGAAACTAACTCCCATAATCAGGGCACACAACGGAGCATGAAGCAATGGATTGTCAGAGAACGGAATATATCAACGAAAATTAGTCACGTTTAAAAATAATTTAGACTCTAATCATAGAGTCTATTCCCTATTGGGTTGATTAATCCAAGCAGCCGCAGGCGCACCTGGTGGTTTAGGAGGGGACATAATCAACTTGATTCCCTGCGAGCTATGAGCATAATGACACTACTAAACAAGCCATTAAAAAAGTGAGAAAATTTATACCAAAGATATTTATCCCCGTGAATCAAACCTTCAACTTTTTTAAAGCCGAGGCAGGCAAATATTTTCATAATAATTCTTGAAAAAGTCTCCCCTAAACGATCAAAAGTTTTGATTAAAAAACTGGGCATTATCATATAGATATTTTGACCGAGTCTCTTTTCTACTTTAAAACCATTCGCTTCTATAATTGTACTTAAATATTTAGGGTTAAAAAAACGGACGTGATAAGGATGTTGCAATTCGCTGGGGCTTTTACCTAGCAAATACATTAACCTGTATCCGTAGAAAGCGGAATTGGGAGTTGTTAAATAAAGACAACCATTGGGTTTTAATATACGATATATCTCTTTAATGAGTTTTTGATATTCAACAATGTGCTCGATCACCTCGCTTATCCAAACAGCATCGAAAATGTTGTCTTTAAAAGGAAGATTATACTCAACGTTTGCAAGCAAGCCAACAAAGCCTGCCTGACAATATTTCTTCACTCCTTCAAGCGAAATATCAAGGCCGATAACATTCCAATTAGCTTGCTTAAGCACACTCGAAACCACCCCAGTCCCACAACCAATATCAAGAATACGCCCCCCTGCCTTAGCAGTAATTAGTCTCAACATTTCCGATTTAAAAGGCTGAATCCTTTCTCTTCCCCTTGCATACTTCTGATCTGAAAACTCAACTTTGCCGTGTTTCAATATGGCTTCTCCTTCTCTATCGAAGTCTCTTTTTTATAGCAAATTGTAATTCATCAATCATAAATTTTACAAATAACATTTAAAAAAATACTATCTATGCAGCGCCTGCTTCCTTATAAACTTTAACTGTTTTGTCTAAAATTTTTTCTGCATCAAAAAGGTCGATTGCCCGTTTACGGCTTTCCAAACCCATCCTCTCTATCAATCCCGGATCTTGAATAAACTTAATCATACAATTCGCCAACAATTCTACATTTTTTGGCGGCATTAAAAAGCCATTAAGCCCGTCGACAACAACATCTTTACAACCGGGGGTATTAGTCGTAATAATTGGTTTTCCTTTAGCTGCGGCTTCTATCAGTGACCGCGGAACTCCTTCTGGATAGTATGATGGTAAAACAATCACGTCAGAATTATCTAATAAGGTCATAACATTCTCCATGGGAATGCGACCGACCCATTGTATAATTCCTTTTGCATCAAAGTTGCGCAACCATTTTTCAGGTATTACATCAGGATTTCCTTTTGCGCCGCCTCCTGATGCGCCGCCAGCAATAATAAATCGGGTTCCCGGAAATTGTTTTTTGACTTTTTCAGCAGCATGGACATATTCATTTATTCCCTTGCTCCAGAGCATCCTCGAAACTAACAAAAATTGTATGGCATTATCACATCTCTTCTTCGTGTTTGGATAAATAGTTTTTGTATCAATTCCTGAACCAAGAATAATTTTGGCTTTTGTTTTTTTAACAATGTTATTAGAAATAAATAATCGACAATCATCATTATTTTGAAAAATTACTTGTGGTCGTCCAGACAAAGCGAGCTTATAAAGCATCATTACGGTATGCATTAAAAAGCCTCCTTTATAAAAAGCATAGCCCAGTCCAGTAATTGAATTTATAATAACAGGTACTTTTGCCCATTTAGCTGCCAACGAACCAAAAATAACAGGTTTAATGGTAAAATGATGGACAAGCACTGGCGATTCGTGTTTGTAAATTGATTTCAATCGCCAGACGATGGCAGCATCCGTTAAGGGATTCATTCCTTTATGATCAATGTTAACATTTATAAATTTGATACCCATTTTTGAAAATTTATGAATGTAATCGGATTCATCGTTAGCTATTGCAACCACAGACCAACCAGCATTGGATAGCAATCTCATTAATTGCAATCTATGGTTAAATAGCGCAAAACCTGTATTTGCAACGAATAAAGCTTTTTTCTTCATATCTTCATTTATCATTCCATATGAAAATTTTTTGGAGGCAATACACCCCGATATTTTCCTCCATCTTGACCTGGCCAACCTTTAGGTAAAGTAACGGCTCCTTCTGCCGCAGGACCATCAGGATCGGGATAATAATTGATATCCAATTGAGGATTGGCTTGGATACCAGAATTTTCAAACCCTTTAGCATATATTGATTTGGAAGATGTAAAGAAAGATGACTTCTTGAATACAGCTAAGGAATTAAAATTTCTTATGCTTAAGCCGTCATTAAAATTTTCAAAAATTGGATTTGTCAGTGGAGTTGAAGAAAAATAATATAAATTACCATCAAGTATCTGTGATCCATCCGCTACTCGCACTGACTTTGCGGCCATGTGGTTTGCTGTCTGAACAAAGATATTATTATAAACTTCATGAGGATTGCCAGGAAAAAATGTACTATACTCTAATGGTTCATAAACAATGATTTCTGTCGTTCCGCATAACTTTTGTTCACATAAATGGTTAAAGTGGTTCAAAAATCACATTTTGTGAACTCCACGAGTATATAAGCATATTCATAGCCAGTGCCCAAACGCACCCAAGTCTCACGTAAATACATCTGCTTTTAGAAAAATTCTCATTATCTGATGAAAAATCCCCATATCTGGCAATCGGCACTTATTATTGCCTTCCTAAAAATATCCCTGAATGTTAGCAATGCTAAAACTCCTTGAGGACACAAAAATCTTTCGTTTGGCGTCAACAACCTGCCATTCTGAATTGGGGATGCTACGAAATTCTAGAAAATCCCCTGCATCTTCGAGTAAAGGAGTTTCTCCAGGATAATTTTTACTAGTGATGGGTTCTGCTTCTGTTCTGCTTCTGTTCCACTTCTGGAAAGGGTTATGTTACTTTCAAGATAAGTTCCACCATGCAGATATTAAGGTATCCCCTGGTTGCATTTTAGAGATACTTTTTCCTACGGTTTTCCAAGGGTTACTTATATTTCCCGTTTTCGCATCATTACCATTGTTCGGATCGACATAGTATATATTCCCAAATGCCAAACTCTGTTCATAAGAAAAATGACTACAGCACAAACTTGTACAAAGCATAAATAAAATAAGGAAAATATTCATAGTTTCGTGTTACAAAGGTATTAAAATTAAGAAAGATATGAAATAAAATACTTTTCAATTCAGCATGCTAAGGTTTACAATTCTGATTTAGTGGTTGTAGTTCTGATAGTTGGTAATATTTATCGGCTTGGCGCTTGTAAATAATAAAAGAGACGATAGAAACCAACGCAATAGACACCCACATACACCGAAAGCGAATACCATTATGTAACATGTTAAATAATAATAAAGACATAAAAAAGAACCATTTATAGGGAAAATTTCCGAGTCTAATAAAAAAAAATATTGAACCCCCTAAAAATAATACAATGCCAATCATGCCATAAGAATCAAAAATCTCCGTTATCATGTTATGTGCTTCTTGCCCTATCGTACTTTCACCAATACCTATTTCTCCGAATCTACCTTTATCACCACCTCTTCCAAGTATAACTTCAAATTTATTCTGCTCTTTAACATGCCCTAAAATTCGTTTATATAAGCTTGCTTTAATATCATAACTAGTGAATCTCGCAGCCATTGATTGCGTATATTGAGTTTGAGTCGGATCATTTAGAGACTTCATGTTAAAAACAGCATCACTTTGCATAATGACTATCGAAGTGATAACTAACATAGTTACTGGTACAAAAAATGATTTTTTATATTTTCCAAGTAATTTATAGAATAGATAAATATCTAACAAAATGATAACAGCAAGACCAGCCCTTGAAACAGATACCATAACAAAGACATTCGAAAACATCAAAATTATAATGTTTAATATCCAGTACATTGCCTTTTTATTTCGTGTTTCTGTGTTAGCATAATTGATTAATATAAGCATGGAAATTATTAGAATTGCGTAGTAAGCCAATTGATTTGGGTTGTTAAATGATAGGGCATTTCTCACTGTTCCACCCTTAGCTTCTATCAGCCATGGGGTTATACAGGACACTAACAAACTCCAATAAAGATAAAATACTCCTTTTGGATTTGAGAAAATCCGATTAAATACAATAGAAAAAAGAAATACTATATAAAATCCGAAAATAAGTTGTATCAAAGTGAGGAAGTATCCCCCTTTAGAAATAGTTTCCATTGAATAGTACGAATTAACGATAACTGCCCATGAAACAAAGGGTATAAATGGACCTATTAAATATATTCCAATTTGAATTTCACTAACATTAACTGCAATTAAAGTAGCTAGTGAAAGCAAAATAATTATCACATCAACGAATTGAAATCCACCTGAGGGCAATAAATAAATTGGAAGCATTGCAAACGTAAGAATTGTCAGAATAACCACGGGGGTATGTAGATTTTTTTGTGCAAAAATATTCATTTTAGAAACACATAAAAATAAAAGAGAAACAATAGTGTTTTTATAGAACTTAGACTTCTAAAAATGTTTACTCCACCACCAAGACCATACAAAAATCAGCCACAATACCCTACTATTATCAAATTTTTCAGTTAAATGTTCTTTATATATAATATCAATAGGCTTAATATTTAAACCGCCTTTATTATGAGCGGTAGTAATTATGTCCCAAAACATATCTTTATACTCGTTTCTAAACCATTCTCCTATGGGAATGTTAAAACCTTGTTTTCGTCGAATAAGAATTTTTTTGGGCAATAAATCACTGCATACCTCTAATAAAATTGCCTTTTTTTTACCATTTCTTAGTTTGAAATTCCCTGGCATCGAATTAACTAATTCTATAATCCTAAAATCTAAAAATGGGGAGCGAACTTCTAAACTATTTTGCATACTTGCAAAATCTATCTTGGGAAGCATGTCACCCTCGAGGAGAATCGACTGATCTGTGTGCAGGATCTTATTTAATATGTCGTCTTCTTGTACTTCTTGAAAAAGCTTTTCAATATCCGACCTGATAATATTTGTTGACACCTGTGTGATATTATTAATAACGTCATTCAAATTGGCACCGGTACTTAAACTCATCCATTTCAAGTGTCTAAATACCGGATTTGTCTCAATTCCTGATAAGAAGCGTTTTATCCTACGATTATACTGCGTAAACGGGTTACGATAAGATGCAGGTAGGATATTTGACAAGTTTTTCAGAAAGGGATGTGCTATTTTTACCCACCATTTCTTCATGTAATACTCGCCCAAATATTTGCTATATCCTGCAAAAACCTCGTCAGCTCCATCGCCAGAAAGCGCAACGGTAACATATTTTTTTACTTCTTTACACATAATATACGTTGGAATATAGGCTGCGTCAGCGAAAGGCTCGTCTAGGGAATCTAAGATATTCGGCAAAAAACTTTTTACTTTCTCAGGAGTAACCATGATTTCAGTATGATCTGTTTTAAATCTCCTTGATATAAGGCGAGCATATTTTGAGTCATCATTATAATTTACAAAATCATTGTATGCGACAGTAAAGGTTTTAACACTTCTCTTAGAAAACTGACTCATAAGCCCTACTACTATTGAAGAATCGATTCCACCACTCAAGAATGCCCCCACAGGAACATCCGATAACAAGCGAATTTTTACCGCATCTTCGAGTTCTCTTCTAAGCAATAGCTTACCAGTTTTCCAATCTTTAATTTTTTCAACCATTTGGTTCGGCTCATACCATTTTCTTAATTCACTTTTTCCATTTTTCCATTTTAAAAAATATCCACCGGGAAGTTTACAAATATTTTTCCAAATAGTACGAGGGGCATAATTATATCCGATTGTAAAATATACACTCACACTATCAAGATCTATGGTTTGATTTGAATATAATTTCTTAATAGCCTTAATTTCTGAAGAAAAAACAACACCTCCCTTTGTTTCTTCATAAAATAAGGGTTTCACTCCAAATCTGTCTCTTGCTAAAACTAATTCCTTTGTCTGGCAATCATACCATGCTATGGCAAACATCCCATTAAATTTATTCAAAGCCTTTTCACCCCAATGTATCAAGGCTGCCAAAACCACTTCAGTGTCTCCAGAAGATTTAAAATGAATACCCTTTTTTGATAGCTCTTCCCGTAGTTCTAAAAAATTGTATACTTCTCCATTGTAGACCAATATGTGTCCTGTGTTTTCAGATAACATCGGTTGATGAGCCATTTCTGATAAGTCTATTATCGATAAACGTGTATGCCCAAAAATAGCATCTTTATCTCTCCATATCCCACTATCATCAGGGCCTCTGTGTCTTATTGAATCTAATGCATTTAGAATATGATTATCTTCTATACTGTTGGCTATTGAACCGACTATTCCTAATATCCCGCACATAACAAAATTAATACACTTTCTTTTAAATGGTTATTTAGTTAACAATGAAAATATGACATTAGGAGAAGTAACATAATCAGTAACCAGCCTGTCGAATAGTTGGTTTTCAGACCATCGGCGGTTAAATCGATAACAAAACTCATCGAGATTGGCTTGTAAACGCTTTTTATCTATTTAACCCTTCTCCATCCAGTCAATGGACGCCCAAGCAGCTTTTCTACGTAAGCTATGTCTGGCTCAAATTCTTCAATCAAATTCCTTCTGATGTCAGGCTCTAATTTTGGGAGAACTCCCGAGGTGCTTGTATAGATTCGCTTCAAGCCGAGATTTTTAAAAAAATTAACGGGACTGTGTAGACGTCTGCCCCGCAGAAAATTTGCCATACTATTGCAAAACCGAGACAATGATGGGAATACTGTATACGAAGCAATATTTACATGTTCC
>WBZY01001573.1_pt1 | contig 11271 bp, 8 predicted proteins | sample 5204191 | NCBI WGS metagenome assembly WBZY01 (sample SAMN12344363, study PRJNA552823) | activated sludge metagenome | biome: Activated sludge suspended growth; feature: Anammox Sidestream; material: Wastewater; isolation source: activated sludge from anammox sidestream of wastewater treatment... | reverse complement strand
ACCTCGTCGATGATGAACACCTTGTAGCGGGCGACGAGCGGCTTGTAGCGAGCGCTCTCGATGATCTCGCGGATGTTGTCGACGCCGGTGTTGGACGCCGCGTCGAGTTCCACCACGTCGGGATGGCGGCTTTCCATGATCTCGGCGCAGTGCCGGCCCAGCGCCTTCAGCTCGACCGTCGGCCCGCCCGGCTCGTAGTTGAGGCCACGCGCCAGGATGCGCGCCGTCGTGGTCTTGCCCACGCCGCGCACGCCCGTCAGCATGTAGCCTTGCGCGATACGGCCCGAGGCGAACGCGTTCCTCAGCGTCGTCACCATCGCGTCCTGGCCGATCAGGTCGTCGAACGTGGCGGGGCGATACTTGCGCGCGAGCACGACGTAGGGCTTGCCGGCGTCGGGCTTCTCGCCATCGCCGCCGCCCGCACCCTTACCGGAGGTGTCCTTTTTCGCCATTGAAAGCCCGCCTCCCGCCGACACTATCGCCCGGAGGGCCGAAGGCTCGTCCCTCATTGGGAACCGGAGGTCCCCGGGAGCAAGGCGACCCGGCGCAAGCGCCGACCCCGCGGAGCACACCCGATCGCCCCGCGATCGGATCAGCGCCCGTGAGCGAAATAATGAGCTGGCGGACGACCCACGTCCTGATCGTTAGGGCTGCTTCGTTCCCGACCTGACCCGGTTGGCGAGGGACATGCCCGCCGCCAGCCCGGCATCCTTATGGCGGGTCCGGCGCCCGGTTACAACCCTTGCAAGCCATGCCGGAGCGAAACTTTCCCGCAGTGCACCCCTCGCCGGTTGCGCATGGAACGAGCAGAGGGCACTGTGGTGCCCTGGGAGGCCAACCCATGAAACCGACTTTGGGGGCGTCCTCGCTCCTCGACCGCCTCAGTCACAAGCGATCAGACACCGCATTTCTCGATGCGCTCGTCAAGGAGCCGTCGAGTCGCTTCCTGCTGCTCGTCGGACACAAGCCGGTCATCGTCTCGAACGAGGATCGGTCCGAGGCCTCTACCCGCTGGTTCTCGCGGCTTGAGCTCGCCGCTATGGGGCTCGCCGGCGCCGACACCCTGTTCCTCGGCGTGGACCGGCAGACCGGTGCGGGGCATTTCGCGGTCGCCATCACCGACCATCGCGCCCGCGCGGTCCCGGGTGGCCTCGAGGCACTGCGTCCGACCGTCGACCTCAGAACCATCGCCACCCAGGGGATCATGCCGCCCGACGAGGTCTCGCTCATCGGCAAGGCGCGTGCGCTTGCCGCCTGGCACGACAACGCCCGCTGCTGCGGGCACTGCGGCGGCACGACCAACGTCAAGGACGGAGGCTGGAGGCGCAAGTGCTGGGCCTGCGGCCTTGAGACCTTCCCGCGGATCGATCCCGTGGTCATCATGCTGGTGACCGACGGCAGCCGGTGCGTGCTCGGCCACGAGCCGCGCTTCCCCGCCAGCATGTATTCCGCGATCGCGGGCTACCTCGAGCCGGGCGAGGATCTCGACCACGCCGTCCGGCGCGAGACCTTCGAGGAGATCGGCCTCGAGGTCGACGACGTGCGATTCCACTCCACCCAGCCCTGGCCGTTCCCGCACTCGCTCATGATCGGCTGCTTCGCCCATACCTCGCCGCGCGAGCTGAAGATCGACTACAACGAGCTCACCGATGCGCGATGGTTCTCGAAGGCCGAGGTGAAACAGATGCTCGACCACCGCCACGCCGAAGGCCTGTGGGTGCCCGGCCACCAGGCCATCGCCAACATCCTCATCAAGGCGTGGGTGGCGGGGTATTGAGAGGCACGATTACAGCGCGCGCCCGATCCCCTCGCCCCAACCGCTGTCGAGCGGCCGCCGCGCGACGGGCGCGGCGCATACGCATGGACCAAGCCTCCGGCTTGGACCGCTCGACAGGGGTTGGGGCGTGCAGACGAAAATGCGGCCCTCGATTATCTGCTAGACGCAACGGCCGCCGTCCACCTCCATGCAGACGCCGGTGATGAAGCTCGAGGCCGGGTCGGCGAAGAAGAGCGCGGCGTTGGCGATGTCGGACGGCGTGGACATGCGCCCCAGCGGAATGGTGGCGAGGAACTTTTTCCGGTTCTCGGGCGTGTCGGGCATGCCCATGAAGCGCTCGAGCATGCCCGTCTCGCCGATCACGGGGTTGATCGCGTTGACGCGGATGTTCCTCGGCGCAAGCTCCGCCGCCATCGATTTCGTCAGCGTGATCGCGGCGCCCTTGGAGCCGTTGTACCAGGTGAGGCCCGGTCGCGGGCGCACGCCGGCCGTGGACGCGGTGTTGATGATGACGCCGCCGCCGCGCTTCTCCATCGCCGGCACCACGGCAAGCGTCGACAGGTAGATCGCCTTGACGTTCACCGCGTAGATGCGGTCGAACTCCTCCTCGGTCACGGTCATCAGCGATTGGTTGGCGTGGGTGTAGCCGGCGTTGTTGACCAGCACGTCGACGCCGCCGAACAGCTCGCACGCCGTTCCGATCATGGCCTCGACGTCCTCGCGCCGGGTCACGTCGGCGGCGACTGCGGCCGCCCCGTCGCCCAGCGTGCGAACGACCTCGAGCGCGCCCTTTGCGTCGATGTCGGCGACGACGACCTTGGCGCCCTCGCGATGGAAGGCTTCCGCAATGCCGCGGCCAAAGCCCGAGGCGGCGCCCGTGACGATCGCTACCTGTCCCGCCATCCGCATGAGAGCTCGCCCTCCTCCTCGCGCGCCCCGTCGGCGCCTGCCGTCAGCGCCTGTGCATGGGGTTCATGGCGGCGCCGGCCAGCTCAACGACCTCGCGCCGGTAGGGGCTCGCGGGGTAGGTGCCGAGCACGTTGACCTCGGTCGAGAAGTAGGACAGCTCCTCGAGCGCGAGCTGCACCGGCCGGTCGGCCGGATGCCCTTCGACATCGGCGAAGAACATGGTCGCGTTGAACGTGCCTTCGAGCTGGTAGCTCTCGAGCTTGGTCATGTTGACGCCGTTGGTCGCGAACCCGCCGAGCGCCTTGTAGAGGGCCGCCGGCACGTTGCGCACGCGGAAGATGAAGGTCGTCAGCACGGGGCCGGTGCCGGGCTCTGCATCATCGGGGTCCTTGGCGAGGATCACGAACCTTGTCGTGTTGTGGGCCTCGTCCTCGACGTCGCTCATCAGGATATCGAGGCCGTAGATCTCGGCGGCCAGGCGCGAGGCGAGGGCGGCGACACCCGTGTCCTTCAGCTCCGCCACCATGCGGGCGGAGCCTGCGGTATCGGCTTCCGGAACGGGCTGCAGCCCGAGCTTCTTCAACGTGTTGCGGCACTGGCCGAGCGCTTGCGTGTGGCTCAGCACCTTCTTGATGGTGGCGAGGTTCGCGCCCGGGACGGCGAGCAGCTGATGGCGCACCCGCAGGAAGTGCTCCGCCACGATGTAGAGATCGGCCTTGGGAAGCAGATGGTGGATATCGGCGACGCGGCCCGCCACCGAGTTCTCGATCGGGATCATCGCATAGCGCACGTCGCCCGAGCGCACCGCGGCCAGCGCATCCTCGAACGTCGGGCAGGCGACCGCATCGCAGTTGGCGAACACCTCCTTGCAGGCGAGGTGCGAGTTGGCGCCCGGCTCGCCCTGATAGGAGATGCGCACGGGCTCGGCCGAGTTGGTGGCATGGAGGAAGGTGGTTGGCATGACGTGTTTTGATCCGGAGATCCGGCAGAACCGCCGGGAGGGAGGGTGGGTGGACGATCCAGATGGCGAAGCGGGGCAGCCGAGACGGCGCCGCCTCGCGGAGCGAGCGCCTTCAGGAAGTCGACGGGACCGCCCCCGCCAGGAGCTTGCGCGCCCTCTCGAGATCGGCGGGAGTATCGACACCGAGCGGAACCGTGTCAACGAGCGCCACGTCGATCCGCATCCCGCCCTCCAGCGCGCGCAGCTGCTCGAGCCGCTCGCGCAGCTCGAGCGGGGAGGGCTTCAGCGAGACGAACCGTTCCAGCGCCGAGCGCCGGTAGGCATAGATGCCGATGTGATGATAGAGCGGCCCCTGTCCGGTCGGGGCCTCGGCGCGCGTGAAGTAGAGCGCCCGCAGCCGCGGCGGAATCTGGCCGGCAGGACCGACTGGCGTTCCGACCACCTTGACCACGTTCGGGTTGCTGCGTTCCGCCGCATCCGTGATCTCGGCCGCCAGGGTGCCGATCTGCACCGCCTTGTCCTTCAACGGGGAAAGACAGGCCGTGACGAGCCGCGGCTCGAGCGTCGGCAGGTCCCCCTGCAGGTTGACGACGAAGTCGGAATCTCCGTCCGGGTCGACCCGACTCACCGCCTCGAACACACGGTCGGAGCCGGACGCATGGTCCTCCCGCGTCGCAACCGCCTCGCCGCCCGCCCTGCGCACCGCGGCAATGATCTCCTCGGAGTCGGTCGCGACCACGACCCGGCCGGCCTCCGCGGCCATCGCCCGGCGCCAGACGTGGACGATCATCGGCTCGCCGTTGATGTCGGCAAGCGGCTTGCCCGGCAGTCGCGTCGCTTTCATGCGTGCCGGAATGACGATGATGACGTTGGCCATGATCCCCCTTGCGCCGCTCGACGGATGCGGCTCGTCCGGCGTCGGTGACAATTCGCCCCGGCGACATGGCTCTAATCCGAACGCAAGTCGGGTTGCAAGCGGGGCGGTTTTTCCTGTAGATCGCGATACAGCGGTGGCCGTGCGCGCGTCTCGGCCCGTTTTGCATTGGCCTTGCCCGCAAGGGCCGCAACAAAGTTGGCAAAGATCCACAAAGGGGACGGAGCAAGATGGATTCATTGGAGTTCAGCAAGATCGCGGGCGCCATTCTGTCGGCCCTGCTGGTGATCTTCGGTGTGAAAACGTTCATCGACATCAAGCTGTCCCACCCCGCCCACACCGACGCGAAGGCAGGTTACAAGCTGCCGGTGCAGACGGCTGCAGCGGACGCAAAGGGCGCAGCGGCCGGCGCGGCCGCCCCGGCCCCCGCAGCCTTCAGCTTCGCCAAGGTCGCCGAGTTGTTGCCCAAGGCCAGCGCCGACAACGGCAAGGCCGTGTTCAAGAAGTGCGCGAGCTGCCACACCGCCGACCAGGGCGGCAAGAACATGGTCGGACCCAACCTTTATGGCGTCATGGGCCGGAAGATGGGCGCGGTCGAGGGTTTCGGCTACTCCGAGGACCTGAAGGCCAAGGGCGGCGAGTGGACCCCCGAGACCCTCGCGCAATTCATCAACAATCCCAAGGGCTTCATTGCAAAGACCAAGATGGTGTTCGCCGGGCTTGCCGACCCGGCCGAGATCGCCGATCTGCTGGCCTTCCTGAAGGCCCAGGGCGGCAAGTGACATATTAGCCCGCCACGGCAGCCCGCCACGGCGACCTGATCTCGTTGCCCCGCGGCACGTGCCGCGGGGCCGCAGTCGCTTGGGCGGCCAGATTAAGAAAAGTTAAGCGGGAGGCGCCCTGGCGCTGCCCCCGTGCCGTGCTAGGAGAAACCCTTGCGGTGGGTGATCCCCGCGGACCTGCTCCGCCCGATCCCCGCCTGATTGCCGCATGTGCACCTGCGCCCCAGGAGGATCCGACCGCCGATGGCCACCCCGCTCCGCCCCCTGCTGCTCTGCCTCCTGGCGCTTGGCCTTGCCTTCCCGCTCCTCTCCAAGACGGCAACCGCCGCGGAGGCACCGCGCCGACACGCCCTCTCACTCATCGGCGAGCCAAAATTCGGGCCCGACTTCAAGCACTTCGATTGGGTCAACCCGGACGCGCCAAAGGGCGGGAAGGTGCGCCAGTACGCCAACGGCTCCTTCGACAGCCTCAACCCCTTCACCGTCAAGGGCGTATCGGCGGTCGGGCTGCAGACCCTGTTGTTCCAGACACTGCTGGCATCGAGCCCCGACGAGCCCTCGACCGAATACGGCCTCGTCGCCGAGTGGGTCTCGCATCCTGCCGACTTTGCCTCGGTCACATTCGGCCTGCGCGCCGAAGCCCGTTTCCACGACGGCAAGCCGGTCACGCCCGAGGACGTGATCTTCTCCATCGACGAGCTGCGCAAGGCGCACCCGTTCTTCGGCCTCTACTACAAGAACGTGAAGTCGACCGAGAAGACCGGCGAGCGCGAGGTGACGTTCCGCTTCGATGCGCCAGGCAACCGGGAGCTGCCGCTCATCATGGGTCAGCTGCCCGTGCTGCCCAAGCACTACTGGCAGGACAAGGGTTCGAACGGCGAGCCGCGCGACCTGTCGAAAACGACCATGGAAGTGCCCGTCGGCTCCGGTCCTTACCGCGTCAAGTCTATGGAGCCTGGCCGCTCCATCGTCTACGAGCGGGTCACGGACCACTGGGCGAAGGATCTGCCGGTCGCCAAGGGCATGTACAATTTCGACGAGATCGAGTTCATCTATTTCCGCGATTCCGTCCCCGCGTTCGAGGCGTTCAAGTCGGGCGCCATCGACTACTGGCGCGAGAGCCGCGCGTCGGCCTGGGCAACGCAGTACGAGTTCGACGCGCTGAAGAACGGCCTCGTCAAGAAGGAGACGCTCGGCGTCAAGAACGTCGCGCCGATGCAGGCGTTCGTGTTCAACCTGCGCCGCAAGCAGTTCCAGGACCCGCGCGTGCGCTACGCGTTCAATCTCGCCTTCAACTTCGAGGAGGCGAACAAGAAGCTGTTCTACGGCTCCTATATCCGGGTGGGCAGCTTTTTCGACAATTCCGAACTGAAGGCAACGGGCCTGCCCGAGGGCCAGGAGCTTGCGATCCTCAAGGAGGTCGAGAAGGACATCCCGCCCGAGGTGTTCACCAAGGAATGGAAGAACCCTGTCAGCGCCGACATGACCGAGTTCAGGAAGCGAATGGGCGAGGCCTCGCGCCTGCTCCAGGCCGCCGGCTGGACGGCCGAGGGCGGCGTGTTGAAGAACGCCGCCAAGGAGGAGTTGACGGCGGAGTTCCTTCTCGTGCAGCCCGACTTCGAGAAGATCGTGCTGCCCTTCGTCGAGGACCTGAAGAAGCTCGGGGTCAAGGCCTCCATCCGCGTCGTCGACACTTCCCAGTACAAGCGCCGGGAGGACACGTTCGACTACGACATCATCATCGACACGTTCCAGCAGAGCTGGTCGCCCGGCAACGAGCAGCGCGACATGTGGGGTTCGGCCGCCGCCGATCGCGAGGGAAGCCGCAACACGATCGGCATCAAGAGCCCGGCCATCGACAAGCTCATCGACCGCATAATCTTCGCCAGGAGCCGCGAGGAGCTGGTGGCCGCCACCCGCGCGCTCGACCGCGTATTGTGCTGGAGCCACTTCGTCGTGCCGCAGTGGCATTACCCCTTCGAGCGGATCGCGACCTGGGACATCTTCGGCCGGCCCGGGAGGCTGCCCTCCCAGTCGATCGCCTTCCTGCAGACGTGGTGGATCGACGAGGCCAGGAAGCAGGCGCTCGAAGCCAGGCGCGGGAAGTAGCGGTCAAACCGGGAGCGGCGCACGAAATGACCCCTTTGACGAACATGGCTGCGCGACTCGTGCGCCTCGCGGCGGCCGCGGTCGCGCTCGTGACCCTGGCCGGCCCGCTTGCGGCCGGACAGGCCCGCCACGGCCTTGCCGCCTTCGGCGATCTCAAGTACCCGGCCGATTTCACGCACTTCGAGTGGGTCAATCCCGCGGCCCCCAAGGGTGGGCGGCTCGCCATGATCGGTCCCGCCGGGGTGAACACGTTCGACAGCTTCAACGGGTTCGTCCTGAAGGGCGACGCCGCGCAGGGTCTGGAGCTGCTGTTCGACTCCCTGATGACGCGCGCGCTCGACGAGCCCGACGCCGTCTATGGCCTTGCCGCCGCCACCGGCGAGATCGCAGACGACGGCAAGTCCGCCACATTCAAGTTGCGGCCGGAAGCCAGGTTCTCCGACGGCTCGGCGCTGACCGCGGCCGACGTCGCATTCTCGTTCGAGGCGCTGAAGACCAAGGGCCACCCGCGCTTCGCCCTGCTCCTGAAAGACGTCGAGGCGTGCGAGGCGGTCGATGCCGCGACCGTGCGCTACACCTTCAAGGGTGATCTGACGCGCGATCTGCCGACCACCGTCGCGACCCTGCCGATCTTCTCGAAGGCCTACTACGCGACGAAGCCGTTCGACCAGTCCACGCTCGAGCAGCCGCTCGGCTCTGGCCCTTACAGAATTGCCGACTTCAAACCAGGGACCTTCGTCGCCTACAAGCGCCGCGAGGACTACTGGGCAAAGGATCTGCCGGTCAACAAGGGTCGCTTCAACTTCGACGAGGTGCGCTACGAGTATTTCCGCGATCGCAACGTCGAGCTCGAGAACCTATTGAACGGGAACTACGACCTGCGCGAGGAGTTCACCTCGAAGGACTGGGCAACAGGCTACGACGTTCCGGCGGTCAAATCCGGCAAGGTCCTGCGCGTGACGCTGCCCGACGAGAGCCCGTCGGGCGCCCAGGGGTTCTTCATCAACACGCGGCGCGCGAAGTTCAAGGATCCGCGCGTCCGCAGGGCGCTCGACCTCGCCTTCGACTACGAGTGGACCAACCGGAACATCTTCTTCGGACTCTACAAGCGCACCTCGAGCTTCTTCGAGAACTCCGACATGAAGGCCTCGGGAGCCCCGACGCCGGAGGAGCTGAAGCTGCTGGAGCCGTTCCGCGACAAGCTGCCGAAGGAGGTGTTCGCCGCCCCCTACACCTCACCCACGAGCGATGGATCGGGTGCGGACCGCAAGCTGCTGCGAGAGGCGGGCAAGCTGCTCGAGGAGGCCGGCTTCACCGTGAAGGACGCCAAGCGCGTCAACGCGGCCGGCGAGGTGCTCGAGATCGAGTTCCTCATCTACGAGCCGACCTTCGAGCGGGTGCTTGGACCCTATGTCGAGAACCTGAAGCGCATCGGTGTGCAGGCCGGGATCCGCAGGGTCGATTCGGCCCAGTACCAGCAGCGCCTGAAGACGTTCGATTTCGACATCGTCACCCAGCGCTACGTCATGCGCCTGCTGCCGGGAATCGAGCTGCAGAACTACTGGGGCTCGGCGGCGGCCCGTACGGACGGCAGCTTCAATCTGGCCGGCATCGAGGACCCCGTGATCGACACGCTCATCGCCCGGGTCATGGCGGCGAAGTCGCGGCAGGAGCTGCTGGCCGCCACCCGGGCCATAGACCGCGTGCTGCGGGCCAGCCACTACTGGGTGCCGCACTGGTACAAGGCCTCCCACCACGTTGCCCACTGGAACCGCTTCTCCAGGCCCGCCGTGAAGCCCAAGTACGAGCGGGGCATCATCCACACATGGTGGTATGACGCCGAAAAAGCTGCGACACTGAACGCAAAGTGATTTGCGACATGAGAAGGACGCTCATCCCGCGATGGCCGCCTATCTGCTGAAACGCATCCTGCTGATCTTCCCGACCATGTTCGGGATATTGCTGATCAGCTTTCTCGTCATCCAGCTCGCTCCCGGCGGCCCCGTGGAGCGCATGATCGCGCAATTGACGGGCCATGACGTCTCGATGACCTCGAGGGTCGGCGGCGGGGGTGGCGACGGACTTGGCCAGGGCGGCGCGCAGGCGCAGGCGGGGCAGGGCTCGGCAGACAGCGTCACATCCAAGTACCGCGGCGCGCAAGGGCTGGACCCCGAGTTCATCAAGAGCCTGGAGAAGCAGTTCGGCTTCGACAGGCCCGCCCATGAGCGCTTCCTCCTGATGCTCAAGAACTACCTGACGTTCGACTTCGGCAAGAGCTACTTCCGCGACATCTCGGTGCTCGACCTCATCAAGGAGAAGCTGCCGGTCTCGATCTCGCTCGGCGTCTGGATGATGCTGCTGACGTACCTGATCTCGATCCCGCTCGGCATCCGCAAGGCGGTGCGCGACGGCGAGAAGTTCGACACGTGGACCTCCGGCGTGCTGGTCGTCGGCTACGCGGTCCCCGGATTCCTGGTCGCGGTCCTGCTGCTGATCCTGTTCGCGGGCTCCTCGTTCTTCCAGTGGTTCCCCTCGCGCGGGCTCACCTCGTCCAACTGGGCGGAGCTTTCGACCTGGGGCAAGCTCGTCGACTACGCCTGGCATCTGGTGCTGCCGCTGACCGCGATGGCGGTCGGCACGTTCACCACCATGACGTTCCTCACCAAGAACTCGTTCCTCGACGAGATCCGCAAGCAGTACGTGATGACCGCGCGCGCCAAGGGCCTCAACGAGCGCGAGGTGCTGTACGGCCACGTGTTCCGCAACGCGATGCTGCTGATCATCGCCGGCTTCCCGGGCGCCTTCATCGCCGCGTTCTTCTCGGGCTCGCTGCTGATCGAGACGATCTTCTCGCTCGACGGGCTCGGCCTGCTGACGTTCGAATCCATCGACAAGCGCGACTATCCGGTCGTGTTCGCGAACCTCTGGATCTTCTCGCTCCTGGGGCTCGTCGTGAACCTCGTCTCGGATTTCATCTACACGATCGTCGACCCCCGCATCGACTTCGAGAGCCGGGAGGTCTAGGGCCGTGGACGCACGCTTCGAGACGAAGACCTCGCTCAGGGCGGACACGGCACGCGGCGCGGCCGCGGCCGGCTGGAGCAGCCTTGCCGGCTGGGTGCGGCGCAAGCTGACGCTGACCCCGATCAGCCGGCGGCGCTGGCAGAACTTCAAGGCCAACCGGCGCGGGCACTGGAGCCTCGTGCTGTTCCTCGCGCTGTTCGGCCTGTCGCTGCTCGCCGAGGTCATCGCCAACGACAAGCCCATCATCGCCCGCTACAAGGGCGAGACGCTCTTTCCCGTGCTCGTGGACTATCCCGAATCCAGGTTCGGCGGGTTCCTCGCCGTCACCGACTACAAGGACCCCGTCATAGCCGAGGAGATCGAGGCGCACGGCTGGATGCTGTGGCCGCCGATCCGCTACTCCTACTCCACGATCAACAAGGACTACCCGCGCCGCGCCACGGCCGAGGGCCATTGCGATATCCTGCGCGACGGGCAGGTCCTCAAGAACGAGGGCGGGCTTGGCTATCCCGCACCCCCGCCGTGGGCCTCCCGCGTGCCGCTGTGCGAGGCGCCGCCCGATCAGCTCGAGCGCTATCAGGCGCTCGGCAACCGCAACTGGCTCGGTCTCGACAACCAGGGCCGCGACGTGCTCGCCCGCGTCATCTACGGCTTTCGCGTGTCGGTGCTGTTCGGTCTGATCCTGACCATCCTGTCAGCCAGCATCGGTATCGCGATGGGCGCGGTGCAGGGCTATTTCGGCGGCCGCACGGACCTCTATCTGCAGCGCTTCCTCGAGATCTGGTCGTCGATCCCCTCGCTGTTCGTGCTGCTCATCATATCCTCCGTGCTGGTG
>WBZY01001572.1_pt1 | contig 11273 bp, 8 predicted proteins | sample 5204191 | NCBI WGS metagenome assembly WBZY01 (sample SAMN12344363, study PRJNA552823) | activated sludge metagenome | biome: Activated sludge suspended growth; feature: Anammox Sidestream; material: Wastewater; isolation source: activated sludge from anammox sidestream of wastewater treatment... | reverse complement strand
GAAAAGAAGGAGAAACTTCGGGAAAGCCTGCAAGAAAAGAAAAGACAGATTATATGGCAAAGAATTTTAAAGTAAAAACTATTCTTGTTTTTAGAATATCATGACCAAACGAAGATACGTACTCATCGGTATCCCTGTTGCCTGCCTGCTCTCTATTATCGTATCGCTGATTCTATCCGAGTCAAAAGAAGAACCACGGAGCGCGAAGCAAAATCCCTCTCCCTCCAGGCAATTGCAGAATATCCCCGGAGCCGGCACAGAAACCGTAACGCAGGCGGTAGCGGGGCTAACCATGCCGAGTTACGACGAACAGGGGAAAGAGGTAGTAATCATGCGCGGGGAGAATACCTTCCTGCTCAACGATAATGTCTACAAGATTGTCACCCCGGAAATTGAAGTCAGGGACTATTCCCAGAGTGAGGAGGGAACGCAGTCTGTTTTCATTACCTCCAGGGCGGGAGAGATGAACAGCATTTCAGACGAAGGCTCTCTCTCGGATAACGTGGTCATTCATTTCGACCCCGATACCCGGCTTGATACGGACTATCTGCGGTATTTACCGGAAAAAGAGTTCGTTTGCACGGATGAACCCGTTACCATCCATGGGAAAGGGATAAAAATCGTCGGGCAAGGCTGTGAAATAGACCTTGTGAGCAAGAAGATGTGGATTAAAAGAGACGCGGAAATGGAAATGGACGGCATTAAAAACGACCTCTTTTTCCTGTCTACGGACGATACCTCACCAACAGAACAACCGGAGGAAGCTCATCTCCCCTCTTCGGACGAGAACGGCACACAGAAAACACCATTCGAAAAAACGGTTATTCGTTCCAGCGGCCAACTCATTTTCGACCGGCAATCCGAATCAAACATCATGACCTTCAACGACCATGTGAAGATACAAAAAGGGAGTTCAACCGTTTTTTCCGATAAACTCGTTATTTTTCTCGACCCTCAGACAAAACAAACAAGGCAGGCCATTGCCAGCGGAAATGTGCTCGCATCCCAGGGGACAAAAATCGCCAAGGGAAGTTTTCTGACCTGGGATGTTAACACCCAAAGCGCAATCCTGGAAGATACACAAAAGGCAGAATTTGCAAAAGATGACCTCAACATTGATGCACAGAAAATAATTTTTTATAAAGACACCGGGAAAATAGACATTCCAAGTCCGGGCAATTTAAAAGCAAAGATTAAGGAAAAGTCCGGTAAAAAAAAGGCTGGCGCCGGAACCGGCACAGACGACAATACGATTAGCGTAAAATGGGAAGGGAAAATGAATTTCCTGGACAACACGCGGGAGGCTAGTTTTGAGAAGGATATTGAGGTTCAGAAAGAAAATTCCACCCTGCTCTGCGATAATCTGAATGTGAAGTTCAGCGGCGGCGATTTCACTATACAGTCGTTCAAGGCAACAGACAAAATTCACATCATCGACAAAAGGGATGACCTCTTCAGCGAGGCTGTCGGAGACCGGGCTACGTGGGATGCAAAAAATAAAGTCACCATCCTAAGAGGACAACCCTTTGCCCTGCTGAGAGAGGGGGATAGACGACAAATTCTCGTTCCCAGGGTTTTATTTTATGAAGACGGGAAGACGGTATTGTGTGAAGGCAAGGGGAGTTTATATGAACGAGGCGAAGGAAATCTTCCCAATCAGAGCGCTGAAGAGACGGATATAAAAGTGACTTGGGCAAAAAAAATGATGTACTATGATACGCTCAGGAAAGTAAGCTTCTATGAAGAAGCAGAAGCTACACGAGGCGGGCAAAAATTACAGGCAGACCAGATTGATGCCTATCTCGGCAACGATCAGAATATCCATAAGATTATTGCCACCGGCAACGTCTATTTTTCCAGCAAACGCCTGGAAAACAGCGAGGGATTTGGATCGCTATTCACCTGGGACCTGATCCAGAATGTCGCCTTGTTGACGGGCAACCCAAAGGCGGAATTGCGAAAGGGCGGTTCGCGGACGTTTTCGGAAAAGGTCTATTTTAATATGGCAGAAAATCAGGTTTCCTGGGAAGGCAGACCACACTGGCAAATCATGAGCAACGAAACAATACGTTCGCAAAAATAGTGATATGCGTCATATTTTGATCATGAGAACATTCCTGTACAAAAAATTCTTTTTTATGCACGTTTTCTATAACATTCTTCTTCTCCCTTTCTGTTTGGCCAAGCTTACTCCGCTGAGCCCTGGAGGGATGCGGTTGCAACTCTGCGCAGCTATGGTATTCCTCCTGCTTCCTCCGTATTACTCCGCATTGGCCGCGGACACAAAACAGGTCGAGGTCTTTGCGCACCACGGCGTGCTTGAAGACGTCCCGGAAAATACCTTTGCTGCATTACGACGGGTTGCCGAGTTGGGAATTGATGGTATTGCCGTTGACATCAGACAAACCAAGGACAATCAGCTTGTCCTGATGTGCGATGAAACAATCGACCGGACGACCGATGGAAAAGGGCGTGTCGATCAATTGGTATACGCTGAGATACAACAATATGATGCTGGTTCATGGCGTAGCCGTGAGTTTCAGAAAGAACGGGTACCTCTCCTCTCTGATGCCTTGAAGTTTTGCAAATTAAACGATCTCAAGCTGATTCTGAATGTAAGGCAGACTTGTTTGGAAGAGCAGGTACTGCAGGTCGTCGGGGAATGCGAAATGTCTTCGCAGGTATATTTCTGGGGAACAATGAGAAATGTAACCATGACAGGTGAAGAATCGGAAGGAAAAGAACTGATTTTTTTGCCTGCAGAAGAAACGACAAAGGAAAAGATTGATCTTATCCACGAGGAAAAAAACTATGCATTCTCGATCATCCTTGGAAATGACAGCAGAACGGTTATAAAGAATCGGATCAAAGCAGGAGTGGACGTCATCATGGTTGATTATCCATGCGTTGCCACGGATATTCTGAACATCACAAACCAGACAAGCGCCCAAAAGAGACCAAAAGACCGGGAAACAAACCATTCCCGGCAAGACGCTGACAACCATGCCCCGCACCTTCAGGAACAAGTAAAAGGCCTGATAAAAACCATCGAGGGGGCAGATTATGACAAGGCACGGGCCGCTGCAATGGCGTTAATGGTGTTGCCGCCGGGATGCACGGTACCACACCTCGTAACGCTTCTCAGCGACAGCAGTCCGCAGGTGCGACAACATGCCGTCTGGTCGCTCGGATTCTGCGGTGACGACAGTGTGTATGCGAACATAGAACCCCTTCTGAAGGATATAAATACGGCAGTGAGGCGGGAAGCAGTTCTCGCGCTGAAAAGACTGAACGCGGCACAATCGGTTCCGGCGCTTCACGAAGTTTTATTAAAAGAACCTGATCTGAACGTTGAGTATGACATTGTCCGAACTCTGGGGGCCCTCGGAGACCGGGGTTCAGTTTTTCCAATCATGAAGGTATTCGCAAAAGAACAAAGCTGGCATGTTAAAAGCGGTTGTGTCGAAGCGCTGGGCAAGATCGGCAGCGACTCCGCCATGAATGCCCTTGCTAAAATTCTGGTTACCGACGCCGGAGAAGATGCGGCATGGGCGCGCACAAAGGCTGCATGGGGATTAGCCGCAATAGGCCAAAGGGCTGTTCCGCTGCTGATAAGTGCCCTGAACGACAAAGAAGAAGGTACCAGACGCAGGGCGGGATGGGCGCTGGTAAAGATTGGTCATCCCGCAGTAAAGGCGCTGATAAGTTCATTGCATGAAATACACAAAGAAACACGAGAACGTACCGCGCTAACCCTTGGTTGGATTGGCGATGAAAGCGCCGTCACGGCACTCATCTGGGCATTGAAGGATAAAGAGCCCTCTGTCGTGAGTTCTGCAGCATGGGCGTTGGGCAGAATTGGCAGTCCAAACGCACTTGCTGCACTCCAGGGACTGGTGAAGAATAAAAATACCGATGTCCGGGAGAATGCAGTTGAAGCCGTGGAGCGAATTATGGCAAAGAAAGACGAATTGGCCTATCAGCAAGGACGTTCACAAAGACCTTAGCGCAAAAAATCTGCAAACAAATCCGTTGATTAATCCAGAACTTTTCAATATTATTTTGTAATAAGTTGTTTTACCTTTCCGCACTTTCCTTCCTGTTAAAGAGTGGAATTCGGGAGTAGGTTCTTTCGATTGTAGCGCTGTCACCTTGTGTTCATTTGCGTACAAATGAAATCCCATATCGTTTCTTATAAACTTGAAAGGTTTTTGTTTTGATGAAGCGCAATCTGGTATACCTTGTGGGTGCTGGTCCGGGTGACCCACGTCTTATCACCGTAAAAGGCCTGGAATGTATTAAAAAAGCCGATGTCATTATTTACGATTATTTGGTAAATGCAGACCTCCTCAAAGTTGCTAAGCCGGATGCAGAATTTATTTATGTCGGAAAGCAGGGAGGCGCACATACCATGGAACAGGATGATATTAATAACCTGATTGTAAAAAAAGCCATGGAAGATAAAATCGTAACCCGGCTAAAGGGAGGCGACCCTTATATCTTTGGACGTGGCGGGGAGGAGGCAATCGTGCTTTATGAAAACCATATCCCTTTTGAGGTCGTTCCTGGCATTACCGCTGCCATTGCAACCCCCAATTATGCCGGTATTCCGGTTACCCATCGTGACTTTACTTCGACCTTTGGGCTGATCACCGGACACGAAGATCCGACAAAAGACGAAAGTTCCATTGATTGGTCAAAGATCAGCACCGGCATCGGCACCCTTGCCTTTTATATGGGAATTAAAAATCTCCCTTACATCACAGAACAACTCATGAAACACGGCCGTTCCAAAGACACACCCGTTGCTGTTATCCGGTGGGGAACCACGACCCAGCAAAAAACGGTAATAGGAACGCTGAGTACGATCGTAGAAAAAACCAGAGAGATAAAACCGCCGGCAATTACGATCGTCGGCGAAGTGGTAAAACTCCGTGATCAGCTCAACTGGTTTGAGTCTAAGCCATTGTTCGGAAAGACGATCGTTGTTACCCGTTCAAGGGAGCAGGCCAGTGAATTTGCCGATAAGCTCTGCGAATATGGCGCGCGGGTCATTGAATTTCCCACCATAGAGATTGCAAAACCCGACACCATTCAACCGCTGGATGCGGCGATAAACAGCATCCAGTCTTACGATTGGCTGGTCTTTACCAGCATCAACGGTGTCGATGCCTTCTTCCAGCGATTGTTTGAGCTGGGAAAGGATATCCGTGACCTGAAAGGCCTCAAGGTCTGTGCCATTGGTCCGGCGACGGAGGACGGCATCAAGAAGTATTACCTGCGGGTCAATTGCAGACCACCCAAATTTGTTGCAGAATCCGTGGTAGAAGAGTTGAAGAAGGTGACAACGATAAAGGGCGAAAGATTCCTGCTGCCGCGGGCGGATATTGCACGAAGTTTTCTACCCGATGAGCTACAAAAATTGGGCGGGAAAGTAACTGATTTGGTGGCATATAAGACCATCATGGCGCAACCCAGGAATATGAATCTCGTTGATAAACTCAGGAACGGGGAGGTCGATATCGTTACGTTTACCAGCTCGTCAACGGTGCGGAATTTTGTTGAGATCATCGGAAAGGAAAACCTGCTGGCGTTGAATAGCCACGTCCAGTATGCCAGTATCGGCCCAATTACGACACAGACCGCTGAAGAGATGGGACTCCATATCGCCATTAAGGCAGATGAATACACCATCCCCGGTCTCGTAAGCGCCATTCTGGAGAACGCCGCCGCTTCATCCGCTGAAGAATCTTGATCGGTCGTATCTTTTTGATTGCGCCTTAATGCATTATCATATAAAATTTGAATATGAAATTTTTATACGAAGATTGAGGAGTGTCAACACATGCTAAAAAAGAAATTTGTAAAAGATAAATGCGTTACCTGTAAACAGTGCATGATAGAGTGCGGCGTGCGGCATTCGGTATCCAAAAATATCTACGAGGCCTTCGCAGAAACCCCTAAGCCCCGTTACCGGTTACAAGTATCGACAAGAAAAGATAAACCCCATATGACCGTATGCCAGAACTGCGCAAAGCCCAAGTGTATGGCTTCCTGTGAATACGGAGCCATTACGAAATATGAAGATGGGAACGTTGTTATTGACACCAAGAAATGCGTCGGGTGCTGGGCGTGCGTGACACAATGTCCTTTTGGGGCTATCACGAAGGATACCGAGCTCAATTTCGCCTTCAATTGTGACGATTGCAAGGATTTTGAGACCATGGCATGCGTAGAGGCCTGCAAAACCGGGGCGCTCGTATATACCGAGAAACACGCCAAATACCAGCCCGCCTAAGCAAGACTATCTAAAAGGCCATGCCTTTAATCAAAAAAGAGAGAGGCGAAGAACTATTCGCTCCTCTCTTTTTATGAAGGTGCGCTTTTAATAATGTAACATACCCGAACTATCCACGAGCAATATTAGTTATTTTACCACGATATTCACCAATTTCCCGGGCACTACAATGGTATTTATTATCTTCTTACCATGTAAAAATCCGGCAATGCGTTCATCGCTCAAGACACGGCTCTTTAGCTCATCCTCACGGATATCAGCCGGTACTGACAAACGGTTTCTGACCTTGCTATTGACCTGAATTACGATCTCAGCAACCTCCTCCTGAAGAGCATTTTTGTCATGCGACGGCCATGGTTGTTGGAAAATACTTGGCTTGTGCCCCATAACTTCCCAAAGCTCCTCGCAGATATGTGGAGTAAAGGGTGCCATCAATAAAAGGATGGTTTCCATGGAGTGGCAGAAGACGCGAAAATCGATCTCTTCCGCAGCGCTGTTGGGCATGACGACGTCAAAGGCATCTACATAGTTTAATAACTCCATCACAAAGGCGATAGCCGTATTGAAATGCCAGGAAGTTTCCATATCCTCCGTGACCTTCTTGATCGTCTGGTTCGTCTGACGGTAAAGGATCTTTGCCTTGTCTGAAAGTTTGTTCATGTCAATGTCCGTACGTTGCACCCTGACATAGAAGTCTTCATACTCAGCAATCTTCTGCCAGAGACGATTGAGAAAACGATGAGCGCCAATTACCCCGCGGTCATTCCACTCGGCATCCCTCTGGGGTGGCCCTATGAAAAGGATATAGAGGCGTTGCGTGTCTGCACCATATTTATCAATAAGGATATCCGGACTTACTACATTGCCCTTGGACTTGGACATCTTTGCTCCATCCTTGATAATCATACCCTGGGTAAAAAGGTGCCGAAAGGGTTCTTTGAAATTGATATAACCAAGGTCACACAGCACCTTGGTTATGAAGCGCGAGTAAAGGAGATGCAGGATGGCATGCTCTACCCCGCCAATATACTGATCAACGGGTAGCCATTTGTTAACTGTCTTTGTAATAAAGGGGCGGCGGTCATCTTTCGGCGAAAGATATCTCAGAAAATACCAGCTCGAATCCACGAATGTATCCATGGTGTCGATCTCCCGCCGTGCCGTTCCGGAACATTTCGGACAGTTCGTGCTAAGAAAGGAATCTATCTCCGCCAGAGGGCTCATGCCGTGCGGTTTAAATTCCACCGTTTCGGGGAGTATTACGGGAAGCTGTGATTCAGGCACCGGCAGCGTGCCGCATTTTTCGCAATAGATAATAGGGATAGGCGCTCCCCAATAACGCTGGCGGGAGATAAGCCAATCCCTCAACCGATAGGTTACGGTCTTTGTGCCGAGCCCTTTAAATTCGAGATGTATGGTAATCTTGTTTATTGCCTCCGTGTTCGGCATCCCATCGAAATTTCCAGAATTGACTTGTATGCCATCATCGATGTAAGCCTCTTTCATCGTGTCGGCGTGGAGTTCATTATCTCCTGGCTGAATAACAATTTTGATGAGGAGATTATACTTTTTTGCGAAGAGGAAATCCCGCTGGTCGTGGGCAGGCACACCCATAACGGCCCCCGTGCCATATTCCATAAGGACATAATTGGCTACCCAAATGGGCACCTTGTCATTATTGATGGGGTTTATGGCGTACTTGCCGGTGAACATGCCCTCCTTCTCGGTACCTTCAGCGGTTCGTTCCACCATCCCCTGATTACGCGCCCTCTCTGCAAAGTCCATCACTGCCTTTTCCTGGGAAGTCCCCGAAATCAACTCCCGAAGGACGGGATGTTCTGGCGCCAAGGAAATAAAGGTTACCCCGTAAAGCGTATCGGGGCGTGTGGTAAAGCAGGGCAATGCCCTGCCAGAATTTTCCAGTTTAAAATCAATGCGTATTCCTTCACTGCGGCCAATCCAGTTTGCCTGCATCGTCTTGACCCGCTCAGGCCATCCTTCCAACAGAGAAATGTCGTCCAGCAGTTTTTGGGCATATTGGCTGATACGAAAGAACCACTGTTCAAGGTCTCGCTGCCGTACCGGGCTATCGCAGCGTTCACAACACCCTTCTACGACCTGTTCGTTCGCCAGGACGGTAGCACAAGAAGGACACCAATTTACCGCGGCCTTCTTTTTATATGCCAGGTTATTTTCGTAGAGTTTCAGAAATATCCATTGTGTCCACTGATAGTAATCGGGGTTGCAAGAAGTGATCTCCCGTTCCCAATCGTATCCAACCCCCCACCGGTGAAGTTGCCGTTTCATGGCCTTGATATTATTCTTTGTCCAGATGGCAGGATGGGTGCCACCTTTAATTGCGGCATTCTCCGCGGGAAGGCCAAAGGCATCCCATCCTATGGCTGAGAGCACATTATGACCCTTCATCATCTTGTACCGCGCAACGACATCACCAATAATGTAATTTCTGCCGTGACCAACATGCAGGGTGCCTGATGGATAGGGGAACATAACGAGACAGTAGAACTTCTCCTTCTTGCTAGCTTCATCGGCGCGAAACAATCCGCAACCTTCCCAAAACCCTTGCCATTTACCTTCGATATCGATAAAGTTGTATTCTCTCTTTGCCATCAAAATCCCCTTGAGTATCTGTTTACATTTCAAATTCTTTTGAAGGTATTCAAAAGAATTTGAATTTTATCAGAATTTCATCCTGAATCAATTGAAATTCAGACCGAAAAACCTTGACAATACTTATCTGTCATGTTATTTTAACTTTCTCATATTTCAAACAACCGCGGAGGGAATAGAGAAGTAAACTTCTGAGTGCTCTATATTCAGTGTCCTTCTGTGGTAAAGAAGGTTCAGGTGGGGCTGTGGCGCAGTTGGGAGCGCGTTTGAATGGCATTCAAAAGGTCAGGGGTTCGAATCCCCTCAGCTCCACCAATAAATATAAGGCTTTGCTGGCGTTATTCATTATTCGCAACCTTTAAATTGTATAGTTTTTGTATAGTTTGTTGATTCGTCAAGATTTTGTCGAGGGTAACTATTGCTTTTAGCTTATGGCTTGGCGCAAGGTGAGAATATCTTAGTGTCATTTTCAAGTCTTTATGCCCCAGTAACTCTTTTACTGTAGTTATATCAATTCCAGCCATTACAAGATGACTTGCGAAAGTGTGCCTCAAATCATGAAACCTGAAATCGTTAATCCCTGCCCTTTTTAATGCTGTATTGAAGCTCCTCTTTACATTATCATACCGTTTGCCAGTCAAAGGATTATAGAACACGTAAGGAACATCTTCACGCTTTGGTAAAGTATTTAATGTTTCCATGAGTGTTGAGCTAATATGTATTTCCTTTCGTTCTGAATTCTTGGTCTGGTCTTGGTTTAACAGGATAAACCCCGATTTCAAGTCAACATTGTCCCACTTTAAACCGAATATTTCTTCCTTTCTCATGCCTGTGTTTAATGCAGTAATAACCATTGGTTTTAAATGGCTATCGCATGAATCAATGAGTTTTTGACATTCCTCAATCGAGAGATACCTTAACCGCCGATTATTTTCTGGCAATAGCTTTACTTTTCTAATACGTTTTAAGGTCTCATCTTCCACCATATCCCACTCAACAGCCTTAGTGAACATGTGGGAAATAGTAGCAATCAACCTATTAACCGTTGCAGGCTTTTTCCCCATGCTTAACCTGTCCGTTTGAAATTGCTCCAGTATCATGGAATTGAAACGTCTTAAAGGTACATTTCCAAAAGTTTCCGCTAATCGCATAACAAGGCATCGTTTGCTTTTAAAACTCTTTTGCCTTTCACACCACTTAATATATTCTGCAACAAGTTCATTAAAGGTATGATTAGCAATCCTTTTAATCTCAGGTTGTTTACCTTCTTTAATAGACTGTTTCCGTTTGATGAGTAAAGCTTCTGCATCTTTATATTTTGTACTTCCTGATGATTCAAAGGCCATCTTGCCTGTAAGGTCGGCATACCTTATCCAATAAACATTGCCACGTTTATAAATGCCTTTTGCCATGCTTCTTTTCCCCTCCTTTCTCTTTGTCTATTAAGTCCTTTTCAATATAATCCAACAAAATCCTTAGCGTCTTGCTTGGCTTTTTCACCCCCTTTTCCAAAAGATAGATATAATTACCAGATACCCCTAGAATCTCACCAAAAGCAGGTTGTGAAAGCTTGCATTTAATTCTTAGGTCTTTAATATTTTTAGGTATCCAGTTTTTCATAATTGTTATTATATCTAACTTAGTTAGAGTTTGTCAAGTATACAATTTACCATACAATAGTTTTTAAGTAATTGAATTTAAAGGAGTTTAGGAAATAGACATTTGATATATAATCAAACGGTCGCCTTATACTTTAGGTGTTTTATAAGGCAAGAGCGGTTCTCTGGAGTGGCTTTTAATCCATTTATCAATAGAACTCTTTTGAAATCGGACGTATTTTCCACTTTTAAAGAATGGGATAGCCTGATGGGATACCTGTTTATATACCCATGAGGTATCAACCCTTAAATATTCTGCAAGGGTTTCAGGTGTGAAAATTATACCTTCTTCATTCTGTTTCCGGCTATTCTGCAATAGTGGTTTTAGATTTTCTACCACTTTTTCGACTATCGCCTGAATATCCGATTGTTCAAGTTCGATCTTCAATTTATTATCTCAATCAGTAAATCAGATTCCTCTTACGCAAAGCATCTGATTGCTTTATTCAAATTCCATATTTAAATTAATAGGCTCATCATAAGAGGAACAAACAGATTCAACTTTAGGCAAAACATAAGGCAATAATTTAATGAGCAATTCGATCCGTTCTTTCTTTTTTATGACTATTGGGTTAACTCAGCATAAGTAAGGGGAGGAGCTTCTGCACATGCCAATAACAGATGATCGAATAATTCTTGTTCGTGTTGACGGCGATTGAAACGATAACAAAACTCATCAAGGTACT
>WBZY01001571.1_pt1 | contig 11289 bp, 11 predicted proteins | sample 5204191 | NCBI WGS metagenome assembly WBZY01 (sample SAMN12344363, study PRJNA552823) | activated sludge metagenome | biome: Activated sludge suspended growth; feature: Anammox Sidestream; material: Wastewater; isolation source: activated sludge from anammox sidestream of wastewater treatment... | reverse complement strand
TGACGCGCGGGGTGCGCGGCGATGCGGCCACGCCGGGGAGGTTCCGGCGCAGCCAGAATTGGATCGGTCCGGCGGGCGCGACACTCGCGAAAGCGAGCTTCGTGCCCCCGCCGCCCGATCGCCTGAGGGACTGCCTCGACGCGTGGGAGGGGTTTCTGCACGACGATACCCTGCCTCCGCTCGTCCACGCGGCACTCGTACACTCCCAGTTCGAGGCCATCCATCCCTTTCTCGACGGCAACGGGCGCGTGGGCCGGCTGCTCACCACCCTGCTCCTCGTCGCGAGAGACGTGCTTCCGTCTCCGCTGCTCTACCTCAGCGCGTACTTCGAGGCGACGCGTCCGGAGTACTACGCCCGCCTCTCCGGCGTCACCGCACGGGGGGAGTGGGAAGAGTGGCTGCGCTACTTCCTCGTCGGAGCCGCCGGTCAGGCCGAGGATGCCCTGGATCGCACCCGGCGGATCGATGACCTTCTGGCCCGTTGGCGCGAGCAGCTTGCCAAGGCGGCATCGCGGCTGCCCGAACGAGCGCTCGAGCTGTTCGTCGAGAACCCGTTCTGGACGGTGAACAAGCTGGCGACGAGACTGGGCGTCGCGTTCACGAGCGCGCAGCGGGCCATCGATCGCCTGGAGACGGCGGGCATCGTGGCGCTTACCGGCGAAGCGAAGCGCAACCGCGTCTACTGCGCGCGTGCGATCCTCGAGATCCTCGAGGAACCGCCGAAGCTCGCGGAGGCGCAGAACGCTCGCCGGCAGGATAGGCGGCGCTGAGCCCAGACATCTCCGAGCGTGCGTTCGAGGAGGCGATCGCATGCGCCCTTCTCCAGCACGGCCCCGACGCCTGCGCGGGCGACGCGACCGCGGTGCGCGAGATCTCGCCGCCCTACGGCGAGAGCCCGCCCGGCGGCTACCGCCAGCGCAAGCCCGAGGACTACGACCGCGCGCTCTGCCTCCTGCCGCGCGACGTGCTGGACTTCGTCCCCGCGACCCGACCGAAAGAATGGAAGGAGCTCGGGCTGCACCACGTGGCGCGCAGGCTGTGAAGCCCGGGCTTGGCCGTCTTCCAGCCAACAGGCGAGGGCGTGCTCGAAGAAGGACGAGCGGAAGCGGAAGCTGAAGGTCCAGGAGGCGAGCGCGGCCCAGAGGAGCAGCGCGATTCCCAGGAGGGCTCTGCGGGCGGAGGTCAGCCCGTGGCCTCGATGGGGGCTGGCCCGTGCAGCGGCTGCGGCGCCGGGCGCCCGGGTCGGGCGCGGGGTGGCCCCTCACGCGCGGGTCCGGAGGAGCGCGCGGCCGAGACCGAGGAGGGTCAGGGTCCAGGCGGCGATCGCGACGAAGACGAAGCCGCGGGAGATCACGAGGAGGAAGGGGAGCTCGAGGGCGTGCGAGAGGCGGACGGTCGCGGTGGTGTACATGCCGAGCGGGAAGACGAGCCCCCAGTACTGGGGGTCGTAGGTGATGCGGACGCGCCCGTGGCCGTGGCGCCAGATGCCGAGCAGCACGAGGAGGGGGATCCACCAGGAGGCGGTCGCCCAGAACGCGATGGCGAGGCCGCGCAGGACGGGCACGAGCTCCGCGAGGAGGGGCGAGAGGGCGGCCGCGCCCAGCAGGCTCGACGCCGCCACCGTGGTGATCGCGACGGCGCCCATGTTGATCCAGTAGGGCGGTGCGAGCTGCACGGAGGTGAAGGGGAAGAAGATGAAGCGATAGAGGATCAGGGTGATCAGGACGCCGTAGAGGAGGCAGCCGACGAAGAACAGGGAGAGGCAGGTCAGGAGGATCGCGTCGCGCTCCCGTCCCGGCTCCTGTCCCTGCGCGAGGAGGGGGCCCAGCACCGCGAGCGACTGCGTCGCGACGACGACCAGCAGCCACGAGCCGCTGAGGCCGGTCTCGATCGGGGGCTTGTCCTGCTTGATCGTGACGACGGTGAAGAAGCCGTAGGTGATGGCGACCCACAGCACCGCCGCGGTGATCCACAGGATCCAGGGGAGCGTCGGGTCGCTGCGGATCGTGAGGAGCTGGGTGCCGAGGACGCCCGTGCCGGCGACGAGCGTGAAGAAGTCCGGGGCGCGGCGATGGTCGAGGGCGTCGGCCACGAGCCGGGCGCGATGGCGCGCGGCCCGCGCGATCGTGAGCGCCACGAGCACGCCGTAGGCGAGCAGGTTGAAGCCGAGGAGGACGCGCGCGAGCCCCTCCAGCCCTTCGAGCCACGCGGCGATCGACACGATGCCGGTGGCCATCACGAGCGCGAAGTGGCGCGGGGCGAGCTCTGCGATGCGCGCGTCGAGCCAGCGGATCATCTGCGGCCCAGCGCTACCAGAGCGCAGGCGGGAAGGTCAAGCGTTCTCGCCCGCCGCTGTCGGATCGGGTCCGGGCCGCGCCGGGCCAGCGCCCGCCGGGTGGGGCCGCACCCGGCCCGGGCGCGTCGCGCCGGGCCGGAGCGCGCCGCGCCCGCCGGGCGGGCCGGCCGGATGCGGCGGCAGCAGGCGCTCGCGCCGGGGCAGGGGGCCGGGCCCGAGCCGGGATCCGTGTCGCGGGTGTCCTCCCGGACCGGCCCCTTTCCCGGGACCGCCGGCGAGGACAACATCGGGCCGGGGGCCGGCGCGGCAGGAGGACGTGATGGATCGACGAGGGCTCTTCCGCGAGATGCACGGGACGCCGTTCCTGATTCCGAACCCGTGGGACGTGGGGTCGGCGCGCATCCTCGCGGCGCTCGGCTTCCGGGCGCTGGCGACGACGAGCGCGGGCTTCGCGAACGCGCTCGGGCGCCCGGACGGCGGGGTCACGCGCGACGAGGCGCTCGCGCACTGCCGGCAGATCGCGGCGGCGACACCGCTTCCGGTCAGCGCCGATCTCGAGAACGGCTTCGGCGACGCGCCCGCGTTCGTGGCCGAGACGATCGCGCTCGCGAGCCGCACGGGGCTCGCCGGCTGCTCGATCGAGGACTACGGGGCCGAGGCGGGGCTCTATCCGGCGGGGCTCGCCGTCGAGCGCGTGTGTGCGGCCGTGGAGGCGAGCCGCCAGGACGCGTCCCCGCTCGTGCTGACGGCCCGCTGCGAGAACTTCCTGCGCGGCAAGCCGGACCTGGCCGACACGATCGCGCGCCTGCAGGCCTACCAGGAGGCGGGCGCGGACGTGCTCTACGCCCCCGCGCTCGCGACGGTCGAGCAGGTGCGCAGCGTCGTGGCCGAGATCGACCGGCCGCTGAACGTGCTGGTCCTGCCGGGCGGGCCCACGGTGCCCGAGCTCTTCGCGGCCGGCGCGAAGCGGGTCTCGACCGGGGGCGCGCTGGCCAGCGCGGCGCAGCACGCGCTCGTCGAGGCCGCGCGCGAGCTGCTCGGGGCGGGCACCCAGGAGTTCTGGAAGCGCGCGCTCGCCTCGGCGGGGACCGTGCGGGAGGCCCTGCGCGAGCCCGCGAGGCCGTGAGCGCCCCGGCTACGCCACCGCCACCTCGAGGCGCGCGAGCCCGCGCAGCACCGGGCTCGGCCGGTAGGCGGGCCGCTCGTCCACGAGGGTGAGCCCGGGAAGGCGCCGCGCCAGCGCCTCGAAGGCGAGCCGCGCCTCGAGGCGCGCGAGCGAGGCGCCCAGGCAGAAGTGCGCGCCGAAGCCGAACGCCAGGTGCGGATTCGGGTCGCGTGCGAGGTCGAGCTCGTCGGGATCCGCGAAGGTGTCGGGGTCGTGGTTCGCGGCGCCGATGCCGACGAGCACGAGCGCGCCCGCCGGGATCACGCTGGCGTCGATCGCGACGTCCTCGAGCGCGACGCGCAGGGTCGCCTGCACGGGGCCGTCGTAGCGGAGCAGCTCCTCGACGGCGCCCGGCAGGAGCGCCGGGTCTGCGCACAGGCGCCGCCACTGGTCGGGCTCGCGCAGGAGCGCGAGCGTGCCGTTGCCGATCAGGTTGGTCGCGGTCTCGTGGCCGGCGAGCAGGAGCAGGTTGGCGGTGGCGAGGAGCTCGGCGTCGCTCAGGGCGTCGCGCTCCTCCTGCGCCGCGAGGAGCGCGCTGATCAGGTCGTCGCGCGGGGCGCGGCGGCGGGCGGCGATGGTGTCGGCGAGGTAGGCGAGGAGGCTGCGGGCCGCGCCGGCGCCGGCCGCACGCGTCGCGGGGTCGGGCGCGGCCAGGCCTGCGATCAGGGCGCCCGACCACTCGCGGAAGCGGCGGTGGTCCTCGGCCGGGACCCCGAGCAGCTCGGCGATCACGATCGCGGGGAGCGGCTCGGCGAAGTCGTGGACGAGGTCGAAGCGGCCCCGGGCCTGCGCCTCGTCCACGAGCGCGCCGACGATCGCCTCGATGTGCCCGTGGAGCGCGGCGATGCGCCGGGGCGTGAAGGCCTTGTTCACGAGCTTGCGCACGCGCGTGTGGTCGGGCGGGTCCATGATCAGCAGCGAGCGCAGGCCGGTCGCGCTCTGGCGCACGAACTCGGGCATGCGCTCGAGGTTGTCGCGCACGAGCGGGGCGCGGATGCGCTCGACCGAGAAGCGCGGGTCGCGCAGCGCGGCGTGGACGTCGCGGTAGCGGGTCAGCATCCACAGGCCGGGGCCCGTGTGGCCCGGCACCGGCACCGGGAGGACGGGGCGCACGGTCCGGAGCACGGCGTAGAGGGGATAGGGGTTCTCGAGCGTGCCGGCGCTGCGCAGCGGCCCGAGGAGGTCGAAGTCGCCGGTGCCGGAGGCGGCGGGCGGAGGGGCCGGGGAGGTCATCGAGGGTCCTCGCGGGCGGGCGCGGGGTTGGAGAATGACCGACTGGTTGGTCATAATAGCCGCATGCCCCGGATCCCGGCAAGCGAGCGGGACGCCTTCTACGAGGCCCGCCGGACGGCCCTCGCCGAGGTCGCCCTGAAGCTCTGGGCGGAGCGCGGCTTCGACCGCACCCCCGTCGCGGCGATCGCCCGCGAGGCCGGGATCGCGAAGGGCACCTTCTACCTCTACTTCGAGAGCAAGGGCGCGCTGCTCCTCGAGGTGCTGCGGCGCAACTCGCTCGTGCCGGACGTGCTCGCGCTGATCCGCGCGCTCGAGACCGAGCCCATGGAGGACGCCGTCCACGCCTTCGTGCGCGGCGCCTGGCGCCACCTCGCCGGCCATCGCGAGCTCCTGCTGGTCGCGATGCGCGAGCTGCCGACGCACCTCGAGCAGGCGCGCGAGGCGGTCGAGCGCGTCCTCGTGCCGACCAACGCCGCCCTCGCGCGCCATCTCGAGTCGCGCCTCGGGGCCCGGCTCGCGGGCCGGCTCTCGCCCGTGATCGCCGTCCGCGCCCTGGTCGGGATGATCGTCGTCGTCTTCCTGAGCCAGGAGGTGCTGGGCGCCGGGCGCTTCCTGCCGGTGCCCGAGGAGGAGATCACGCGGACGATCGCCGAGCTGTTCCTCCGCGGTGTCACGTCCCCGGAAGGGCCTCCGCCGTGATCCGGCACCTCCGCGGGATCCGGGTCCTGCGCGTCGTCTGGGCGCTCGCGCGCGTGGTCCCGCGCTACTGGCTCCTCCTCCTGCGCGACCGCGCGGGCCGCTGGCCCCCGGGCGACGCGGCCTGGCAGCGCGCGCACGCCGCCGCCGCGCGCGAGATCGAGAGCGTCGCCCTCACGCTCGCGGGCGCCTTCACCAAGGCCGCCCAGGTCCTCGGCGCGCGCGCCGACGTCCTCCCGGCGCCCTTCGTCGAGCGCCTGAGCCGCTTCCACGACGCGGTGCCCCCGCGCCCCTTCGCGACCCTGGCCCCGCTCGTCGAGCGTGACCTCGGCCGCCCGCTCGCCGAGCTCTTCGCCGCGATCGACGAGCGGGCGCTCGCCGCCGCCTCGCTCGCGCAGGTCCACCGCGCGACCCTGCACGACGGCCGCCCGGTGGTCGTGAAGATCCGCTACCCCGAGATCCCGCGCATCATCCCGCTCGACCTCGGCATGCTCCGGCGCGTGGTCGGGATCGTCCAGCGCCTCCAGAGCCGGATCGACCTGCGCGCGCTCGTGACCGAGGTGACCCGCTTCATCGAGCTCGAGCTCGACTTCCGGCGCGAGGCGCGCTCCACCGAGCGGCTCGCGAAGTCGCTCGTGGACCTCCCCGACGTGGTGGTGCCCCGCGTCCACCCGGAGCTCTGCGGCGAGAACGTGCTCGTCCTCGAGTACCTGGAGGGGATCCCGGTCGCGCGCACGGAGGCCGTGCGCGCGGCGGGCCACCGGCTCTCCGACGTCGCGCGCCGGATCGGCGCCCTCTACGGCACGATGATCTTCGAGCACGGCTTCTTCCACGGCGACCCGCACCCGGGGAACCTGCTGGTCCTGCCCGACGGCCGGATCGGCCTCCTCGACTTCGGCCTGTGCAAGGAGCTGCCGCCGGGCTTCGCGCGGCAGGTGGCGCAGATGATGGTGGCCTCGCTGGTCGGCGACGCGGAGGCCGCGCTCGCCGCGGCCGGCGCGCTCGGCTTCGACGTGACGGCGCTGCGGCCCGGGAGCCTGCGCTCGCTGCTCCTCATGATGGTGGGCGACCGCGACACGGAGGCCGGCGTCCTCGCGATCCTCGGCGAGAGCCGGCTGCGCCGGATCCCCGAGGACTTCGCGCTGGTCGCGCGCACCCTGGTCCTGCTCAACGGCCTCTCGCACCGCCTCGCGCCCGGCCGCCGGCTCGTCCAGGCCGAGCTCCTGAAGCACCTGGCGGCGGGCGCGGCGCGCGAGGCGCCGCTCAGGCCGGCCGCAGCCGGTAGCGGATCGGCATCCGCTTGACGCCGCCGAGGAAGCTCGAGCGCATGCGCTCGACCGGGCCCGCGAGCTCGATCGCCTCGAGGCGCGCGGCGAGCTCGGCGAAGATCACGCGCAGCTCGAGCCGCGCGAGGTTCGCCCCGAGGCAGAAGTGCTCGCCGATCCCGAAGCCGAGGTGCGGGTTCGGGCGGCGGTCCACGCGGAAGCGGTCGGGCTCGGCGAAGGCGTCGGCGTCGCGGTTCGCCGAGGGGTAGAGGAGGCAGAGCGAGTCGCGCGCGCGGATCCGCTGGCCGCGCAGCTCGACGTCCTCGACGGGGGTGCGGCAGAACTGGATCACCGGCGAGGTCCAGCGCACGATCTCCTCGACGGCGCTCGGGACGAGGCGCGCGTCGCGGCGCAGCTTCGCGAGCTCGCCGGGATGCTCGATCAGCGCGAGGAGCCCGCCGCTCGCGGCGTTGCGCGTGGTCTCGTTGCCGGCGACCACGAGCAGGAGGAAGTAGGAGAGCAGCTCGAAGGCCGGCATCGGCGCGCCCTCGACGGTGGCGTTCGCGAGCACGCTCACCATGTCGTCGCGCGGCTCCTTGCGGCGCTCGGCGGCCAGGTCGCTGAAGTAGGCGAAGAGGCCGTGGCGGGCGTCCTCGACCCCGTCGATCGGGGCGTCGCCCGTCTGGTACTCGGCGTCGCTCGCGCCGGCGATCTGGTTGGTCCAGCGGAACATGAGCCGCCAGTCGGCGCGCGGGACGCCGAGCATGTCGGCCAGCACGTGCAGGGTGAGCGGCGCGGCGAGGTCGGTGACGAAGTCGCCCGTGCGCTCCTCGCCGTCGCCGGCCATCGCGGCGAGCAGGTCGCGCGTGATGCGCTCGACCTCGGGCTGGCGGCGCGTGATGGCGCGCGGCGTGAACCAGTGGCTCGCGGCCTGGCGGAAGGCGGCGTGCTCGGGCGGGTCCATGTTGAGGAGATGCCGCGCGAGCGTGCGCTCGCCCTCGACCGGCGCGCCCTGCTCGAAGATCGCGAGCCGCGGCGCGTTGCGGAAGCGCTCGGGCTGCTTCGAGATCCAGACCACGTCCTCGCGCTTCGTGATCGCCCAGAAGCCGACGCCCCCCGGCAGGTCGAACCAGTGGACCGGCGCCTCCTCGCGCAGGCGCTTCCAGGCCGCGTGCGGATAGCCGTGGCGTGCGAAGGTGTCGGGGCCGATCACGTCGAGGGTGCCGGGAAGCGGGCGCGCGGGCATGGCGCGGAGGCTAGCCGACTGTCCTAGGCTCGGGATCACCGGCCCGAGGAGCCCCCCATGATCGAGGTCCACCATCTCAACAACTCCCGCTCCCAGCGCGTCCTGTGGCTGCTCGAGGAGCTCGAGCTGCCCTACGAGATCGTCCGCTACCAGCGCGACCCCCAGACCCAGCTCGCGCCCGAGTCGCTGAAGAAGGTCCACCCGCTCGGCAAGTCGCCGATCCTGAAGGACGGCGAGACGGTGGTGATCGAGTCGGGCGCGATCCTCGAGTACCTGGTGCGGAAGTACGGCAAGGGCCGCCTCGCGCCGCCCGCGTCCTCGCCCGACTTCGTGCGCTACCTCCAGCTCCTCCACTACGCCGAGGGCTCCGCCATGCTGCCCGTGATGCTGCGGCTCTACATGGCGCGGCTCGGGGAGGCGGGCGCGCCGCTCGCGCCGCGCATCGCGAGCGAGATCGAGACCCACATGAGCTGGCTCGACTCGGAGCTCGCGGGCCGCGAGTGGTTCGTCGGCGACGAGCTCACGGCCGCCGACATCCATCTCTCGTTCGTGATCCAGGCGACGCGGCTCCTCTACGGCCTCGACCACTTCCCGAACCTGGCGGCCTTCCTCGAGCGCATCCAGGCGCGGCCGGCCTACAAGCGCTCGCTCGAGCGCGGCGGTCCGTACGCGTTCTGATCCTGGTCCAGATCCGGATCTTCGTCCCCGATCAGCCTATTTCCATCTTCCCGCCGTGCGGCATGCACACCTAGAATGCCGGGATGGCGCGGCTCGCCTCGCTGCTCCTTCCGCTGCTGCTCGCCGCCGTGGCCCTGCCCGCGCGCGCCGACCTCGCGAGCGCGCTCGACGCGCACCCCGGTGGCGCCGCGCTGCGCGCGCTCGCGCGCGAAGGCCGCGAGCTCGAGCGCGCCGACCAGCTCGCCGCGTCGGCCGATCGCTTCGAGCGGCTCGCGGGCGCGCTGCCCGCCGAGCCCGAGCCGCTCTGGCGCCTTGCGCGCCTCGCGTGGCGGCACAGCGAGCGGCTGCCCGTCGCGAGCGAGGAGGCGCGCCTCGCGGGCTTCCGGCGCGCCGAGGCCTTCGCCCGCGCGAGCCTCGCGCTCGATGCGCGCTGCGCCGAGTGCATGTTCTGGCTGGCCGCCGCGCTCGGCCGCATCACGACCACCCAGGGCGTGATCGAGTCCGCCCGCCTCGCCCCGGTGATCGCCGATCTGCTCGGGCGCGCGATCGCGCTCGAGCCCGCCGGCCGCGAGAGCGCCGACGACACCACGCTCGGCAACCTCTACCACTACGCGGCCGCCTTCTACCGGATCGTGCCCGAGTGGATCTGGCTCTCCTGGGTGCTCGGCGTGCGCGGCGACAAGGAGCGCTCGGTCGAGTACAGCCGGCGCGCCGTCGCGATCTCGCCGGCGCGCCTCGACTACCAGGTGGAGCTCGGGGCCGGCCTGCTCTGCCTCGGCACCGCGCGCCGCCGGGCCGACCTGCTCGAGGAGGGCGCCGCCGTGCTGCGCCACAGCGAGACGCTCGCCCCCTTCGCCGAGGCCCGCATCGACAGGGCCCTCGCCCGGGTCCTCCTCGAGCGCCCCGAGCGCGCCTGCGCCTACGCCCGCGACGGCTGGATCGACATCGACGAGGCGGACGTGGCGGCTCACGCCGGGCGGCCGGCCGGCCGATGACGGGGCATGCGCATCGGGCTGCTCCCCGTCGCCCTGCTCCTCGGCCTCGCCGTCCTGCCCGGCTGCTTCCTCGACGAGATCGACAAGAGCATGGAGCGGTACCAGGGGTCGCGGAAGACCGCCGAGGCCTCGAAGCCAGCCGGGTCGAAGCCGGCGGCGGCCGGCGCCCCCGCGGCGAAGCCCGCTGGGCCGTCGTGGTGGGAGACCGCGCGCACCCTCGGCTCGGACCCGAAGAACGAGGCGATCGCGGGCTGCCAGCTCGCGGGCCGCGTCGAGTTCATGCTGCGCGACGACTGCCTGGCGCGCGGCGGCCAGCCGCAGTAGGCGCGCGGCCGCGCGCGCAGCGGCGGCCCTGCGCGTGAGTCCCACGATGCCCCCGCCCATGAGCCGTACGCCGCCCCCGCCGGGTACCCTCGGGCGCGTGCCGCACAGCCCGCGCGAGGCCGCCTACCGCGCCACGACCTACGCCGCCGCCGACGGCTCCGAGCGGCTCGACATCCGGATCGGCGCGCGCTGCGCGCGCCTCGATGCGCTGCTCGCCGCGCGCGGCCTCGCGGAGTGGGCCTACCTGACCGCCCACAACCCGGGCGGCCAGCTCGCCGCGCCCGCCGCGAACGCGGCCGCCCAGGCCCGGCTCGAGGCCGAGGTCGTCGCCTCGGGGCACCCGTGGCTGCGCGGGGCGAGCTGCGACGACGGCGGCGACTGGCCGCCCGAGCCAGGTCTCCTCGTGCTCGGGCTCGCGCGGGACGCGGCCCTGGCGCTCGGGCGCCGCTACGGCCAGGAGGCCATCGTCACCGGACGGTGTCAGGAGGCGGCCGAGCTCGTCTTCTGCGAGCTCTGACGCGCCCTCGCGCGACCCGCTTGCCGGCGGGCCGCGGAGTCCCGGACCTGCGGCCAGGAATGGCGATTCCCGTCGGTTGGCCGACGGACTAGAATCCGCCCCGGTGTCGCACTCTCCCTTCGACGCGGCGGTCTTCGCCGGCGGCGGCTGCCGCTGCTTCTGGCAGCTCGGCTTCTGGTCCACCGCGGCGAGCCGCCTCGGGATCGAGCCCGAGCGCGTGGGCGCGGTCAGCGCCGGCGCGGCGATGGCGTGCGCCGCGCTGACGGGGGTCTTCGAGGACCTGGTCGGGGAGTTCACGGCCCGGATCGCCACCAACCGCGGCAACTTCCTGCCCCGCAACTGGCTGCGCGGGCTCCCGGCCTTCCCGCACGAGCGCATCTACCGCGCCACGATCCTGGCGATCACGAGCGCGAGCCGGCTCGCCGAGCTGCACCGCGGGCCGGACGTGCGGGTGCTCCTCGGCCGCCCGCCGGCGCGCACGGGCCGGCTCGGAACCCTCCTGCTCGGCTTCGCCGGCTCGTATCTCGAGCAGTTCCTCGGCGGGGGCGTCCACGCGGTCTGGGGCCGGCGCTGCGGGTTCCGCCCCGAGCTCGTCTCGGTGCGCGAGTGCGCGTCGGCCGAGGAGCTCGCCGCGCTCCTGCTCCACTCCTCGTGCACGCCGCCCGCGCTGCCGCTCTACCTGCGCGACGGCCGCCCCGTCCTCGACGGGGGGATCGTGGACGGCGTGCCGGTCGAGGCGGTCGAGCCCGCCCGCCGCACGCTCGTGCTGCTGACCCGGCGCTTCGCGCCGGCGCGGCTCCCGCGCGTGCCCGGGCGCGTCTACGTGCAGCCCTCCGCGCCGATCCCGATCGACACCTGGGACTACGCGAGCCCC
>WBZY01001569.1_pt1 | contig 11298 bp, 12 predicted proteins | sample 5204191 | NCBI WGS metagenome assembly WBZY01 (sample SAMN12344363, study PRJNA552823) | activated sludge metagenome | biome: Activated sludge suspended growth; feature: Anammox Sidestream; material: Wastewater; isolation source: activated sludge from anammox sidestream of wastewater treatment... | reverse complement strand
GCGGCGACGCGCGTGACGCATGCCGTCGGCTACTTCCTCTCGCTCGCGGCGGCGCGCCGCCTGATCCAGCTCAGCCCGAAGATCTTCTGGACACCGGACTGGCCGGCAGACCGCTGGGACATTCCCTTCTACGTCTCGATCCCGTTCTGCGTCGGCCACGGGGATTTCGAGTCGCAGGTCGACGCTACCCGCATCACCTCGCGCAAGTCGCAGAACAAGCTGCGCCGCGTCCCGAAGTTCATGACGCTGCGCTACTACGATCGCGCGGCGATCGGGCTCGCCACGGCGGTGAGGCCCGGCGCCTTCATCGACCTGAAAACCATCGCCCGGCACACCCTCGCACCGGGCCGCGCCTAGCCGCCCCGGCATCCCGCGTCATTTCAGCCCAGGCTCAGGGCTGCGCCAGCGATCATGCCATGCCGGGATCGTGCGGCCCGATCAGCCATAGATCTCGGGATTGACGGCATTCTCCTTGAGCGGCTGGCCGGCGAACACCGACAGCACGTTCTCGGCGGCCTGCACCGCCATCCGATCCATGGCTTCCGCCGTGACACCCGCGATGTGCGGCGAGGCAATCAGATTGGGCAGCTTGAACAGCGGGTTATCGGCATCCGGCGGCTCGCGATCGAAGACGTCGAGACCGGCTGCCGGCAGCAGACCCGTCGTCAGGGCGTGGTGCAGGGCCTTCTCGTCGACGATGCCGCCGCGGGCCGTGGAGACGAGATAGGCCGTGCGCTTCATCGCCCTGATCCGGTCGGCATTGAACATGCCGATCGTCTCTTTCGTCTTCGGGCAGTGAACCGACACGAAATCGGCACGCGGCAGGCCCTCCTCGAGAGACTTCACCGGCTCGCAGCCCGCCGCCTTGATCGTCTCGGGCTTCACGTAGGGATCGTAGATGAGGACGTTCATCTCCATGGCCAGACAGCGCTTGGCAGTGCGCGTACCGATGCGGCCGAAGCCGACGATCAGAACCGTCTTCTGAAAGAGGTCGACGGCGACGTACCTGGCCTCGAGCCGCTCCTTCCAGCGGTTCTCCTTCACCAGCGCCGTCAGCTCGGGCCCCTTCTTGGCCAGCGTCATCATCATGCTGATGGCATGCTCGGCAACCGACGGCGAGTTCGCCGTGCCCGCGATCATGACGGGGATTTTCGCCCTGGTCATGGCCGGGATGTCGATGGCGTCGTAGCCGACGCCCGTCCGCGCAATGACCTCGAGGGACGGCATCGTCTCGAGCTCCGCCGGGCCGAAGCGCGTACCGCCCAGAATGGTGGCGTGAACCGGTCCGTGCTCCCTGAGGATCTTCCGATAGGTCTCGTCCTGCGCCAGATAAGGAAACGGAATGATCTCCACGTCCGACCGGCCTTTCAGGAACTCCACCCCGGCCTTGCCCATACTGTCGGTATAGAGAATTCTCTTCTTGTTCGTGCCGGATTTGGCCTGAGGCGCGGTTGCCATCTGTGATCTCCCCGAGCTGCGGTGACCCGGGCGGACCCCGGACGTGCTTTCCGGTCTTTCGTACGCAGCTTTCCAGCGTCGAGCAAGCCGACGGCTCACATGTCACATGCAGGGCAGATCAGGGGCGACGGCTCGGATGGCTGCCGCCGCCCCCACGCCGGGTCAGCCGCCGCCCATGTCCCGCCGAGCCTTGGCGATCGCCTCGCGCAGGACGTGCTCCTTCACGGCGATGGTCGGCTCGTTGAAGAGCACGTTGCGAAGCCAATCGCAGGCGAGCTTGAGCAATGCCTCGTCGCTCGTGGCCAGCTCCTCCCGCATCGCGGGCTCGACCAGATAGCGCTCGAAGAACGAGGAATTGAAGACGAACTGGCGAAAGGCATCGATATCGGTCGACGCCATGTAGAACATCTTCTTGGTGCGCGCGTCGGCTTCCTTGCCCCACGGCCCGCCGACCGACTTCCAGCTGGTCAGCTTCATGAGGATGTAGATCCAGTCCGCATTCTGCTGGTCGTAGGGCTCGACGCCTTGGGCCTCGCGGAACTCGGCGACGGTCTGCTCCTTGGGCTCGTCGTGGCCGTGACAATGTGGCTCCCGCACCATGAAGTAGAAGTTCTCGATGCTGTCCTGCTCCTTGATCTTCACCGCCGCGAGACCGAGGGGGTAGTAGCGGCAGGCGGCCGGCCGGTTCTCGTAGACGGTGCAGCCGTCGACCTCGTCGAGAAAGACGCACGGCTTGCGCCGATCGCCCGGCCTGTCGAGCATTTTCAGCTTCACGACCGGCATGTTGGAGCGGTCATGCACCGAGGGCGATCCGAACAGCCGCACGACGTCGGCCGGCCGGCACTCGAAATGCCCGGCCAGTCGCTGCAGGTCATAGGGCGTCAGCATGATGTCGGTGTCGTAGCAGCACGCATTCCAGCACGAGATGCCCTTGTGGCAATCGAAACAGAGCTTGTCGGAGGCGCGATAGCGTACCGGCTGCACCGGTTCCGGCGTGGTCTCCTTCATCGCCGTGACGATCGGCATCTCCATGTCGTGCTCGGCGGCCCGGCGCTTCGCTTCCTCCTCCGCATAGCGCTCCTCTTCCGGAGACAGCGGACCATCGGCACTATCGGGATCGAGCTCGGTCTTGCGCGGATCTGACATGGACGTCTCTTCAACGGGCGGGTTCGGCGGCCCCACGCGATCTGGGGCGGGCCGGTTATGGGCCTTCGGCGCGACGGGAGCAACCCGCATGCCGCGATCGCGCGGCTCGTCGGCGGACGATCCGACCCGCCCCTATGCCGGAAGCCCAGAAGGTGCCGGCCGTTCACGACAGTTTAACGCAGACGCGCGAGCAATAGACCGAGATGGAACTCGAAGACTTGCTGCGGGGGCGCTGCATGCGGCTGAAGAACGGTCTTGTTGCCGTCGGCGATCTCGCATCGGCGGCGATGCTGGCGCTCGCCGCACCCGGCTTGGCCCTAGCGGCGCGCCTCAGGGAGAGAGCGCCCTTGGCGCGGAAGGTGCTGGACCTGACCAAGGTCGCCCTGCTGCCGCACCACTATTATGAGCCCGTGATCACCGAGAAGGACCTGCGGCGCAGCCTGGCCGAGCCACGCCCGCTGCCGGGCCTCGATCTCGCCACCGAGAGACAGATCGCCCTCGTCCAGAGCCTCGACTACGACGGCGAGCTCCGCCGCATCCCGTGGGAGAAGCCGGGCCCGACGAAGTTCGGCTTTGCCAACGACATGTACAGCGTCGGCGACGCCGAGATTCTCTACGGCATGATCCGCCGCTGCAAGCCGCGCCGCATCATCGAGATCGGCTCCGGCCAGTCGACGCTCATGGCCCGCCTCGCCATCACCAGGAATACGGAGGAGCAGCCCGGCTACGCCTGCGACCACGTCTGCATCGAGCCCTACGAGGTGCCCTGGCTCGAGCAGGTCGGCGTCCGCGTCGAGCGCAGCCGTGTCGAGGCCCTCGGCGCGGCCTATTTCGAGGCGCTCGAGGCGAACGACATCCTCTTCATCGACAGCTCCCACATCATCCGGCCGCAGGGCGACGTCCTGTTCGAGCTCCAGGAGATCCTGCCGCGCCTGAAGCCCGGCGTGCTGGTGCACGTGCACGACATCTTCACGCCACGCGACTATCCGGCGGAGTGGGTGCTCAGAAAGCGCTGGCTCTGGAACGAGCAGTACCTGCTCGAGTCCTTCCTCACCTTCAACGACGCCTTCGAGGTGGTGGTCGCCCTCAATCATCTCTGGATGGACCATCCGGGCGCCCTGACCACCGCCTGCCCCCATCTCACGGCGCGCGGCGGCAATCCCGGCGCATTCTGGATCAGGCGGAAGACCTAGAGGCGAGAGCGACGCGCCGGCGCCTCCCAGCCATCTGGAGGCTGGATGGCGCGTTGCGCGCGGTCGATCTGCGGCGCCGGCGCCGGCACACGCTGGCTGCGGTGTGCTATAGAATGGTGCAAGAGCCCGTGCACGTGGACGGCGCCGGTGCCATCCTCGCATCACTCTGCTTTCAGTGCGACGGGACGGATGTGCCGCGCTCGACGGCGAGCCTCCGGTCCATCGGCCCGATGCCCACGGACGACCCGCGCAACTCCCAAGGTAGGCACGATGCGCACGACCCTCGACTACGACACCTCGGCGCGTGACGACACGGCCATCCAGCGCGCCGTGAACGAGCTGGTGCAGCGGTTCGGAGCAAAGGTCTCGGTCAATCCCGGCATCCGCCGGCAGCACGGCAACATCACGACCTGGCACCCCGTACAGGTGCCGGACGCCGTCTTCTTTCCCGAATCGACCGAGGACGTGGCGGCGGCAGTCCGCATCTGTGCCGACGCGCGCGTGCCCGTCATTCCATTCGGCGCGGGCACGTCGCTGGAGGCCGGTGTCAACGCACCCTATGGCGGCGTCTCGTTCGACCTCGGCAAGATGGCGGCCGTGGTGGCGGTCAATCAGGACGACATGGACTGTACGGTGCAGGCGGGCGTGACGCGCAAGCAGCTCAACGCCCATCTCCGGGACCTTGGCCTGTTCTTCCCGATCGACCCCGGCGCCGATGCCACGCTCGGCGGCATGGCCTCCACCCGAGCCTCCGGCACCAACGCCGTGCGCTATGGCACGATGCGGGAGAACGTGCTGGCGCTGACCGTCGTCATGGCGGACGGCTCCATTCGCAAGACGGGAACGCGCGCGCGAAAATCGTCCGCGGGCTACGACATGACGCGCCTGCTCGTCGGCGCCGAAGGCACGCTCGGCATCATCACCGAGGTGACCGTCAAGCTCTTCGGCATTCCTCAGGCCGTCTCGGCTGCCGTCTGCTCGTTCCCCGACCTGCATTCGGCCTGCAACGCGGTGATCACGACGATCGGCATGAGCGTGCCGATCGCCCGCATCGAGCTGCTCGACGAACTGCAGATCCGGGCCTGCAACATCTACTCGAAGCTCGGCCTGGCCGAGCGCCCGACGCTGTTCCTGGAGTTCCACGGCACCGAGGCGGGCGTGGCCGAGCAGGCCGAGACCTTCGGCGAGATCGCCAAAGAGCACGGCGGCAGCGACTTCGCCTGGGCGACCAAGCCGGAAGAGAGAACCAGGCTCTGGCAGGCGCGGCACGACGTCTACTGGGCCTGCCTCGCGCTCAGGCCCGGCTCGAAGTTCATCGCCACGGACGTTTGTGTGCCGATCTCCCGTCTCGGCGACTGCCTGCTCGAGACCCGCGCGGACATCGAGCGCACGGGACTGGTGGCGCCGATCGTCGGTCATGTCGGCGACGGCAATTTCCATGTCTCCGTCATGGGCATGACCGAGGATGCCGAGGAGATGGCCAGGATCGAGGCCTTCATCAACCGCCTGAACAGCCGCGCCATCAGCATGGACGGCACCTGCACCGGCGAGCACGGCATCGGCCAGGGCAAGCGCGACACCTTGCTCGAGGAGCACGGCGACACGGTCGAGTGCATGTGGGCCGTGAAGATGGCCCTCGATCCGCACAACATCATGAACCCGGGCAAGATCTTCTTGAAGTGAGGAGCGCTCGGTCGCCGGCGATGGCGGGCGTGGGCGCCGCCCATGCGGTCGGCCGACGTGCTCGCGCCCATCATGCCCGCATCAGATGCGGGACGAAGCGGGCGCCGGTACCGGTGATGAGGTTGCGCTCCTCGCGGATGCCGATGCCGCAGGGCTCGCCACCGGCGATCCAGGCGCCGACCACGGGATGCCAGCCCTCGAACGAGGGCAGCGGATGGAACGCTTGTGCCACGCGCGGCATCTGACCGAATGGTCCGTCGCGCAGCTGGCGGGATCCGCCCTGCTCGATGACGACGTTGGCGCCCTCGCGGCCGAGCATCGGCTTCAGCACGCGCGCGCCTTCGATGCGGGCGGGATCGAAGTAGGCCGGCAGCAGATTGCGGTGGCCGGGAAACAGCTCCCAGAGCACGGCCAGCAGCCCCTTGCTCGATGCCACGATCCGCCAGGCCGGCTCGACGACCTTCAGCCCGGCTGCAACGATGCTCGGAAAGAACGTCTCCGACGCCATCCACTCCCAGGGATAGAGCTTGAAGAGAGACCGGATCTCGACGCCGTCGAGATCCACGAACCGCCGGCCATCCCAGCCGATATCGTCGATCTCGAGCAGCGATGCCCGCAGCCCCGCCTGGATGGCGAGATCCTGCAGATAGGCCGTCGTCAGCAGGTCGTCGTCGTCGTCGAAGATGCAGGTGAAGTGCACCAGCGACTGGCCGGTCGCGGTCCGCCACGCCTGCCAGGAGCGTGTCAACTCCTCATGGATGGAGTTGAACTGATCCGCCCCCGGAAACCGCTCCTGCAGCCAGTGCCACTGCACCACGGCCGCCTCGAACAGCGCCGTCGGCGTGTCGGCATTGTATTCCAGCAATTTGGGCGGGCCGCGGCCATCGAAGCAGAGATCGTAGCGGCCATAGAGCGAGGGCTCCCGCCGCCGCCAGCTCTCGCGCGCCAGCTCCGCGAGATCGTCCGGGATGGCGAGCTCGCGGCAACGATCGTGGCGCAAGACGCAGTCCACCGCCGCCATGACCATGGTCTCGAGCTCGCCCGCCGCCTCGTAGAGCGTCTCCACCTCGGCCTCGGTCAGCTCGTAGGCGGCATCCTCGGTCCAGTAGGGAGGCAGCGGGGCTTCGGCGAGATCCATCCCGAGATCGGCCAGACGCTGGCGCCAGTTCGGACGTGGCTCGATCTCGAAACGCCGCATGCCGTCCTCTCGCCGCCAGTTGTCGCGCCGTGCCGGCCGCGGCGGCTCAGCTGCTGGAGCTCCACCAGCTCCGGCTGCGCGAACGGCAGGTGGAACCGAAGCCGCCGCGCTGCACCAGCTCTATGCCCCTGCGCAAGGTCGCGGTGCGCCCGCCGCCCGGATCGCCGGAGCGGCAGGCGGAGGCCACCCCGTCGGCCATGCGGTAGACGGGTCCGAGGTAGGCCGTCGCCCTTCCCTCGGCTCTCGCCGTGCACTGGCTCGCGGAATAGTCCATCGCGCAGTCGGCCGCGCTGTCGTAGACGTTGCGATGGAAGCTTCCCTGCGAGCAGCCGCCCAGTCCGAGTGCAACCAGCGCGCCCGTGCTGCCGAGTACCCGCAAGGGCACGGCTTCGCTGCGCCACCGGCGCTGGCCGCCTCGCGGGCCGGTCATGGCGTCATGCTCGCGGCATTGAGAAGGCCGAGGGCGATCGCCGTGCCGGCCGTCACGGTCGCGGCCGTGAAGCTGCCCTGCTCGATCTCGACGTGAAGCTTCGGCAGGACCAGGCGCAGCGCGTAATGCCCGGCGATCTGAACGAGGAGCGCGATGGCCCCCCACACGATCGTCTCGCCGAGACCGGCGCTGAACGAGATCGCGCGCGACAGCGCCAGCGCAAAGCCGACGAGGGCTCCCATCAGTCCGACGGCGGCGGCCGTGTTGCCTGATCTGATCAGCCGGACCTCCCCGTGCGGGGTCAGCCAGCAGTAGCCGATCACGAACGCGACCGTCAGTCCGATCGCCACGGCAAGATGGCTTGCGAAGGCCGCGAGTGCCGTCAGGAATTCAACCGCCATGTCCAATGCCTTCCAGATTATGCGCACCGATCCGATCTGCTGGGATCCTCAGTCTGGACTGCTTCGCCCACTCTGAAAAGATGGGCGACCGCCTGGGGCGGGACCGGCCGACGGAACGGCGCGAAAGGTGCCGGCGGCATCAATTGCCGGCCAGGGCCTGCTCGAGGTCGGCGATCAGGTCGGCGGGATCCTCGATGCCCGTCGACAGGCGCAGCAGGTCCGTCGGGCACGGGCTGCCGGCGCCCTCGACGCTGGCCCGATGCTCGATCAGGCTCTCGACGCCGCCGAGGGAGGTGGCGCGCTTCCAGACCTTGACGCGGGCCGCGGCCGCGATCGCGGCTTGCTCGCCGGCCTTCACGCGGATCGACAGCATGCCGCCGAACCCGCCATCCATCTGGCGGGCCGCGACGTTGTGGCCGGCACGCCCAGGCAATCCGGGATAGAGCACCTCTGCGACGCGGGGATGACCGTCGAAGTGGCGGGCGATGGCCATCGCCGCCCCGCACTGGTGGCGGACCCGCAGATGCAGCGTGCGCATGCCGCGCAGGAGCAAGGCCGCTTCGAAGGGCCCGAGAATCATGCCGAGCCTGCTGCGCAGGCGCGCAGCGCGCTCGAAGTAGGCGTCCTTGCCCGGAAACACGAGGGCACCTGCAAGCAGGTCCGAGTGACCGTTGAGATACTTGGTGGCGGAATGCATCACGACATCGGCGCCGAGCGTGAGCGGGCGCGTCAAGACCGGTGTCGCGATCGTCGAGTCGACCCCCAGCCGCGCACCGGCCGCGTGTGCAATCCGCGCCGTCTCGGCGATGTCGCTGACTGACCAGAGGGGATTGGCCGGTGTCTCGATCCACACCATGCGCGTCCTGCCGGGCCGGATCGCAGCCTCGATCTCGCTCGTGCTCGACGCGTCGACGAACGTCGCCTCGATGCCGTGCGCCGGCGCATCCTCGGCCAGCCAGAGCTTCAACCCCCAGTACATCACGCGCGGCACGACGATGTGCGCGGGGCGCTCGAGGGCCAGGAAGGCCATGGTCGCAGCAGACATCCCCGAGCCTGTGAGCAGCGCCTCGCTGCCGCATTCGAGGGCGGCGAGCACGCGCTCCGCATGCCGCACCGTGGCGTTGTCGGGCCGGCCGTAGGCAAAGCCCTTGCGATACTGGTTGTCGGGATCGCGAATGAATGTCGATGCGACGTGGATCGGCGGCACGACGGCCCCCGTCGCCTCGTCGACGTCACCGAGCGCCTGGGCGGCGATGGTGCCGGGCTGCAGGTGCTTTTCCATGAAACCGGCGCCTCTCTGCAAGCGGAACGAAGGACTTGAGCCGCATGCCCAGCCACGCCCATCCTATTGCCGCAACGTCACGACACGCGCAAGGCCGCGCGGTCATCCCCGTCCGCGCTCGCCTCCCGGATGCGACCGCAGGCGAGGCAAGGCGGCCCACCGGCCCGATCCGTACCAGTGTGGTGATTGCGACGTCGGTCACCAACTTGCGGCGAGTTTCCAAAGCGGACTCCGGAATGTCCGGTCGATCACGAAGCTCGTCCGGAGCGTGCCCGAAATGGTGACGAGCTCGGCGATCGGGACATTCGGGCCACGTGAGACGATGTGTCGTCTGCTGCAAAATCTTTGCTCCGACAATCATCCGTCCGTATGTTGTCGAATACCAGGGAATGCACTGGTAATCGTTCGCCAGGTGGTATTCCCGCCCCCATTGCAGGCCACCATGCCGATTGTACTTGCCGGTGCCGCCAGGAAGCGCTTCAGAGATGCGATACGAGCGCATCGAAACCGCTCGACCGAGAACGACGCGAGCTATGCCAAGGACATTCTCAAGGTCTCGCTCAATACATTCAAGAAGTGCGTCTCACCCGACGATCGCCTGAGCCTCAAGCGCCATAGCCTGATCAACATCCTGAAGGCGACGGGCCTCGACCCGGCGAGCTTCGGGCTGGAGATCTCGCTACCGGCTCAGGGCACACCCTACGGCGGATACTCCCGCGCCGAGTACAGTTTCATAGCGGGACGCTACCTCTTGTTCCGCCGATCGTTCCTGACGGGTCTGAACATCACCAGGGCCGTGCTCGACATTGCATGCACCCGGATCGCGTTCTCATGAGCCTGCTGGCGATCAATCAGGGTGAGGTGCGCCTCACGATCCTGCACACGCCGGCCAAGAGCATTCCGGGCCAAGCCGCCCGCACGATCCGCTCGCACGGCGCCCTGCTCACACACGGGTTCCCGCGCAAGTACCACCAGCCGGTCGTCAGCCCGATCGTGATCCGGCAACTGCCGGCCAATGCGCCGAAGCGTCTCGATCAGCTTTGCGCGACGCTGAAACCGGGTGACGACGACTACGACACCTGGTTGCGCGAGCTCGTGCAGGCCGAGCACAACGCCGTGGCGCTGACGTCGCTGATCGCCCGCAAGATCGAAGCCTGAAGCGCGGACACCGGCCTGCGTCGATCCGCGACGTGCCGCCCGCCTCACCACATCGGCGCCGCCGAGAGCACTTGGTTGCCGCTCGCGTTGATCACCTCGACCCGCCCCCGCACCTGGCCGGCGTTCTGGTCGATCCGAACCCGGCAGGAGTGGTTGCTCGAGGTGGCGACCGACGCGAGGAACCCGCATGTTCTCTTCGCCGGCAGCGTGGCGCCGCAGGAGTCGAGGCTCAGTGTCAGGCTCGCGCCAGAGGCATCATAGATGACGTGCTCTCGGATGGTGATGAATGCGTCGCCGCCGTTGTGGATCGTGCATACCGCCATCACCTGCCCCGAATGGTAGACCGGCCCCCCGGTGATGACGTCCGCCCGCGCGGGAGCCGTAAGGCACACCAGGCTCGCGCTGATCGCAATCGACAAGATCGAAATATGACGCTTCATCATTCCGGACCTCCCGGTTGTCTCGGACCCGAGTGCTCTGCATCGCACCGGGTGGCTCAGCGCATGGGTGTCTCCGCCACCGTGCCGCCGCTGCTGTCGCGCAACTGGGCATTGCCCCGCAGCATGGTGGCGTCCTCGTCGACACGAAGCCGGCAGGCGTAGAACTCGCCAGGTACGACGGCGGCGGAAAAATAGCAGGACCGGCGCTGCAACAGCGTCGCCCCGCACGTGTCGTTCGTCAGCGTCTGTGACGCGCCACTCGAATTCAGAATGACATTCTCGCGGATGACCGCGGTCGAGCTGCCGCCGTTGAAGATCTCGCAGCTGATGGCCGAAGCGACTCCGGGCATGGCGACCAGTGGCCCACCGGACAGGCGATCCGCTGCGGCCCCTCCGATCGATGCCCCCATCGCGAGGGCTGCGAGCAGCATAATGGCGAGAGGTCGTTGCATCGGACAGCCTCCAGTGGCGGCCGGCATGGCCGGCGACTGACTCTGGAGCCGAGCTTGCCCGATACCGGCAAGCGCAAGAAAGAACTTCTGTCGTCAATCACATGAGGGATACTGTCAGGAACTGTCACATTCCTCCGTTCCCATTCCTTGTCAGATACTCTTGAGCCGCTTGTCACACCGGCCTCACGCCGCAGGGGAGTACCCGCAGCCATGGCGTCCGCAGGCCCACCGCGCGGCACTGGGCGGCACGCGCGCCTGCATACGCGCGCTGGCGCTCAGGCCCACCAGCGCTCGGCTTGCCAGTCGCGTCGACCCGATCCGGCGCAGCAGATCGCCGGCAACCGGGGCAAGCAGGATCTTCGGCAGGACGCGCAACCCGAGGCTGACAACCAGTTCCTCGCCGGCGCCGAAGCGATGCGCGACCAGGATCGGCAGCGCGGCGATGACGCACCAGTTG
>WBZY01001568.1_pt1 | contig 11308 bp, 9 predicted proteins | sample 5204191 | NCBI WGS metagenome assembly WBZY01 (sample SAMN12344363, study PRJNA552823) | activated sludge metagenome | biome: Activated sludge suspended growth; feature: Anammox Sidestream; material: Wastewater; isolation source: activated sludge from anammox sidestream of wastewater treatment... | reverse complement strand
CGAAGGTAGTGACCAGCTCGACGCTGGCGCCATCGCGGGTCTCGACGGTGGCTGCCCCGCTGAGGAGGGGTTCGGCGCCGGGCGAGGCGAGGCTACCCCTGGGGGCGGGGCGCGCGCTGCCATCGGCGCCAAGCCAGTAGAACTGGTTCTCACGGCCGCCTTCGCGGAGATCGCACTCGCGGAGGAAGCGGCCGTTGTCGCGCCGGACGAGGAGGGGGAGGTCGGTCTGCTCGCGAATGAAGAGGGAATCGAAGAGGCCTTCGTCAAGAATCACGCGGCACATGGAGAGGACGAGAGCTGCGTCCGTCCCAATGCGAACGGGGATGAAGTAGTCGGCGTGGGAATGGGAGGGGCTGCAATCGGGGGCGATGAGGACTACCTCGGCGCCGCGGTACCGGGCCTCGGAGATGAAGTGGTAGAGGGGGATGCCGGTATAGGCGGGGTTGGAGTACCAGAAGAGAATGAGCTCGGACTGGAACTTCGATTCGGGGCTGACGGCGTTGTGGAATTTGCCCCAGGTGATGAACTGCCCGTGTGAGAAGTCGTTGATGTCGCCATTCACGTCGGTGGCGTTGAGGCCGAGGAGCTCGCTGAAGAGCCTCGAGGCGGACCAGCCGGCAGTGATGCCGCCTTCCGCGGCGCTGGTGATGCGCAGGACCGATTCGGGGCCTTCGGACTCGATGGTTTCGAGAATGGAGCCGGCGATTTCGCCGAGGGCCGTGTCCCAAGAGACGCGCTGCCAGCGGCCCTCGCCGCGCTCCCCGGCGCGCTTAAGGGGATAGAGCACGCGCTCCTCACCGGAGAGGGTCTTGCTCCAGCCGGCGCCCTTCTGGCAACCCATGGGGTTACGGTCAGGGGTGCCGGGGACCAGGACAGGCATGGTGCCGGACGGCTCTTCGCGCACGACCTGCCCGTCGCGGACGTAGACGCGGTAGAGGCAGTTGCCGGGGTAGCAGTCCACGCAGTGGGTGCCCCAGGCGTGGGAGTCCCACTGCCAGCGCTGGCGGTATCCGGTGCCGGTGGTGGACGTGGTGGAGTTGAGCGATTGGTTGCGTGTCATGCCGGGGGCCTCCGGGCGCACAGGTTAGCACCGCTGGGCCTGCCGAGGCGAAGCGGAGGACAGCGAAGGTGTCGCCAGGTGGCACTCAGTGGCGAAACACGGTATGAATTGGCCACATAGAGGGGGTGGGAATGGAAGTCCTGCGCTCACGCCTCGACACGAGGTCGGAAGGGTACCAGTCGAACCGGACGGCGATGCTGGAGAAGCTCGCCTACATCGGCACGCAGCTTGAGCTTGCCCTTGCGGGGGGTGGCGAACGGTCGATTACGCGGCACCGTTCGCGCGGCAAGATGCTGATCCGCGAACGGATCGAGATGCTGCTCGATCGCGACACGCCGTTCCTGGAGATGAGCCCGCTGGCCGGCTGGGGCTCGGAGTTCCCGGTTGGAGGGGGACTGACGATGGGGATCGGGACGGTCTCCGGGGTCGAGTGCATGATCCAGGGGAACGACCCGACGGTGGCGGGCGGGGCAATGACCACCTATGCGGCGAAGAAGATCATGCGGGCGCTCGAGGTGGCGCGGCAGAACAGGCTGCCCTACGTGCAGATGGTGGAATCGGCCGGGGCAGACCTCCGCCGCTCCACGGATTCGGCGGAGGCGGAGATGGCACGGCAGACGGTGCACTTCGCCGAGAGCGGGCGCTTCTTCCATGACATCACCGAGCTTTCGGCGATGAAAGTGCCAACGATGTCGATCGTCTTCGGAAGCTCGACGGCGGGGGGGGCGTACCAGCCGGGGATGTCGGACTACAACATCTTCATCCGCGGCAAATCGAAGGTGTTCCTGGGCGGGCCGCCGCTGGTGAAGATGGCCACAGGGGAGGAATCGAACGACGAGGACCTCGGCGGCGGCGAACTGCATGCGACGAGGTCGGGCCTGGCGGACTACCTGGTGGACGACGAGATGGCGGCAATCCGGAAGGCGAGGCAGGTAATCGCGCACTACAACTGGCGGAAGATGGGTCCGGGGCCGACGATGCCGGCCGACCCCCCGCTCTACGACGCGGAAGAACTCCTGGGGGTGGCTTCGTCCGACCTGCGCATCCCGTTTGATATGCGGGAGGTGATTGCGAGGATTGTGGACGGTTCGCGGTTCGAGGAGTTCAAGCCGCTGTACGGGAACACGCTGGTGACGGGATGGGCCTCGATTCACGGCTTCCCGGTGGGGATCATCGGGAACAACGGCGTGCTGTTTTCGGACTCCTCGGAGAAGGCGACGCAGTTCATCCAGCTCTGCAACCAGGTCGACGTGCCAATCATCTTCCTGCAGAACATCACGGGGTACATGGTGGGGCGGATCTACGAAGAGGGCGGGATCGTGAAGAACGGTTCGAAGATGATCAATGCCGTTTCCAACTCGAACGTGCCCCACATCACGGTGATCGTGGGGGCGAGCTACGGAGCGGGGAACTACGGGATGAGCGGGCGAGCCTACGATACCCGATTCGTGTTCTGCTGGCCGATCGCGAAGATCGCGGTCATGGGGCCGCAGCAGCTGGCGGGAGTTATGTCGATCGTGCGCCGGGGACAGGCTGCGGCCGCCGGAGCGCCTTTCGACGAAGAGGAGGATGCGAAGGTGCGGGCGGCCGTGGAGGACCGGAGCGAGAAGGAGTCGCTCGCGCTCTTTGCGACGGGACGCGTGGCCGACGACGGAATCATCGACCCGCGTGACACGCGGACAGTCCTTGGGCTGACACTCTCAGCTGTTCACAACAACGAAGTTCGCGGTACCAGCAGGTACGGCGTGTACCGGATGTGACCCGATGAAACGAATTAGCAGGCTTCTGGTCGCGAATCGCGGCGAGATAACCCGGCGCATCATGCGCACCGCCCGCGAGATGGGGATCGAGACGGTGGCCATCTACGCCAGCCCCGATTCCCATGCTCCGTTCGTGCACGAGGCGGACGAGGCTATCGCCCTGGGAGGGGCCACAGCCACGGAGACCTACCTGGACGTGGCGAAGGTGATTGACGCGGCCCGCAGGTCGGGGGCAAACGCAATCCACCCGGGCTACGGCTTCCTTTCGGAGAACGCGGCCTTCGCGCGCGCCGTGGTGGAGGCCGGGCTCATTTGGGTTGGGCCATCGCCGGAAGCGATAGCGGCCATGGGCGACAAGCTGGCAGCAAAGCGGCTGATGATGGCCGCCGGGGTGCCGACGCTGCCGAGCGTGGAGGTGCCGGGAGACGGTGCCGCCGACCTGAAGAGCATCGCCGCGCCCATTGGGCTGCCCGTACTTGTGAAGGCGGCTGCCGGTGGTGGTGGGAAGGGCATGCGCATCGTACACAGCGCCGGGGAGTTGGCGGAAGCGGTGGCCGGGGCCCAGCGCGAGGCCCTGGGCGCGTTCGGGAACGGCACCGTATTCCTCGAAAGGTACCTCGAGGCGCCGCGGCACGTGGAAATCCAGGTGCTGGGCGATTCACACGGGAATCTCATCCACTGCTTCGAACGGGAATGCTCCATCCAGAGGCGGCACCAGAAGGTCATCGAGGAGGCGCCATCGCCGGCAATGACGCCGGAGCTGCGAGAACAGATGGGGCTCGCGGCGGTGACGGCCGCCCAGGCCATCGGGTACACATCGGCAGGGACTGTGGAGTTCCTGCTCGATGCAAACGGTCAGTTCTACTTCCTGGAGGTGAACACCCGCCTGCAGGTGGAGCACCCGGTAACAGAGGCGATCACGGGGCTGGACCTCGTGCGCGAGCAGATCAGGATTGCACAGGGCGAGCGGCTCGATGTGCGCCAGGGCGACCTGGCAATCTCGGGACACGCCATTGAGGCGCGGCTCTACGCGGAAGACCCGGGGAACGGGTTCCTGCCTGCCACGGGCACGGTTCTTGCCTGGGAGCCGCCAGCGGACCCGCCCGCGCGCTTCGATTCCGGCATTGAGACGGGCTCCGACGTGACGGTGCACTTCGACCCGATGCTGGCGAAGGTGATTGTCCACGCGGCCACGCGTACCGAGGCCGCACTCAGACTGGCGCGTGTGCTGGAGCGGACCCGGGTGCACGGTGTGACCACGAACCGCGACTTCCTGGTGGCGACGCTGCGCCACCAGGCCTTCCTTGCGGGAGACACGACGACGTCCTTCATCGAGAAGCACGAGCCCGATCGGGTGCGCAGGCCCTCGGAGAGCGAGGTGCGGGCTGCCGCGCTCGCGGTAGCGCTCCGGGAGCAGGCAGAGCGGCGCGAAGAGGCATCGCTGATGCGCACGCTGCCTTCGGGCTGGCGCAACAACCCGAGCCAGATGCAGGTAACCGCCTTCACACACCACGGCGAGGAGGTCAGGGCAGGCTACCTGTCGCAGCGCGACGGGAGCTTCGCCTACGAGGTGGCAGGTACGCGCGGCGTGGCCCGGCTCCACCGGGTGGAAGGCGATGCGGTGGACATCGAGGTGGACGGGACTCGCCGGGTGCTGGCAGTGACGGGAAAGGGCAATCAGTTCTGGGTCCAGGGGCCTTCAGGAGAGGTACAGCTCACGGAGCTCCCGCGCTTCCCCGAAATCGAACAGGAGGAAGTGGCCGGGGGGTACGCCGCACCAATGCCCGGCAAGGTGGTGTCGATCCACGTCGAGCCGGGCGACGCAGTGAGCCGAGGGCAGCTGCTGGTGGTGATGGAGGCGATGAAGATGGAGCATCGCATCACGTGCGTGGAGGAATCGGCGAAGGTGACCGAGGTGCGGGTTGCGAAAGGCGAACAGGTGGAGGCGGGACAGATGCTGGTGGTGGTCGAAGGGAGCGGCTAGGGGAGCTGCCGAGGAAGCCGCTGGCTGCCGCTACGACATGGTGAGGCCGCCTGAGACGCTGATCGCCTGGCCGGTGACGTAGCTGGCCGCGGGCGAAGCGAGGAAGGCGACCATGGCGGCGACCTCAGCGGGGCGGCCGGGCCGGCGCGAGGGGATGAGGCGCATGAACGATGCCCAGCCCTCGGGTGACAGGCCGGGCGGCGGGCCGGGCGATTCGCGCATGGGCCCCAGGCAGACGGTATTGACGGTAATGCCATCGCGCGCGACTTCACGCGCGAGCGACTTGGAGAAGGCGATGACCGCTGCCTTGGTGCCTGATTGCACTGTCTCCATGGTGGCGCCGATTTTGCCGGAGTCGGAGACGAGGCTGATGATTCGCCCATAGCCTGCGGGGATCATGTGGGCGAGCGCGGCACGTGAGGCGTAGAGGACGCCTTTGAAGTTGACGGCGATCATGCGGTCCCAGGCCTCTTCGTTGTCGTCCATGAAGCGCCGGAGGTGGTCGTGGGAGAAGCAGTTGACGAGGATATCGAGGCGCCCAAGCTGGCTGACAGCCGCTTCGACAGCCTGCTCAACCTGGGCGCGGCTGGTGACATCGGCGGAAACGAACTGCGCAGCCGCGCCGTTGTCGCGGAGACGGGAGGCCAGGGCCTGGCCTTCGGGGGCACGCCGCCCGCTGAGGACGAGGCTGGCGCCCTGGGCGGCGAGCTCCTCGCAGATGGCAGTCCCGGCGGTGCCCAGGGCGCCAAGAACGAGCGCAGTTTGTCCCGTCAGATTCATGACGACCTCCCGGCCGGTCAGTCCTTTTTCGTGGCAGCGTCTGCTTCGCGGAAGACGCTGTTGGCTACACCAAGGCCCTCTATCGCCGCCGGGAATCCAGCGTACACGGAGACCTGGAAGATGGCTTCGCAGATTTCGGAGCGGGTGAGCCCCAGGTTGAGCCCGGCGACAATGTAGGCGCGCAGCTGCCCGAGCCTCGAGAGGGCGGTGAGGGTGGCAATGGAGATCAGCGCACGCTGCTTGAGATCGAGCCCGGGCCGGCCCCAGACATCTCCCAGCACGGTGGAAACCGAGAAGGCGCTCCAGTCGGCGGCGATTTCGTCCGGGTATTCAAAGCGCGGGGCAGCAGCAGGAGCGCCGGGGGGGAACATCTGCGATGCCACCTGCATGCCACGCGCAAGGCTAGGATCCGGTTGGGCGGTCATGGTCAGGGACCTCCTGTGATGCGGCAGACAGCCGCGCGGGATGCATGGAGCGTTGCGGGCCCGCGCCGTGCCGGCGGGGCTGTCGCCTACGCTGGGGAGAGGACGAAGACGTTGAACTCGCGGTCGCTGTACTTCTGGAAGTGGCCCCAGAGAGGGAAGTGCGCCGTGAGGGTGGGCCAGAGCTTCGCCCGTTCTTCGCCCGTGATCTTGCGCGCGTTCACCTGCCAGCGGCGCTCATGGAGCTGGACCCAGGCGCGGGGAGTCTTTTCCAGGTTGAGCGACCAGTGCGGGTGCATGCTGAGGCCGGCAAGCGAACCCACGACAATGATGTCCTCTCCCCGGTCAAGGTAGTTGACGGCGGTTGTCACTTCCTTCCCGGACTTGCGGCCAATAGTCGTCAGGATGATGGTGGGCCCGCCCTGGGTGGCGTCTTCACCCTGGCCGCCGCTTGCACGGTAGCGTTGGGCATGATCAAGGCCGGCAGAGCGGATGATCGCGTGGTCGCGGGCCGCCAGCAACGCCTGCCAGGCCTCATCGGTCATGAAATCGGGCTTTGGAATCTCCTGTGCTCCTGCCATTGTCTGGTCCTCCTTTGACCGGGAATGCTGTTCTTGAGCGGCGATCAGGGCCGCATGGGGCGGAACTCGGAAGCGGCGATAACCTTCTGTTCAAGCAGCCGGTCCACCGCGGCATCGCTATACCCGAGGCCGGTGATCACGTCCCGGTTGTGCTCGCCGACCCACTGGGCGATGCGGGGGGGCCGTGAAGGCGTGGCCGAGAAGCGGAAGAAGTCGCCGACGGTGGTGATGGCGCCGAAGCTCCCGTGCTGGATGCCTTCAACGACGGCGCCGGCGCCGCGAAACCACTCGTTGGAGATGCGGTCTTCGCGGACCACGACGACGGGGGCGCAGGGCACACCCTGGCCGGCGAGCTGTTCGAATACATCGCGACGCGAGAGCGGGGCGAGGATGCCGGCGATGGCGTCGGCGAGGTTCCCCTCGGCGGGCTGCGCGGCGGCAACGCCGAAGCTCGCCCATGCTGCGAGGGAGCCGCGGTGAGGTGCGAGCAAGCGTTCCCAGGCGTCCGCGTCCTGGACATCGAGAATGGCCCAGCCATCGGCGACACGGTAGAGGCGCTGAAGGGCGCTGCAGCCGATGGCATTGGCCGTGGACCGCGGCCCGGGCATTCCTTCGTAGCGAACAAAGTCCTCCATCTGGGCTGACATTGTGGCCCCGACCTGGTTCAGTTCGATTGCCCTCCCCTGGCCGTCCGTCTCGCGCAGGTAGCAGGCGAGGACGATGGCGTGGACAGAGAGCATTCCGCCGAAGAGGTCGGCCATGGGGATGCTGCTGTAGATGGGCTGTTCCTCGGAGCCGAGGGCGAACATCTGACCCGAGAGCGCCTGCAGCAGAAGGTCGAACGAGGGCCGCGCGCGCCATTGTCCGGCAATCCCGAAGCCTCTTATCCAGCAGTGGATGATGCCGGGACGAAGAGCCTCAACCGCCGGGTAATCGAGGCCAAGGCGCTCGGGCGCGCCGGGCAACAGGGCGTGCATTACCACGTCGGCCGAGAGGATGAGGCGGTCGCGAACCTCCCGTCCTTCGGGGAGAGCCTGGTCGATGGCAACGCCTTTCTTGCCGAGATTGACGCCAACGCAGGAGAGGCCGCCGACGCGGAAACCCTCGCCCTCGGGGGGCTCCACCTTGATGACGTCCGCGCCGAGCTCGGCAAGGATGCGGCCGGCAGTCGGTCCAGCCAGGAAGCCGGTGAAGTCGAGCACCCGAATCCCGGCAAGCGGGTGGGCCGGGAGAGGATCGGCTGCGGCCGGAAGGCGCGGCCTGTCGAGGGTGGGGTTGGATTCCCCGGGCCCGGGAGGGAGCGAAGGGGGGGCGAAGTCACAGCCACTAATGGAATAGGGAACGGCAACCTGGTTCACGGCGCCGGTTCCGGGACCGGTAGCCGTGACCGTGAGGTGGTTTTCGCGAACAAGGTCGCTCGCAAGGAACTGCTCGCGGGTGAGGAGCGTGGAAGCAGGGACGCCGTTCTCTTCGAAGGTCCGGACCCACTCTGCGCGGGAGCGTGAGGCGAAGGCTTCGCCGATGAGGCGCTGGAGCTCGTCGCGGTCGGCCGGGTTGAAGACGAAGGGAGCGGTCTGGAAGCGGGGGTCGCTGATGATCTCGGGCTGTTCGAGGGCGATGCAGAGGCGCTGAAAGAAGACGGGGTTGGCGCAGGCAACACCCATCCAGCCATCGGCGGCGCGGTAGACGCGCCAGCCCACGCTGAGTCCGTCGGGAGCGGCGCCACCGGTGCTGGGCATGGTGGGGATGCGGTCGGATTCAGAGGCCTGGTAGCCGGAGAAGTAGGCGCCGAGGGCTGTCCAGGGGACGCCGACCTCCTGTCCTGCGCCGGTCTTCTTGCGGACGAGGAGGGCGGCAATGGCCCCGGTTGCCATCATGAGACCAGCGGAGAAGCTGAGGGTGGGGATGGTATTGTAGGCGGGACCGGACCGGTAGGCGGCGGTTCCCCCCAGGATGCCGGAAAGGGCGGCAGCGAGCGCCTCACTTTCGGGGAGGGCAGCCAGCGCGGCAAGCTCGCCGTAGGGCGGTGCGTAGCAGACGACCTGCTGGGGTTCGCGCTGCCAGCCTTCGATGGAACGGGCTCCACCTCCGATGATGACGACATCAGCAGAGGAGAGAAGGGGGCCCAGGCGGCCATCGCCGGGGAGCAAGACAACGCTCTGCTTGCCCCTGTTCCACTGGCGGTCGCCGGGCTCACGGCGCGAGGCATCGCCACCGGGGGGCTCGATCTTGATGACCTCGGCGCCGGCATCGCGCAAGAAGAGGCCGGCGGTGGCCGCGGCCACGCCTGCGTGGTATTCGACGACGCGAATCCCGGTCAGTGCTGGTGCCATTTGGGCCCGCCTCCTTCTGCCTGGCCCGCGCGGGCCCTATTCGAACGCCTCTTCGTTGGCGGGCCAGAAGCGCGGCTTTCGCTTTTCGAAGAAGGCCTGCTGGGCTTCGCGCTGGTCGGCGCTGCCGAAGAAGCCGCGCCCCATGTGGGGGAGGACGCGGGTCTGATCGAGATAGGCGCCAACCTGGACAAAGCTCTGCTTGACGAGCGACACCCCCATGGGGACGAGGTCCAGGAGGTCATCGGACCAGAGGAGTGTCTCTTCTTCCAGGCGGTGGAGAGGGACGACACGGTTGATGAGGCCCCAGGCGAGCGCCTGCTGAGCCGTGTGCTGGCGGCACATCATCCACATCTCGCGGGCGCGCTTCAGGCCAATGATCTCAGAGGACTGCGACACCACGCGGTCGGCAGCGCCGCTCCCTACACGGGGGCCGTTCTGGCCAAAGACGGCAGTGTGGGCGGCGATCGTAAGATCGCAGTGGTAGGCGATGTGGTTGCTGCCGCCGACACAGTAGCCTTTGATGGCGGCGATGGTGGGCTTGTACGAGCGCGTGAGTGAGCCATTGAAGTCGGGTATGTGGCTGGTGAGACCGCCGGTTGCTTCCCACTCGACATCGCCGCCGGTGCCGAAGTGGTCACCGACCGAGGAGACGATGATGACGCCTATCTCGCGGTCGCGGTCGGCGTCGTTGACACCCTTCACGAACTCGCCGAGGCCCTTGCCCGTGAAGGCGTTGAGACGATGGGGACGGTTGAAGGAGACGCGGGCGACACCTCCGCCTTCTTTGCGGTACTTCTTTTCGTAGCGCACCTCTTCGAAGGCCAGAGTGGAGGTGAGGTCTTTCCAGTCACTCCAGGTGGGCATCGCTAGAAACCTCCAATGACCTGGTGCGCAGAGCGGAGATCGTCCAGCAGCTGCGCCATGGCCGGGCGCGCCAGGAAGGGGGGAAGGGCATCGCCCAGGCCGAGCAGGCCGGTCCAGAGGGGACAGGCGACGAGCCGGACGCCAGCATCAGCGGCCTGCTGGATGAGCTTCTCGAGGTCGAGCCAGCGCTTATCGAAGGCGGCATTGAGCTCGAGGCCGGCGGCCGTGGCGCCACCGGCAATGGCCACCTGGGCGGGCCTGCCGGCAAGGTGGGGAGGCCAGTGCCATACCTCGCCCGTGAAGGCACAGAGGCTTTCGCCCGTGAAGAGGACGGCGACATCGCTTCCACCGGCCTTGAGCTCAAGGGCGAGGGCGAGGTTGGTGATGAGCGAGTCGGCGCGCGCGTCGCGACAGATGAGGTAGAGAGGGGCCATATCAGCACTTCCCCGCTGCGAGAGATGGTGTCGCATTCACTTGCGCTTGAACTCCGGGAGGATCTTATCGGCAAGGAGGCGACGGTCCCCGCCCATGTAGACGGCATCGATGCCCAGGTCCTCGTAACGCTTCAGCTCCCCGATGACCATGTCGAGGGTTCCGCAGAAGATGCTGTCGACGAAGCGGCGGTAGATGGGATGGTCCTTCGAGAGGTTGTAAAGGTGGTTGCCTTCGTCATCGACGAGGTAGCCGTAGCCGAGGATGTGCTCATCATAGAACGCATCAAGGAGGTACTGGCGCTGGGCCTCGGCCTCGGCGACGGTGGCTCCGATGCAGACGTCCTTGAAGGCGGCGACCTTTAGCTGGCTTGCGGGCCAGCCAGCGTCGCGGCCGATGCGCCGGTACTCTTCGGTCATCATCTTCGTGCGCTCGAAGGTGGAGTTGGCAATCCAGTAGGGAATCCCTGCCTTGCCGGCGCGCGTAGCACCGGCCACAGAGGTGCCGCCGCAGAACCAGATGGGGATGGGGCGCTGGACGGGGGTGGGCGAGAGGCGCATGCGGTCGTAGCGGTAGTGCTTTACCTGGTACGAGAACTCGTCGCGCGACGTGGCAAGGGCAATGACCTCAATGGCCTCGACGAGGCGGGCGCCGCGGGTGCGCTTGCTGGTGGCGAGGCCATCGAATTCGAGGGGGCGGTAGCCCATGCCCAGGCCGAGACTGGCGCGGCCGTTGGAGATGACATCAAGGGTGGCGGCGTATTCGGCAGCTTCGATGGGGTCGTAAAGGGGCTGGAGCATGGCGCCGGTCTGGAGCTTGATACGGCTGGTGGCGGCCGCAGCAGCGGCCAAGGCCTGGAGCGGAATGGGCATGAAGCTGTCGTACATGAAGTGATGCTCGGCGGCGCCGTAGGCATCGAAGCCCAGCGCCTCGGCTTCGACGGCGTCGCGGACGTAGGCGTCGTAGCCGCCGACGAGCGAGCCGGGCATCACACGGGAGCGCGATGAGAGGCCGCCTCCGGTCCAGAATTCCATCAACTGGTCCTTTCTACTTTCCCGTCATCTGTAGCCATCAGGCCATGAGGAGGAGCTG
>WBZY01001419.1_pt2 | contig 11338 bp, 12 predicted proteins | sample 5204191 | NCBI WGS metagenome assembly WBZY01 (sample SAMN12344363, study PRJNA552823) | activated sludge metagenome | biome: Activated sludge suspended growth; feature: Anammox Sidestream; material: Wastewater; isolation source: activated sludge from anammox sidestream of wastewater treatment... | reverse complement strand
CCCGCTATACGTCGGCGACTCTGAGCTCTCCTCCCTCTACACGGGCGCTACTGCCCTTATCTTCCCTTCCCTGTACGAGGGCTTCGGCCTCCCGCCTCTCGAAGCCATGGCCTGCGGAACCCCCGTCATCTCCGCACGTGCGCCCGCCATGACCGAGTGGCTGGGAAACACCGCCATCTTCGTTCCCCTCCGCGACCCCGCGGCGATCGCCCGTGAGATGGCCGGCCTGCTTGACAGCACCCGGCGCCGGGCCGAGGTGGGCGCTGCCTGCCGTGAACTCGCCTCGCAATTTACCTGGGAACGCGCGGCTGCCGAGACCGCCGCCCTCTACCACGAGGTGCTGCGCTCGTGAGTCCTGGCATCGTGATCGTAACCTTCCGCTGCCGCGACCTCGCCCTCGCCTGCCTTGAGTCGCTCGCCACGCACCTTCCTCATGCGCTGCCGGCCACCGTCGTTGTGGACAACGCCTCGGGCGATGGAACGGTCGAAGCCGTGCGCGAGAGGTTTCCGGCCGTCACCGTCATCGAAGAGCGCTCGAACCTCGGGTTCGCCGCCGCTGCCAATTCCGGCATCCGCGCGCTGCCAGGTTGCGATGTGGTCTGCCTTCTCAACCCCGATGCTGTTGTTCTCGACTCCGGCCTCGATGCGGCTGCCTGCTACCTGCGCGACAACGGCGACACAGGAGTCCTCGGAGCCCGTATCGAGAACATGGATGGCACCATCCAGCCATCCTGCCGGGCATTCCCCGGCCATCTCACCGCCCTTTTCAACAGGCACTCGCTCGCCACCAGGTTCCTTCCCGGCAACCGGTGGTCGCAGCGCTATCTCATGACGGAGTGGAACCACGAAGACGTCCGCGAGGTAGACTGGGTCTCCGGCGCCTGCATGCTGATTCACCGCCGCGCCATCGACCGTGTAGGCCTGCTCGACCCTGCCTACTTCTTCTCGATCGAGGATGTCGACTACTGCCGCCGCGTCCACGATGCTGGGCTCGCCGTGCGCTACTTCCCTGCCGCGCGCATCCAGCACCGCGTTGGGGGCAGCACAAAGCACGCCGCCTACCGCGCCATGTACGCCCACCACCGCGGCATGTGGACCTACTACCGGCGCCACATGCGCGGCAGCATCCCAATGGATGCATTTACTGCTGCCGGGATTGGCGCCCGGCTCGGCGTCCACGTGGTGTCCTACACTCTGCGGCGGCTGAGACAGCGAATCTTTGCCGCTGTTTAGCCCGTTCCGCTCCTGGCCCCCGGCCTACTGCGTGCCCGACTCCGCGCTCGCCTGCTTGCGGCCGCGGAGTTCCAGCACCCTCACCGAATTCCACATCGAGCGGAGGTAGCCAAGCGTCGCCACAAGCGCGAGCGAGAACAGCAGGACCGCAGCTCCCACCACGGCCGAGCCGGCGCTCTTGTACCAGACGTGGAGCAGCAGGGCGGCCCCACAGAACACGGCCGTGATCAGGTAAGTCGCGAGGGTCACATGGAGCGGCTGAAGGCCGAACATCCGCTCGATCCGGTCATGGAAGTGGTCCTCGTCGAAGAGCATCGGGTGGCGCGCATCGAGGAATCGCCTCAGAAAGGCAATCCCCGCGTCGAGCACAGGCAGACCTAGCGCAACCAGCGGAATGTAGAGCGGCACGCGTCCGGTGGAGTCCACAAACCCTGCCACGCTCAGCCCCGCGATTGTGAAGCCCAGGAAGTACGCTCCCGAGTCGCCCAGCCAGCGCCGCGCCTTTGGCAGATTGAATGGCACGAACCCGAGCGAGGCCCCCGCCAGCGCCCCGAACAGCAGCGCAATCAGCTCGTGCCCAAGGTCCCACGCGACATAAGCCATCGTCCCCGCAATGAGCGCCGAAATCCCGGCCGCTACCCCGTCGCGACCATCTATCAGGTTCATCGCGTTCGTTACAAGCACCACCCAGAAGACCGTGACCACGGCGTCGAGTGGCCCGAGCGCTACCTTGCCCCCCACGGGCATCGTCATCTCGCCAATGCGGTAGCCGCCAACATAGAGTCCCACCGCTGCCACAATCTGAAGCCCGAACTTCGTCTTCCAGTTGAGGTCGCGGAAGTCATCCCTCGCGCCCACCATGAAGACGAGCGTGCCGCACACCACCAGCGTCAGGAACTCGCGCCAGTCTTCCCTCATGAACTCCCGGCCCTGCGTCGAAACTATCGCAAGCACCAGGGGAGCGCAGATGAAGGCTGCCACAATGCTGAAGCCGCCCACCCGCGGCACATGAGCTTCGAGCCTCCGGCTCGCCTTCGTGGGGAGCCGCAGAATCCATGTGAGAGGCGCCGCCACTGCAAAGGCAATCACGGCGACGGTCAGCTCCAGGCTCATCCGGGGCCTCTCTGGTGGCGCCCTGCTGCACGCGCGCCCACGCTGAAGGACAATACACCCGATACGGTGCTGCCGCTATCCGCTCGCGCCCTCCGCCAGCAGGTCCGCCTCGACCATCATCCGCACCAGCTCGGGAAAGGCCACCGTGGGCCGCCAGCCCAGCGCCCTGTTAGCCTTTGCTGAGTCTGCCCGCAGGTGATCAACCTCGGCCGGGCGAATCAGCGAAGGGTCCGTGCGCACGAACTCCTCCCACGGGAGCTCCACTGCACCGAAAGCGACTTCCACGAATTCACGCACCGAATGCGCCTCGCCCGTGCCAATCACGTAGTCATCTGGCGCCGGCTGCTGAAGCATCAGGTGCATTGCCCGCACGTAATCGCCCGCGAAACCCCAGTCGCGTTTCGATTCGAGGTTGCCCAGGGCCAGCTCCTTCTGTTTGCCCAACTTGATGCGGGCGACCGCCCGCGTGATCTTCCGGGTCACAAACTCGGGCCCCCGCCTTGGCGACTCGTGGTTGAACAGTATCCCGCTGCACGCGTAGAGCCCGTAGGACTCCCTGTAGTTCACCGTGATGTAGTGCCCGTAGCATTTCGCCACGCCGTAGGGGCTGCGCGGGTGAAAGCGCGTGTTCTCATTCTGGGGCGACTCCGCCACCCGGCCGAACATCTCCGAGCTCGAAGCCTGGTAGAACCGGATGCGCCCATCCTCGCCCCCTGCCTGCCTGATCGCCTCCAGGATGCGCAGCACCCCCAGCCCCGTGACCTCGCCCGTCAGATCCGGCTGGTTCCACGAGATTGGCACGAACGAAACCGCCCCCAGGTTGTACACCTCGTCCGGCTGCACTTTGCGCACGAGCGAAATGAGCGAGGCGTTGTCCAGCAGGTCGCCCTGCGCCAGCTCCACCTGCGGTAGCTCCGCCTCCACCAGCGCGCGGCGAGGGTTGTCCTGCCCTCGCACCATCCCCACTACCCGGTAGCCGAGCCCCAGCAGGTGCTCCGCCAGGTAGCGGCCGTCCTGCCCGGTGATGCCTGTGATCAAGGCCGTCTTCACAATCTGAGGATCACCCACTCGCGCCGCGCAGGCAACCGCACGACGCCATCCCTAGGCCCCCCGGGCGCGCTGGTGCAGCTCGCCGTCGTGCATCTCCAGGATGCGGTCGGCCAGCAGAGCCATCTCCATGTCGTGGGTCACCATGATGCCGAGCTTGTCCCGTCCCTTCACCTCGCTGATGAGCGACTCCACCACCTGCCGTCCGCGTTGCGAATCGAGGCTGGCGGTGGGCTCGTCCACCAGCACAAGCTCCGGGTTGTTCATCAGCGCCCGGCCAATGGCCACGCGCTGCTTCTCGCCCCCGCTCAGCTGCGTTGCGAGCGCGCCGGCCCGTGAGGCCAGCCCCAGCTCTTCCAGGAGCTGTCGCGCTCTGGCCGAGGCTGCCCGCCGCGAACCTCCGCCAATGGCGTTGACAACCATCAGATTCTCCCGCGCTGTGAGGAAGGGGAGGAGGTTGTTCGCCTGGAAGACGTACCCCACCGAGCGCCGGCGGTACTCCGCCTGCTGACGTCCGCGAAGGTGCGCGATATCCCGCCCGCGCACCCTGATGCTCCCGTGCGTGGGTGTCAGCAACCCGCCAATCATCGCCAGGAGCGTCGTTTTCCCCGAACCGCTTGGCCCCACGATCGCCACGAACTCGCCCGGCTCCGTGGCGAACGAAACGTCGCGCACCGCGTGCACCGCCTGCTCCCCGCTCCCATATGTCTTGCTGAGACCCGAGACCTCCAGCGTCGCCGTCATTGCCGTGCCCTACTGTTGCTGCCCGAGGGCGATGATCGGGTCGACCCGTGCCACCTGCCGTCCCGAAAAGAGCGCGCCGCCAAGGCCCGTGACAAACAGCAGGGCCGAGGTCGTCACGAACGTGCCGTTCGTGAAGGCAATCGGTACCGATTCGGGCAGTCGCTGCAGCGCCCGCTCTGTTGCCCAGGCCAGCGGCAGCGAGACGGCGAGCCCGATCGCCAGCACGGCCACGACCTGGGCCAGCACCTGCCGGAAGAGATAGAACGAGCTGGCGCCAAGGGCCTTCAGCACACCGATCTGCGAAATCTTCTGCAAGGTCAGCACGTAGAAGAACACGCCGATGACGAGCGCACCGATCACATAGCCGAACGCCCTCAGTGAGGTCACCGTCGACTGCTGGCCCGAGACGCCCTCAATGTTCGCGAACGCCGTCTCCTTGTTCACCGCTTCATAGTCATCGAACTTGCCAGTCACGCCCTTGCCTTTCAGGAGGACGATGCTCGCGGCTGGCTGCTCCGCGGCCGGCATGTCGCCGTATTTCAGATCCCTCCACGTGTCCCGCAGGATGTAGACGGCCGGCTGGAAGAAGAACGCCCCCTCGTTTATCTCCCCCACAATCGTGAACGTTCGCACCCCCAGGCGCAGTCCGATCTCCACCGTGTCGCCCACATCGAGGCCGGCCGCTTTCAGGAAGCTCCGGTCGGCGAGCAGCCCGTTCCCGTCGCCCGCCGTCAGTGCTCGCCCGGAGGTGACCCGTGGCTCGCCGATGGTCCCGGGGTCGTATCCCAGGAAGGCCGCCGAGCGAATCTTCCCCCGGCTATCGCTGTAGTTTGCCGCCACATACCCGAGCGGCGCCGCGGCCGTCACGCCGGGCGCCGAAAGTGCCCTGTCCACTGACTCCTGGCTCATCTCCGAGCGGATTACGCTCAGCCCCGCCCTCTCCGAGTAGGCGATGGCATCGGCGTTGAAGTTACGCAGGGCGCTCCCCGCCAGGACATTCAACCCAACGCCCAGGCCGTTGATCATCAGCACAAGGTAGGAGATGAGCATAACAATCATGGCGATGAGCCCGAACTGGAACTTTCGCCGGCGCATCTCAAGCAGCCCAATCATTCGCCTGTTCCCTCCTTGCCCGGCGGAAGCAGACCTTCCAGCAGGATATCCAGGTATGCATCGACGCTCGCCGCCGGGCGCAGCGGGAAGCGCTCTGGCGATATGCCGCGCAGCAGCACATCGGCAAAGACCGTGGCCATGATGGCCTGGGTCATCACCGTAACACCAAGGTCCGACCGCAGGAGGCCGCGCACCTGCGCCTCCTTGATATAGGACCGCAGCTCGCGAAACACGTGGGTCGCGGTGCGCAGGAGTGGTTCCTGCAATGCCGGGTGGTCCTCCCATTCTGCCATCGCCATCCAGATAGCGGGGCGCCGATGGATGAACCCCTGGAGTGTCGCCAGCAGGAAGCGCCGAAGCTCCCCGCGGACGTCGGACGGCTCCGGGGGCAGCACTCCCACGGCAAGCTGGCGAATCCCTTGCTCGGCGCCATGCTCCACGGCCGCTGCCAGCAGCTCTTCCTTGCTGGCGAAGTGCCGGAAGAGCGTGACCTCGTTCACCCCGGCCTCGCGGGCGATTCGCCGGGTGGTGGCCCCGCGAAACCCGCCTTCCAGGAAGAGACGGTTGGCGGCGTCAAGGATTCTCCCTTTGGTCGCTTCCATTCCGCCAGTATGAGGCAAGCAAGTACTTGCTTGCTACCCCTGCGCAAAGGCCCTTCCCTTTGAACGCGCCCTGTCCCATCCTTAAGATCGTGCTCGAACCCCTTCCCGCACCTCCCCGCGAACCAGCCATTCCTCGCGCTTCGTTGCTCGCACCCGGCGGTGAGCTCTCAGCCGCCGCCATCTGGATGGGGGGCGCGCAGACCGCCCATGGCGTTCCAATTGATCTCCATTCCGTCACCGCCGCCTGGGTCATTGACTGCGCCGGCGACATGCCCCCCGCTTTCCGCGCCGGCGCTGCCCGCTGGTTCTCGCGCGTCTTCCCCGACCTCGACGCTGTCCCGCCCTCCCTCGCTGCCATCCGCGACCTTGCGCGCGAGGTCGCGGATGCCCTTCTCCGCAACGATTCCGTCCCGGCCAACCTCTACGTCGTTTGCCAGCACGGCATGAACCGCAGCGGCCTGGTGGCCGGGCTCGTCCTTAGAGAGCTAGGGCTCCAGGGGGCAGAAACCGTGGAGCGGATAGTGACGGCCCGGCCCGGGTCTCTGTCCAACCAGGCCTTTCGCCACATTGTCGCCACCGGTCACGGGGCTCCGTCGCTCTGAAGCTCACCGGTCTCGCGCCCATCCGGCTTTCGCAAGTGACCGCCGGCATCGAGGAGGTCCGGCCGCCGCTCCCTCGTTCGCCTCAGCCTTTGCTCTTGCTTCCACTTTGAAACGTTCGCATGGTGCCCGCTGAGCAGCACCTCCGGCACGGCCCAGCCCCGGTACTCCGCCGGGCGGGTGTACTGCGGATGCTCGAGCAGCCCCTGCACGAAAGATTCCTCTTCCGGAGACACCTCATCGCCCAGCACACCGGGCACATGCCGGGCCACCGCATCTATTAGCACCATCGCCGGCAGCTCGCCCCCGGTGAGGACGTAATCGCCAATCGAGATCTCGCGGTCCACGCAGTGCTCGGCGAACCGCTCGTCCACCCCTTCGTAGCGCCCACAGACAAGAACCAGCCGTCCGTGCGTGGCAAGCTCGCGCACCAGGGCGTCTGTGAGCCTCTCACCGGCGGGTGTCAGCAACACCACCAGGCCGGCTTCCGTGCCCAGCGACTGCACGTGCCCGAGCGCCCGGTCCAGCACATCCACCCGCATCACCATCCCCTGACCGCCACCAAACGGGTAGTCATCCACGCTCCGGTGCCGGTCAGTCGCGTGCTCCCGGATGTCATGCACGCGGAGGTCCAGCAGTCCGTCCTCCCGGGCCCTCCTCACAATAGATACATCAAGCGGACCGGTGAACGCCTCCGGGAACAGCGTCAGCACGTCAATCCTCATCACAGTTGCCGGCCATCGTGATTGACGGGTCCGCCGAGGAGCTCGGCTACGTGCTCCAGCAGCGGCAACAGCACATCCATTCCCTCGGACACAGCCTTCGGGCTTCCCGGCAGGTTGACCACCAGCGTCGCCCCCCGGGTCACGGCCACGCCGCGAGAGAGCGCTGCGTAGGGCGTCTTCTTCAGCCCTTCCAGCGCTACCGCAAGGGGAATCCCCGGCACCTCGCGCTCGCCGATCTCCCGCGTCGCCTCCGGTGTCACATCCCGGGCTGTCAGGCCCGTTCCTCCCGTCGTGATGACCACATCCGCAATGCCCTCGTCGCACCACCGCGCGAGCGCCTCCACCAGCAGCGCCCGGTCGTCGCTGAGTACCTCCCGCCGCACCACCGTGTGCCCGCCTTCCACACAGCGGGCAGCAACCAGGTCGCCGCTGGCGTCGACCCTTTCGCCGCGAGCGCCGCTATCAGAAGCCGTGAGGATGCCGACCCTGGCCATGCTCACGATCCTACCGCGCACCTCCGTGGCAGTCGCCTTGTGTGGTAGGGGAACACCCTATCTGGGGAAAAATGGAGAACGAAACGATTGACAGGGGGAAAACGGGGGCGATAGAGTACCGTGGATGGGGGAAAGTGGTTCGCATCCCTCGTCACCGGGGGCCGCGAGCCAGGCCGGTGGAAACGTGCGGTGGACACCGCCCAGGGAGAAGGGGATCTGATGTCGTTCCGGGGGAACTACGAGTACCAGTTGGACCGGGGCCGGGTGGCAATCCCCCCGCGCTACCGCGAAGACTTCAACGCCGGCGCCGTCATGATCCCCGGGGTCGAACGCTGCATCGAAATCTGGACCCTTGAAGGCTACGAGAGCCACGAGGCTCTCCTTGATGAGGTTCCCATTGAGCTCGCCAACGGCCGCATGTTTCGCCGCGCCGTTTCTGGCTACACCTTTGATGTCCAAAAGGATGCGCAGGGGCGCCTGCTCATCCCCCCGCGCCTCATCGAGTACGCCGGCCTCACCAAGGATGTCGCCGTCGTCGGCGCCCGCGAATGCCTCGAAGTCTGGGACAGGGGTGCATGGGAGGCCCAGCTCGACGCCCTCGCCGCCACCCGCTCCGAAGTGCTGGGCGAAATTGGCCTCCGCAAGCAGCAGTCCAGGCTCCAATCCGCGCACGGCCAGGTGGGTTAACGTGAGTGTTATGACACTGCCACCCACGCATACCCCCGTCCTGCTCGCCGAAACGATCGAGCTTCTCGACGTGCGCCCCGGAGGCGTCTTCATCGACTGCACCACCGGGCTCGGCGGACACAGCTCGGCCATCGCCGAGAGGATGGGTGAATCCGGCCGGCTGCTCTGCATCGACCAGGACCGCGATGCGCTGGAGTTCGCGCGCGCAAGGCTGGCTCCGTTTGGGAGGCGGGTCAGCTTTGCGCACGGGAACTTCCGCGACCTCGCCGCCATCGCCGGCCGGGAAGGTTTCCGCGATGTCGATGGCGTCCTGCTCGACCTCGGCATCTCCTCGCTCCAGCTCGATGAACCGGGCCGTGGCTTCGCCTTCTCTCTGCACGGCCCGCTGGATATGAGGATGGACCCTTCCTCCGGGGGCGAAACCGCCTCCGGCATCGTCAACACCTGGGACGAGGCCGCTCTTACCGCACTTCTCCGCGACTATGGAGAAGTCGCCATGCCGCGCCGCATCGCCCGGGCAATCATCGCCGCGCGTCCCCTGGGGACGACGTGGGAGCTAGCCAGAGCCGTCAAACAGGCTGTGGGGGGTGCAAGGAGCCGAACCCATATTCACCCCGCCACCCAGGTCTTCCTTGCGCTCCGGATCCGTGTCAATGGCGAACTCGACAGCCTTGACGCGGCCCTCCCGCAAGCCCACAGCCTGTTTGGCTTTGGACCAGGCCGCGCCCACGGTGGCCGCCTGGCCGTGATCAGCTTCCATTCCCTGGAAGACCGCATTGTGAAGCAGTACATCCGGCGCGAAGCCACCGGCTGCCTCTGCCCGCCCGCACTCCCGGTCTGCCGCTGCGGGCACAGGGCCACCCTGCGTGACCTCACCCGCCGCCCCATTCGCCCGGGCGAAGAAGAGGTGGCAGCCAACCCCCGCGCCCGGAGCGCCGTGCTGCGCGCCGCCGAACGGATCTCCTGACCATGGAAGCGACGCGCGCTTCGTCGCTCCACCGCCTCCACCGTAGCCGCGCCGCCCGGGCGGCCGCCTGTCAAGGATGCGAAAATGGCAGCAATTAACCATCCCTTCGGGGCAGCAGGGCGGAGAATCCTCTTCCCCTCTCCCCTGGGGCGCATCAACTGGTGGGTGGTGGCTGCGATTGTTGTGGTTGGTGTGAGCGCGATGCTCCCCGTCCTTCAGAACAGCACTGCGACCGATGACGGGTTCGCAATCCAGCGCACGCGTGCCGAACAGGCTCGCCTGAATGGCGAAATCCGCCTGCTCGAATCCGACGTCGCCCGCCTCGCCTCGCTCACCCGCATCCAGCGGCGGGCACTTGAAATAGGGCTTTCGCCCGCCTCGTCCCCGTACTTCGTGACGGTCGATGAGCCGGGTCCGGCGCCGGCCAAGCTGCCGGCAGAGTATCTCCCCAGGGCCACCCCTGAAACGGGTGACCCGGAACCCTGGTGGCAATCGCTCCTCAAGTGGTTGCCGCTGCCGGACTGAAAACACTTGCCACCCCCGCTCCGCGGGGATGGCCGGAGGCGCGTTCGGTTATGGCGCAGCAACGAGTTCGAGGGACTCGCCGCGTGTGGGTGCCCGCTGCCTTCTTCGCAGCGTTCACCCTCGTCATCGCCGCACGCCTGGTCCAGGTGCAGGTCATTCAGCACAAGGCTTACGCCGAACGTGCCGCCAAAGAGCTCAAGGCCGGCGAGACCCTCTATGCCCGGCGCGGCTCCATCCTCGACCGCAACGGCAACGTTCTCGCCGCAAGCGTCGACACCTGGGATATCTACGTGAGTCCCCGCTCCTGGCAGGACCCCGCGCGCGCCCTCGAAGCTTCGGAGCAGCTCGCCCGCTTGCTCGCGAACGACGTGACCCTCGATCATTCGGCCGCCTCCCAGATCCGCGAAATGGTCCGCTCCGGCGGCACTGGCGATGTTCCCGTGGCCCGCGACGTTGACTACGAAACCGGTCGCCTCATCCTGGGCAGCTCCATCGCCGGGGTCACCGCCATCGTGAACACCGAGCGCATCCATCCAGAAGGCGATACAGGCGCCTCCGTGCTGGGGATCATCGGCCAGGAGAACACGGGCCTTGCCGGCATCGAAGCCCAGTACAACGACCTGCTCCAGGGCAAGCCCGGCAAGTCCATCTTCGAACGCGACACCACCGGCGACCCCATCCCCTTCGGCGAACACGTGGTCACAGACCCCCAGCCGGGCAGAGATGTCGTCCTCACCATCGACCGCTATATCCAGCGCCAGGCCGAGCACTGGCTGGAGAAGGGCATCAAGGATCATCGCGCCAAAGGCGGCGCGATCATCGTGATGGACCCCCGCTCGGGCGAAATCCTCGCCCTGGCCACCAGCCCAGGTGTCAAGTTCAGCACTCTCAACCTCAACGACGCCAGCCAGGGAGACCTCCTTCGCAACCGGGCCGTTTCCGATCTTTACGAGCCCGGCAGCGTGATGAAGGTCATCACCGCCGCCGCGGCCATTGATGCCGGTGTGGTCTCTCCGGACACGACCTACGTCGATACCGGGATTGCCTACATCTACGACATCCCCATCAAGAACTGGGACGATAGCGTCTACGGCACGCAGACCATGACAGGGGTGCTCCAGCACAGCATCAACACCGGTGCCATCTTCATGGTGGAAAAGCTGGGGCAGAAAACTTTCCACTCCTACCTTGATGCCTTCGGCTTCGGCACACCTACCGGCATCGACCTGAACGGCGAGTCCACCGGCATCATCCGCCGTCCAACCGATAACGACTGGTCGCCCGTCGACCTGGCGACCCAGTCCTTCGGCCAATCCATCAGCGTCACCCCCTTGCAGATGCTCTCGGCCGTGGCCGCGACCATTAACGGTGGAAGCCTCATCAAGCCCCGGCTGGCGAAAGCCTTCGTCGGCGCCAATGGCGTCCGCGAAGACATCCGCCCCGAGGTTGTTGGACATCCGATCTCGGAGACGTCGAGCGCCACCATCCG
>WBZY01001560.1_pt1 | contig 11375 bp, 14 predicted proteins | sample 5204191 | NCBI WGS metagenome assembly WBZY01 (sample SAMN12344363, study PRJNA552823) | activated sludge metagenome | biome: Activated sludge suspended growth; feature: Anammox Sidestream; material: Wastewater; isolation source: activated sludge from anammox sidestream of wastewater treatment... | reverse complement strand
CTGTCGATGGCGGTCCAAATCCGCGTAAATCTGGCGATTTCATCATCTGCAGGTTAGTGCTGGCCATGGAGGCCGGCGCTGTTGGTCTCGTTCGTCAGGTACCTCGAGACCTCACCAGCGGGGGGCAGGCGGTGGACAACAGGGATGTTGTCCACGGGCTGTCCACCCGCGCCTGGCTGCCTCGATGATGGGTGCCGGTTACCTCGGCTGAAGCGTTCGCGAGAGCGCGCCATTCGGTGCACGGCCCCCACAACCCAAGGGATGACATCGCGCGGGATTTGGCGTAGATAGCCGGCGCCGATCGGGAGAGCGGCACGGCACCCGATCAAACCGCCAAGCCAGTTCGGGTGCCGTGCCCGACCGCGCAGTGCGCACGGCGACCGCCAGTATCGTGCGGCGCCCTGGGCCTGCGCCACAGGTTTGTGCGGATTCATCGGCAAAGAGCTGCCGATGGAACCGACCGCCCGTTTGTACAACTGCGCCGCGTGCCGACGCCAGTGTGTGATCTGCGTGAGCTGCGACCGCGGTCAGCGCTATTGCGCTGAGGGGTGCGTACAACGCGCACGGGCCTGCACGCGACGCGCTGCCAGCCGACGTTATCAGCAAAGCCACCGTGGGCGGCTTGCCCACGCGGCGCGTCAGCGCCGCTATCGGGCGCGACAACAGAAAGTGACGCATCAGGGTTCCGCGCAGCAGCCGGCTGCGATTCCATGCGCGCACTCGGTGTCGGTGGGCGCCGTGATGGCGCAGGCGCACCACTCGCAGGCGCTCGAGGCGATCACGTGCCACTTCTGCGCGCGCAGGTGCCCGCCCTGGCTGCGCAGCGCCTACCTGCGCACGGGCACCGAGCGGCTGCGTGCCGCGACGCACGCCCACCGACGAGGCGTTCCTCTGCATCCGAGCGGGTAGCCGCGCGCGCAGACGGGGTGCCTCAGCCTCCCCCCACTGCACAGGAGAACCGATCGTTGACCATATCCCGGGAACTCGAAGCCCAGATCCTGCGCCTCGCGGCGTCTCGCGTTAGGATGCGCCATGCTCGACGTGATCCTGTACCAGCCCGAGATCCCACCGAACACCGGCAACGTGATCCGCCTGTGCGCGAACACCGGCTGCCGGCTGCATCTGATCGAACCGCTGGGCTTCACGCTGGACGACGCACGGCTGCGGCGCGCCGGACTGGACTACCACGAGTGGGTGACGTTGCGTACCTGGCCGGACCTGGCGGCATGGCGCGCCGCGCACCCGGGGCAGCGCCTGTTCGCGTTCAGCACGCAGGGCGCCACGCGCTTCGACCGTGCGCCGCTCGCCGCCGGCGATGCGCTGCTGTTCGGTCCGGAGACGCGCGGCCTGCCGGCGGAGGTGCTCGCCGCGCTGGATCCGCAGCGGGTGTTGCGGCTGCCGATGCGACCCGGCAACCGCAGCCTGAACCTCTCGAACAGCGTGGCGGTGGCGGTGTTCGAGGTGTGGCGCCGCAGCGGATTCGCGGGCAGCGAATGAACGCCGCGGCGCCGCCTTTCCCCGCGCTCAGTTGACCGCGGGGGCGGCCGCCTGCTCCTGCTGTTGCTTGAGCGCCTGCTGGTACAGCGCATCGAAATTCACCGGCGCCAGCATGAGGGGAGGGAAGCTGCCGCGCACCACGAGGTTGTCGACCGCCTCGCGCGCGTAGGGGAACAGGATGTTCGGGCACACCGTCGCCAGCACCTGGCGCAGCTGCGGCTCGGGCAGCCCGCTGACGAAGAAGATGCCGGCCTGCTGCACCTCGGCGAGGAAGGCGGTCTTTTCCTCGAGCGAGGCGGTGACCGACAGCGTCAGCACGACCTCGAAGTTGTTGTCGTCGATGCGTGTCTGCTTGGTGTTCATCTCGAGGTTCACCCGCGGCTTCCACTGCTGGCGGAACACCTCGTGCCCCTGCGGCGTCTCGAACGACACGTCCTTGATGTAGATGCGCTGCAGCGCGAACTGCTGCTGGGCCTGCTCGGTCATCGACTCGTCCTCTAGGTGGTGTTGTGCGTTGTCGCTGTCATTCGCCGCCGCGCTCGCCGGCGGCGAGCAGCGGTTCGAGCCGCCCCTGGCGGTGCAGCTCGTCCATGTCGTCGAAACCGCCGATGTGGCGGCTGCCGACCCAGATCTGCGGGACGGTGCGCCGGCCCGAAAGCCGCTCCATCTCCGCGCGCAGCGCCGGATCGGCGCCGACGTCGATGTCCTCGTAATCCGCGCCGAGGCGCCCGAGCAGCTCGCGCGCGGCGATGCAGTACGGGCACCAGCGTGTGGTGTACATCCTCACCCGCGCCATTGCTTCAGGTCCTGACCAGCGGCAACTGCTGGTTCTGCCACTCGGTGATGCCGCCGCCGAGCTTGAACACCCTGGTGAAGCCGTTCTGCCGGAGCGTTTTCGCCGCGTCCACCGCCGTGTGCCCGTACTTGCACACCAGCACGACCGGCTTGTCGCGGTGGGGCTCGAGTTCGGCAATGCGCTCGGCGAGCTTCACCGACGGCAGGCTGATGCTGTCGATGATGTGCCCCTGGCGGAAGTCCGCCGTCTCGCGCAGGTCGACCACGACGCCCTCGTGCTGGTTGACCAGCATGGTCAGTTGCGCCGGCGAGATGCTCGGCCCGCCGCGGCGGCGTTCGTGATTCATGAGCAGGAACATCAGCACGATCACGATGGCGAACAGATACCAGCGTGCGCCGATGAATTCGATGAACAGATCCATGCCAACCCCGGTCGAGTTGCGCTGCGCCTGGCGGAGCGCCCCCTGAACAAAGCGCTGGAGTATACACGCGGCCCCGCGCGCCCACCAAACGCGGCGGCCGGCCGCAGACCGCGGCGGCTCCTATGGTGCCCCGCGCGCGCTTCATGCAAACTGCCGCGACCACGCAGCCACCGCGCCGTTCGCGGCACCGCAGAGTCCATGAAGTACACCGCACCCACCCACCGGCTCCGGAGCGTCGCGTTCCTGTTCGGTCTCGCACTGACGCTAGGCGCCGGCGCCGGTCACGCCCAGCAGGATCCCGCCGCCGACACCGCCGATGCGCCGCAGGCCGGCGAGCTGCCGCTCACGGAACTGCGCGTGTTCGTCGACGTGTTCGACCAGATCCGCAACGCCTACGTCGAGGAGGTGGACGACCGCACGCTGCTGGAGAACGCCATCAAGGGGATGCTGAACGGGCTCGACCCGCACTCGGCGTACCTCGACGAGGAGGCGTTCGCGGACCTGCGCGAAGCGACCACCGGCGAGTTCGGTGGCGTCGGGCTCGAGGTCGCCGGCGACGAGAGCGGTTTCGTGCGCGTGATCGCGCCCATCGACGACACCCCGGCGCAGGCCGCCGGCATCGAGAGCGGCGACCTGATCGTCGAGATCGACGGCAAGAGCGTCAAGGGCCTCGGCATCAACGAGGCGGTCGCGAAAATGCGCGGCGCGAAGGGATCGAAGATCGAGCTGACGCTGATGCGCGAGGGACACGCGGCACCGCTCGAGGTCACGCTGACGCGCGATCTGATCCGCGTCCAGAGCGTGCGCGGGCGCCTGCTCGAGCCCGGCTTCGCGTACCTGCGCGTCGCGCAGTTCCAGAACGAGACCGGCGAGGACCTGCGCGCCACGATCATGCGCCTGAAGAAGGACGGCGGGCTGCGCGGCGCCGTGCTCGACCTGCGCAACAACCCCGGCGGCGTGCTGCAGGCCTCGGTCGAGGTGGCCGATTCCTTCCTCGAGGACGGGCTGATCGTCTACACCGAGGGCCGGGTCGACAACGCGCGCTCGCGCTTCAGCGCCGGTGCCGGTGACGACCTGGACGGCGCCCCGCTGGTGGTGCTGATCAACGGCGGCTCCGCCTCGGCGTCGGAGATCGTCGCCGGGGCGCTGCAGGACCACCAGCGAGCGCTCGTCGTCGGCACCGACAGCTTCGGCAAGGGTTCGGTGCAGACCGTGCTGCCACTCGGCGAGAAACGCGCCATCAAACTGACCACCGCGCGCTACTTCACGCCCTCGGGGCGCTCGATCCAGGCACAGGGAATCGCGCCCGACATCGTCGTCGAACGCGCCGAGATCACCGCCGTCGGCGGAGCGCCCAGGCTCAGCGAGGCCGATCTCGCGGGCCACCTCGAGAACGGCAACGGCACCACCGAAAAGGGCAGGCGCGAGCGGCGCGCCACGCCGGCCGCGGCCGGTTTGCGCACACAGGACAACCAGCTCTACGAGGCGCTCAACCTGCTGAAAGGTATCGCGCTGTCGCGAGGTGCACGCCCTGCGGCCGGCCGGCCGCAGGCGGGCGCTCCCGCGGCTCACGCTCCGGATGGATCACGGATTTCATCCGGATGATTGACTTGTATCGTGATTTCGTGCGAAGTTTTTCGTGGATTCGTTGGCTCGTCGTACAGTGCCGCCGAAAGTGAACCATAACGATAGCCAATGAATCGATCGCGGACGGGCGCCATGGACAAGACACGCAGTGGCGAGCAGGGTGCGGTGCCGATGCGCACCGACCGCTTCTTCGCGGTAAACAGCGCGTGGTACTTCGCAACACGCGAAGGGGCCTCGATCGGTCCGTTCGAGAACAAGGCCGAAGCCCAGCAGGGCCTGCAGGATTTCCTCGACTTCATCCAGCTCGCCGAACCGCGCGTGCTGTCGACCTTTTACGCCTCGCTGCACGCCGCCACGCACTGAGCCGCGGCGGGGCCGCCCGCGCGCTTTCAGAGCCTGACCTCGACGCCGTGGGCGGCCATGTACGCCTTGGCCTCACCGATCGTGAACTCCCCGAAGTGGAAGATGCTCGCGGCCAGCACCGCATCGGCGTGCCCCTCGACGACGCCGTCGACCAGGTGCTGCAGCGTGCCCACCCCCCCGGAGGCGATCACCGGCACCGACACCGCCTCGCTGATCGCGCGCGTCAGTACCAGGTCGAAGCCGTCGCGCGTGCCGTCGCGGTCCATGCTGGTGAGCAGGATCTCGCCGGCGCCGAGCGCGACCATGCGCCGCGCCCACTCGATGGCGTCGAGCCCGGTCGCACGCCGCCCGCCGTGCGTGAAGATCTCCCAGCGCAAGGGCTCTCCGTGAGCGCTCACTTTCTTCGCATCGATAGCGACCACGATGCACTGCGAACCGAAACGCTCCGCCGCCTCGTACACGAACTCCGGGCGCTGGATCGCCGCGGTATTGATCCCGACCTTGTCCGCGCCGGCGTTCAGCAGCTTGCGGATGTCGCCCAGCTCGCGGATGCCGCCGCCGACCGTGAGCGGGATGAACACCTCGCTGGCCATGCGCTCGACCACCGCCAGCGTGGTGTCGCGCCCCTCGTGGCTGGCCGTGATGTCGAGGAAGGTGATCTCGTCGGCGCCTTGCTCGTCGTAGCGGCGCGCGATCTCGACCGGGTCACCGGCGTCACGGATGTCGACGAAGCGCACGCCCTTGACCACGCGGCCGCGGTCGACGTCGAGGCAGGGAATGATCCGCCTGGCCAGGCCCATTTCAGGAGCCTCCGTCCTGCGCGTCGCACCAGGCCTGCGCGCTCGCCAGATCGAGCGTTCCCTCGTACAGCGCGCGCCCGCTGATCGCACCGACGATGCCGCGGGCGGCCTCGCGCGCCAGCAGGCGGATGTCCTCGATCGTGGTCACGCCGCCGGAAGCGATCACCGGGATGCCACCCGCCTCGGCCAGGTGGCGGGTGGCGGCGACGTTGGCGCCCTGCAGCATGCCGTCGCGGTCGATGTCGGTGTAGACGATCGCCGCCACCCCGTCGGCGGCGAACCGGCGCGCCAGCTCGACCGCGGAGACGCGCGACACCTCGGCCCAGCCATCGGTGGCGACCAGCCCCGCGCGGGCATCGATGCCGACGATCACCCGCCCCGGGAACTCGCGGCACAGCACGGCCACGAAGTCCGGATCCTTCACCGCCAGCGTGCCGACGATCACCCAGCGCACGCCGGCCTCGAGGTAGCTCGCGGCGATCTCGCGCGAGCGGATGCCGCCGCCGATCTGCACCGGCAGCTGCGGGAACGCGCGCGTGATCGCGCGCACCGCCTCGCCGTTGACCGGCTCGCCGGCGAAGGCGCCGTTGAGGTCCACCAGGTGCAGCCGCCGTGCACCTTCGCGCACCCAGCGTGCCGCCATCGCGACCGGGTCGTCGCCGAACACGGTGGAATCGTCCATGCGCCCCTGGCGCAGGCGCACGCACTTGCCGTCCTTCAGGTCGATGGCAGGGATGATCAGCATGTGCGCTCCCGATCGCGTCCGTCCCAGGCAACGAAGTTCGCGAGCAGTTGCAGGCCCGCGGTGTGACTCTTCTCGGGGTGGAACTGCACCGCGAACAGCGTGCCGCGCGCCAGCGCCGCAGCGAAATCCACGCCGTACTCGCACGAGCCCGCTACCAGTTCGCGCTGCGCCGGCTCCACGTAATAGCTGTGTACGAAATAGAAACGCGCGTCCTGCCCGATGCCGCGCCACAATGGATGCGGCTCCTGGCGCACCACGTTCCAGCCCATGTGCGGCACCTTCAGCGTGTTGCCCTGCTCGTCCTGCAGCTCCGGACCGAAGTGGCGCACGCTCCCGGGCAGGATGCCGAGGCAGCGCGTGCCGCCGTTTTCCTCGCTGGAATCCATCAGCGCCTGCATGCCGATGCAGATCGCGAGCAGCGGCTTCTCGGCGGCCGCGCGGCGCAACGGCGCGACCAGACCGCGGCGACCGAGTTCGGCCATGCAGTCGCGGATCGCACCGACGCCGGGAAACACCACGCGGTCGGCGCCGTCGATCAGCGCCGCCTCGCCGCTGACGACGACCTCGACCTCCGGCGCCACGCGCCCCAGCGCCTTCGCCACCGAATGCAGGTTGCCCATGCCGTAGTCGACCACCACCACGCGTTGCATCGCGATGCCCTACAACGTGCCCTTGGTCGAGGGCATGGCGCCGCCGGCGCGCGCATCGGCGGCCACCGCCATGCGCAGCGCCCGGCCGAAGGCCTTGAACACCGTCTCCGCCTGGTGGTGCGCGTTCAGGCCACGCAGGTTGTCGATGTGCAGCGTCACCGCGGCGTGGTTCACGAAGCCCTGGAAGAACTCGTGGCACAGGTCGACGTCGAACTCGCCGATGCGCGCGCGCGCGAACGGCACGTGGAACTCGAGCCCGGGCCGGCCGGACAGGTCGACCACCACGCGCGACAGCGCCTCGTCGAGCGGCACGTAGGCGTGCCCGTAACGCACCAGCCCGGCCTTGTTGCCGAGCGCCTTCGCCACCGCCTGCCCCAGCGTGATGCCCACGTCCTCGACCGTGTGGTGGTCGTCGATGTGCAGATCGCCCTCGGCCTGCACCACGAGGTCGAACAGACCGTGGCGCGCGACCTGGTCGAGCATGTGGTCGAGGAACGGGATGCCGGTGGCGAGCTCGGCCCGCCCGCTCCCGTCGAGGTTCACACGCGCGACGATCTTCGTCTCGAGGGTGTCGCGGCGGACTTCCGCGGTGCGCTCGGTCATGGTGTGTGCCCCCGGGCCAGCGGCCGGCGAATCGAGACAGCGATTATAGGAAAGCGCGCACGGCTTTTCAGCGGGACGATTCCGCTACAATCGGGCCACGGCTGCCCCCCCGCCATCCTGCCGGGAGCATCGACGACATGAAAACACTGCTGAAATGGATCGCCGCGAGCGCCGCCGCGCTGCTCGTCCTCGCGGTGGCCACCACGTTCGCGCTGCGCGCGCTGGTCGACGAGGAGCGCCTGCGCAGCACCTTGCTCGAGCTGGTCAACGCCCGCATCGACGGCGAGCTGCACATCGAAGGCCCGCTCGCGGTCTCGCTGTGGCCGGCGCTGTCGCTGAACGTCGCCGACGTGCACCTCACGACACCACACGGCGCGCCGCAGGATTTCGCGAGCGCCCGCGAGCTGCGCCTCGGGGTGGCGCTGCTGTCGCTGTTGAGCGAGCAACTGCAGGTGCACGAGCTGCACATCGTCGGCTTGCGCCTCGCCGCCGCCTGCGACCGCAGCGGCCAGTGCAACTGGGCCTCGCTGGGCGGCTCGTCCGCCGACGCGCCTCCGGCGGCCGCCGCGCAGGCGGCCGGTGGGGCGGCGGCCGCTCCGCTCGCGCTCGACATCGAGCGCGTGCGGATCGAGGACGCCGAGCTCGGCTTCAGCGACGAACGCGACGGCACGCGCCTCGAGGTGAAGGCACTGGCGCTGAGCGGTGACGGCATCAATTCGCGCGGCGAGCCGTTTCGCGTGCAGGCCGAGGCGCGGGTCCTGGGCGGCAGCCCGGCGCGCGAGACCGGCGTGGCGCTGCAGGCGACCTTCAACGCCGACGCCAACACCCGCACGCTGGCGATCACCGATGCGCTGCTGCGCCTGGAGCCCACCGGCGCGCCGGCGCTCGAGGCCACGTTGCCGGCAGCCATGCTCGATCTGGCCGCCAGCACGCTGCAGGCCGCGCAACTGGGGCTCAGCGGCACCGGCGTCGCGGCCGAGGCCTCGCTGAACGCCGACTGGAGCCGCCCGCAGGCAGCGGTCGCGAACGGCAGGCTCGCGCTGAAGCAACTCGATCTGCCCGCCCTGCTCGGCGCGCTCGGCAGCAGCCTGCCGCCGGCGCTGAACGCCGAGGCGCTCGGCCGCATCACGCTGGTCGCGGACTACGACTACGACCCCGAGCGGCTACGCCTCGAACAGCTCGCCGTCACGGCGGGCGATTTCGACGCAAGCGGCCGCGTGCAGCTCGGGCTGGGCGGCAAGCGGCGCATCGACGCCAGGCTCACGAGCCCGGAGCTCGACATCGACTACTTCCTGCCGCCGCCCGAGATCCCGCCCGGCAACGCCGAGGAACCGCCGCCGGACGCCGGGGGTCCTGGCGCGCTCGGCGCGCTGCTTGCGGTCGATGGTGCGATCGAGGCGAACGTCGGGCGCCTGAAGCGCGGCACGCTCGAACTTGGCGAGGTCGCGGCACGGCTTGCGCTCGCGCCCGGCAATGCCCGGCTCGAACGCCTGCAGGCGACCCTCTACGGCGGCACGCTGAAGGCGAGCGGCGCACTCGGCGCGCGTGACGGCGGCGCGCGAGCGACCGTCGACGCGGCGCTGGCCGGCGTCGATCTCGCGCAGTTGTTGGCCGTGACGGCCGACACCCGGCGCGTCGGCGGACGCGTCGACGGCTCGCTGCAGCTCACCGCGAACGGCACCGACACCGCCGCGCTGCTCGACTCGCTGGCCGGACCGGTGGAACTGACGATCGCCGACCCCGTGATCGAGGACTTCAGCGCCGAGGAAGCGATCTGCAAGGCCGCCGCGACGATCAACCGCGAAAGCCTCACGGCCAGCTTCGAACCGGTTACGCGGTTGCAGAGCATGCGCACCGCGCTCGACTTCCGCGACGGCGTGGGCCGTTTCCGGGAACTGGGGCTGGTGCTGCCGAACATGCGCATGGACGGCGACGGCAGCGTGGACCTGCCACGTCGCCGGCTCGACGTGCGGCTGGACGTGCGGGTCACCAATGACCTGGCCGAACGCGACCCGGCGTGCCGCATGAGCCGCCGGATGCTCGCGATCGACTGGCCGCTGCGCTGCGCGGGATCCTTCGACGAGGAGCCGAAGAAATGGTGCGGCATCGACAAGGACGGGCTGGCGAAGATCGCCGGTCAGCTCGCGACCGACAAGGTACAGGACAAGCTGCGCGACAAGCTGAAGGACAAGCTGGGCGGCTTCCTGAACCGTGACTGAACCACTGCACGACCCGCAGGCGGCGGCGCGCTTCGCCGCGCGCCTGCTCGCGTGGCACGCCACGCACGGGCGCCACGACCTGCCCTGGCAGCGCGACCCCGACGCGTACCGCGTATGGGTGTCCGAGATCATGCTGCAGCAGACGCAGGTGGCCACCGTGATCCCGTATTTCGAGCGCTTCATGCGCCGTTTCCCAACCCTGCGTGCGCTGGCCGATGCACCCGAGGACGAGGTGCTGCACCACTGGACGGGGCTGGGCTACTACGCGCGTGCCCGCAACCTGCAGCGTGCCGCGCGCATGGTGCGCGACGGCGCCGGCGCCGAACTGCCGCGTGACCCCGCGGCGCTCGCCGCGCTGCCCGGCATCGGCCGCTCCACGGCCGGCGCGATCTGCGCGATCGCCTGGGGCATGCGCACCCCGATCCTCGACGGCAACGTGAAGCGCGTGCTCGCGCGCCAGTTCGCCATCGACGGCGACCCGGCGCAGGCCGCCACCGAGCGCCGGCTGTGGGAACTGGCCGAACGGCTCACGCCGCAGGAGGACTGCGGCGCCTACACGCAGGCGATCATGGACCTCGGCGCCACGCTGTGCACGCGCACCCGCCCCGCGTGCGCGCTGTGCCCGCTGGCCGAGAGCTGCCGCGCCCGCGCACTCGGTGACCCGGCGCGCTTCCCGGCACGCCGGCGCCGCCGCGTCCTGCCCGAGCGCCAGTGCCAGCTGCTGGTGATCCGCGACGCCGACGGTGCGGTGCTGCTCGAAAAGCGGCCGCCGAGCGGCATCTGGGGCGGACTGTGGAGCTTCCCCGAAATCCCCGCGCACGAGGACGCGGCGCTCGCCTGCGACCGCATCGTGCGCGTGGCACCACTCGGCGCGCGGCGCGGCAACGCGTTCCGCCACACCTTCAGCCACTTCCACCTCGAGGCGACACCGGTGTTCCTCGAGGTCCCCGCGGTGCCCGCGCACGTGCTGGCGGACGACCGTCTCATCTGGTACAAACCGGGCGGCGGAAACCTCGGCTTCGCCGCACCGGTCAAGCGCCTGCTCGACGCGCTGCACGAAGCCCCCGATGTGATTGCCTGGAGCGACCGATGAGCCGTAGCGTGTTCTGCCGCAAGTACCAGCGCGAGATGGAAGGCCTGGCGCAGCCCCCGTTCCCGGGGCCGCGCGGCCAGCAGGTGTTCGAGACGGTGTCGCGCCAGGCCTGGCAGGAGTGGCTGGCGCACCAGACGATGCTGGTCAACGAGCGGCGCCTCAACCTGATGGACCGCGGCACCCGTGCCTTCCTCGAGGAGGAGATGCAGAAGTTCTTCGACAACCGGGACGTCGCGCGCGCCGAGGGCTACGTGCCACCCGCGCCGCCCCCGCAAGGCTGATATGCACGAACGCGTTTCTTGACGCCCGCCGCGGCCAGCGGGTTAAATACGCGCCTCTTCCGCTGCCCAGATAGCTCAGTTGGTAGAGCAGAGGATTGAAAATCCTCGTGTCGCTGGTTCGATTCCGGCTCTGGGCACCACCATCCCGCACCTCAGAACCCCAACCGCCATGCCCCGCGATCGCGGTGGGCGACCATGCGTTTTTGATAGGGGTAGGAAGGACCGATTGAGTTCGGTCCCCCCTCCCTCCGAACCGTACGTGCGGGTTTCCCGCATACGGCTCTCCAGTCGGTAGTCTTACCTCATCGAGGATCGACGGT
>WBZY01000780.1_pt1 | contig 11376 bp, 10 predicted proteins | sample 5204191 | NCBI WGS metagenome assembly WBZY01 (sample SAMN12344363, study PRJNA552823) | activated sludge metagenome | biome: Activated sludge suspended growth; feature: Anammox Sidestream; material: Wastewater; isolation source: activated sludge from anammox sidestream of wastewater treatment... | reverse complement strand
CATCTTCGGCATCGACCTTTGTTTTTAGTTCCATACTATTTCCTCGACCTGTAGTCCTTCATCACCGATTCCAGCTTATTGAAGCGATCATCCCACGTCTTGCGGAAAGGTTCGATAAAATCGGCGATCTCTTTCATCTTCTTAGCGTTGAGTTGATAGTGGATCTCTCGGCCCTTCTGTTCCTGTTCGAGAAGTTCGCATTCCGTCAGGATCCGCAGATGCTTTGAAACCGTCGGCCTCGCGGTGTCAAAGTTCGACGCGATCGCCCCGGCCGTCATCGATTGCGTGGCGACGAGCACCAAGATCGCCCGTCGCGTTGGGTCCGCTATTGCCTGAAATACGTCTCGCCTCAGGTCCATTGCGTAGTCACTTAACTACATATAGTAACATGTAGTCATCTAGCTACGCAAGTGCTTTTTCTCTGGAGGGTGGCCGGCACGCGATCCGGCCGGCGAACCTGTCAACGTCATGGCGCTTACCAGGATGATCGAAGAAGCGTATCCTGATATAAAATACCGCGAGGCCGTATGAACGGTTCTGCCCGTACGAGTCTTATCCACATACTCCAACACGCCTATTCGGGCGAGGTTGCGGCGGCGTTTGCGTATCGCGGGCATTGGAGGTCACTGAAGCAAGGTTCAGAACAAGCTAGGATCAAACAAATCGAGCAAGAGGAATGGGACCATAGGAGGCGGGTCGGAGAATGGTTGGAGAAGCTCGGGGCAAAGCCAAAGCCGGCTCGTGAAAAGGTCTTCTGGACCATTGGCCGCACACTTGGCGTTTCGTGCCACGTATCCGGCTGGTTCATGCCGATGTACTTCGCCGGGCGGCTTGAGAGTAAGAACTCGGTCGAGTACGAGGATGCTGCAGAGTTTGCAAGGGAATTAAGAATGGATGAATGCGTCGCGGACCTGCTCGACATGGCACGCGTCGAGGTCGAGCACGAAGAATTCTTTCGCCGCGTCGTCGCTAACCATCGACTGCTCCCGGTGATGAAGCGAGTATTCGGCTGGGGCTAGGCCAGAGGGGTACAAACGATGAACACGAAAAAAACGTCCGCTTCTTGTCGTGGTCAGCTTCTGCATCGCGATCGTGATAACAGCATGTGTTCCCGGGCTCACCGGAAAGGAGACTGATATCGCGGTCCAGATGGAGCGAACCGAATGCTTCGGAAAATGTCCGGTTTACACGATTACTATTGGATCGGACGGAAAGGTCACGTTTGAGGGCAAGCAGTTCACGAATGTTACCGGCAAGGCGGAGGCGAGACTCGAGCGTGAGAAGATCGACGAATTGATCGCCGAGGTGATCAAGGCCGATTTCTATTCGCTGAATAGCTCATATTTTGACGAATCGGATGGATGTCCGAGCACTGCGACCGATTCGCCAACCGTTAACCTGACGATCACACTCGGAAGTTATGAGAAGTCCGTCAGGCACTACCACGGCTGTATGGAAAAACGTGACGGCCAATACCGGACGTATCCCGCGGGCCTTACAAACCTGGAAGAGAGGATCGACGAGATCGCCGGGACCAATAGGTGGATTGCTGGATCAAAATAGTTAGGAACGGCCCGGGATCCGAGCCGCTTCGCTATTTATCAAAAGCGGTTAGAACCGGACGAGGTTCAGCACCATGTCCCATGCCGCGACGCTGCCTGGTCAGTTCCAAGCCTGTAATGCATGTCATTATTGAAATGTTTGCGTTCGCCAACGGAAAGCAGAGAATTGCTTCTGGAGAAGGAAGCTGATGCGAAAACGCGCTGAGACCGTGGGGAAAGGCTGCTATCAAACATTCACCCAACGGGCCCGACTATGTTAGCTTTATCGCGAAAAGAAATTTAGATCCGCTGATTCGAAGATGAAAAGAGCCTTCAAACTGCTTCTGTTACTGGTTCTCTCGTTTACCGCGATACCGCAGCTTCAGTTTGCCCAGCAAACGGCGCGCGCGGTCGATACCACGACACGTCCGGTCGAGGGGCAAAAGAAAGGCACGTTCACTTTTGCGGACGGAGTTTCGTTCTCAAATGAATTTGACGGTGCACGGTTAAATCGAGTCGTGCGCGATGGCGAGAACGAGTACACGGTCACGATCACGCCCGAGAACGAGCCAATAAATCCTAGTCCGTGGTACGCGTTCAAGGTATGGGCGACGAACAGACGTGAGATAAAGGTGCGGCTCGTTTATCCTGAATGGAGTCGGCATCGCTATGACCCGAAGATCAGCCGTGACGGGAGAAAATGGAAACCTCTCGAAGCGTCGAAGATCACCGGGACCGGAGGACAGCCCGGGCCGTACGAACTTTCCACGCGGCCCAAAAGCATTGAGATGCGCCTCCGAGTGGGGAAGAAGGCCCTGTGGGTAAGCGCTCAGGAGTTGACGAATTCAACATCCGTGTTTGATTGGATCGCGCGGACAGCACGAAAAAAACATGCTGAAGTTGAGGATATCGGCCGCAGCATTGAAGGTCGGCCGCTTAGGATGCTGAAATTCGGGAATCTTTCGTCAAAGCGGAACATCCTGATCATCTCGCGACAGCATCCGCCTGAAGTTACGGGCTACTTTGCAATGCAGGCATTTGTCGATGAACTCCTCGGCGGTTCGAAAAAAGCGAAAGAGTTCAGGAGCAAGTGGGCCATCTTCGTTGTTCCGTTGATGAATCCTGACGGCGTTGACAATGGTAATTGGCGGCACAACATGGGCGGCATCGACCTGAATCGAGACTGGACGACCTTCAATCAACCGGAAGACAAGCAGGTAAGCGAATTTCTAAAGAAGCGCGAGGCGGAAACCGGCGGGAAATTCTATTTCGGCATCGACTTTCACTCGACCTGGGAAGATATCTACTATCCGATGGCGCGTCGGCTTGAGGGAAATATGCCCGGGCTCGTGCAGGACTGGCTTGCGAAGATCAAGGAAGAAATCCCGGGCTATCAACCAAAGATCCAGCCGAACGATCGCCTGATACCGGCTATAGTGTCGCGAAATTATTTCCTGGCAAGTCACGGGATGGAGGCGATCGTTTTCGAGATCGGCGATAATACGCCGCGCAAGTTCATAGAAAAGAAGGGCAAGGTCGGAGGACGCGAATTGATGAAGCTGATGCTGGCACGGACCAAATGAATTGGAGCTAGATCTGGTTCCTCTCTTGTCGGCATGTGAACCATTCGGCAAATTTTGGTATGCCCTCCTCGATCTTCGTTGTCGGGCTGTAATTCAGCAGCCGGCGGGCCTTTGAAATGTCCGCAAAGGTCACGGGCACATCACCCGGCTGCATCGGCTGTTGGTCGATAATGGCCTTTTTTCCAAGCGAATTTTCTATCAGCTCGATCAAGCGGCTTAGTTCGGTCGTTTCCGATTCGCCCAGATTGAACACCTCGTGCATCGAGCCTTCGTAGTCCATCGATTCTCGAACACCCTGAATGATGTCATCGATATATGAATAATCTCGCCGGGCCGAGCCGTCGCCGAACATCTGTATCGGCTTCCCTTCCCATATCAATTTTGAGAACTTGTGAATTGCCAGGTCGGGCCGCTGGCGCGCGCCGTAAACCGTAAAAAAACGCAGGCAAACAGTGCGAAAACCGAACAGGTGCGAGTATGTGTGACAGAGCAATTCGCCCGCAGCTTTGGTCGCCGCGTAGGGTGAGATGGGCTGAAAGATCGGGTCGTCCTCAGAGAAAGGCACCTTCGCATTGATCCCATAAACGCTCGATGACGAGCCGAAGACGAATTGCGGAACGCGATGGTCGCGAGCAAGCTCGAGCAGATTCAAAGTGCCGTTGATATTTGTCTCGCAATAAAGTCTTGGCTCGGAAAGCGAAGGCCGAACACCTGCTCGGGCCGCGAGATGAACCACACAGTCAAAAGCGGCCTTATCGAAGATCGGTCTGAGTTCTCCAAGCTCGCGAATGTCCGCCTCGATGAGATCGAACGCTCCGTGTTCGGCAACTTCTCGCAGGTTCGCGCGCTTTACCTCGACCGGATAAAAGTCGTTGAGGTCGTCAACGATCGTCACCCTCCAGCCGCCTTCGTCGAGCAGCCTCGCAACCAAATGTGAGCCGATAAACCCGGCGCCACCAGTGATCAGTACGTTCTTTTCCACAATGCTGAGAAGGCAGAAACAGGAAGGCGGTTAGTGTCCGTCGCGGGCACCCGCGGCAACCAAAACTCCTGCATAACGTGTTTCCGCAGACTTAATGTTCGGAGAGCGGAACTCAGAAACGAGCCGCACGGCAAATTACCACGTTTAACACGCGATTTGCAACGGCCGTTCTTTCCTTGTCAATTTGAATTGTCGTTCTCTATACTTGGAACTTAGCACAGCTCGAATTGGCGGAGTGATATTTTGAAACCAAAAACCCATCGCGGACGGCTCAGGGCGGAAGGGCTTCGATTCGGGATCGTTGCCAGCCGCTGGAACGATTTTTTGACGTCGAAACTTGTTGAGGGCGCGGTTGAGGCTCTTGAAAGTCTTGGGGCTGCGGAAGATGCGGTTGAGGTCTTTATGGTCCCGGGATCTTTCGAACTGCCGCTGACCGCAAAGAAGTTGGCCGAAACCGGCCAATGGGATGCCATAATCGCCCTGGGCGTCGTGATCCGTGGCGAAACAGCACATTTTGATTATGTTGCCGGCGAAGCGGCAAAGGGCATTGGGCAGGTCTCGATGCAAACCGGCGTACCGGTAATGTTCGGCGTCGTAACGGCCAATACACTTGAACAGGCAATAAACCGCTGCGGCGTCAAGGCCGGCAATAAGGGCTACGAAGCCGCAATGGCGGCGGTTGAGCTAGCGGAACTTTACCGCGGGATCGAGAGCAGGAACAAGGAACCGGGTTTGGAACAGAAGGCTTTTCCGCATGTCGTTTGATAAATCAGGCAAGAATACGGGCTCACGCAGAAAGGCCCGTGAATGCGCTCTGCAAATGCTTTTTGCGGCGGATGTGATCCGCCCAGAACCGTTTTCGACACAGGCATATTGGTCGGAATTAGGTTTTGAGGAGGTGCAAAAGGGTGCCGGATCGCTCGTTCTCGAATTTCGCGAGGAACTAGACAAACTAACCGACCTTCCCAACAGTATTCGGTCCTGGCTTAAGAGAACCGACCCGCTTGAGCGCTCTCGAAAACGCAGCGACTGGGTTCGCGGGCTGAACGCCTCCATCGAAGCTTTATGTAGGGCTTTCCTCGATCTGGCCTCCGACCTAAGCAACGACCGCTCCCCCTCGCCTGATCTGTTGACCGAAACTATTTCGAAATCTCGTGCGGAATTTGACACGCTTTTCTCGGAACTCGGAGCACGCGTCCTGCGACCCGGCTCAAGCCAATCCGCAGAGGACCGTTCGCAATTGGCCGATATCCGGTCTCACGGAGCACAATCTCTCAACAGGATAGGCGACGACCTCGGGCCCGCTCTCACCAAGTTGATCGCGGCCGCGGCTCCGGTTCGCTCGTTCGCAAATAAGCTTGTCGATGGAACGATCGGGAACCTTTCAGTGATCGACTACCGCATCCGCACACGGGCCGAGCATTGGCGGATCGAAAGGATGGCAATCGTTGACCGAAACGTGCTCAGGCTGTCCGTTTACGAGTTTCTTTTCGAAGATACGCCGCACACCGTCGTAATAAATGAAGGCCTTGAGATCGCCCGAAGGTTTTCCACCTTTGAAGCAACCCAGTTCATCAACGGCATCCTCGACGCGATCAAACTCGATCTTGAAAAGGAGACGGGCGAGCAGGAGTCGAAACAGAGATCGCATTCGTCGTCAACCTGAGCCACTCTGTCCGCAGAACCCTGGCCGCCTGATCACTCCCCACCTCGATGCCGATTTCTGTCTGGCTAGAACCTTAACTTGATCCCTCCATTGAACACCCGTCCTTCAAGTGGTGCCCAGACCTCGGCGAAGGATGGATCCGAGACGGGCGGAACAACAACGGGACCGTAGTTGCCTTGCTTAACATCGGTTATATTCTCCGCGTTTATGAACAGACTCAACTTACCGAAAGTCTTTTCGGCGAAGATGCCAACGAGGGTATAGGGCCGTGTCCGTGTTCGCTCGGTCAGTGTTTGGATCCCGGTTCGATGTGCCTCGATACCCGCCTTGAAATTCTCGTGCTTTTCGAAAACGAGCGAAGAATTGATCTTATGCCGCGGCGTGAGCGGCAGCACTTGATCGCCGGGCAACGAGCCGGCTTCGGCGTCAGTGAAGGTATAGCCGAGGAATAGTTTGGCAATACCATACCCAAGACGTACGTTCGTCTCGAATCCTTTGCTGACGATCGGCCTGTTGGAGTTCGAGTACCGGAAGAAACCATCCGTAGTGGCGTTCAGGACGATCGGATCGCTGAGCCGTGTGTAGAAGAACATATGATTGATCGCGAAATTGAACCTTTCCCCAATAGTGTCGCGATAGTTCACGTCGAATGTACCGCCGCGGCTGCGTTCGGCCTGGACGAGATCGTCGATCGGCAGCACGTTGCGGAAAAGCAGTTCTTCGGAGTCTTCGGTGAAGATGGTCGGGGTCTTGTAACCCAGGCCGAAGCCTATCCTGCTTGAAAGTTTATCGGTGAACCTGTAAAGCACCGAAACGCGGGGCAGTGCGAAGGTGCCGTAGTCCTTGGCGAGATCGAGCCGGAATCCGGCTTCCAGTGACAGCTTATCTGTTAGGTCGAACGTGTCCTGAATATATGCTCCGACCGTTGTGTGAGACTCGTCGCGCTCGGGCGTCCCGGCGGACACGGCCGGTACTTCGTCAAATTCGTTATGGTTGGCGCTGAAGCCGATAACAAGCCCGTGACTTTCGATCGGGACGAAGTATGTAATGTCGGTGTACGAACTAAATTGGTCGCCTTTGAACACAAAACCGGGCGTTGCCAATTGGCGGCCAAAAAAGGCAAGACTCTGCTTCGCCGTCAGGCGCCGGCCGTTGACGAGATCGCGTTCAAAGTTGAAAGTGGTGATGTTTCGGAATGACTCATTCTTCTCAAAATAGAAGTGCGATGGGTCCGATCCACCCCTTATGACGTGCATGTCGCCACCTTTGCGATTCTGGTAAGAGAAGGAGTTCCCAACCGTCACCCGCGTACTTTCATCGATCTGGAAAAAGCCCCGTGGCGAGAGCGCGAACGAATACGTGCGCGGCAGATCGCCGAAGTCGTCGTCGTTTGCGTCGTAGGCGTTCTGGTAATCGAACTGACCGAGGAACGTGTAGCCTACGCGCTCGAATTTGCGAGAATTGAATAAAGAAATGTCGGTGCCAAGGGCGGTGGTCTGGTTGAAAAGCAATGAGGTTATGGGCCGGTCCTCAGGCTCCTTGCTGATAAAATTAACCACTCCGGCAACCGCCCCTTCGCCGTAGAAAGTCCCCGCCGGGCCTTTGATCACTTCAACCTGCCTGAGGTCAAGCGGCGGAATTTCCAGCAGGCTCATGCTTCCCGAGAAGCCACCATAGGACGGAAATCCATCCTTCAGGATCTGTGTGTAACGGCCATCCAGGCCCTGAATGCGTACGCTTTGAGTGGCCGACGTCGCGGACGTCTGCTGAACCTTGATGCCGGTGCTTTCGTTTAGCACCATCGACACATTTGCCGGCCGCATCGTTATCTTTTCATCCACTTCTTCTTCGTCGATGGCTTCGACTCGGGTCGGCTCGGCTTCGATCTCGCGGCCGGTCCGAGTGGACCTGACCGTCACCTCCCCTAGCTCATTGTCCACTTCCAGCAGTACGGTCAATTCGGCCAGGCCTGTTACCGGGAACGTCACGACAACCTCCAACGCGGCATATCCCGGCGAGGAGACCACGACGGTCTGCGGCCCGTCAGGAATACTTGCGATCTCGGCCACGCCGGCCGAATTGGTGACGGCGGAAATGTTTGAGCCCTTTAGCAAAACGTGGGCTCCGGCAACCAGCACATTGGTGTCCTTGTTCTTGACGATGATCTTTATGGCGTTCCCTAACTGCGGGTAGGCGGACGCGGCAAAAAATAGAATGAACGCGAAATATACGACAGTTCGAAACAACATTGGTCCTCCTGGATCTGAAGCAAATAGACCTCAGCCTGTCTCGATACCTCTTGAGACATACTGCGGCAACGGAAAAAGGGCGCAATTCTGCAACTGACTAATGTTTCGGCGGCTGCCAGACCATGTTCTTGAAGGATTCCGCGTGGGATCGTTGATGATCGAGGATTGCTCGCGAAGCGATTTCGGCACCGGGCGCGACGGCGAAGGCCGCTGCAGCCACTTGGTAGCCAACCAGGTGGCAGCAGCAGGAACAGATACAAAATGGCGAACAACCGTCGCCGTCCTCACAATCATCCGTTCCCGACATCTGCGCAAATGAAACGTCAGCCTCGCCGGCGGGTGCAAGGGCCCAGAAATCCTTGCACGGCTGCATGGTCAGAAGAACGGTGAACGTGATGATCGCGAAAGCGGTCGAGCGCATCAAGAGTAATTCTGCACCACCACTATAGGATTGTAAATGGATGAAACGCAGGCGTTGAACGTCGCGATCGGCGAATGAGGCGCACTAGCGTACACCTCAATAGACCTACTGCTTTTGGCGGCTCGGGGCTTGCTTATTATTTCCCTCGGGATACGATAGAATAGGCTGTTACAGGTTAATTTTTGAGAGGTCATTCGAATAGCGTGAGCGAGACAAATACGAACATTTCAGAGTTGATCGCTGAGAACTTTGGGGCAAATGCAAGCTATGTTGAGGGATTGCTGGCAAGATTTCGGGCAGACAGAAGTTCGGTTGACGATTCATGGCAGGAATATTTCGACGAGCTGCTAGGCGGAAATGGCGAGGTGCCCGTCACAGAACCGGTATCGGCCGCCGTGACGACGACGGCAGCGGCTACGCCCCCTAGCGTCAAGCCTTCGGCTCCGGTTGTCTCAGATGCGAATGCTAAAGCGCTTGTCGGGCCGGCCAAGAAGATCGTTGAGAATATGGAAGAGAGCCTCACGGTTCCGACGGCCACTTCCGTGCGAACGATCCCGGTCAAACTGCTCGAAGAGAACCGCCAGATCATCAACTCTCATCTTAAGGCCAGCAGCCGAGGCAAGGCCTCGTTCACTCACATTATCGGATGGGCCATTGTTCAGGCGACCAAACAGTATCCGCGAATGAATCAGGGCTTTGGTCATGCGAATGGCGCGCCTGCTCGCGTCGAAAATGAGGGCATCAATCTGGGGATCGCGATCGACGTTGAGAAAAAGGACGGTTCACGCAGCCTTTTGGTGCCGAACATCAAGAACTGCGAGACGATGAATTTTGCTGAATTCTTCGCCGCATACAACGAGAAGGTCGCAAAAGCTCGTGAAGGAAAATTGGAACTAGCCGATTTTCAAGGCACGACCGTCTCGCTGACCAATCCGGGAACTATCGGCACCGTGGCGTCCAGCCCACGCCTGATGGCGGGTCAGAGCGCGATCATCGCGACCGGAGCGATCGAATACCCCGCAGAATATCAGGCAATGACGCCGGCTTCCCTATCGTCGCTCGGGATCAGCAGGACCATAACGCTTACGAGCACCTATGACCACCGCGTTATCCAGGGAGCAGAAAGCGGCCTGTTCCTCGCTCGCATCCACGAGTATCTGATCGGGCAGCACGGGTTCTATGATCAGATCTTCAAGGACCTCGAGGTGAACCTGCGGCCGTTGAGGTGGGCACAGGACTTCAACCCGTCACTGCTTGGCGGCGACCGGTTCGCTGAACAGGCCGAGAAGCAGGCGAACGTCCTCCAGATGATCAACGCCTACCGGACGCGCGGCCACCTTTTGGCGGATATCGACCCGCTCCGGATGACCACGCTGGATTCGTCTGAGCTCGACCTCGAGAACTACGGCCTCACTATCTGGGACCTCGACCGCGAGTTCATTACGGGCGGGCTTCACGGCGAAAAGACGGCTACGCTGCGGCGGATCCTTGATATTTTGCGCAATGCTTACTGCGGCAAGGTTGGGATCGAGTACCGGCATATCCAAAGCAAGACCGAGAAAGAATGGATCCGAACGCAGGTCCGCAAATATTTCGTCGATACTGAACCGCTGCCAAAGGAAACACGGCTCGAACTGCTGCAAAAGCTTATCGAAGCAGAACAGTTCGAACACTTCCTCCATAAGAAATATCTCGGACAGAAGCGCTTTTCGCTCGAAGGGTGCGAAACCGTGATCCCGATGCTCGACCAGCTTGTTGAAGGGGCCTCGGCACGCGGCGTCGATGATATTTACATGGGAATGGCCCATCGTGGCCGTTTGAACGTTCTTGCAAATATTGTCGGCGACTCGGAAAAAGGTGATATGGCCGAGCGTATCCTTTCGGTCTTCGAGGGAACGACCCACCCGTCATTCCCCGCCGACGAAGGTGATGTGAAATACCATCAGGGCGCTGTTGGCAACCGAACAACAAAGGCCGGAAAGAACATCCGCATAGAGCTTTCATCCAACCCGAGCCACCTGGAGTTCGTGAATCCGGTGGTCGAGGGAATGGCACGAGGCAAACAGGACGACCTGCGAAACGGCGAGCAATTGACGCGCGAGGCAGTTATCGACCTTGTGATGCCGGTCCTGCTCCACGGCGATGCGGCTTTTGCGGGACAAGGCATCGTTATGGAAACGCTTCAACTTGCGAATCTTCCGGGCTATCGTACGGGCGGAACGATCCATATCGTCATCAACAACCAGATCGGTTTTACGACCGGCGTGGAATCGGCCCGAAGCTCGATCTATTCGACCGATGCCGCTCAGATCACGCAAACACCGATCTTTCATATCAACGGCGACGATCCCGAAGCGGCCTATCGCGTTATCCAGATCGCCCTCGATTACAGGACACAGTACGACAAGGACGTGGTCCTCGACCTTGTCGGTTTTCGCCGGCTTGGGCACAATGAGGGCGATGAACCGAGCTATACACAGCCGGTAATGTACGCACGGGTGAAGGCGCACCCTGGAACGCAGTATCTTTATGCCCAGCAGTTGGTTCGGGAAGGTGTCATCTCTGAAGCAGAACACGCTGCGATGATCGAGAAGGTCATCAACAAATACGAGGGAATTCAAACTCGTACCAAGGAGATGGCGGCAAAGAAAGAGAAGAAATCAGAACTCGCCCCGCCGGTGACAGAAGATGAAGGTTCGTTTGTACTCCCAACCGGAACCGACACAAATTTGTTGAAAACGGCCGCGGACAAGATCTCGCTTGTGCCGGACGGCTTTCATATCAACCCGAAAATGGTCGGCCAGCTTGCCCGCCGTGCCAAAATGGGTTCGGGCGAGATCCCTATGGATTGGGGATTTGGCGAGGCGATGGCGATCGGCTCGCTGGTTCTTGAAGGTACGCCGATCCGGCTGAGCGGCCAGGATTCGGGCCGCG
>WBZY01001559.1_pt1 | contig 11378 bp, 8 predicted proteins | sample 5204191 | NCBI WGS metagenome assembly WBZY01 (sample SAMN12344363, study PRJNA552823) | activated sludge metagenome | biome: Activated sludge suspended growth; feature: Anammox Sidestream; material: Wastewater; isolation source: activated sludge from anammox sidestream of wastewater treatment... | reverse complement strand
TGCCGTTGGTTATCGTAAAAAGGACCGTCATCCGCGGATGCCGACACGGGAGGCTTCGCGCGTTGATTCGGTTGAACGTGCCGACGATCACGAGGCGCTTGGTCGTTTCATCCCGATAAATGTCGTCACAGATGATGATCGAAATGCAATCGAGCTTCTCGGGGTTGGCGCCCATCCGAACTCACGATAGCACGCGACTCGACACTGATCAACGAAGCCCGGTCCGGGACGTTGAAGTCCGATAAATCATGGTTGCGGTTTCGGCACGTGCGGCTCGAGGGCCCGCAGGTAGCGGAAGTCGAAGATGCCCGCGTCGTGTCCGTCGGACCAGTGAAGCTGGATCGCGTAGTTTCCGGCGAGTTCCGCCCCGGTGACGCGCGGGGTCGGCTGGTTCGGGGCGATATTGAGGATCGGAAGCAGCGTGCGTTCCTCGCGCTGGGTGCGGCAGGTGGCGCAGGGGCAATGTCGGCGCAGCAGCGCCACGGGGTAGGCGACGGTCGCGCCGTCCCTCCAGCGGACGGTCAGCGTCTGCTCGGCACGGTTGAGCTTCAAATCGACGGGTGCGACCGCGTCCTCGTCGAATGAGGTCCGGCGGACGGTTCGGTCGAGTTGCGGCGCGTCGGACGGTTCAGCGGGCAACGATCTGTCCCTCCAGCAACCGCGCCCGGGCGCGCTGCACGCGGACGATCCCGACGTCGGCGCGCATGCCCTTGGTGAAGGACTCGATCAAGGAACCGAACTGCTCCACGCTCCGCACGCGGTACGGCCCGAGGGTATAAAGCAGGTCTCCCGGCTGCAACCCGGCCCGTGACGCCGGGCTTTCCGCCTCCACTTCGGTCACGACGACGCCCTCGTCGCGCGACCAGCCGAGGCGGCCGGCCACGTCCTGCGAGAGATTCTCGACGCGCACGCCGAAAAGGCGCTGCGCAAGCCGGCGTCCGTCGAGGGTCGGCATCGGCTCAAGGCGTATCCGCGCCGAGTTCGTCCGCCCGTCGCGCACAAAACGAACGTTCACGACGTCGCCCGGGTCGTGCGCCAGCAGCGTCATGTAGAAGTCCGTCCCGGATGAGAGCGGACGATCGTCCAGCGCGAGAAGGACGTCGCCCGCCGCCAACCCCGCGCGGGCCGCCGGCGTCTCCCCCCGGACCTGGACGACGCGCGGCTCATCCGGCGCGACGCGCAGGCCGACCTGCGTCCGCTTCACCCTCTCCGGATCGAGCAGATCCGGCATCAGACGTCGCAACTGGTCCACCGGGATGGCGAACCCGATGTTCTGGGCGTCGGTGCGGATCGCGGTGTTGACGCCGATCAATTCGCCGAGCACGTTCAGCAGCGGACCGCCCGAGTTCCCGGGGTTGATGCCCGCGTCGGTCTGGATGAGGTCTCCGTAAAGCACGCGGCCGTTGAAGTCGAGGTCACGGTGCAGGGCGCTGATGATGCCCGTCGTGACGGTGTTCTGCATGCCGACCGGATTGCCGACCGCGATCGTCGTCTCGCCGATCATCAGGTCGTCGCTGCGCCCGAGGGGGATCGTCTTGAGCGGGCGCGGCGCCTCGATCTTCAGGACCGCCAGATCGTGCCGCGTGTCCCGGGCGACGACCTCCGCCGCGAAGCGCGAACCGTCGGCGAAGCTGACCTCCAGGTCCGCGCCCTGCGCGGCGACGTGGGCGTTGGTCACGATGTATCCGGCGGGATGAATGACGAACCCGCTGCCGATGTTGGTGCGCTGCGTCGTCATCGGCCGCCGCGGCAGGTTGAACATCTCCTCCAGCGCGAATCCGCCCCACCGCTGAACCTGAATCTCCTGGCTGGCGGTGAGGTTCACCACGGCGTCACGGACCTTCTCGCAGGCCTCCACGATGGGCGTGCGCCGCAGCGCGAGGCGCGGATCCGAAGGCGCGTCTTCGTTCAGGCGGCCCGTCAGAACCGCCGCAAGACAAAAGAAGATTCGTGCTCCCGACATAAGATTCCCGCCCCTGTTCCGCCGAAATGACCGGCCGTGAAGCGCGTCCGGCGTTCCTGTCTCAAAGACGATCGTCCCGGGGCGATCCTGTCAGAGCGAGCGACCGAGGCCGGCGGGATGCGGCAAGCGGCGTCGGCGCCGCGTCGGCGCCGTCACACGGGACAGCGCGGTTTCATCCGGAAGCGTCCGGCGATCCGCCCCCCGCGGGCCACGCCTTCGCCACGGCGGCCCGGACGATCCCCGCGTCGAAATAATTCGTCGACATGCCCGCATCGACGACGAGGCCCTGGGCGTTGATGCCCGCGGAACGCTCCGAAAGAAGGAAGACCGCCGCGTCCGCGACTTCCTCGGTGCGCACGGCCTGCCGCCGCAGCGTTGCCTGCTCCGCATAAAGGTAGTAGTCGAGATAATCCGGAATGCCCGCCGAGGCGCTGGTCTTGAGCAGACCGGCGCACACCGCGTTGAAACGAACCTGCGAGAACCGGCTGAACGACTTCGCGAGGAAGCAGAGGGTCGAGTCCAGCGCCGCCTTGGCGGGCGCCATGTAACCGTAAGGCTCGGCCGCCATCCGGGTCGTCGAGATCGAGATCGTCACGACCGACGCCTCGTTGCCCAGCACGGGCTTCAGCGCGTTGGACAGCGCCACGAGCGAGTAACACGACACCTCGACGGCCTGGAGGAAGTCCTTGCGGCTGACTTCGTGAAACCTGCCCGTGAATCCTTCGTAGTTGGCGAACGCCACGGAATGAAGGAAGCCGTCGAGCGCGATGCGTCGTCCCGCGATCGCGGCCGCGAGGTTCTGAATCTGCGCGTCGCTTTGCACGTCGCAGACGAAGATTTCGCGGTCCGGGAGGAGCTTCCGGACGCCTTCGCGGCGCGCCTCGGAGCGCACGCTGTAAAGCACGGTCGCGCCCTGCTCCTCGAGGCGCCGGGCGGCGTGCCACGCGACGCTCTTGCGGTTGGCGACGCCCAGCACGAGAAACGTCTTGCCCGCCAGGTTCAGGAAGCTCTTCATGTGCCCGCTCCCGCCGCCGCGTCCCCTCGGTGCGTCCGCGTCACGGCGAACCTGCAGCGCAGCGCCGTCTCGTCTGCGACCGACGCCTTGCCCGTCATGAAGAACGCGCCGCCGAGTTCCTCGTCCAGCGCGACGTGAATCTGAAGGCGATCGCCAGGCCTGACGACGCGCTTGAACTTCGCCTCCAGGATGCGGGTCACGACCGGGACGGAATCGCCGTCCGCGTCCGCATTGCGCCGCTGCATCAGGATCGCCCCCGCCTGAAGGCAGCACTCACAAAGGAGCACCCCGGGCATCACCGGGTCGCCGGGAAAATGCCCGGAAAAGAACGCAAGGTCCGGCGCGGCGCGGAACACCGTCGTGACGGCGTCGTCTCCGATCTCGACCACGTCGTCGACAAAAAGAAACGGTGGGCGGTGCGGAAGCAGCGCCAGCCAGTCAGCTCGGTTCATCCGGGGCATCCTAGGGCGCGACGGCGCCGTTTGCACGCCGCGGCGCCTCCGGAACACCGCTCAGTTCGCCGCGGCAGGGATCGCGCACAGATCGCGCTTCGCCTCGTCGTCGAGGGCGATGTCCAGCGCCGCCAGGTTCTCTCGAAGCTGCGCGAGCCGCGTCGCGCCGAGAATCACGCTGGAGACGCCGGGCTGCCCCAGCGCCCACGCCAGCGCCGTCTGCGCCCGCGTACACCCGAGGCGGTCCGCCACCGGCTGCACCGCCCGCGCCCGCTCGACGTTCTCCGGCGTCACGAGCTTGTCGCGCAGCCAGTCAATGCGGGACATGCGCGACCCCTTCGGAACGCCTTCATCGTACTTGCCGGTCAGCAGTCCCGACGCCAGCGGACTCCAGACCACCGCGCCCATCCCGTGCCGCGCCAGCGCGGGTTGCACGTCTTCGAGGTACTTGCGGCGGTAGAGGACCGAAAGCTGGGGCTGCTCGACCTGCGGAGCGTGAAGATTGCGCCGGTCGCACAGCGCGCGAACGTCGTTCACCTGCGCGCCCGTCCACTCACTGGTGCCCCAGTAAAGCACTTTGCCCTGACGGATCGCGTCGTCCATCGCGCGGGCGGTCTCCTCCAGCGGGGTCTCGTCGTCGAAACGGTGGCAGAAATACAGGTCGAGGTAATCCACCCCGATCCGCTCGAGGCTTCGGTCGATCGACTCCAGAATATGCTTGCGCGACAGGCCGCGGTCGTTCACGTCGTCGCTCATCGGAAAGTAGACCTTCGTCGATATCACCAGCTCATGCCGCGGCAACTCGCACAGGACGCGCCCCATCGCTTTCTCGGCCTTGCCTTTTTCGTAGACATCGGCAATGTCGAAAAAGTTGACGCCCGCGTCGAAGGCCGAGGTGATGAGTCGACGCGTCGCGGCGCGGTCGTTGAGGCTTCCGCCGAACGTCGTCCACCCCCCCAGACCGAACACGCTGACGCGCGTCCCGCATCGGCCCAGCGGACGGTATTGCATCGTGATGCCCTTCATGCTCCCCTCCTGCAAAGGCGCGTCGCGGACCTCGCGCACGAGCAATCCCCCGCGACCTTCGCGGCCCGCCCTGCGCCTCCGTCAAGGAGGGTTCGTACCCGAAGCGCCGGCAAGTTGAAAGCGGTCCTTCTCCAGCGTCACCCCGAGCGCGGCGAGTTCCGACCGCTTCGGGGTCAGGGCCTCAACGATGCGCTTCATTTCCTGCTCCGCCTCTCGCAGCCTTGCTCGGAAGGTGCTCATCTGCGCATCAAGCGCCGCGCGCTGCCGGGCGATCTTCTCGAACTCCGGTCCGCCGCGCTGACCCCCTCCTCCCCGGCCGCCCTGCCGCGCGACGAGTTCCGCCGCCTTGCGGTCCAGCTCCGTCATCTCCGCCATCATCTCCCTCAGATCAGAGGTCAAGCCGTGCGAAAGCGAATCCATCTTGAACCACTCCGAAAGCAACGACCGGGCGTCCGCTTCGGCGCTGTTGTATTGAATGACGATGCCTGACAACCCCTCCGGCAGCTCGACGGGCGCGATCGTGTAAACGCCGCGTTCCCGCGGAGCCGCCGAGGATCGCGCCGGCGGCGCATTCTGCACAGGGGATGGTGAGTGCTCCGCGTCCGGGGCGATCGCGTACATCAACAAGGCGAGGTTTCCGGCGTCCGCCGCGCGCCCCGCCCCGCGCGCCGCGTTCATGCCGCCGCGAAGCGCGCCAAGCACCGCATCCGTCAGCTCCTTCGTCTGAGGATCGTCGGGACGAAGACGGCGCAATGCCGCAAGACCTGAGACCGCGGAGGAGAACGCGCCGGTGTTCGCCCAGCGCCGGACCGAGTCCGCGAGGGATCCCGTCGATCGGGTTCGAATGATCTCCTGTATCACCACCGATCGCGGGTCGTCGCTTGCATTGTCGTAACGCCAGAGGACCAGGTTCCGCAGGAGCGCCGCCGACTCTCGCGGTCCGTAAGCGGCGGTTTCATAAAGAAAAGCGCCGCTTCCGGTGGCCAGAAGGTCGAACGACGTCAGAATCACGACAGGCCTGCCGCCGACCTCGACGGCCTCGATCCGCGGTCCGGTCCCCTTCAACGTCGACCGTCCCCAGCGGTTCGGGATGAATTCACCAAGGTGCGCCCCTCCCGGAATCTCCCCCGTCAAGACGGGATGATCCGCTGGAAACTCGTGTCGGTTTCCCCCGAGCAGATCCGCCAACGTGGCCAGCAGGCGGTGCCCCGCGCCAGCGGACGACGGATTCTGCGACGAGGCCTCGATCCAGATCAACGCTCCGCCCCGGACCAACTCAACCAGCCGGTCCCGCATCGGCGCAGTCGGATCCGCCTCGCCGCGAGCCTCCACGTAAACCAGATCGACCGCGGCGTCGGGCGCCAGGTCGGAAAGATCGCACGTGACGAGGCTCAAACCGACGTCGTGATCGAGACGCCGGGCGATCGCATCCCAGCGCCCCGCCGTCGCCTCGCTACCGCGACCCGGGCCCAGCGACGCAATCATCAAGTGTCCTCTCGCAGGAACCCCCGGTCCGGAAAACTCGGGAGGACGAAGGCGCTTCGGAAGCTGGTGGTACTCGGGCGCGGCGCAAAGTCGCAGGTTGGTCATGACGTTGAACAAGTCGCCGTGGCGCTCGTCGAGGTTCTGGTGCCACGCCCCGGCGATGTCCGCCGGGCACAGGTACACGCACGTCCTCCTGCCGTCGCCGAGCCCCTCGATCCGCAATTCCTCCGCAAGCCTCGCGGCGCCTTCCGCGGGCAATGCCGTGTACACGGGATGACCGGGCGGAAGTGCGGCAAACGTCCAGGCGCGGTCGCCGAAGATCTCCGCGCAGATTTCACGAAACCCCGACGAAAACCGCTCGGACGCAAGATCGGCGTGCGCGAAAACCGTCCCTCCCGCGTCGACGTAATCCCGCAGCCGCAGCTTCTGCGCCGCCGACAACAACGGCCGGTCGAACCCGCTGATGACCAGGATCGGCGCGTCCAGCCAGTCAGACAGGGGAGCCTCGACCGAGACGATCTGCCACTTGTATATCCGCTCGTGCTTTGCGGAGAGGCGGCTGGTGAGGAAATGAAGATCCCGGTAATACCGGTTCCAGTCCTCGCCCGCTCCGTAGCACAGCTTCGCAAAAAGCACGGGCGCCCGGCCGTAAGTCAGAAACAGAAGGTGAAACGCGTCGTTGACCGTGCCCGACGATCCGGGCGGAATCGACTGCACCCCCGCCCGGTACCAGTCCACGTCGCCGATCAGCTTCCTCCCGGACGCAACGCCGAGGCGCTCCAGCCCGAAAAGCTGGTAAGGCCCTCCGGTCAGCAGATCATGCTCCGCCAGCCACCCGAACCCGCGCTCCGCGGCACGCAGCGCCCGCTCCACGTCTTCGGTTCCGCGCCCGCGCGACGGCACGCCGCGAAGCCGCGTGTAAGGCGGCTCCCGGCGAACGAGGTGCTGCGCCATCGTGACCAGCAGGGTGTTCACGCCCGCGGTCGTCATCGTGGCCGTCCCGGCAGGCTCACCGCTGTAAGACCAGCTCCCGTCGTCGTTCTGGTACGTCAGCCAGTGCCGCAGGATCCGCTCCCAGTGCGCATCCGGAACTTCAGCCGACGCCGTCTCGGCCGCCCACAACCCCAGCACCGCGAACTGCGAACATGAGTGATCGCCGCCCGTGCCCTCCGCGTCGTACCCGTAAAAACCGTCGCTCTTGATCGTCCCGACCAGCCAGTCCGTGTCCGTCTGAAGCCGCCGACGGTATTCGCGGCGGAGTTCATCTTCTCCGGTGCGCGACGCCAGCAGCGCCCAGACCCCCGCCCGAAGTCCGCGACTGTAAGTGCCGGGCAGCGGATGCTCGGCCAGGTAGCGGACGGCGCGCTCGATCGTCTCATCATGCCAGGGAACACCGGCGGACAGCAGCGCGAAGGTCGCCAGCGCCGTCACGCCTCCCGCGTGAACGCCGCCCAACTCGCCGGAAAACGAACCCCGCTCCGGCCCGTCGACAACCTGTGCGGCCTTCAAACCCCGGACGAGTTCCTCAATCCGCGCGTCCACGTGCGCGTCATCAGGCGGAACGGCTCCGGCGACGCCGCATCCGAAGGCGCATACCCCCCCCAGAAAAACGACCCCCCGGTAATGTCGAAATGACCGCACGTCCGGCGCCTCCAGACCTCGCCTTGCTGTCGCTGTCCCTCTGCTATCGGATTATTCGAGGATCGGTCTTGCCGTTCCAGGGGTCGGTTCCCGACCCCGTGTCCCCTCTGACCCGCGGCGTCTTACGAGCCTGCGCCCGGAGGATGATTGCAACCCGTCCCCGGCCTGCTGACAATGCGGCTCTTACGCAAGGAGGCCTGAACATGCGCGGATGCTGGATCTTGTTCATCCTCGGATCGTCCGTCCTGACGGCGATGTCGGCGGGTTGCGCGCCACCGGATTCCGGCGACGGCGGCAACACCAACGACAATTCCTCCGGCGCCCCGACCGACCGGGTCGGCAGCGGCACGGCCCGCATCAGCGGCGTCGTCTACTCCGCTCACGCCGAACCGGCGATCCCGCTCGGCGGCGCGATCCTCGTCCTCGGCGATGCGGTCGCGGTGGCGAAAGTCAACGGCGCCTTCGATCTTTTCGGCGCTCCGGCGGGACTTCAGCCGCTGATCGTGGACGGAACGCATCTCGTCGTCGGCGACGGGCGTTACGGCGCGTTCACGTCGCGCCTTAACGTCGCTCAAGGCGAGCAGCGCTTGCTGGATGAACCGGTCTACCTGCCCTTCATCCCCGTGTCGAGACAGACAACCGTGGTTCCGGAAGAGCAGACGGTCGCGACTTCGGAAAGCGGCGCGGTCTGGACGATCCCGCCCGGCGCGGCAAGGAGGGGCGACGATCTTTATGACGGCTGGGTGGCGGCGATCGATGTCCCGGCGGATCGCGCGCCTCTCCCGCTTCCGGACGACCTTCGCGCCTCGATCGTCTCGTTCCTGACGCTTCAACCGATCGACCTGGCGTTTCAGGGAGGCGTCGCCCCGCGATTTCCGGATGAAGACGCGACGGACGCTGACCCGCGCTTTCAGACGCTTCGTGAGCTGGATGTCGCCACCGGACAATACGAGGACGCCCTGATCCTTCGCCGATCGTCACAGGCGTGGCGGGCGATCAGCGGCGGCATAAGCCGCGCCGGGTGGTTCGCGCGGTCGAGGACAACCCGCGTGCGCGTGTACGAACCCTGCACCGAATCCGGCGCTCCCTGCGTTGCGTCGTGGACGGATGCCCGGCGCACCGTCCGGTCCTTGCGCGCGGGCACGGTCGCCGGCGCGCGGGCGACGCTTGAACGTCTCGCACGCGCGATGCTCGATCATGAACGCACGGTCGAAGGCGCGCAGACGCTGGCGACGGCGGCGCTGGGGGATTTCCGCATCTGCCGCGAAAACGTCGCCGGAATGCTCGCCGCCTACCGTCGCCTCGACGAGGCGGAGTCGCTCCTTGCCGCGATCCGGACCGCGACGGACGCGTGCGACGGCGACGCCGCATGTGACGCCGGCGACGAACCGGCCGAACTTCGCGCCGCCCGCGCCGCGCAGACCGCCAACGCGCTCGTCGCCGCCCTCTCCGATCATCTCCCCAGGTTCAACCGCCTCGACGCCGCGTTCAAGGCCGTGTCCCCTTTTTTTGACGGCACAACCTTGATCGAAGAATCCTCGCTCGAAGCGTTTGAGCAGGCGGTGCTCGATGTACTTGAGAGTTTCGTGGCGTTCGACCCGCTGCGGTCGCCCGCCGACGCTCACGACGAACTGCTCGACCGGCTCGACGCCGTCCACCGCGCGATCGACGAGGCGCTTCAGTCCTACCGCGGTCCGGTCACAGAGTCGGCGTCCGCGCCGATCCACGTCATGCAAGTCGGGCTTGATCAAGGCCTGCGAGCGCGCGGCGAAGTCTTGTCGGGGGCATCCGAGCTGACCCTTGCGGATCAGCCGGAACCGTCGCATCTCGTGGCGATCGACTCGTCCGCCGGGCGGTGCAGTCTCCCGCGCAACGTCTTCACGTGGTTGACTGAGAATCCGCCCCTCGACATCACCCTGGACAGGCGGTTTCACAAGCGGGCGCTGACGGGAGGGATTCCCGCCGCGGAGGAATTGTCTCCGCAGTCGCCGATCTGCGTTTTCCAGGTGTCCGGCGTCGAGCGTGAAGGCGCGAACGTCTTGTTCACCGGCGACGCGGGCGCGCAAGTCGGATTCACCGTCGACGGCGGACCTCTTGCGTTCCTGTCCGGCGAGGGGTTTCACGTCACGAATCTCCCTCGCGGCGGTCGTTACGATCTGGTCGCGTTAAGCGACCGGGAGGACGCGGCTTCAAAGGTTCGCATCCAGTTCGACCCGGACCCGGCGTGGTTCGACTTCGACCAGCCGGTCGCCGGAACATTCGATCTTTTTCGACGCGCGGAGATCGTCTTCATTGAAGCCCTCTCCGGCGAGACCGTCCTGGCGGAGATCGCCTGTTGCGGCGCGGACGGAACGGCTTTCGAGGTGGGTCTGTATGACCCGGCCGGCCGGCGGCTTCGAGCAGACGAACGTCCCGGTTCAGGAGGCGCTGCGCCCCTCCTCGGGTTCGACATCGTTGAGGACGGGCTGCATCGCCTCGTCGTCAGGCCCTCCGCGGCCGCCTTCGGCGACTACCGGATCGTCGTCAGCAAAGCGCCCGCTCCGCAGGTTCGGGACATCCAGCCGGGCGAGGAGGTCACGCTGGATTTCACGGTGGAGCAGCCGGCGGTGATGCTGCGCTTCACGGCGGCGTCCGGACAGACGGCCGAAATCTCGGGACTTTCGTCCGACAACGTCGATCGCGTCGACCTGCGCGTCACGACGTCTGAGGGAGAAGTCATCGTTGACCGGGCGGCGCTGTATTTCGACGGATCGTCTTTCTCCCGTGTGCGCTTTCCGGCGGCGCGGTCGGCGACGTATCTGGCGACGCTTCGGGCGCCAGGCGCGGACGCGCCGGCCGCGGGTTCCTGCGTCCTCCGGCTTGATCTGACCTCCGCAACGCCCTGACGATATCCGTAACAGGCGGCTCATGCGCATCAGCGAGATCTTTTTCAGCATTCAGGGCGAGGGCAAGCTGTCCGGCGTTCCCAGTGCCTTCATCCGCACGACGGGCTGCAATCTCCGCTGCACCTGGTGCGACACGCCTTACACGTCGTGGACGCCGGAAGGGGAGGACATGACGATCAACGCGATCCGCGACCGGATCGCACCGTATCCGACGCGCTTCGTCGTCCTCACCGGCGGGGAGCCGCTGCTGCAGAACGACGTCGTCGAACTGACGCGCCGTCTCCGCGACGACGGTCGTCACGTCACGATCGAGACCGCCGCCACGGTTTACAAGCCCGTCGTGTGCGACCTCGCCAGCCTCAGCCCGAAACTGACGAATTCAACGCCTCTCACCCGCGACGAGGGGAAGTACGCCGAGGCGCATGAGCGCGACCGCTTTCAACCGGACGTGATCGAGGCGTTCATCCGCGCCGCGCCGGACTTTCAGTTGAAGTTCGTCGTCGAGCGCGAGCAGGACGTCGAGGAGATCGACCGGATGTTGCAGCGACTGCCGGACGTGCCCCCGGAAAACGTCCTGCTGATGCCCGAGGGAACCGACGCGGCAAGTCTTCTGGAGCGAGGCCGGCGGGTCGTGGAAACGTGCAAGTCCCGCGGCTTCCGCTACTGCCCGCGCCTGCACGTCGAGCTTTTCGGCTGCCGCCGCGGCGTCTGATCCGAGGCTTTGACCGCGCGGACGGCCGGGGTAAGATGCCCGAGGGGTGACCCACGGGGCGTATCCGATGCACACCGACCCTTTGCGACGCGAACCGCGCATCGTTCACCTCGCCGCCGGTCCTCATCAGACGACTGACGGCGTCGCCGCTGACCTTGCCGCCGCGGGAATTCCCGTCGAAACCGTCTCCGATGTCTAC
>WBZY01000345.1_pt2 | contig 11379 bp, 12 predicted proteins | sample 5204191 | NCBI WGS metagenome assembly WBZY01 (sample SAMN12344363, study PRJNA552823) | activated sludge metagenome | biome: Activated sludge suspended growth; feature: Anammox Sidestream; material: Wastewater; isolation source: activated sludge from anammox sidestream of wastewater treatment... | reverse complement strand
ACACGCCGCCGTCGCTCTTCTTGCGATAGCTCCCGGTCACCGGGTCCTCGTACTTCCATTTGACAAGAATTCTAAAACTGAACCGGGCTTCGCACGTTCCATTCATGTTCGATTTGAGACTGCTGCCATCCGAGATGTTTACGTACACCTCGATCTCGATCCAACTAATTAATTTGGGGTCTCTAATACGACTGTTTTTTCTTCCTTTACTTTCAAATCCGGGTTGAACCGAAAGTATGAGCGTTCGCCACGACGATAGAAAATCGCTCCGTGATAATCAAAGTTCTTCCACCGAGCAGCCTGGCTGGACATAGCCGTTGCGGGACAGTCAGATGGTAGCGGTAGCTGTCGCCAGCTGGTATTAACCTCGACAGTCAAGTCGGCCGGGTCGGGAAACTTGTTAGATAAATATATAAAGAGTTCCTTTAGGTTATCCTCCGCAAATGCGCTGTCGTCAATAAAAACGTCAACATGCCGGAGATTGGCGCTGTAAAGATCATTCGCAACTACTAAATAGCGAAACTCAAATCTTTTACAGTCAGCGGGGGCTTCGACGGAGACTCTTTGGGACTGGAGTTCGCAGGTTATGGCGGCCGGCCCGCTAGATGACGTGCTATCAAGGGTCAATAAGCGCCTGACGCTACAGGCAGGATAGAGGATTGATAACAATATAATTGCCAAGGTTTTCTTCACGTCTTCCTCCTTGAAGCGTAAATGCTAAGGTTGTATCCCAAAATCTCTTAGGCTGGGATCGCATCTATTATTGAAAAACCGGCTGACGGCGTCCGACGCGGATTCGTTAGGGTCAAGCCGTATTAGCTGTAGCTCATTTGCCAGGACGATATCCAAATCAAGATTCCTACCCGTAGTAATTTTCTGTGGAAATACAAGATGCACGACTTCGTGGAGTCGGAGATAAACATCCGCGAGCAGGTTCGTTTTAGATCCCCGATAATAAATTATCCCGCCCGAGGTTGGACCGCGAACCGTTAAAGCGCCGCTTACTTGACCCAATTGCCTGTTGAATGATTCCCGTCCAGTCACAATTCTGTCGAATGCATCACCGAAGCTTTCTCCGATTCTCGCGTCTCCTGGAATATAGAAAAACGCAAGGTCGTCAGCGGCCGGTCTTCCTAAAAATTTGTGCCCCGGCAACCGCACCGACCCGAAAAGCCCTGGCATACTTTCAATATCGAAGAGGGGCGGATGTTCCATAAGTTCCTTCACTTCGTCCCATATTCCAAGATCCGAAAGTGCATTAATGCAGTCCTGAGAAATTGAATGTTCGGACGACGTCCGAGCCCCTTGTTGCTGTGGTCCATGACCCTGTTCGTGTGTCAACGCCGGAGCCTGCGGTCCCCAATTCACTGAAAACGAATAAGCGTTGCTGCCACTGTAAACGGGATGAGCAGTGCCGTTTGGACCGTCATTCGGGCCGTACGTTACATGCCAACCCACTTGCCGTGGTAGGCGAACGGTGAAAATTCCCAAGCCGTTCGTCGAAAACTGAAATCCCGGCAAATGCTGATATTGAGCTAACGGTGCGGGGATCCCGGCTCCGTTGTCCAACATTTTCGTGCACAGGCCCGGAGAGTCCTGCATCATTCCGTCAACGACGCAGCCGTCTTCGGGTCGGAAGACGTCGCCGCCGTACTGGAACTTGCCTAGTTCTATTGGGGCAGGCAGGTCCGGGTCGTACGGGTCGGCGTCGGGTATGCTTCCGCCGAGCGGTTCAAGTTCGGCACTCCAGGGCGAATCGTCGCCCGGCCCCGACACGCCGCCGTCGCTCTTCTTGCGATAGCTCCCGGTCACCGGGTCCTCGTACTTCCATTTTACAAAGCCCCATTCGGTCGGATGCTGAGCGTCGGCCGGAAAGCTCATCTGTTCGGCTATCACCGCATCGCCCGCGTAAACATTCGTCTGTTTCTTTGTCCCGTCGTCGCGAATTTCGGTCAGCACTTTCCCGCCGAGCACCGTCGAGCGAACATAATACTTCGTCCACGTTGTGCTGAAGTTCTGCGGCGGCGAGCTGTTCATGAAAGTCTCCTTCAGATCAACCCGCTTTACCGCAAGCCCGTCCCCGTCGAGCGTGTGCGTGATCGTGTCCCGCCGGTCCTGAATGCTCTCGTCCCACGCCATCTTCGTTTCGAAATTTCGTCCCGCCGCATCGAACTTCCAACTATCGTAAACATTGCCAGCCGTCGGATTGCTTACCAGATTCCCCGCGTGATCATAGATCTCGTTGCCGCTCACCTTCCGTCAATTGACGCGGCGGAATTTGCCGTTTTTCCATTCGAGGTCGTAGAGCTTCTTTCCCTTACCGAGGTCGGCGGTCGGTTCGGCGTCTTCGGCGAGTTTCTCGAAGACCTCGACGGTTGTGCCTTTGCGCGGGAAGGTGTAATAGTTGTTTTTACTAAAGCCTTCGACGATAGCGGAACCGACATCTATCCATTTTCCGTTCGCAAAATCGATGAAGTATGAATCGCTCCCCATTTCAAAATCGCTGCGGACGCCGATCAGATAATCGCCGTCGGCCTTTTTGAATATCGCCATCTCAAGACAGCTTTGAGCTCCGTCGCAGCCAGCTTTCAGGTAACCGTTCGCCGTATCCTCGATCTCAAGAAAGGTCTTCAGATAGTCGCGTTTTGCCTTGAGGCAGCCCTTGTCCGTCGCGGGTTCGCACGATTCGATCGGAAAGTATTTTGCGGGCAAGGCCATAAAGAAATCGCGGACGGTCTTTGGCTTGTTAGCGAGATCGCCGGAGCTTTCGGGCGGGTCCTCGTTATTCGCCGCGGGCTGGCTGCTTGTGGACTCCGGCGCAGGTTTTGCAGGAACGTTCTCCGGCGCCGATTCGCTTGTCGCCCTTCCGGCGGAGCAGGCCGCAGCCGAAACGAATATGGCCGCGAGAAGTAATAACGCATTGGCAATTGATCTCATTTATTCTTCCTCTCGAAATTAAGTGACGGAATGCCGCACGTGCGCGGTGCAGCGGACGGGCCGCTCGATCTAATCATCACCGGCCGTTTCATCGTCGCCGATGACGGGCTCGGGGATCGGTTCGCAGCGGCCATAGGTTTCGGTCAATCCGCGAAGCCGCTTGGCTATCGCCGCCGCCAGATCTTCTTCGCGAAACCGCCACGACCAATTGCCGGAAGCGGTCGCCGGCAAATTCATTCGCCCATCACTGCCGACGCCAAGCACATCCTGGAGCGGAGCGATCGCGGTGTCCGCCACCGATGCCCAAACGGCACGGATGAACTCCCAGTTTATTTCCGATCCGTCGATATCAAGATATCGCAGGCAGTGTTCGTAAGCGGGCGTCGGCGGCACCGCCTTACGTTTCGCGCCGGTGCCGCGTTGCGAACGCCACCAACCGACGGTCGTATCGTTATCGTGCGTGCCGGTGTAGGCAACGCAGTTTCGCACATAATTATGCGGGAGGTCGTGGTTCCGGGCATCGCCGCCAAAAGCGAACTGGAGCACCTTCATTCCCGGAAACGCGAACGCGTCGCGCAACGCCAGGACGTCCGGCGTGATAAAGCCAAGGTCTTCCGCGATCACCGGCAACTCGCCAATGTGATGCTGCAGCGATGCAAACAGTTCGCGGCCGGGAACCTCGACCCATTGTCCATTCTCGGCCGTTTTGTCAGAGCCCGGAACCTCCCACGCTGCCGCGAACCCGCGAAAATGATCAAAACGCACGATATCAACGCAGCGAAGCGTGAAGGCTACACGTGCGGCCCACCAGCCAAAACCGTTTCGGCGCATCGCGTCCCAATCATATATCGGATTGCCCCAAAGCTGGCCCGTCTTTGAAAAGAAATCAGGCGGCACACCGGCGACGACCCGGGGCGAGCCGTCGGCATTCAACTTGAACTGGCCCTGATTGCACCAGACATCGGCCGAATCAAGCGCGACAAAGATCGGCAGATCGCCGATGATCTTCACGCCGTGCTTATTTGCATATTCTTTCAGCATTCCCCACTGTCGGAAGAAAAGGAACTGCTTGAATCGTTCCCGCTCGATCTGCGGCGCGAGCTCGGCAAAAGCGGCAGCAACAGCCTCATCGCGGCGAAGCTTTAGGTCGTCGGGCCATTCGTACCACGGCTTGTGATCGTTCGCCGCACCGAGAGCGCGATACAAAGCGTAATCATTAAGCCACCAGCCGTTCTCGTTTGTGAATGTCACAAAAGCCGTCTCGATCTGCGGATCGGCCGCTTTCTGGAATGCCTCAAAAGCGTCAGACAGCATCTTGGACTTCCATTCGTAAACGCCGCCATAGTCAACTCGCGCCTCTGAAAATTTCGGGTGCGCGGCCATCTGTTTGGCAGTGATCAGCCCATCGTCTGCAAGCTTTTCGGGCGAGATCAAAAGGGTGTTTCCCGCAAAGGCGGAGAAGCTTTGATAAGGCGAATCGCCGTAGCCGGTCGGGCCAAGCGGAAGTATCTGCCAATAGGCCTGGCCCGCTCGCACGAGAAAATCGACGAACGAATATGCCGCCGGGCCAAGGTCCCCGATGCCAAATTCGCCAGGCAAACTGGTTGGATGAAGCAAGATCCCTGAAGCTCGAGGAAAATTCATAGCTTGTGTGGTTGTTCGCACGGGATCCGTCGCCGATTTTCTTGACCCGCACAGAGAACCAAACTAGAATAATGCCAGTTCCCGGCCTCAACAACGAAACCGAAAACAAGAAACGGAGGGTCAAGATGACTTTTTCTCGCCGCGATTTTATCAAAACTGCCGGCATCGCCTTGGGAGGAGCGACAGTTTTGCCCAGTTGGGTCTATTCTGCGCACGCAAGTGTTCCAGCTTTTGCTGAGATAAACAAGGACACGCTTGCCGATGCGGCCCTCGCCACGGCCAAACGGCTCGGTGCATCGTATGCAGATATAAGGATAAACCGCTATCGTGTCGAGGCAGTCTCTACGCGCGAGCGGCAGGTGCAAAATATCTCGAGCGGACAAAACTTTGGTTTTGGCGTGCGCGTGTTGGTAAATGGAACCTGGGGCTTTGCCGCAAGCCCGATCCTGACTGCAGACGAAGTGAAACGGGTCACAACCGAGGCGGCGGCTATAGCGAAAGCTAACTCCGCGATCACGCGGCGAAAGATCGAGCTTGTGCCGACGCCAAAGGTCGTCGCAAAGTGGAGGTCGTCGTTTGAACGCGATCCATTCGATGTACCTGCTGACGAAAAGGTCGCGATGCTTTTGAAGATGAACGAAGCGGCCCTCGGCGTAAAAGGTGTTGCTTTTGTCAATTCGTCGATCGCATCGGTCAATGAACAAAAGTATTTGGCCAACTCCGAAGGCTCGCGGATAGAACAGTATATTATTCGAACAAATCCCAGCTTTTCGGCCCAGGCGGTTGATCGCTCGACCGGCGACTTCCAGTCAGTCAATTCACTCCGCGAAGCACAGCAGATCGGGTTCGAATATATGACCAAGCACGATTGGGTTGCCGAGGCACGAACTGCCGCCGAGCACGCGGTGATGAAGCTAAAGGCTCCGAGCGTGGTGCCCGGAAAGTTTGATCTTGTCCTTCACCCTTCGCACCTGTTCCTGACGATACACGAGTCGGTCGGGCATCCGACGGAATTGGATCGGGCAATGCTGTGGGAAGCAAATTACGCCGGTACCAGCTTCCTTACTCCAGACAAGACGGGCAAGCTTCAGTTTGGCTCCAAGCTGGTGAATTTTGTTGCCGACCGAACCCAGCCGCAAGGTATGGCAACCGTCGGATACGATGACGAAGCGGTGCCGGGACAAAGCTGGCACCTCGTAAAAGACGGATTGTTCGTTGATTGGCAAACGACGCGCGATACCGCGAAGCTGGTCGGTAAGAACAAGTCGTACGGATGCCTCCATGCGGACAGTTGGGGGAGTGTTCCGTTTCCACGAATGCCGAATGTTTCACTGCAGCCTTCAAAGGAGAACGTTTCGATGGAGGACCTGATCGCGGGAGTAGATAAAGGCATACTTATCTTTGGCCGCGGGAGCTATTCGATCGATCAGCAGCGATATAATTTTCAGTTCGGCGGGCAGACCTTTTGGGAGATCAAGGGCGGCAAGGTCCAGGGAATGCTGCGGGACGTTGCATACCAATCGCGCACTACGGATTTCTGGGGATCGCTTGATGGTCTTGGCGGCCAGAGCACCTACGAGATACCCGGATCGCCGAATGACGGCAAGGGCGAACCGGGCCAGTCCAACTCGGTATCGCACGGCTGCCCGCCGGCTCGATTCAGAAACATCAATGTTTTGAATACCGCATCCGGCGTCCAGGCCGGTCAGATGGAGGATCACGAATAATGCTTTTGACCGAACAGGAAATAAGGAGTTTGTCCGGGAAGGTGCTCGCATTGACGTCGGCCGACGATGCTTCAGCCAGCGTAAGCAGCAATAAGCAATCGCATTTACGGTTTGCCGCCAATAACGTTCTCACGAGCGGCACTCGCGAAGGCCGAAGCGCGAGTGTGACCGTTTGGATCGATGGAAAGCGGGGTTCGGCATCCACCAATGATCTCGATGATGAAAGTCTCAAGTCGATGGTCGGCGAGGCAGAAAACATTGCCCGAAAGGCGCCGCCCGATCGCGAGTATGTGCCGACGCTTGGCAAGCAAACGTACAGGCCCACGAATGGCTACGTTGAAGCGACGGCGAACCTGTCTCTGACCGATCGTGCAAAGCAGGTCGGTGCGATCCTGGCAGAGTTCGAGAAGAACAACGTGGTCGGTGCCGGTTTCCACAATGCTACCGCATCGTCCAGCGGCAGCGCGACAAAGAACGGAAATTTCGAATTTGAAAGACGCACAGGCGTTGGCCTGTCAGTGACGGCCCGCACGCCCGATGGGTCAAGCTCTGGTTATTTTCTCCGGAGCCATCACGACATTGGCAAACTTGACACGATGCACATCGCACACGAGGCTATCCGAAAAGCCCTGGAGGGCCGAGGGGCCCGAGCGATAGACCCTGGTGTTTACACCGTCATTCTCGAACCGCAGGCTGTCGCGGACCTGATCGGCAATCTCGGCGGAATGTTCAACGCGAGAAACGCCGAGGAGGGCCGCGGTGTCTTTTCCGTGCCGGGCGGTAAAACGAAACTAGGACAGCAGGTTTTTGACGAGAAGGTGACGATATACAGCGATCCATGGAATAGTGACCTTCCCGGTTCGCAGTCGGCCGGCGGTGGTGGCGGGTTCGGCGGCTTTGGAGGCGGCGGAGGCGGGATACCGGCGCAGAAGGTAGTGATGATCGAGAACGGAGTGCTGAAAACGCTTACCTACAATCGTTCATGGGCCAAGCAAAAAGGGGTCTCGCCGACACCCGGCCCGGTCAACACGATATTTGTGACCAGCGGCCAACCGGCGACGCTTGAGGAAATGATCAAGTCGACCGAAAAGGGTATTCTCGTGAGCAGGTTCTGGTATATTCGACAGACCGACCCGAGGACGGCTAGTTCGACTGGCCTGACCCGCGACGGCGTCTGGTGGATAGAGAATGGTAAGATCGCTTACCCGTTAAAGAACTTCCGATTCAATCAATCGACGGTGAGGATGCTCGCGCCGGGCAATGTTCTGATGATTGGAGAACCCGAACGCGTCGGCAGTTCCGAAGGCGGAGGCGGCTCACTGCTTCCCGCGCTAAAACTCAAGGAGTTTAATTTTACTTCACAATCAGAAGCTGTCTAACGGACACGGTTCGTGAACGGGATATAGCCAAAAGGCTTCCCTTTTTGGCCAAAAATCCATATCCTTCTTGAAGGATGTCTGATGGCATCCTTCTTTCCTTTGCTGATCCTTCCCGTGTGATGACACTATTCGCGAACTCCTCATTTGAAGCGGCAACGGGTTTGCCGGAGGCTGTGGGCATTGGCTTTGTTTTCATTTTCGGCACGATCGTCGGCAGCTTCCTGAATGTTGTCATCCACCGCGTACCGAATGAACTGTCGATCGTTTTTCCAAACTCGGCGTGCCCGAAATGCGATGCTCCGATCAAACCCTACGACAATATTCCGATCTTGAGCTGGCTGCTCCTCGGCGGAAAATGCCGAAACTGCAAGGCGCCGATCTCGGCGCGATATCCCGCCGTTGAACTGTTGACTGGGATAGTATTCGCCTTCGTTGCGTGGCAGATCGGTTTCAGCGCTTTTCTTCCCGTGGCGCTCATATTTGCGGCGGTGATGATCTCGCTGATCTTTATAGACGCCGGGCATATGATCCTGCCGAACGTCATCACTTACCCGCTTTTTATATTTGCGTTGCTCGTTCGGATCGTTTACCCGATCGCGTTCGGGACGGAACACTTCAGCGATATGGCCCATTTTCCCGCCACGCTGATGGCCGGTTATCCTGCGTGGCTCGTATCGCTTGTCTGCGGGCTCGTCGGGGCCTTGGCCGGAGGCGGTTCGCTTTGGCTCGTCGGTGAGATATGGAAGCGGCTTCGCGGCGTCGAGGCTATGGGCCTGGGCGACGTTAAAATGATGCTCGGTGTCGGTCTCCTCTTAGGATGGCGTTTGACGCTGCTCTCCATATTCCTCGGGGCATTTTCCGGAGCGATCATCGGCATGATCGTGATCGTGCGGCAGAAGGACAAGGATATGCAGGCGCAGATCCCTTTCGGTATCTTTCTCGGCACCGGTTCGATCCTTGCGATGCTATTCGGCGAAAAATTGATCGCGTGGTACCTGGTACAGTTCCTGTAATGTAAAACGCCAACCGCCAGCGTCGGTTAACCAACCTTACTTGTCTCAAGACATTTAGAAGAGCAGTAGAACCCGGACCGCCCGAGGCGGATCGCCTTGTGCTCAGGCACCCACGTTCCACATTTTTGACAAAGTACAAGCGGCCCTTTGGCGACAGGTTCGTCCGATACTTGTGGTTTTGACGCACGTTCCCTGATCCCCTGGACCGCCCGATAGAATTCGACCGCACCAAACAGATGCCGGCGGTAGCGAAACACCGTCCACGCCGCAAGGATGAGTAAAACAAGGAGTATAAATAAGGCTTCCCTCATTTCACGCTTTCAGGGCCGCCAATGATCATATTGGACAATTCGGCGATCGCGGGGCTCGACGGATTGATCGCCTTTAGTCGTTCGAGTGTTTCATTCGCCTTTGAAATGTCGTTCATTTTGACGAAAGTCTGCGTGAGAAACTGGAGGGACCGCTGATGCTTTGGATCGATCGCGAGGCCCTTTTCAAATTCCTTCACTGCCGTATCGAGATCGGGCGGCGACTGCAGATAGTACGTCAGTGCCAGATCGGAACGGACATCGACATCGTTCGGAAGACGCTCCAACGCCCGGTTGTAAAACGTCCTCGCTTGTTCAAAGCTCGCGTTGTCTTTGTTGAAGTAGCCGACGTCAAAGTGCGCGTTCCCAAGGCCGATCAGCAGGTCGCGGTCGGCAGGGTCGAGGTCAAGGGCGCGCTGCATTATACGGATCGTCTCGGGAACAAGCGCAGCATCTTGTTTCAACGATGCATATCTGTAGAGCGAAAGGCCAAGTTTCTTTTGGAATGGGAAATCCGTCGGGTTGCGATCGGCCGCCGCCAACTGCGCCTTGATCTCCTCCGGCGTGAGAGAATTTGCGTCAACCGGACTTGCCCCGGCCGCAGTGTTGCTGTTCGACAGCGTTCGCGATCCGGCATCGCTTCGGTTGAGCGCGTTCGCGATCATGAAACCGGCGACCAGACCTAGAATGCCAGTCACCGTCGCGACAAGGATCGTTTGCCTGTTCATCACACAGATTTTATCAGAACGTACCGTGTGAGCTAAAAGGCTGCGAGACTATAATTGGGCGAAGAGCGGACTGCCTACTTCTTCCTGCCATCTGCGGAAATGAATGGCAGATCTTCAGCACGGCGGCGCGGAAGCGGGTCGGTCGCCCTCCGGCGCGGTATGGTCGCGACCGCACGCCGATCGACGCTTCCTGCCGGCAGGCCTTTACCGTGGACCGCCTCGACCAGGATCCGTGTAATCTCTTGTGAGAGCGTTCGGTGCTCGGCGGCCGCGCGGCGACGCAGCGATTCCTTTAATTCATTCGGGACATAGGCGCCGATAAAAACACCTTTCCGGTTTGCCATATTGATGTGTCGAGTCTCCTTAAAGGGGGTACAAACTGCCTGATATCGGAGCAAACCTATAAGCCGAATTCTGTAGCCGCACAGGGCGGCCTGCGATCATTCATCTGGACCGTCCGTCGCCGAACGGCTCAAGCGACCTACCCGAAAACGCTGCTGGCCGAGACCAACGCTCGGGCGGGCAACCCGATCGCGTTTCCCTATTTGGTCTTGCACCACGAGGAGTTTACCTGGCCGCGAATGTTGCCACCCGCGCCGGTGAGCTCTTACCTCACCGTTTCACCCTTGACCCTTTCAGGCAGGTCTGCTCTCTGTTGCACTTGTCGTCACCCGCTTTTGGCGAGTGCCCGGACGTTATCCGGCTCGTTGCCCTGTGGTGTTCGGACTTTCCTCTCGGTTCATATTGAACCAAGCGACCGCCCAGTTTGCTCCGATTCAAAGGCGGGATGATTATAACAAAAAATGTTGAACATTGAAATGCGTGCTATGAGTTCACTTCGTTCAGCGGCGAAAACGAAACTCTTTTGGAAAAAGATGTCGCCAATTCTCGCGAATGTGCGAGTCAAGGGAGGCCTCAACCTCTTCCGTGGTCCGACACTTTTCGATGGAATCGGCAAGTGCCTCTGCCTCCTCGGCTGCGATCCCAGACACGATCTTCTGAACATTGGCGATGGAACTCGGGTTCATACTCAAGTCGGTCGCCCCAAGACCGATAAGGAGGGGCACATAGTACGGCGAACCCGCCATCTCACCACACACGCTCACCGATTTTCCGGCCCTCGCGGCGGCGCCGAGAACCGAGCGTATCGCTCTCACAACAGCTGGATGCAGTGTCCGGTACCAGTCGGATACCGCTTCGTTGTCGCGATCGGCCGCTAGTAGATATTGGATCAGGTCATTTGTCCCCAGGCAAAGAAAATCGGCTTCATCGGCAAGCTCACCGATCACCATCAGAGCGGACGGGACCTCGACCATCACCCCAAGCTTCGGCGATCCGATCTCCCGGCCCTTCGCGCGAAGATCAGCTGCTTCCTTGTCCACGATAGCCTTGAAGGCGCGCACTTCGGAGACCCCCGAAACCATCGGAATAATGATATCGACCTTCGCTTGATGGGACGCCCGCAGAATAGCGCGCACCTGGGCCTCGAGAGGCTTCCTTTTTGCCAGGCCGAACCGGATCCCGCGCAGGCCAAGGGCCGGATTCGGTTCACGCGAAAGGCCCTCACCAAACGATCGGTCAGAACTGATATCGAATGTCCGGATCCGCACTCCGCCTGGACCGGCCGCCTGAGCGATATTCCT
>WBZY01001457.1_pt1 | contig 11393 bp, 9 predicted proteins | sample 5204191 | NCBI WGS metagenome assembly WBZY01 (sample SAMN12344363, study PRJNA552823) | activated sludge metagenome | biome: Activated sludge suspended growth; feature: Anammox Sidestream; material: Wastewater; isolation source: activated sludge from anammox sidestream of wastewater treatment... | reverse complement strand
CGCTCCTTGCCGCCCTTGCCGCGCACCACCATGAAGCGGGGATCGCGCCCGAGTGCCGTGCGCGGCAGGCCGACCATAAAGAGCGGCTTGACGATCTCGACGTCGAGGATCTCCGGATGACGCCTGAGGTCGTCGGTGACCCGCAGCCGGTTCTCGAGGTGGCGCAGCACTTCGTTGAACGCGATCAGGCGGCCGACGGCGTTGAGGCGCGCTTCCTCGTTCAGGCTCGCGACCAGGCGCGTGAACCCCTCGCGCCAGTCCGCCTCGTCGCCGAAGTCGGCGAGCCCGGTGTTGGTGCGCGCGGTATCGAGCAGGGCGCCCTCGGTCAGCTTCACCTCGGGAATCGACGGCGCCGGATCCCTGATCGTCGCTGCGGCGATCATGGGGCCCCCACGCGTTCGATTTCGACACGGGTCGCCCGATCGGTCGAACCGGGACTGAACAGCGCCGGCATCGGCTGCAGGTGGTAGTAGCCGCCGGCGAGCTGCACGGGGTTGATGGGGTTCGGCGTCAGTGTCTGGAAGCCCTTGCGGTTCTTGTACATGAACGGTTCCCATGCGTGATAACAGGTTGCCTGGCCCGGCCGGTGGGCCGCGGCCACCTTGACGAGCATTTCGGACGAGCTGATGTCGTTGAACACGCGCACGCGATCGCCGTCCCTGATCCCGCGCGCCTGCGCGTCCTCGACACTCATGTAGATGTACGGTTCGCCGCGATTCAGCTGCAGCATGTATTTCTGGTCGCGCCAGCTCGCATGGATCGACCAGCGCGTGTGGCCGCCGGTCATGTGCAGCGGATACTTGCCGCCGATGTCCGGCGGATCCTTGTGCACGGGCAGCCGTTCGCCCTGCTCCTCGTAGAACGGGTGGTCGATGCAGAACTGCATGCGCCGCGTCATCGTCGGCCACGGCATTTTCTTCTCCGTGTGCCACAGGCCCGCGGTGATGGTCTCGTTCTCCTTCACATCGGTGGCATTGCCGATGTTCATGAACGAGTTGTCACCGATCGCGGTGAAGCGCTGGAAGCCCTTCTGTTTCAGCTTCTGCCAGTCGACATCGCCGACGTTGGTGGACAGGTCGAGGATCAGGTCGAGCAGCTCCTCGACGTTGTCCTCGGTGTACCGCCCGCCGAAGGTGAACTGGTCGTAGACATCGAAGCTGCGATCCTCGCCATGCCGGTCGCGGAACGTCGCGATGCCACGTTCGGCCGCGCGCCGCTGGATGGTCTTCAGCAGCAGACAATGGATCTCCCAGTCGGGCTTCGCCTCGGCGATCGGATTCGTCGCGCGCGTGATCACCTGCGAGAACGGGGACAGCGGCGTCGCCCAAGTGATGTCGTCCTTCTCGTACCACGCAGCCGCCGGCAGCACGTAGTCGCTGTAGAGCGCGGTGTTGCTCATGCGCCAGTCGATGGTCACCATGAGATCGAGGGTCGGCAGCAGCTTCTCGATCATCACGTCGTAGCCGCGGAAGCGACGCAGCACGTTGCCGCCCGCCTCCATGAAGATGCGCGGGCGCGTGGCCGGGCGCATCTGCCAGCCTTTCTCCTCGGCCTCCTCGAGGAACGCCGCCAGCGGGCGTTTCATCGTCGGGTCCCAGTCCGCGGAGGCGCCGTAGAGCTCCTCGAGGCCGCCCTGGTGATAGAGCCACAGCAGGCTCGGCGGGAACGTGCCGTGCCGGAACTCCTCGCGCGCCAGGTCGTAGATGATCATTTCCTTCGTCTGGCCGCGCATCCCCTCCTTGATGAAGTGCGGCGCCATCTTCAGGCCGAGCGCCGCGAGCTGCAGCTTCGGGTGACCCTTGCCCTTGAGGTTCGCGAGCGCATCGGCGCCATCGACCGACAGGTACGGGAACGACATGTAGCCCGCCCCTTTGCGCCCCATCTGCCCGGCGAGCGCGAAGCACAGGAGCTGCGCCCGCTCCATCTCGACGCCGTGGTAGTACTTGGAGAAGTTCGACTGCGAGATGCAGGTCGCGGCGCGCGCCTTCGCGAGGCTGCGGGCGAGCTGGCGGATCGTCGCGGGCGGGACACCGCAGACCTCGGCCGCCTTCTCCGGCGTGTACTGTGCGAGATGCTCGCGCAGCTGCGCGAAGACCGGGCGCACCTTGACCTTGCCCTGCCAGGTGTCGATCTCGAACTCGCCTTCGAGCGCCGGATCGCTGTCGCCGAGATCGAGCGTCTTCTTCGACACCTCGCGCCGCTCCTTGCGCGCCTTGTCGAAGATGAAGAAACGGTCGTCCGCGCCGTCCTTTTCGAGGTCCGACCCGCGGAGGAAGCGGCCGTTGTCCACGCGCGTCAGCAGCGGCAGGTCGGTCTGCTCCTGCACGTAGCGGCGCGCGACGAGTCCTTCCTCGATCATCACTTGCGCCATGGCGAGCGCGAGCGCGGCATCGGTCCCGACCTTCACCGGCACCCACTGGTCCGCGTGCACGGCCGACGCCGAATAGTCCGGCGCGATCGTGATGATGCGCGCCCCGTTGTAGCGCGCCTCGGTGATGAAGTGCGCCTGCGGGATCTGCGTGTAGATCGGGTTGCCGCCCCAGATCAGCACCAGGTCGGCGTGGAACACATCGTCAGCGGAACTGCAGTGGACCATCTTGCCCGTGGTCACGCAGAAGCCGGGACGGTGGTCGCCGATCTCGGTGTTGACGTCGAGCACGGGCGTGTCGAGCACCAGCGACGTGCGCATCATCGCAAAGCCCGCGCCGCCGTTGGTCTGCGCGGTGCCCTGGTCCCACACCACCGAATCCGGTCCTTCCTTCGAGACCATCGCGTCGATGATCCGGTCGGCAATGTCGGTGAGCGCTTCGTCCCAGCTGACGCGCGTCCACTTGCCGTCGCCGCGCGCCCCGGCCCGCTTCAGCGGATGGCGCATCCGCGCCCCGTCGTACATGCGCTCGGAATAGCAGGCGCCCTTCTGGCAGCCCCGCGGGTTGTAGTCGGGGATCTTCGGATCGATCGGCTCGTAGGTGCCGGACTGCTCCTCGCGCCACACGATGCCGTTCTTGACGTAGACGTTCCAGTTGCAGCCTCGCTGGTACCAGCAGTTCACGAAGTGCGTGCCCTTGGCGACGCTGTCCCAGCGCCATTTCGCGCGCCAGATGTCCTCGAAGCTCTGGTAGGCGACGGCGGGCGCCGCCGGTGGCGGGGGCACCCCGACGCCCGCAGTGACCGGTGCGCCGTTGCGGCCCGACCGCCATCCGAGGTAACCGAGCGTGAGCACCGCGGCGCCGCCGCCTGCCGTCGCAATGAGCGCGCGGCGCGAGATCTTCTCAGGCATCGCCCTCTCCTCCCCGATGCAGCGTCGCCGGGTCTTTCGTGAAGTCCGGGAACAGGTCGTCGGGCCACTTGTAGCCGATCAGGATGTCCATCAGCTCGGACGGCTCGCCGCGCGAGCGCTTCGCCTTTTCCGCCTCGACGACCGCGAGCGCGTCCCTGACGCGGGGCCCGAACAGGCTCTCGAGATACCCGAGCGGGATGCGCGGCTCGTTCGGAATCGGGTTGCCGTCGGCATCGAGCTTCGGCGGCGAGAGCGGCGGAACGTAGTAGACGTTCGGCTGGGTGCCGAACTCCTCGTGCAGCGGCAACGCGACCTTCCACTGCGCAACGAGCTTGTTGATCGGCCCTTTCTCGTCGTCGAGATAGCCGACGAAGCGCAGGCGGCCCGGGCACTGGCGCGCGCAGGCCGGCGCCACGCCCTGCTCGATGCGCGGGAAGCAGAAGATGCACTTCTGCGAGACCAGCCGCACATGGTTGTAGTAGATGCGCTTGTACGGGCAGGCTTCCATGCAGAAGCGGTAGCCCTTGCACTTCTGGTCGTCGATCAGCACGATCCCGTCCTGCTCGCGCTTGTGGATCGCGCCGCGCGGGCAGGCCTCGAGGCAGGCCGGATGCGTGCAGTGGTTGCACATCCGCGGGAAGTAGAAGAAGTAGGAGTTCGGGTACTCGCCGGCGCCCTGGTCCTCTTCCCAGTTCGGTCCCCAGGAGGGCTTCTCGCCCTTGAAGTTCTTCGGCGTCAGGTGCGCTTCCTTGCCCGCGCCTTCGTAGAGGACTTCGCTCTGGTTGAACTGCCACGCATCCCCGAACTCTTCACGCCCCGGGATGCGGCTCGGGCGGGCGTTGCCGTTCGGCGTGAACCCACCGCCCATCGCCTCCCAGCCCTTCGGCGTGCCCTGGCCGGGCACCGTGTTGACGACGTTCCACCACATGCCCTCCATGCCCTCCTCGCGCGTCCACTGCGTCTTGCAGGCGATGGAACAGGTGTGACAGCCAAGGCACTTGTTGAGGTCGAACACCATGGCGAGCTGGCGCTTCGGGCGCACGATCTCGCCGCCGATCTCGCGTCCGACCTGCCAGGCGGCGATTTCCTTGGAATCCATTGCGATCAGGCCTCCAGTTCCAGTTCCACCCACTCGGGCGAGTACGCCTTCAAGCCAGCGCGCTCGGCGTTCGCGCCGCTCCACACCGCGACCGCGAGACGGTGATGGCCGCCCGGCGTGAACTTCGCTGCGTCATCCGCGGGCAGTCTGGCTTCGAGCGCGCGGCGGTACACGAGGGCCCAGCGGCCGCCGTGGTGCACGGCCTTCGTTTCGACCGGTGTCGTGGCGTTCCTCGTGAGGCTCGACGTGCCGATGCCCGTCGCGACATTGAGGCGTGCAGCCTTCGGGCGATCCGCCCGCCAGTGCCAGATGCTCACCGGCGCGCCTTCCGCCCCCATGATCAGCGGCGCGAGATCGGACAGCGGAAAGAGCAGCGCCGCGGCGTCGGCGAAGTGATCGTTGTCGATGACCGAAGCCGCCGCCTTCTCGCACTCCCATTCGAGGCGGAATGCGATCTCCGTGCCGTTGTGCACGCACTGCAGCCCGGCGGCACGCGCATGCCCATACTCGCCGTCGCGCCACTTGGCCAGCACATACTTCGAGTTCTGCAGGCCGACGGGCGTCGGCACGAGCGACACCTTGCGCGCGGGGAACCGTCCCCAGAACGCGGCAGCCGGGTCTCCGAGCGTGTCGGCTCCGATGTCGATACGTTTCGCGAGCATCGCTTCAACTCCTCGGCACGTAAGTGCGCGCCGTCATGTCGAGCACGTAGACAGGGTCAGCGCGCGGACCCGGCTCGATCCCGAGTTTCTGCAGGTCCGTCCGGCGCGGCTTGAACGTGGAGGTCAGGTCGGCTTCGCGCAGCAGACGCACGAACACGGGTATCGCGTAGGACGGCAGGCGCGCCCGTGCCAGCTCGCAGAAGGCTTGCGGGTCGAACGGCACGCCCGGACTCATCGCGATGGCCGCCATGCCGGCACGACCTTCCTCCCCGGGGACTTCGACGCCATACACCGTCAGCGATTCGAGGCCGGGAAAGTCGCCGAGCGCTTCGGTCACTTCGGTCGTCGAAACGTTCTCGCTCTTCCAGCGATAAGTGTCGCCGGTCCGGTCGACGAACCAGTAGTAGTCGTCCGCGTCGCGTCGAAAGAGATCGCCGCTGCGAAACCACGCGTCCCCGGGCGCAAACACATTGCGCAGGATCTTGCGCTCGGTCGCCTCCGGGTCGGCATAACCGTCGAAGCGCCCGGCCGCAATCCCGGGCAACCTCACGATCAGGGCGATCAACTCCCCAACCTCGCCGGGCGCACACTCGATCAGCGTTCCATCGGCGCTGCGCAGATGCTCCCCGGTATCAGGATCGCAGCGTACGAGCCGCACGTTGCTGCGCTCCCTGAACGGGATGCGTCCGCAGCTGCCGACCGGTCCATCGAGATTCATCAGTCCGGCGTTGATCTCGGTGCCGCCATAACCCTCGATGAGGTGTGGCACGGCAAAGCGCTCCTGGAAGCGGACCCAGACGTCGCGGTTGACGCCGGCGCCCGACATCATGCGCAGCGTATGGTTGCGATCGTCGGGTCGCGGCGGCTGATTGACGAGGTAGCGGCACATCTCGCCGCTGTACTGGGTCACCGTGACGCCGTGGCGACGCACATCGTCCCAGAAGCGGCTCGCGCTGAAGCGGGGGCGCAGCACCATCCGGCCTCCGCAGGCGAGCACCTGCGACAGCAGCGACATGCCGGCCGCCACGTGATAGAGCGGCAGTACGCAATAGAAGACATCACCTGCACCGTGATTGAAGAGCGCTGTCCAACCCTCACCGACGCCGAGCCAGCGCGCATGCGTGATCACGGCCGCCTTGGGCAGCCCCGTGGTTCCCGAGGTAAAGACGAGGCAGAAGCTGCTCTCGCCGCGCACGTCCGCGCGCAGTGCCGGTGGTGGATTCTCCGCATCGGCCTGCCGGAGCGCGGACTCGATCCCGCCTTCGCCTCCGAGCCTGTGGACGGGTACGGGCATGCCTGCGGCGCCGCCCACGGTCGCGAGTTGCGCGAGGCACTCCTCGCCGATGAAGAGGGCGCGACTTTTCGTCGCGGCGCCGGCCGCGTGCTGCAGGGCCGCGCCGCCGATATGCGTATTCAGCAGTGCCGGGACGCAGCCGATCTTCGCGAGACCGAACCAGAGGTAGAGGAACTCCGGCCGGTTTTCGACCATGACCGCCACGGTATCGCCGGGCGCGAGGCCCTGCGCGCGCGCGAAGTGCGCGTGGCGGTTCATCGCGCAATTGGCCTCACCGTAACTGATGGCGCGATCGCCCCAGACGAGGAACGTACGCTCCGGATGCGCGGCTGCGAGCGCCTCGAAGCGATCCGTGACGGTCAGGGCCTGCTCGGGCGTGTGCCGCAGCACGGCGGCCGAGAGCACGTCGAGCCTGCGCTGCGTGTCCTCCCGGCTCGGGACCGTCGCGGCGTTCACAGGCTGAGGCCTCCCCCGCAGACCGCGAGCGTCTGGCCCGTGACGAAACTCGACGCCTCGCTCGCGAGAAAGACCACGGGGCCGACGATCTCCTCGGGCTCCGCGATGCGCTTCAGCACCGTCGTCTGGATCGTGTACTCCATGAAGCCATCCGTGCCTTCGGCGAGACCTTCCAGCATGTCGGTGCGGAAAGGACCCGGGGCGATGGCATTGACGCGGATGCCCTGCGGCGCCCATTCCTCGGCCATGACGCGGCTGAGTGAGCGCATCGCCGCCTTGCTTGCGCAGTACATGGACAGGAACCCGCCCGCCTTCACGGCGCCGAAGGTCACGATGTTGACGATCGAGCCGCCCCCGCCCTGCGCCATGCGCTGCGCCACGAGGCTCGCCAGGTGCATCGGCCCCTTCGTGTTCACCTGAAAGAACCGGTCGAACATCGCCTCGTCGACGTTCGCGATCGGCAGCAGATCGTGCGCGATGCCCGCGTTGTTCACGAGCACGTCGCAACGCCCGAAGTGCTCATAAATCGTGCTCACCAGCGCGTCGATATCCGGCCACCGGCCGATGTCGCAGGGCACGGCGAGTGCGCGGCGACCCCGGGCCTCGATCTCGCGTGCGACCGCCGCGCCGCCGACGGGGTCGCGACACGCCACCACGACATCGCCGCCCGCTTCGGCCAGCCCGATCGCGATGGCGCGCCCGAGCCCGCGATTGGCGCCTGTCACGAGGCACACCTTGCCGGTCAAGTCGAACAGCGTCTTGCCCGTTTTCACATCGCCCCCGATTCGCCCCTGTGTCAGTCGAACAGCACCAGGCCGCGCGCATTGCGGCCGGCCTCGAGATCCTCGAATGCCCGGGGCGCCTCGCCGATGCGATACGTGCGAGTGATCAGCCCGTCGAGATCGAGCCGCCCGCCGCGATACAGCGCGAGCAGGTTCGGCATGTCCGCACGGAAATTCGCGTTGCCGTAGAAGCAGCCCGTGATGCGCTTGCCCTCGCTCGCGAGCAGCAGGGCATTGAACTGCACGGCCTCCGTATAGCGGCCCACCCCGACGATGCACACGGACCCGCCGCGCCGCGCGGCCGCGTACGCCTGCTCCATCACCGCAGGGCGCCCGGTCATCTCGAAGCTGTAATCGACGCCAAGCCCACCGGTGAGCGCCTTCACGGCCGCGACCGGATCATCGTTTGCGTCGACCAGGTCGGTCGCGCCGAAGCCCTGCGCGTAATCGAGCTTGTTGCGGGCGAGATCGACCGCGATGATCTGCTTCGCACCGACGAGCCGTGCGCCCTGGACGGCGGCCAGCCCGACGCCACCGCAACCGAAGATCGCCACGGTCGAGCCCGCCGTGACCTGCGCGGTATTCGCGACGGCACCGACACCGGTCATCACCGCGCAGCCGACGAGTGCGGCGGCGGGAAACGGAATCGCGCGATCGATCGACACCACGTTCGCCGCCGGCACGACCGCGTACTCGGCGAGGCAGCCGAGCTGGGACATGCTGCCGAGTTCCTGTTTGCCGAGGCGCAATCGCGTGGTGCCGTCCCACATGCGCCCCGAGGCGTCACAGTGCACGCACAGGTGCGGCTCCTTGTGCTCGCAGAACCAGCAGCTGCCACAGGCCGGCACGAACGAGAGCACCACGTGATCGCCGGCCGCCACGTTCGTGACGCCTGGTCCCACTTCGGTGACAACCCCTGCACCCTCGTGACCGAGCACCATCGGCAGCGGCATGGGAACCGTGCCGTTCGCCACCGAGAGGTCCGAGTGGCACACGCCGGCCGCCTTCATGCGCACGAGCACTTCGCCCGCACGCGGCGGCTCGATGTCGACCTGCTCAACCGAGAGCCTGTTCAGCTCGAGCGCGACGAGAGCCTTCACCTCACCCCTCCGGAGGCCGCGTGCCTCGCGACACGGTGTGCCGGATAATACGTATGGAAGCTGGGTGCGCCTTACGTAGATACCCGCTCATCAATTCAGATGAGTCGTTGCAGACCCTGGTGATCCAGAGTTTCCTTAAAAAGACAACTGTTTGGTGGCTCAGGATTTGATCCAGATCAAATCTGCGCCCCGTTTCTCGCGGCGGGGGCTACCCGCCGCTCAGGCCGCTGCGAGGATCAGCCCGCTCGTCGGCACGCCGGTACCGGCCGTGACGAGCACGTGCTCGACATCCTTCACCTGGTTCACGGAAGTGCCGCGCACCTGGCGCACCGCCTCGGCGATGCCGTTAACGCCATGGATGTAGGCCTCGCCGAGCTGCCCGCCGTTGGTGTTGACGGGCAGGCGCCCGCCGAGATCGATCTGGCCGTCGCGAACGAAGTCCTTCGCTTCGCCGCGCTTGCAGAAGTCGAAGACTTCGAGCTGCGGCAGCACGAACGGCGAGAAATGATCGTAGAGGATGGCCGTCTGGATGTCCTTCGGGCCGATGCCCGCCATCGCATAGAGCTGGGTCGCGACGAGGCGCATTTCCGACAGCGCGGAAATGTCCTTGCGGTAGAAGCTCGTCATGTTCATCTGGTCGTCGCAGGCGCCCTGCGCCGCTGCGCGGATCAGCACCGGCTTCTGCTTCAGCTGTCGCGCACGATCGGCGCGTGTCACGACGATCGCGACGGCGCCGTCGGATTCCTGGCAGCAATCGAGCAGCCGCAGCGGCTCGACGATCCAGCGTGAGGCCTGGTGATCAGCGAGCGTGATCGGCTTTCGGTAGAACCATGCCTTCGGGTTGTTCGCCGCCATCCTGCGCCCCGCGACGCTCACGCGACCGAAGTCCTCGGTGGTCGCGCCGAAGTCGTGCATGTAGCGCTGCGCGGCCATCGCCACCCAGGACGCCGGCGTCACGAGACCGAAGGGCATGGTCCAACTGAACGTCGCGACATCGGCCGTCGGCATCGGGGGCGGCACGTAGGCCGAACCGAAGCGGTACAGCGAGCGCTCGTTCATCGCGCGATAGCACACCACGACGTCGGCGACGCCGCTGTGCACGGCCATCGCGGCCTGGTGGACCGGCGCGCACGCGCCCCCGCCGCCGTACTCGATGCGGCTGAAGAACTTGAGATCCTTGCCGCCGAGATTGCGGAAGATCTCGATCTCGGGGTTCTTGTCCATCGTGAACGTGGACAGGCCGTCGACATCACGCGTGCTGAGGCCTGCGTCGTCGAGCGCCGCCTTGATCGCTTCCACCGCGAGCTGCAGTTCGCTGCGCCCGGAGTCCTTGGAGAACTCCGTCGCGCCGATGCCGACGATGGCGGCCTGGTCTTTCAATGGATGGGTCATGGGGGTTCGCTTCCCTTGTCGTTCAGGGCAGGGCCACGCGCACCGTCGCGGTGACGTGCTCGCCGAGGCTGTTCGTGCCGCTCACGGCGACGTCCACGAGCTTGTCCGGGCCGACCACTTCCTTGCCCTTGACCGTGCCGGCCAGCTTCATCGTGTCGCCGGGAAAGTTCGGGGCGCCGAGGCGCAGCTTCACGCTCCTGATGCGGGCCGCCGGACCCGCCCAATCGTTCACGAAGCGCTGCACGAGCCCGTTGCTCGTCAGGATGTTCATGAAGATGTCGGGCGTGCCGGCCGCCTGTGCATGCGCCTTGTCGTGATGCACGAGCGAGTAGTCACCCGTGGCGATCGCACCGGCCACGATCAGCGAGGCCGTGATCGGGATATCGAGGCCGGGCAGCTGCTGGCCGGCCTGGACGCCGTCGTAAGTCATCGCGCTTGCCATGGATTCGTGCTCCGGTAATCAGCCAGTGCGCCGCTCGCGAAATGCGGGCAGCACGAAGTCTTTCTCGTACTCGACGTACTGCACCTCGACCGGCAGGCCGATGCGCACCTTGTCCGGCGCGATGCCCTGCAGGTTCGCGACGATGCGCGCGCCTTCCTCGAGGTCGATGAGCGCCACCGGCAGCGGGTACTGGTGGCCGGGAATCTGCGGCTGGTGCATGACGACGAAGCTGTGGATCGTGCCGCGCCCGGAGCACTCGCGTGGCGTCCACTCGAGCGAATTGCATTCCGGGCACATCGGGCCCGGCGGATGGTGCAAGCGCCCGCATTGCCCGCACTGGCGAACGAGGAGTTTGCGCTCGACAAACCCGGCCCAGAAAAACTCGCCATCCTTCGTCATCGGCGGACGGGGCGGCGAGGCCTTCGCCGCGCGAGGCGCGTCGGCGGCCACGGGAGCGGCTTCCTTCGCCTTCGCCGGGGGGCGGAACTTCAGCACGCGGAAGATCGTGCGGCCGACCAGCTCGCCCCGCTGGTCGCTGAACTCGTAACGATAGGTGACGAAATGCCCGACGCCGAGCCCGGTCTTCTTTTCGTCCGAGATGCCGTCGAGTGTCACGCGCTGCGTGATGAGGTCGCCGCAGCGCAGCTCGCGGAAATATTCCTCTTCGACATTGGTCGCCACCACCGAAGTGAAGCCCGCGGCATCCACGAGATCGAGCCCGAGCAGCGTGCCGCCTTCGCGCTCGCCGTCGGGACTGAAGTGACTCATGGTCCACGCGAACAGCATGGCAGGCGGTGCGACCACGCTCGCGCGGCCCGAGCGCACCGCAGCCTGTTCGTCGAGGAAGGCCGGCGTGCGATCGCCCATCGCCTCGCACCAGCGGCGG
>WBZY01001555.1_pt1 | contig 11397 bp, 13 predicted proteins | sample 5204191 | NCBI WGS metagenome assembly WBZY01 (sample SAMN12344363, study PRJNA552823) | activated sludge metagenome | biome: Activated sludge suspended growth; feature: Anammox Sidestream; material: Wastewater; isolation source: activated sludge from anammox sidestream of wastewater treatment... | reverse complement strand
GGCCGGGGTCAGGGGGCTCGACACGGTCAAGGGGATGGAGCGAACCGTCAATCTGGACAAGGCGAAGCGCTAGCTGTGGTGCTTCAGGAGGTTGCTCCTGACCAGGCCCGGTCGGCTGATGGGTGGCAATGGACGATCCACCAACCTGCTTGTCGGTCACCAGACATTGGGTGTTGCCTGCCGGCCGCAGACATCTGTCGTCAACCTGTCAAAAGTCAGCCTCAGGGAGGGTAACGTGCTGGTTATCATCATCATTTCACAGCAGTCATCTTGAAATAAGCCCTATTCATAGCAGACAGTTGTGCCGTAATCTCAGTGCTCAAATTTTGGGCATTGCGGAAGAAAACATTACGCGACGGCAAGGCAAGTGCTGTGACAATCGATGATGATGGCGACAACGGGCCGCCCTCCGAGGCAGTGGCGTGGCGGCGCATCGGAAAGCATTCGCTTGTCCGTGTGGAGCGGTTGGCGGGGATGAACGAGATCGAACCCCTGCCCCGTCCGCGCGTCATGATCGTCGCCGACGATGAGCCCCTTGGACTGGCAGAGCTGACGAGTGAAATCGGTGCGCTGATGCCGACGGGGACACGGATTGCCAGTTGCCGCTCTCTCGCCGAGGTCGAGCGCGAAGCATCCGCGACGCCATCCTGCTGCCTCGTTATCGATGGCCGGCTGCTGCCCGAGCGGATCGCACCGATAGAGTTGCTGCGCCTGCGGCGCGGTGGGTTCCAGGGACGTCTGATCGTGCTGGAAGGCCGGACTTCGACGCAACGCAATGCGGAGCTGGCCGCACTGGGTGCGACGGTGATCCTCGATCGCAAGGAGCTGTCGGACCAGATGATCGCCGAGATGATCGGCCTGACCGACCGCAAGGAAGGATGCGGCTGACCGCACAACGCTCTGGCCCAAGCCCATCGATGAAAAGCGAGAAAGCCGGCACATCGTGCCGGCTTTCCTGATTTTGTGGGCAAGGCTGCGAGCCCTTGCAGCTTCGCCCGATGAGGCTCGTCAGGCTGCCTTCTCGAGCTTCTGCTCCCACTTTCCGAGCGCCGCCAGACCGTTCATGCGCGCGCGGTGCGAGAACGCGCGTTGGGCGGCGGCGACATTCTCGGGCTTCCCGCCCCAGGCCTTGAGCGCGGCGGCTTGCAGCGCCCGTCCATACGAGAAGGTGAGCGCCCACGGCACGCCGCCGATGGCGTTCATCAGTGACAGGTGCTCGGTCGCCGCCTCGTCGGACTGGCCGCCGGAAAGGAACGCGATGCCGGGAACGGAGGCGGGAACCGTCGCCTTCAGGCAACGTACCGTCTTCTCCGCAACCTCGGCCGCGGACGCCTGCCTGGGCGCCTTCTGGCCGGCGATCACCATGTTGGGCTTCAGCACCATGCCCTCGAGCCTTACGCGCGCGTCGTAGAGCTCACGGAACACGGTGCGCAACGTCCACTCGGTGACGCGGTAGCACTCGTCGATGTCATGCTTCGAGTGCTCGCCGTCCATGAGCACCTCGGGCTCGACGATCGGCACGATTCCCGCTTCCTGGCAGAGTGCCGCGTACCGGGCGAGACCATGGGCGTTGGCCTTGATGCAGTTCCATGTGGGGCAGCCGTCGGCGATCGTTATGACAGCGCGCCATTTCGCGAACCGCGCGCCCAGCTTGTAATACTCTGCAAGCCGTTCGCGCAGGCCGTCCAGGCCTTCGGTGACGGTCTCGATCTTCGAGGTGGGACCGGCGAGCGCCTTGGCGCCGGTATCGACCTTGATTCCGGGAATGGAGCCGGCGGCCTTCATGATGTCGACGAGCGGCGTGCCGTCCTTCGCCTTCTGGCGGATCGTCTCGTCGAACAGGATCACGCCGGACACGTGGTTCTTCATCGCCTCGGTCGAGCGGAACAGCATCTCGCGGTAGTCGCGGCGGCTGTCCTCGGTTGAGGCAAGATTGATCTTGTCGAAGCGCTTCTTGATCGTGCCGGAGCTTTCGTCGGCGGCGAGGATGCCCTTTCCAGGCGCGACCATCGCGCGGGCAATGTCTTCAAGCTTTTCGGTCATGGATATGCCTCCTCACGGCTCGTCGGCAGGTTCGTCCTGTTTGTGAAACGTGAAGGGCGCCACACGGGGCGCCCTTCTGGGTTGTCGGGATCAGATGAGCTTGGCCATCGCGACTGCGGTGTCCGACATGCGGTTCGAGAAGCCCCACTCGTTGTCATACCAGGAGAGCACGCGCACCAGCGTACCGTCCATCACCTTGGTCTGATCGAGGTGGAAGATGGACGAGTGGCTGTCGTGATTGAAGTCGGTCGACACGTTGGGCTGGTCGGTGACGCCGAGGATGCCCTTGAGTCGCTGGCCCGCAGCCGACTTGATCGCGGCGTTGATCTCGTCCTTGGTCGTCTCGCGCTTGGCAATGAACTTGAAGTCGACGACCGACACGTTCGGTGTCGGCACCCGGATCGCGGTTCCATCGAGCTTGCCGTTGAGCTCGGGCAGCACAAGGCCGACGGCCTTTGCGGCGCCTGTCGAGGTCGGGATCATCGAAAGTGCGGCGGCGCGCGCGCGATAGAGATCCTTGTGCATGGTGTCGAGCGTCGGCTGGTCGCCGGTGTAGGCGTGAATCGTGGTCATGAATCCCCGCTCGATGCCGACGAGGTCGTTCAGCACCTTGGCGACCGGCGCCAGGCAGTTCGTTGTGCACGAGGCGTTGGAGACGACGTGATGGTCCTTCGTGAGCTTGTCGTGATTGACGCCGTAGACGACGGTCAGATCCGCCCCGTCGGCGGGTGCGGAGACGAGCACGCGCCGGGCGCCGGCCGCCAGATGTGCGGCGGCCTTCTCCTTGGACGTGAAGATGCCCGTGCACTCCATGGCGACATCGACGCCGAGTGCCTTGTGCGGCAGCTCGGCCGGGTTCTTGATGGCGGTCACCTTGATGGGGCCGGTGCCGACGTCGATGGTGTCGCCCGAGACCTTGACGACGCCGGGAAAGCGGCCGTGAACGGAATCGAAGCGGAACAGATGCGCATTGGTCTCGACGGGGCCAAGGTCGTTGATCGCGACCACCTGGATGTCCTTGCGGCCCGACTCGGCGATCGCGCGCAGAACATTGCGGCCGATGCGGCCAAATCCGTTGATCGCAACCTTGACAGTCATCGTGCGGGTCCTCCTGGGATGGAATGCTCGCGCGGCAAACAGGGGTGACACGCGCGCCGAGAGCTCTTCTGCGGCGCAATGTTGAACAGCCAGGGCGCCGACGCTGAGGCGGCGGTATTTGCTAAGGCCCGGGCGTGCCTGTCAATGCGTCATCGATACGGAGCGTCAATAGGGAACGGCTCTATCCAAATAAATTCTGTTTATGGGCGATCCAACGTTGACGCGCGAAGCCCTGAGCCCCTATCGTTCCAACAAGTTGAGAGGAGCCGATCAGGGGGCAGCTTGGCCGGCTCGCAGGCAACTATGGACAGGCCGATGGCCCAGCGGGATACCAACAAGGCGAAGCGCGCGAGCGCGCCTCGCGCGGCGGTTGCTTCTCATCGCGCGGTTTCCAATCGCGTCGAGGCGGCGTCGGACGCGGGTGCGCGAATCGATGGGCTGCTCGCGGAAATCAGCTCACTGAAGACGCAGCTGGCGGCGACCGAGCAGAAGCTTGCCGAGCTCGAGTCCCAGCGTATCGAAGCCCTCAATCGCATTGATTGGGTGGTCGATTCGCTCCATAACCTTCTCGACCGTGAAGGTTGATCCACGGAAACCGGGGGCGGGATCGGCGCGGACTGCGGCGGCGCGGTCTGCGGCGGCTGGGGCGGGGTGATGGGGCAGGTCGTACTGACGCTCAATGGTCGAACCTACCGGCTCGCTTGCGGCGACGGCGAGGAGCAGCGGCTGATCGCGCTCGCCAGCGAGGTCAAGGGCAAGGTCGATCAGCTGGTGCGGGAGTTCGGACAGGTGGGCGAGAGCCGGCTCCTGTTGATGGCCGCCTTGCTGCTTGCCGATGAGCTGATGGATTCAAGATCCGCGCTGGAGGGCGCTCTGGCCGAGGCCGCCGAAGCCCTGAATATGGCCGCCCAGGCCGAATCGCAGCGCGTGGCCGACATGACCTCCCAGGCCGGCAAGGGTACGGCGGGTGCGCGGAAGGGCTGAGTTGCGGCGCGCGGCAGTGCCTGTTTGAATTTCCCCGGCGAAGTGCCTAGATTGATATTGCTGCGGGGTGCGTTTGGAACACACATATCTCCAGGGCCTATAAGATCTGCCAGGGAGCTGTCCCTGACCGGAGCCGTGGTTCCGGATATACGGCGCCCACCTTACTTTTGTAGGGACCCGGCGAGATCAATCGTTCCGACGGCCACCGCGGCACTTTCCCTTGCTCCTGACCTTCCCACTCAACTCCCGCTGGTCGTTGTCACCGGCACTTTCATACTGGGGGCTGCGACTATGCGCGAACTGAAGGCAGAGATGCGCAAGGCGGCGCTCGCCATCCGCAGTGCCGCACACGCGCGCAGCGGACGCACGGCGGGCGACTTGCTCGCCGCGCATGGTCTGGGCTTTGCCAGCCCTCCCGCAACCGGCGGCGTGTCGGGTTTCCTGCCGATCGGCGAGGAGATCAATCCACTGCCGCTGATGCTGCGGATGCGAGCCGCAGGCTACACGCTCGCGCTTCCGACAATGGAGGGCAAGGCAAAGCCGCTCGTGTTCCGCGCCTGGGGGCCCGAAGACGAGATGAGGGAAGTCAAGTGGGGGATTCGCGAGCCGCTTCCGACGTCCCTGGTGGTCGAGCCCGACGTTCTGCTGGTGCCGCTGCTGGCCTTCGATGCCAAGGGGTATCGGCTGGGCTATGGCGGCGGCTTCTATGACCGCTCCCTGGAGCGATTGCGGGCGATGAAGCGCATCGTCGCGGTCGGGATCGGCTACGACGAGCAAAGGGTCGACTCGGTGCCTCATGCAGACTATGACCAGCCCCTCGACTGGGTCTTGACGCCCTCCGGCCCGTTGCGCTGCACGCCCTGAGCCAAACCGATGCGATTTCTCTTTCTTGGTGACGTGGTCGGCCGGTCGGGCCGCAAGGCGGTGGTCGAGGCGATCCCTCACCTGCGCCTGCGCTACGACCTCGATTTCGTCGTCGTGAACGGGGAGAATGCAGCTGGCGGCTTCGGCATCACCGAGGCGATCCACGAGGAGCTGATCGATGCGGGCGCCGATGTGGTGACGCTCGGCAACCATGCCTTCGATCAGAAGGAGACGCTCGTCTATATCGAGCGCCACGAGCGATTGATTCGCCCGCTCAACTATCCCAAAGGCACGCCAGGGCGGGGGGCGGGTCTGTTCAGGGCCCGCAACGGCGCGGAGGTGCTCGTCATCAATGCGCTGGGTCGCGTGTTCATGACCGAGCTCGACTGCCCGTTCCGCGCGATCGACAACGAACTCACGGCCTGCCGTCTGAAGGTCGGCGCGGACGTTGTATTCGTCGATTTCCATGCGGAAGCCACCAGCGAGAAGCAGGCGCTCGCCCATTTCCTCGACGGTCGGGCAAGCTGTATCGTAGGTACCCATACCCATTCCCCCACGTCTGATGAGCGCGTGCTGCCAGGTGGCACCGCCTACATGTCCGACGCGGGCATGTGCGGGGATTACAACTCGGTATTGGGAATGGATATCGAGGAGCCGATCAACCGCTTCCTGACCAGGATCCCGCGCAACCGCTTCGAGCCGGCAAACGGGACGGCGACCGTATGCGGGCTGGCTGTGGAGATAGACGACAAGACGGGGCTCGCTCTGCGCGCAAAAGGCCTGCGGCTCGGTGGCGTTCTGGAGCCTACCGAGCCGCACTTCTGGGTCAGTTGAGCTGATCCCGTCGCGGGATCGCTGAAGCGGGGAGGACGGGGCAGTCGCTCGCGGCCGCCTGTCGGCCTGAAACCTTTACTCGAGGTCTCGGGGCCGGTGTCGCCGCTCTGGGCAGAGGCGGCGGAGGGTGGGGCTCACCCGTGCAAGAACATCTAGTTAATACAGGTTAACAAATGGTTAACGCACCGCTCCAACCTCACCCTTGACCAGGTCAGGGCCGAGCGCGCAATAAGAGCGCAGCATCCCGGAAAACCGAGCGAAGAGACGAGCATGGCCGGCCATTCAGCATTCAAGAACATCATGCACAAGAAGGGCCGCAAGGATGCGGCTCGCGCCAAGATGTTCGCCAAGCTCGGCCGAGAGATCTCGGTCGCGTCCAAGATGGGCTCGCCCGATCCCGCGATGAACCCGCGGCTGCGACTGGCGATCCAGGCCGCGCGGGCGGAAAACATGCCCAAGGACAACATCGAGCGGGCCATCAAGAAGGGCCAGGGCGGCGACAGCGCCAACTTCGAGAACGTGCGCTACGAAGGCTATGCGCCGGGCGGCGTCGCCGTCATTGTCGAGACGCTGACCGACAACCGCAACCGCACGGGCGGCGCGGTGCGCGCGGTCTTTTCCAAGCATAACGGCAATCTGGGTTCGACCGGCTCGGTTTCACACATGTTCAGTCATATCGGCGAGATCACCTACAAGGCGGCGGCCGGAACGCCCGACGCGGTTCTCGACGCCGCGATCGAGGCCGGTGCGGATGACGTTCAATCCGATGAGATGCAGCATCTGATCCTGTGCCCGTTCGATACGCTCGGCACGGTGGCAGGCGCGCTCGAAGCCAAGCTCGGCGAGGCGGAGAGCATCAAGGCCGTGTGGCGGCCGACGCTCACCGCAACGGTCGAGGAGGACAACGCGCAGACGATCATGAAGATGATTTCCGCGCTCGAGGACGATGACGACGTGCAGAACGTGTTCGCGAACTTCGAGGTGTCGGAGGAGATCCTGGGCAAGCTGACGGCGGCTTGACGAGCGCCACCCGGCCAGGATCGGCTCAGCGCCAGAATATGCCCGCCAGCGCGAGACCCGCGCCGCACAGGAGCGCCACGAGCCCGACAATACCCAGCACCTGAGCCACGAAATGCCCCAGCACGGTGGTGGCGGCGCGCTGCGCCTTGCCGACGCTCGTCGGTGCACTGGTGATGTCTTTGAGCTTCTGTTCGATTGCGGTGGGGTTCTCCGCCGAGCGCCGGCCGCGGGCGACCTCCCAGGCGGATTCGAGGGCGGCTCCTTTGAGATCGTGCCGTCCCGCCCGGCGCATCAGCCAAAGTCCGAACACGAATAGTGCCAACCCGGCGATCAGCAGAGTCGGATTAGCGATGCCAAGTCCAGGTATCTGCAACATCCAAGATCATTCGCCTCCCGAGGCCACACGACGAACCCCGTCGATGTGTGCGGTGTTTCAGGCACCACGCGGCGTCGGCAAAATAGTGGCGAATGCGGACAGCGCCTCGATTTTGGCTGGCACGGGGGCAAAGCGGCCCGGGTCTTGCTTTCAGGATCCCTTGCACACGGACACTGTTGGAAATGGCACAGCGTCCAAGCGGATTTTGAAACGTCCAACGGGAGATTCGGCGTGCACAACAATAGCTCATACCTCGAGACGTACACCGCCACGCTGCGCCGGGTCTACTGGGCCGAATTCGTCGACAATCAGCTTACCCGGCAACGGGCACAACAGGCGAGCCGCGCGCCGGCACCACGCCAGCCGTCCGCAGCCCTGACCGGCCCCGCCGCCGTGGTGCCGCCCGAGCGGTTCTCGACCTGGTAGTCCATCTCTTCATTTGAAATTTGAATCGATCACCGAACCGGCAGTGGACCCTGCGCATCGGGGCCACACCCGCACCACTCGCGCCGACTGACGCACAAGGCCCTCGGTGATCGCGCCCCGCCGCCATGCTAGATGGCGGACATGGCGCAACGAACGATTCGCATCATCGGCATCGACCCTGGCTTGAGACGCACCGGATGGGGCATCGTCGAGACCGACGGGGTCCGGCTCGCCTACATTGCCTCGGGGCACGTCGGCTCGACCAGCGACGAGGCGCTCGCCTATCGCCTGCGCGAGATCTTCGAAGGGCTGTCGGGCGTCATCTCCAGCTTCAAGCCGGCGGAGGCTGCGGTCGAGGAAACGTTCGTCAACGAGAATGCCCGAGCCACTTTGAAGCTCGGACAGGCGCGCGGCATGGCACTTCTTGCGCCGGCGTTGAAGGGACTCGCGGTCGCCGAGTATCCGCCCAACCTCGTCAAGAAGTCGGTCGTGGGCACGGGGCATGCCGAGAAACGGCAGATCCAGGCCATGGTCGGCTTCCTGTTGCCCAAGGCCAGGTTCGAGAGCGCGGACGAAGCCGACGCGCTCGCGATCGCCATCTGCCATGCCAACCATCGCTCGAGCGCGCAGGCGCTTGCGGCGATGAAGCTCAAGGAGGCGACCAGGGCATGATCGGCAAGCTCAGGGGGAAGGTCGACGCGATCGGGGAAAGCTTCCTCATCATCGACGTGAATGGGGTCGGCTACGAGGTTCAGGCCTCCTCCCGCACGCTGCGGAAGTTGAAGCTCGGCGAGGAGGTGTCCCTCACCATCGACACGCACGTGCGAGAGGATGCGATCCGCCTGTTCGGGTTCTCGAGCGAGGTCGAGCGCGGTGCCTTCCGCACGCTCCAGACGATCCAGGGTGTGGGGGCGAAAGTGGCACTCGGCGTGCTGGGTGTGCTCTCGCCGCAGGATCTTGCGACCGCCATCGCGCTCGGCAACTGGGCGGCCGTCGAGCAGGCGCAGGGCGTGGGCAAGAAGCTCGCACAGCGCATCGTCGCCGAGCTGAAGGACAAGGTGCCGGCACTGTCGGTCGCAGGGCTCGACGTGCCGTCCGCGCACGGCGGTGGAGGGGTCGCGATCGCGCCGCCGCAGGGCAATGCGGTCGCCGAGGCCGTGTCCGCACTCAACAATCTCGGCTACAATCCTGCGCAGGCGAGTCAGGCGATCGCAGCCGCCCTGCACGAACTCGGGCCCGAGGCCGACACCGCGAAGCTCATCCGCCGCGGCCTCAAGGAGCTGGCGCGGTAGCGGAGCTGCCGAGCGGTCCCGCCGGCCCTCCCCTTCTCGCCTAGCCCGACGCCAGGCTTGCCCGGTGCACGTAGTACGCCATCACCGCCGTGAGCAGGGGGACGAGCGTCATGTGCAGGGTCCCAAGTGTCCGTTCCAGCCACGGCCGTCCCATCACACGCTGGTTGATGCGTGCGACCGATATGCCGATCATCAGACTGACCGCCATGTAATTGAACAGGAAGATCCGATCCGACAGGGTCGTGGTGTCCGAGTCGATCGTCGGCAGCGACAGATAGAGTGCCACGGCCGACAGCAGCGCGGTCACCTGGATCGTCACGATCGCCTCGAAGTGCGAGAGCGGGATGAACACGGACAGGTAGGCGACGATCAGGATGAACAGCAGCGGGACCACGACCCGCAGGTAATAGTCGTTCGTCTGCCGCGACATGAGCCACACGAAGCTCGCCTTGTAGAACGGCACCACGGACGGCCTGTGGGACTTGGCATCCACCGTCGAGACGAAATCCTCGTCGTAGCCGACGAACTGCATCTTCGGCTCCCAGCCATCGGCGGCGACGGCCTGGTCGCGCAGGAGCTGCGGCGGGGGCTGCACGATGAAGGGAGCATCACCCTTCTTGGGGCGGATCTCGATCGCGAAGCGCTGGGTGTCGAACGGATAGGTCTGGAGCTTCGGCTCGAACAGGAAGCGGCCCGAGACGTGATAGATCTTCATGTCGTCGGGGTAGGCCTCGCTCTTGCCCCCCGGGCTCAATACCCGGACCGTCAGTTGCCGGTCGTTGGTCTGCGGGTTCAGGAACGCGTTCGAGAACTCGATCAGGTCGATCGAAGCCTCCCGCCCGTCCTCGCGCATCGAAAGATAGAACTCGGCGAAGAACGACTTCTCTGCGTCGTTGACGGCGAAGATGCGAATGAGGTCGATGTCGAGATATTGGGTGCCGATGGAGCGCAGCGCTTCGTCGCGCAGCCGCGCGAACTGCAGCGGCGCCAGCTGGGAGTGGCCGAGGCCGGGCGTGCGCTGCACGATGAAAGGCGTGCGGGTTGCCGTGCGGGTTTCAGGCACGAACGACCAGTTCTCGAACGCTCCCTGGAAGGCGCCGCGGCCTGACGCGTAGGTCGTCGTGAGCTGGCTGGTGATGTGGGCACGAAGCTGTGCGAGCGTCGCGTTGCGGTCGGCGGTACGCGCGGCGGCGGCAATCAGCGCGATCATGTCGGCGTATTGGGTTCCGATCCCGATGGCGCGCAGGTTCTCGTCGGTCAACGGATCGGGGATTTCAACCGCAGGACGCTCCTTGCACGTGCCCTTCGCCCACCCTGGCGCTGCTGGGATCTTGGCGCCCTCGAAGACCCAGTCTTCCGGCGCGGCGACCGCAAGACGCTTCATCAGCCGGTCGTTGTAGACATCAGGAAGACGGTCCCATACGAGCTCGTAGAAGTCCGCCGGATAGGCGTCGGCGATCTCCTTGGGCACGCCCGCGATGCGTCCGGTGAGGAAAATTGGAGGCGCAACGCTTGCCGCATTGAGCGCAGCGATCACCTCCCCGTTGCGAGCACCGCCAACGCTCAAGAAAAGTATGTCGGGGGACTTCGACTTGAGGTCGGCGACGACGGCGCTGATGTCGGCTGGCGCGAGGTTGCCGTCCGTCAATTTCATCCGATGATCGGCAACGATGGTTTGAGCGCCGAGCATCTTCTTGAGACCGTCGCCGAGCGCGGTGCTGAACAGGGCATCCTTTAGCCCGACGAAGGCGGGACGCTGAAAGCCGCTGCGCGTCACGAACTGGGCGAGCACGGGCAGGCGCTCGTCATCCTGCGAGGCGCGTGTGGTGAAGACGTTCGGAGCATCCTTGAAGATGCTGTTCAGCGAGATGCTGGACAGGAACGGAATGCGGCTGGCGGCGATGTCCGCTCCGGTCGAATCGAACACGGCCTTGGCGCGCTCGGAGTTCGAAAGGCCGACGAAGGCGATCGAGGTCGGATCCGTGAGCGCCTGCTTGACGTTGGCGATGGCGCGGGCATTGGTGCGCGCATCGTCCATGAACCGCAGGTCCAGCCGGTGCCCGGCGACGCCGCCTTGCGCGTTGATGCGGTCGCGCTCGCGCGCGGCAATGGCCTTGATGGCGGGTATGTCGCCAGGATCGTGGCAGACGTCGGTGCGCGAGGAAAGGAATAAGGAGATCGACACGGGCGGCTTGCTGGCGGCCTCTGCCGGCTCCAGCGCGTGGGCGACGCGGGCGGACGTGAGTGTGACGAGGGTGAGCAATAGGGCCCGTGCCGCAGGGTTGGAAATACGCCGATCCTTGCAAACAGTCTTCCACGCCGTTTGCGCCCCGTGCGCCATATCCATCAGACGTGACGTCCCTCGTATAGGCATTCCGATCCCCGACATGGCCTGACCAAGCTGTCGCAAGGATGGGTACACGGTCGCGGGGCGTGTTTCATGGCGTCACGGCGCGCTTT
>WBZY01001554.1_pt1 | contig 11400 bp, 11 predicted proteins | sample 5204191 | NCBI WGS metagenome assembly WBZY01 (sample SAMN12344363, study PRJNA552823) | activated sludge metagenome | biome: Activated sludge suspended growth; feature: Anammox Sidestream; material: Wastewater; isolation source: activated sludge from anammox sidestream of wastewater treatment... | reverse complement strand
GGCCGGTACACTCTCGGGCTTTTGCACCAACGGCACCACGAGCACGAGTGCCCCGACCCGATGCGGGTAACGGATCGCGGTCTGCATCGCTGACGGCCCCCCGGCCGAGAGGCCGAGTACCGCCGCCCTTTCGATACCAAGCGCATCGAGCAGGCAGACATGGGCGTCGGCCTGCGCCTCGGGTGAGGCATCGGCGGGGCGCGGCGTGCGCAGGTAGCCAAAACGCGAGACAGCGATCACGCGGATGCCGTGCTGTGTCAGCGGGTGCGCGAAGTCCATACCCTGGTCGTGACCTCCGCCAGCGCCATGGATCACCAGCAGCGGAATTCCCTGACCTGCTTCCTGATACTCGATCGGCCCACAGCGGGTAGTTGCGAGGACACTGCCTTGCGCCGCCCGTGCAGCGGCGCGCCTGAGGTCGCTCCGGTAACGCGCGTGGATCACGACCATGGCCAGTCCGAGGCCGGCCAGAATTGCGAGCATGATGGAGTACCGGCGTTTCATGTTGAGGCAGTTCGACTGGAAGTGTGGCGTAGCCATCCTCCAACGCGCAGGAGGAGGGGCAGGCACAGCACTATCGACACCATGGCCAGCACCAATGCGAGATCCGGTACAGACGCCGCGAGCAGGGTTGGGGTCATGCCGATCACGTATACGCCGCTGATGAGGCCTGCGACCCCGAATGTCAGCACGAGTGGAGCCCACCTGCGCCGGGGGCGTGAAGCCCACCACGCCAGCGCGACGGACAGGGCCATGGCCAGCGAGCTTCCCACATTGAATACCCGATACGCGCTGCGCAGACTCGGGCCTGTGGGCGGCGGCTGGCCCTGGAGCAGGTTCACGATGCCGAGGGGCAGGCGGCTCATCACGGCATTCACATGGCCGAGTGGCAATTCGCTGTTGGCATTGACCAGCACCACGACGGCCTGCTTCTCGGCGGGCAGCAGCACCATCCACGCAGCGAAGGAAGCGAGATTACCGAGATGCCAGCGTGCATCAGGGGCGACACCGAAGGGGCCGACGAACCAGCCTTCGCCGTAGCGGAATCGGAAATCGCTCGATAGCAGAGTAGTCGTTGCGGGTGATGACCCGGGCGCGAGCAGTTGCCTCACGCCCTGCGCGGAGAGTATGCGGCCGTCGGGTGCCTCGCCATTGGCCAGCAGCATCTGCAGGTAGTGCGCGAGATCGTTGGCGCTGGCCACCAGACTGCCTGCGGGCGCGAAGCCCGGCGGCAATCGAGTTGCATGCGCCACGGGAATGCCGAACCACACGCGGTGCAGCTGCGTCATGCCGTCGAGCCGCGCGCTGTCGTGATCGGTGTAGCTGCGGGTCATCGCGAGTGGCGTCAGCACACGCTTACGTACCAGCGCGTCCCAGCGTCGACCGGTTTCGTTCTGCAGGATTGCACCGAGCAGCACATAGTTCAGATTGCTGTATTCGAACCGCTTGCCGACGGGGCGATTGAGTTTCACAGTGTCCAGACTGCGCGCAAGATCGGTGACACCCGCCTCGCTGTGCCTCACGAGTGGGGCAATGCCGTCGGCGCGCGCAAGGCCGCTGGTCTGGTTCAGCAGGTGGCGCAGCGTGATCCTTGACGAAGCTTCCGCATCGGCGAGGCGAAACCACGGCAGGTAGTGCTGGACGGGCGCGTCGGCATCGAGGCGCCCCACCTCGATCTCCTGACGGATGAGAAGTGCCGTGAAGGATTTCGTAAGGGAGCCGATCGGAAACGGCGTATCGCCGGTGATGGCCCGGCCTTTACCGTCATCGCCGAAGCCGCGCACATGGGGCGCGTGGCCGTCGCGCAGCACCGCGATGGCGACACCGGGCAACCCCGAGTCGATGACCTCCCTGGCCACGAAGGTGTCGATCCGTTCGATCACCCCGGCATCGAGGGTCGGGGTCGGTGGTTGCCCGGATGCTGGCAGCGCAAGGAATACAGCCAACCACGCGACCAGGAGGCCGTACACGTATCGTGATGCACGGCCCTCAGACAAGCACGCTTTCCACCGGCCTGCGCCGCGACCGGGGCATTTCCGGCCCGTGCCCGATGCGCACGATGAGGTCGGGTCGCCGGTGCCCGATGCCGAGGAAGGCGGCAAACTGGGCGCGCAGCGCGGGCACCTCCACGGGCTGGTTGATGAAGGCCGTGCGCAAGTCCAGCGCCGTGGCCTTGAGGGCGAGGCGCTCGTAACAGCGACCGGCCGCGATCCAATGCGGTATGTCGTCGGACTCCGAATACACTACTGCCACGGCAGCGGAGCTATGGATGTGCGCGACATCTTTCCGGTTCTGGCGCGCAGCCGAGAACCCGAGACGCATGAAGAGCGCTCCCAGCCACCGCGGCACATCCGGGCTGCCCATTACGGGACCATAGAGGCCATCGCCGCTGCGGGCCGCCTCCCGGGCGTTGAAGCGGATCCAGGCTTTCAGCTCCTGGGACCACGCGGAATCTGCAAACTGGGCGGTGTTGCCAGCGGCGACGAACTCGGCGACCTGCGCGATCACCTTGCGATCCGTCAGCAGCCTGACCGACACCCCATCGCCCTGGCCCGCCTCTTCAAGGAGCCGGAGTTGCTCCGTGGCAAGTGCGGCCCCGTCGTACGGCGCGCGGCTGCACTGGCGCTTCGGGATGGCCTTGAACAAGTCCGTGGGCGAGGGCGCCATCTTCTCGAAATCCACCCGCACGCCGGCCTCGGCGGCGGAGTACGACGCGTGGCCTTTCAGCCCTGCCGCCTGCGCAGCAATGAGCAGGTTCTCCGCAGCGCACCCGAGGCTGGCGTACAGATGGTGATCGTCCGGATCGACCGCCGGACAGCGGCGCGACAGGTCAGGCAGGATCGAGATGGCGTCGGGCTCGAGCCGGAATTTCCAGGGCTGGGTGTTGTGGCTGGAGGCGGCCAGGATGGCCTGCCGCACCAGATCGACATGGTGACGCTGAGCCGTGCCTGGCTCGGCGGAAGACGGAGGTTCACGCGTAGAAGCGACTGACATCCTGTGCTCCACGAGATCCGGCAGGGTCTATTCTGCGAGAAGTCGGCGTGGATATTCCTGATTGAGATCAAATCAGACGCTCTTCTCCCACGGGTTGAGCGTTGCAACGTCCGTCGGTGCGAAATCCGTGACGTTTCTGCCGGCCTTGGCTTTGCGAAGCTCGGCGACAACGTGGGTATCGAGCACGTACTTCAGGACCAATCCGCTGGCGGATATGCGCCGCCACTGAGACGGGGAGGATCAAATTCGATGTCCTCTTGGCGCGCCTCGTGTCCTGATTGAAGTCTCGACTGGATATTATGGTGATGGCCATGTAGCCCCAAGGCTGCAACGATGCAGAAATGTTCATACATTTGTCGTGCGGATGCGAGAACTCAAGAGGCCGCTGTCAGCGATGGAGCATGTACAGGGTGAAAAACTCCGGGTCGACGCGGCGCAGCTCGGCACGCGCAGCGATTAGTGCGGGGCAGTGGCCCTGCGACTCGAGGTGCAGGAGACGCGAGATCGCAGCGAAAGTCTGTGCTGGTCGGCACGGCGGCGCGTGAATGGTGTCGAGTGCCGCCAGGGCAGCCTGGTGCTCGACCAGATACCAGGCGGGGAACCATGCCGGTGACGCCTGATCAGCCGGGTCGAGCCAATCGCACGCGGGCTGAAATGCCCTCCAGTCGCGCCGCAGCTGTCGATCATCGATTTCAGCGAGGCTGGCCTCGAGGCGTTGAGGTGCGAGCCAGGCGAGCATGAAGAGCGGTTCCCGGCAGGCGTGCAGCCCCTGCGCCCTGTAGCTGGAGACGGCGCGCCAGTACAACACAGCGGGGTCGTGCCCCGCATCCGCGATTGCGCTCGCGGTAAGCAATGCCGTGGCCGCGTCGCCACTGCGCAGATACAGCGCGGCGCAGAAGGCCTCCGGGACTTCCGGTACATACGGATGGTCGCGGACGGAGTCCGCCAACTCTCGCCAGAGCGACTGCATGAATTGGGTCGCACGCGACCCGAAGACGATCGACGCGGCGCTGACGACGTGCGATTCGAGCTGCCGCACGATGCGCGCAGTCGCGTAGGGATCCGGTGTCGACGGCGGCCAAGTGGCCAACACTCGAGACAACATGTCTGAACCGGCCAGCGCGGGGTGTTCCGGCGCTTCGGCACAGAGCTTCACGAGGCAATCGGCTGCGCGCGGCAAATTGCGCTCGATCAGGCAGTCGGCGATCTCGTTCGCCAAGACGACCGCGCGCGAGTGGAGGAACAGGTCAAGCTGCCCGTCAATCATTGACGATCCGGGATGGCGCTATGCGCATGAGCGGATTCAGCCGCGGGGGCCGCAGCCCGTCAAGGCGTACCCGGGCATACCCCAGCGATTGCATGACCGCTGACGATCCGCTGCAATGCCCGACCATGACAGAGCCAGACCCGCGCGCGAAGCAGATCCTCCGGGAGGTGTTCGGCTACACCTCCTTCCGGGGTCAGCAGGCCGAGATCGTCGATCATCTTGCAGCGGGTGGCGACGCGCTCGTGCTCATGCCGACGGGCGGCGGCAAGTCGCTCTGCTACCAGATTCCTGCACTGCTGCGCGATGGCGTGGCGGTGGTCGTTTCGCCCCTGATCGCGCTCATGCAGGACCAGGTGGCCGCGTTGCACGAAGCGGGCGTTCGGGCGGAGTTTCTCAACTCTTCCCTGACCCGGGCGCAGGCGCAGGCGGTGGAGCGCAGGGCCCGCGCCGGCGAACTCGATCTGCTCTACATGGCGCCGGAGCGGCTGCTCGGCGACGGCGGGCTCGCGCTGCTGGACGAACTCCCGCTCGCGCTGTTTGCGATCGATGAGGCGCATTGCGTGTCGCAATGGGGGCATGATTTCCGGCCGGACTACATCGGTCTCGCGCGGCTCCCCGAGCGCTACCCGACGGTGCCACGCATCGCGCTCACGGCCACTGCCGATGCGGCCACCCGCAGGGAGATCATCGAGCGACTGCAGTTGAGTCGTGCGCGCCTGTTCATCGAGAGTTTCGACCGGCCGAACATCCGCTATCGCATCGCGGAGAAGGACAATCCGCGCCGGCAGCTGCTGCGATTCATCAACGAGGAGCACGCCGGGGAGGCCGGCATTGTCTATTGCCTGACACGCAAGTCGGTGGAGGAGACCGCGCAGATGCTGGCGGCTGAAGGCGTGAAGGCGCTCGCTTATCACGCCGGCCTGCCGGGCGGTGAGCGCGAGGCGCACCAGAACCGTTTCATCGAGGAAGATGGCGTGGTGATCGTGGCCACCATTGCATTCGGCATGGGCATCGACAAGCCGGACGTACGCTTCGTCGCGCATGTCGATCTGCCGAAAAGCGTGGAGGGCTACTACCAGGAAACAGGCCGCGCCGGTCGGGATGGGCTGCCGGCAGACGCCTGGATGGTCTACGGGCTGTCCGATGTGGTGCAGCAGCGCCGGCTCATCGAGCAATCCGAAGCGGACGATGAACACAAGCGCATCGCGTCTGCCAAGCTCGACGCCATCCTCGGTCTGTGCGAAACGACCCAATGCCGACGGTTGCGCCTGCTCGACTACTTCGGTGAGGCGGGCACCCCCTGCGACAACTGCGACAACTGCCTCGACCCGCCGCAGGAGTGGGATGCCACGGAGTCCGCGCGCAAGCTCATGTCCTGCATCTATCGCTGCGAGAGCGCCAGCGGCTTCCCCTTCGGTGCGCAGCAGATCATCGATGTACTTCGGGGACAGCGGACCGCGAAAGTGCTGCAGCGGGGACACGACCGTGTGAGTACTTTCGGCATCGGCACTGACCTGGATGCGACGCAGTGGCGTGCCGTGCTGCGCCAGCTCGTGATGCTGCGACTCGTGAGTGTCGATCACGACAACTGGAACGTGCTGCGCCTCACGCCGGCGAGCCGCGAGGTGCTGAATGGGACGCGGCGCGTGCACCTGCGCCGGCCGGCTGCGCGAGCAACGAGCCGGCGTCGCACGCGAAGCATGACAGCCTTGCCCGAATCCCATGGGGTCGAGGCGGTGGACGACGCACTGTTTCAGAAACTGCGCGTCTGGCGGCGCGAAGTTGCGCGCCAGCACAACGTGCCTGCGTACACGGTGCTCCACGACAGCAGCCTGCGCGCGATCGCGCAGCAGGTTCCGGGGTCGCTCGAGCAGCTCCGCGGCATCCCAGGCATTGGCGCCGCAAAGCTCGAGCGCTACGGGGCGGCGCTGCTTCAGGTCGTTGCAGCTGCGCCCGGCTCCCGCTGGCCGACGACTTGACGGTAAACAGGTGATTAGACCAGTCAGGATTGGATTCACCTGCATGAAGAAAACATGGCCTGTACAGGACGCAAAGGCCCGCTTCAGCGAGCTTCTGAAGGCGAGTCTCACTGAAGGTCCGCAAGTGGTGACGTTGCGCGGCGTCGAGACTGCGGTCCTCCTGCCCGTGAGCGAGTGGCGAAATCTGCGCGAGCGCGCTCGCCCTGGCCTCAAGTCCCTGCTGCTTGGTCCGGGGCCGCGTGGTGACCTCGCCATTGCGCCACGAGGGAAGCTGCGGCGGCGCGTGCCGGGTCCGGCCGGCTGATCGTGTACCTGCTCGACACGAACGTCGTGTCTGAACTGCGCAAACTGAAGCCTCATCGAGGCGTCGTCGCGTGGGTGCAGAATGTGCCCGAAGAGGCTCTGCATTTGTCAGCGGTGACCATCGGCGAGATCGAGGCCTGGCTCGACTGCGTCGCAAAGACATACAACGTGGTTTCTGCGGATGCACTCATCTTCCGTCGCTGGGCGCAACTGATGCACCATCGCACTGATCACCATCTCGAGGATGCCTTGATTGCCGCCACCGCGCTGGTGCGGAGACTGAGCGTCGTGACTCGCAATGTGGATGCCTTCAGGCCATTCGGCGTTCGCCTGATCAATCCGTTCACCAGGCGTTCAGCGCAGCCGTAGCGCAGTCTCGTTCACTCGGGCGATGGGCCGTCCCCGCGTGTTGCGGCCGGGGTGGCGGGCAATGTCTGGCGCTAGGCATGCACCGCGCGGGGCTTGGGGTCAATCAATCAAAGCTCCCAGCTCAATGCGACTGATCCGAAAGCGTGGCTGCCACGCTGTTCATCGAACTCACGGGTACGCCACACACGCATCACCGCCAGTCTGATGCCGTGACCGGCCACGAGCCACTGGCCGCTGATTCCAGCCGCTGCCTGTCCCACCCACGGACGACGACTGACGTGGTGGCTGTCGCGAAACAGGTTGCCGTCGAGTGAGAAATCCCAGGCAATGGTCTTGGCTTCGAGGTGGGCGAAGGCATGAACGCCGGGCCGTGGCGCGCCGGCGGAGCGCGGCTGCGTGCTACGCAGTCCCGTTGCTGCCGATGGGGGTCGATTCTCGCCGCCGGGACGGATCGGATAGCTGCCGATCACATCGCTACTCCATCCTGGCCGGACAGCACCGACGACGTAAGACTTGAACTTGTGCTCCCGAGCCATCTGAAATGCCGGTTCGCTGCGCAATTGATGATCCCAGCCGCCAAAACGCTCAATGCCACGCAGCCTGTGCACCAGATCCTGGGATTGTTCAGCCAGTGACCAGGGGCCGATGACGCCCAGGGTCAACTCACGGCTGTCGAGCATCTCGTAGCCAGCATCCTGCGGGCGCACGCGGCGGTTCCACGCCAGACCGAGGTACAGCAATCCGGCATAGGGTCGATCGTCACGGATGAGATCGGTGCGTGTGTCGTCCTCCGGCGTGTACATCGCTTGACCGAAGCGCACGACCAGGTTCTGCGATGCTGATTCAGCACCAGCACGGCTCCAGAAGCCAGGGTCAACCCAACCGAGAAAACGGGTGTAGAGGCCGAGCGGTCGGGGCAGACAGTCTGGGCGCAGCTTGCCTTCCATGTCGTGAGAGACCAAAGCAAGCGCCACACCATTGGTGTAATTGCGGTCGGTAGCGGCCAGCAAGTCGTTCTCGAAACGCACGGTACCTCCGCGCCAGCGCAGGGATTGTTCGACTGCGCATGGGCCATGGCTGATCGGCGGTACAGTTTCGGCAGAATGGCCTGCGACCGCGACGAGCAGGGAGGTCGTCAACAGCAAGCAGCCAGGACGCAGTGCCGTCGTCAATCGGAGCGTGCATCTGTCCGGACCCCCGTCGCTACGCATCATTGCGACGCGTTTTCCGGCATGCGGTCGGCATGGAAGCGCTCCAGCGCGGCAATGATTTCCTCGGCCCTGTCGACAATGGTGAACAGGCCGGCATCTGCTCGCGAGATGTAGCCTTCGCTGACCAGATAATGGAAGTCGACGACGCGGCGCCAGAACGTGCGCCCGACCAGCACCACGGGAATCGGTGCCATCTTGCCTGTCTGGATCAGGGTGAGGACCTCGAACAGCTCGTCCAATGTGCCAAAGCCGCCGGGAAAGGCGACCAACCCGCGCGCATGCAGCAAGAAATGCATCTTGCGCAGCGCGAAATAGTGGAAGCGGAACGCCAGCTCGGGGCTGATATAGGGGTTGGGCATCTGCTCGTGCGGCAGCGTGATGTTGAGGCCGATCGAGCGTCCGCCCGCCTCGAAGGCGCCGCGATTGGCGGCTTCCATGATGCCTGGGCCGCCACCGGTGACGACGACGAAATCCCTTCGCGCCTCTCTCTGGAAGCGCAAAGAAACCAGATGCGCGAAGCGGCGCGCCTCTTCGTAATAACGCGCCTGTTCCATCCGGCGATGCGCGAGGGCCACCTCCTGTTCAAGCGCGGAACTTGCGGAAGCCGACGTGGCTTCCAGCGCCAGCGCCGCAAGCCGTTGACGGGCAGTGACTGCATCCAGCACGCGCGCGCTGCCGAAAACCACCACAGTCGAATACACGCCCTGCTCGCGCAGGCTGCGTTCGGGCTTCAGCAGTTCCAGTTGCAAACGCAGCGGCCGCAAGTCGTCCTGGTTGAGCAACTCGGTGTCTTCATACGCCAGTCGGTAGGTGGGCGATTCCAGGATGGCCTGCAAGCGCTCAGCAGGGATTGGCGAAGGTTTCATGGCGGGCTCACCATCGCGCGGGACCATTCTTCCGTCTGGCCGTACTCGGGTACCGTCACGTGCCAGTGGAGTTTCTGGCGCAGCGTTTCGGCGAATGCGAGCGCTGCCGAGGACTCGCCATGCACCACGAAGGTGTGCGCCGGACGCTTGCGAAAGGCGCCCGCCCAATCCAGCAGGGCGGCCTGGTCGGCATGCGCCGAGAGACCATCGACGGGATGAATGGCGGCCCGCACAGGGATGTCCTCATTGAAGATGCGCACCCGCTTTACGCCCTCGATGAGGCGTCGGCCGAGCGTTCCCTGTGCCTGAAAGCCGGGTAGCAGTACGCAGCACTCCTTCCGTGGCAGGTTGTGGCGCAGATGGTGCCGGATGCGTCCCGCGTCGCACATGCCGCTGGCGGAGATGATGATGGCCCCCGAGCGGATCTGGTTCAGTGCCCTGGATTCATCGACGCTGGCAGTGAAACGCAGATAGGGAATGTCCTTGCCTTGCGCCTGCCAACCCGCGAGGCGCCTGGCTTCTTCGTCGAACAGTTCCAGGTGCTCGCGCGTGATGCGTGTGACCTCCGTCGCCATCGGTGAATCGACGAACACCTTTGGATGCCGCAGCCGCCCCTCGCTAGCAAGCCGGTGGAGGAGATAAATCACTTGTTGGGTGCGACCGACTGCGAACGCCGGCATGATGACGTTGCCGCCACGCTCGTAGAGGGTCTTCTCCACGATCTCGACCACCTCGTGCTCGGTCGCGGCGAGGTCCTTGTGCCGGCGATCGCCGTATGTGGACTCCACGACCAGAATGTCGGCCTCCTCGATCAATGTCGGATCGCGAAGGATCGGACGTCCAGGCTGGCCCAGATCTCCACTGAATACGAGCTTGGTGGCGCGGCCGTGCTCGGTGACCCACACCTCGATGATGGCCGAGCCGAGGATGTGCCCGGCATCGCGAAAGCGGCAGCGCACCGTGGAATGAGGCGAAAACTCCTGATCGTAGGCCACACTGTTCGCCTGCTTCAGACAGTCCCGCGCGTCCTGCAGGGTATAAAGCGGGTCAATCGGGTGCTTTCCCCGGGACCGCCTGACAGCGCGCCTGGTTTCACTTTCCTGGATGTGGGCGCTATCGGGCAGCATCACTCCGAGCAGATCGACCGTGGCTGCCGTCGCATGGATGGCACCTTTGAAGCCTGCGCGAGTGAGTTTCGGCAGAAGGCCACTGTGGTCGATGTGGGCGTGCGTAAGCAGAACAAAGTCGATGGACGCCGGATCGAACCGAAACGGCGTGCGATTGCGCACCGGAGCCTCGCGTCCGCCCTGCACCATGCCGCAGTCCACAAGAAAGCGGACGCCCGTGGCTTCCACCAGGAAGCAGGAGCCGGTCACTTCGTGGGCTGCGCCGAGAAAACCCAGTTTCACGGTCGCTTCACTCGTCGGACTTGCGCACCGGGCAGGTGTTCAAGCCGAGCAGCCGGTAACCCGGACAGCGGCCGGCGAGGCCCGTGAACAAGGGCATCATGCCGATCAGTCCCAGCCACCGCCACGGCGATTCGAGCCAGAACGGCAGGCTGAGTAATGTCAGGCCGATGACGATGCGGATCACGCGGTCGAAGTTTCCAACGTTGATTTTCATGTTTGCACTCCCTGGTTGCTCGCCTTGCGGTCACGCCACGGCAACATTCGCAGCAGCGTGTCGTCGCGCATGAAGTAGTGATGGGCCAGCGCCGCCACCGCGTGCAGCCCGATGAGGTAGTAGCCGAGCGTACCGATGAACTCGTGGATTTCCTCCAGGTTCTCCGCCAGCGTCTTGTCGGTGCCGATCAGTGCGGGCAACTGCAGGCCGAAGAACGGAATCGGTTTGCCCTTGGCGCTCAGCGTGAGCCAGCCGAGCAAAGGCATCGCCACGAGGAATGCATACAGCGCGAGATGCATGGCCAGCGCGAAACTGTGCTGCCAGGCCGGGGGCTGCGGCGTGATCGGAGGCGCATGGAAGACAGAGCGCAGCGCCAGACGAATGAACACGAGCCCGAATACAGCAAGGCCCAGCATGTTGTGCCAGGTCTTCATCAGTTCGCGTGGGTCGCTGCCCTTCGGATAGATTTCTCGCAATTCGATCAGCAGATAAACGGCGATCAGCAACAGCAACGTCAGCCAATGAATGCCAATCAGCGCAGGGCTGTAGGCGTTTCTCGAACTACTCGCAGTGTTCATTCCGGTTCTCCCACAGTTGAATCCATCGCCAGTCGTGCCTCGGTCGGGCGTGCGGAATTGGCGGTGCCGGCCCCCGCATCCCAACCGCCGCCGAGCGCCTTGTACAGCGCCACCATCTGCACGGCGGCAGCGGTGCGCGCGCGCACCGCCGAGATCTCGGCTTCGTGCAGCAGCCGTTCGGCGGCGAGCCATTCGACCCGCGCGATGTCG
>WBZY01001553.1_pt1 | contig 11408 bp, 11 predicted proteins | sample 5204191 | NCBI WGS metagenome assembly WBZY01 (sample SAMN12344363, study PRJNA552823) | activated sludge metagenome | biome: Activated sludge suspended growth; feature: Anammox Sidestream; material: Wastewater; isolation source: activated sludge from anammox sidestream of wastewater treatment... | reverse complement strand
GCGTGCCGTCGGACCACTTCATGCCGCGCCGGAGCGTCAGCACCAGCACCTTGCCGCCGTCCTCGGCCTTGAAGTCCTTCGCGATGTTCGGTACGACCTTCTCGCCGGTGTAGTCCCAGAACAGCAGGTGATCCGGCCCGCTGACGTTGCGGAAGCCGTTCCACTGGTCGCCGGGGCCGGTGAACCCGTGACGCCAGATCCCGCCGTACTTGCCGACCTCGCCCAGCGGCTTGACGACGATCGGCTTGAAATCCATGTGGGGGAGAATGTCGCGCTCGATATCGATGCCGGGCGCCACCTCGATCAGCTCGAGCCCCTCGCGCGTCAACTGGAACACGCAGCGCTCCGTCACGTAGATCACCGGCTGGGACTTTGACGCGGCGAACTTTCCGGAGAACGTGATCTGCTCGACGTTCCGGACGAATTTGCGCGCGCGCCCTTCCTTCACGATCCTGAGCTTGCCGTCCTCGATGGCGACCTCGAGACCGCCGGCGGTGAAGGTTCCCGCGAACACGACCGCACGCGCGTTCTGCGAGATGTCGATGAACCCGCCGCACCCGTTGAGCCGCCCGCCGAAACGCGAGGTATTGACGTTGCCGGCCTCGTCGCATTCGGCCATTCCGAGACAGGTGAGGTCGAGACCGCCGCCGTGGTAGAAGTCGAACATCATGTTCTGGTCGATGATCGAATGGGCGTTCGCCGAGGAGCCGAAGCTCGATCCGCTGGCCAGCACGCCGCCGACCGCGCCGGCCTCCGTCGTCATGGTGATGTAGGGGGTCGCCTTCTCCTCGTTCGCGACCGCCGCCACGCCGTCGGGCGCGCCGACGCCGAGGTTGATGACACCGTTGATCGGCAGCTCGAAGGCCGCGCGCCGCGCGATGATCTTGCGCTCATCCAGCGGCATCTTCGCCATGCCCTCGACGGGCACGCGGATCTCGCCGGAAAGCGCGGCGTTGTACATCACGCCGTAGTTCATGCGGTGCAGCTCCGGCGCGGGGGCCACCACGACGCAGTCGACGAGGATGCCGGGGACCTTGACGTCCTTGGGGCGGATCGAGCCCTGCTCGACGATGCGCTCGACCTGGGCGATCACGATGCCGCCGTTGTTGTGGGCGGCCATCGCCTGGGCCTGCACGTCGAGCGTCAGGGGCTCCTTCTCCATGCTGAGGTTGCCCGACGGGTCGGCGCTCGTCGCCCGGATCAGCGCCACGTCGATGGGCGTCGCCTTGTAGAAGAGCCACTCGGCGCCATCCACCTCCACCAGCTTGACGATGTCCTCCGTCGTGACGTCATTGACCTTGGCGCCGCTGATGCGCGGATCGACGTAGGTGTGCAGGCCCACCTTGGAGAACAGACCCGGCGATCCGGAAGCACAGGAGCGGTAGAGCTTGGCGATGATCCCCTGGGGCAGGTTGTAGCCCTGGATCTTGTTGCCCTGCGCGGCCTCCGCCACCTTCGGCATGCGACCGAAGTTGGCCGCGATCACCCGCTTCAGCAGGCCCTCGTGGTAGAAGCGGCCCGTCCCGAGCCCTTTGCTGTCTCCTGCGCCGGCGCACATGATGAGGGTTAGGCCCTTGGGCGCGCCGGTTTCGACATAGCGCTTCTCGAGGGCTGCATGCAGAGCCTCGGGAATGCAGCTCTGCACGAAGCCCGTGGTCGTCACCACGTCGTTGCCGCGAATGAGCGCAATGGCCTCCTCGGCCGAAATGACCTTGTTCTTGAGCACCGGCGTCTCCCCCCAAGCGTTGGCGTGTCGGCAGCGGGGCGCCGGCTCACGTCCAGCGCATCACCCGGGTCGCGTTCCTCTTGCCGTTCTTTTTTGCGGCTCGTCGTTGGGCGCGGCGGCGCTGGACCGCCGGCCGGCACACTTGATACCGTTCCTCGCGATTGGAGGGACCACACGGACGGGTGAGCCCCGCTGCTCCTTGGGGTAGGGGGCGCCTGCGCGTTGCAGCAAGGGCTTGCCGACCGGCGCCTGCCTGGACCATCTTGCCGGCATGAGCCACGCCCGAACGCCCCGGCCCGCTACCGCAACTCCGCCCGGCGATCCGCCGGCCGACCTTGTCGCGGGTCGCTCCTGCGGGGGGTGCACCATGTGCTGCAAGCTGATGGAGGTGCCGGAGTTCTCGAAGCCCCGCGGCGTCTGGTGTCCGCATTGCGACAAGAAGCGCGGCTGCACCATCTATGGCGCCCGTCCGCCAGGCTGCCGCATCTTCCATTGCGGCTACCTGCGCATTCCCCACCTCGACGAGCGCTGGAAGCCCTCCAAGGCCAAGTTCCTCATCAACTTCGAGACCGTGAAGAACCGCGTCGTGCTCCATGTAGACCCCGAGCGCCCGCACGCATGGCGCGAGGAGCCGTATTACACCGAGATCAAGCGTTGGGCCGCCGCCGCCGCGCGCGAGAAGGGCTTGGTCATGGTCTGGGTCGGCCCGCGCGCCACCGCCGTGATGCCGGGCCTCGAAAAGGATCTCGGCATCATTCCCGAGGACAGCTTCCTGCAGACGGTCGAGCGCCCATTACCCGGCGGCATCTCCTACGACTGCCTCGTGCTGGCAGCCGATGATCCGCGCGTCACCGGCACGGGCAACGGGGTGGCTTGAACGCGCTGCCGGCCCATGCCATCTCGAGAACAGCACCCGCGCAGCGACCTTGACCCATCTCAAGACGCGCCGGACGAGCCCATGGTACGCGCAAAAGTGACCCAGATCAGGAAAGGTCCAGAATGAACCATCGCCACCGCAAGGTCCTTCACGCCCTGTTTGCCCATCCCGTCAGCGCCAATATCGACTTCAAGGACGTGCAGTCCGTGCTGAAGGAGCTTGGCGCCGACATCGAGGAGCGCAACGCATCGCGCGTCGCGGTCACGCTCAAGGGCCACACCGTGCTGTTCCACCACGCTCAGCACTCGCTCCCCAAGGACGAGGTGCAGCAGATCCGCAGGTTCCTCATCGATTGCGGTGTCGCGCCGGAGCAATATCCGATTTGATCACGCATGCTTCGCAGTCCGCGGCGCCGTGCGGGGATGCGGATTCATCCGCCCCCGTGGCCCGCGGCTGAGTGTCCCGTTTCCGAAGCTCGCGACCGCCCGGCCGCGAGGTTACGAGCGAGCTTCGGAAACAATCGGGACACTAGCCGCCGACGCGCTCCCACGACTGGATTGACCGGACGGCGGAGCCTGATCCAATCATCACTCCCTGGGAGTACAATCATGAGCTGCGTTTTCGCAAGAGCGCTCCTGGTGGCGCTCGGCACGATGACGACGACGATCCTCGCACTTCCCGCGGATGCGGCGCCCAAGAAGGCCGTGAAGACTGCGGGCAACTGCAAGACGCACTACGGCAAGGGCTTCGATTTCACGCTCGCAGGCGCGAAGTTCCAGTCCTGGGAGATCACCGCGCAGGTGACCGGGAACTGGCCGTTCATGTCCGACACGTTCAAGAACGAGCGCTACAAGTGCAAGCCGGACGGTTCGGGCTACACCTGCCATTCCACGATCGACGTCTGCAAGGGCTGACCTCGCCCGAATGTCGTCCAAATCCGACTTTGCGCCTCGGCAACGGTCGGATGGGCTTGCTCGTGCCCAAGTGCTGGGGCAGACTTGAGCCTCTTGTTACGAAACGATGTTTTGAACTCGCGTTTCTGTAAACGGGTCATCGGGAGGCTAGCATGCACCGCTTCCACCTCGGCGCGCTTTCGGCGTGCCTCGTCGTTGTAATGGGCATCGCCCCGGCAGCAGCCAAGGACTGCGCCAAGGAAACCCTCACCAAGGCCGGCGAGCCGGCGATCCTCAAGACGCTCGGCGCCTATCCGAGCTCGCTGCTCGCCTGGCGTGCCGCCGTCAAGGAGAAATACGGTGACGGCTGGCAGAACTGGAGCCAGGCGGAGGACACCAAGATCGATTGCGCCAAGCAGGACGTCGGCGGCAAGAGCCGGTGGGTCTGCACGCGAACCGGCCGGCCCTGCAAAGGTGGCCCGACGCTCGCTCTTCCGGTCAAGCCCAATGTCACGCAGGGCATCTCCAACAAGCTCGTGCGCGGCGACAGCGGCGAGGAGGTGAAGATCCTGCAGGAGATACTGCGTCGGCATGGCTACGACGTCACGGTCGATGGCAAGTTCGGCAAAGGAACCGAGCGCGCGGTGCGCGATTTCCAGAAGGCGAACGGGCTTGCGGCCGATGGCCGGGTCGGGCCGAAGACGCTCGAGAAGCTGACGGCCTGACAGGGACCGTATCGGGCTCCGGCGCGCCGACGGCGGCAACCGGGTGAAGGCCGGTTTGTTGGGTCTTTGCCCGGTTCGCTCTCGTTGTCGTTGCGAGATGGCTGATTGCGGGGCGCGGGAGCGCTGTGTGACGCGCGGTGTGACACGTGCCGACTATATCCACCGCCTCGGCCTCGCCGTCGCGGCAGCCGCCGCCTCGGCCGTCGTTACGAGGCTCGCGCTCGGAGAGCGTTGGTTCAGCTTCTATGGCATCGCAGCGGCGATCCTCGTGGCGCTCGCCATTGCCGCCCCCGCGATCATCCGGCGCAGCGGTGCACTTGGCTACGTGCGCTGGCCCGCGATCCTGCTGCTGGGTGCGATCGCCCTGGCGGCCCTCGCCCAGATCGCCTTCTGGGCGGCGTTTTTCTGGCTCGGGCCGGATGGACTGATACTCGGGCTCGCACGAACGATGCTCCTCGAGCATGCCGGCCCCGTTCTGCCGTATGCGGCGGGTCTTGCAGGCCTCCTCGTCGCATGGCTGGCGGCGCGCGGCCTGGGACGCGACTTGCGGCAGATTTGAGCATAAGCGCGGGCATCCGCCGCAGGCCGGGGGCTTGATCGGGTCGTCATCGGTTGTCAGGCTCGCCTCATTCCCACACAAGAAGGAGTTCGAGCATGAGCATCGCAATGAAGCGAACCGCCATTGCACTTTGCGCACTGTCCGCAGCAGGCCTCGCGGCAGGGACAGCCACGGCCAACGAAGGCCGCCGGGCGAAGGAGCGCGGCACGACGGTGGAGGCGCCCTATACGCGCGTCGAGGCGGGCCGCAAGGTCAAGGTCGAGGCGCCGTTCACCGACGTCAAAGTGAGCGAGCGTCGCGTCCGCGTGCGCGCGCCGTTCGTCGACATCGACGTGCCGAGGCGCTAACAATCACGCAACGGCAATGATCGGGAGAGCCGGCGCGCACTGCTGCGCCGGCTTTTCCATGACCACAGAGTACCCGAGACCACAGAGGACCCGACGATGGACGCCGACCAGCTCAAGGCGATGCAGGCCCCGCTCAAGGACCGCTACCGGAACGCACCGGGCGCGGCGGTCGTGACGCTGAGGGCGGAGGGCCGCACGGGCGAGAACCTGTCGTGCTCGGTTGCCACCTCGCGCGCGATGATCGAGGCGGGCCTCCATCCCGCAACCGGCGGCAGCGGCCTGCAGGCATGCTCGGGCGACATGCTGCTGGAGGCGCTCGTCGCGTGCGCGGGCGTCACGCTGAACGCGGTCGCGACCGCGCTCGGCCTCCCGGTGACCGGGGCCACCGTGCGCGCGGAGGGCGACCTTGATTTTCGCGGCACGCTCGGCGTGGCCAAGGACGCCCCCGTCGGCTTCTCCGACATCCGCCTTTCCTTCGACGTCGAGGGCGATCTCGACGCGGAGCAGCGCGCCACGCTTCTGAAGCTGACCGAGCGCTACTGCGTCGTCTATCAGACCCTTCGCTCGCCGCCCCGTTTCGACGTCAATCTGAACACGGTCTGAGGTCGGGGCCTAGCGTCCCGCGCTGTAGACCGCGATCGCCAGGATGATGCACATGATGAATCCGATGAGCCGGTGCAGCCGCATGTAGCGCTGCAGCCAGCGCTTGTTGGGTTGCCACTTGGCATGCTGGCGATTGATCTGGATCTGCGAGAACGGATTGAACATGTCGATCGCGTAGAGCAGTCCCAGCCGCGGCGGCCGGGCCTCGGGCGCATTGTGCGGCGAAACCGTATCGAGCTGCAGCAGGCCCCAGCAGAACAGCACGGCGGCCACGATATAGAAGATGATGTTCAACGGCTCGTGGCCGTAGGACACTGAATACTTGTAGGCGCCGAGCAGGGGCACGCACGCCCCGTCGAGCACGATGCGGCGCGCCTCGTCCACCTTGTCGAACAGCGACTCGTTGTTCCTGTTCCAGATGAGGCCCTTGGCGACCTTCCAGGCGACGACCGGGCGTTGCCACCAGGGGACGCCTCCCTCCACCCCGTTCTTGCGCGCATAGGCCTCCCATTCGCGCGCGAACGCCGATCCGCGACACAGACCCCGCAGCTTGTAGTCGCTCAACTGCACCTTGAGGCTCGTCGATGCCGCACCCGAGCTCTGCAACCGCTCCACGATCTTCGTCAGCGGCTGGGCGCTGTTGGAGCGGTTCAATCCATCGTCGGTGAAGAATTTCACGATCCGCTCGTGCGCCTCCTTGCGGTCGGGCGGGATGACCGTCGAGGGATCGGGCGCGATATCGCAGATGGACTTGTCGTCGTCCTCCTCGGAGAATCCGCTGCGTGCCGCCTTCAGGTCGCGCGAGGACACGAACGCGATCGACTTGAGGTCGAGGTTGTCGATGAAGTGCTCTTTCGGCCGTCCGTCGAGATCGATCAGCAGGGCACCCGCCGAGAAATTCACCGCGTGCCATTTCGTGGCGCTTTGCCGTGTGCCGGCGTCCGGCTTCTTCCAGCGCAGCACGGTCGCGCGCGCCTCCGTGCCGTCGAGCGAGACCTTCTCGACGAAATTGTCAGGAAGCCGCGTCCAGCGCAGGCTCGGCTCGCCGGCACCTGCCTCGGGGGCGACCAGCTTGACCGTCTGTGCCGGTCCGATGCCCGCGACAAGACCGGCGCCGAACCGCACCCTGCCGTAGTCATAGCGCTGCTTGGGCGGCCAGTTGCCGATCTTGCCCTCGATGTCGATGAGGCACAGCGTGCCGCCGATGCGCATCTCCCGCAGGACGACCTCGTGCAGCGACGGGATCCGCTGGCGTGCGCACAGATACGAGGCGCCGGCGTCGATGAGGGCACCCTTGGAGCGCTCGCGCAGGATCTCCGCCGCCATCTTCTGCCACAGCGCGGGATCTCCCTCGAAGTCGGGGCTCCTGCCCCCGAAGAACGACTTGGTGTCGCCGCGCAGGTCCCAGTCGCACCTTGGCCGCAGCAACACGTTCGCCTGCCCGAATTTGAGGCGCTGGATGCGCAGGTCCCCGTTGATCTTGGCCCCCGTCAGGTTGATGCGCGCGCGGATGTCGGCAAGGTAGAAGCGCACGAAGCCCGCAACGCTCATGTCGAACGCGCTGAGATCGGTAAGCTTGGCCCGCTCGAAGTCGATCTTGCCCTCGATCCGTGCCCTGTCGAGCTTCATGAGGCCGTTGAAGATGCTGTCGGGCGCGTCGATGCTGGCGCCGATGCGCGCGTCTCTCAGGTCGACGTGGTCGAAGACGCCCTTGGCGATGAACAGCGATCCATCGAGCTGGGCTCTCAGCAGCATCAGCCGCCCGCGGATGTTCGAGCCGTCGAACGAAAGGTTGTTGCGCGACTGGAAATTGGTCATGCGGACGTCGCCGCGGAACACCGAGCCGTCGAGCACCAGATTGATCGAGGTCTTGACGTTCTCGAAGTTGATGAAATCCTTGAAGTAGGCGCCGAAGATCCGAATGCCGGCGGGTGGCACCTTGCCGACGAGGCCCTCGTTCGTGACGATCCCGACCAGGAACTCCGCGCTCAGCAGATTGTCCTTCATCCCATTGTCCGGGTCGATGAAGGGTCGCAGCTTGTAGGGAATGCGGGAGCGGAACTGCTCGCGGCTGCGCGGCACGAAACAGGCACGCGCGAACAGGTTCGCCTCCTTGCCGTCGCGGATGCACGACCAGACCCAGCGCTCGCACGCACTCCAGCGCGCCCAGACCGCCTCGTCCTCGTCGCGGCGCGCAACGTCCTCGCAGGCCAAGGGCCCCGGCGTTCCGATCTCCGCTGCCGGTGAGGGAGCCGGGCTCTGACCGAACGCGGAAAGGGGGGTCCACAACACGCCGAGCAGGAGACACAAGCGAGCAAGAAATTGCATGGCGCACCAGGGCAAATACTGAAAAATCGCGGCACTTGGCCCGCCACCGCGGGTAGCGCCCCTGGAAAGGTTAATCCAACCGGGACCATCCGAGGAAGGCCCATCACGCCTGCCGGGGCAGCCGATTTCGGGACGGCCGCGCGGGGTCTCGGCTCTTGTTGAACGGGCGGCGTTCACTGTGCTCGACATATTTCAACCACCGGCCCATGATGGCGTCCTAATGAAGTGCCGTCCTAGCCGCATAACGGAGGTTCCTCGTGTTCGGTCGCAGCTCCACTCCCGAAGTCAAGCCCTTGGAGGCCCCCAAGCCCGCCCAGCCGGCAGCAGCACCAAACCCGTTCATGCAGATGTCACAGCCCGCGAGCACCCCGGCGGCGGCGCCGGGAGCCGGATCACCGTTCTCGACCGCTTCCAGGATGACGTCCTCCGTCATCGGCACCGACCTCACCATCGTCGGCGAGAAGATCACCATCATCTCCAAGCATCAGCTACAGATCGACGGCGATGTGCGCGGCGACGTCAACGGGGTCGCAGTCGTGATCGGTGAGGAAGGATCGGTCATCGGCACGGTCTCGGCCGAGACGGTCGAGGTCCGTGGCGGGATCAAGGGCGCCGTGCGCGGCAAGACGGTTACGCTGCATTCGACCGCCGACGTGGAGGGCGATCTGCTGCACGAGAACCTCGCCATAATGGAAGGCGCCAAGTTCGACGGTCGCGTGCGCCGGGCAAAGGACCCTTCGGAGCTCACCGTGACGCTCGATCCGAGCGCAATTCCGGGCAACGCGTCCACGAGCTGAGCGGCCCCGCCCCCGGGCAGCGGGCGCACGACGGCGCGTCAGCGGCGCGAGGCATACGCCGGGCCGAGGCATGCGCCGGGCCGAGGCATACGCCTGGCGGAGGCATACGCCGGGCCACTGCGGCTCCAGCCCGCCTTTCTCACAGGGTCGCGGATCGTCGTCGCATGAGCGTGCGCCGATCCGCAAGGTGCGCGTCGAAATGCGTAGCTCACGCTTACGGTCGAGACGCGCGACGAGGCTGGCTAGAGCGGTGCCTCGCTCATCAGGGCCGACAGCACATGCGTGCCCCCGGGCGGGATCACGATGCGGTTGGGGCCCGCGTTTGCCGGCTCCACGCATACGAAATTGCGGTAGCCCTCGGCGCCCACGTCACCGAGGCGCGCCGCCTTCCCGATCCACGGGTTCCACACGACGGTGCTGTCGCTGCCCGACTTGTTGATCCTGATCCGGCGCGCGAAGGTAGGGTCGATGACCGTGACGGGATCGCTGCTATCGATGAACACGCGGTCGGTCTCGGACGCGATCGTGACGAGGCCGAGCTGACGCTTGAGGCCGTTCCCGCCCACCTGATCGATGTATTCGCGATCACCCAGTCCATCGATCTGGGCGCGGGCGATGTCGCCGACCTTGAAATAGGCGTGCAGGGCCTGCGAGACCACGCTCGCCTCCTCGCCATTGTTGCGGGTGACGAGCGACACCTTGAGGGCCGCCCCCGCGACGATCTCCACACCGACCTGCAATTCGCCCCAAGGCCGGGGCAGATCACCTTCGGGCCCAAGGGCAATTGTCACGGCCCCGTCCTCGCCGACGGTCGTATGCGAGAGCGTCCACGGCTTGGTGCGCACCAGTCCATGGGCGGGAAGCGCGCTATCGGCCGGGTGGGGTCCGAACCATGGCCAGCAGATCGGGATGCCACCTCTGACAGGCCTTCCCGTGTCGAGCCGTGCGAGCGGGGAGAGCCACAGCAGATCCTCGCCGCTGGCCGGCACGAAGCTCAGCACCTGTGCGCCGAGCAAGGCGACCTGACAGCGCGAGCCCGGCCCCTCGATCACCACGACCGGACCACCGCGCTCGCTGTGCCGCACCGACAGAACGCCGGGAATAGCGAACCGGTCGTCGAGTTCCTGCGCCGTCGGCATGGGAAGGACCTCAACACCTCTCAGGGGAGCGCGCGTCAGAAGCGCCGGGCATTGCCATCGGTCTCGTTGCAGGTCGCGCTGACACGGATGTCCCGTCCGATCAAGCGGCAGATGCTGCGCTTGGTGTTCGGATTGTTCCGGATCTCGCCGTCGGAGACCTTGAACCCATAGGACCGCGCCACCGCCGCCAGCCGGTTGTCCCTGCAATAGGGCGTCGAGATCTCCCGCCCCTGGACGAGCTGGAACGCTCCTCGGCATTCGATCGCCTCGGCAGCCGGAGCGATCGCCCCCGTCGCCGCCAGTACCGCCAGCACGGCGCAGATCTTCGCGCTGCGCTTCAGCATGTTCGAAGCCTCCTCCCTGTTCAACGCTCATGGAACTGCATAAGCTTCACCGGCGCAAGCGAAACTCCGGGGATCGCGGTTCAACCGGCCGGTCACACGAACGACGGGAACGATACATGCTGACGATGCACGATCATGCCGCGACGGGCTGCGGTCTGTCGCCACGGACGGGAGCGGGGCCCATCGGCGAGCGGACCGTCTGGATCGATCTCGTCTCGCCGACCCCGGAGGAGGACGAGAGCACGGAGCGCGCCCTGTCCATCTCCGTCCCGACCCGTGACGAGATGCGCGAGATCGAGGCATCCAACCGCTTCTACCTCGAGAACGGGGCGGCCTACATGACGGCCTACGTGATCCACAACGTCGACGACCCGAAGCCCGACTCCTCCACCGTCACCTTCATCCTGACGGCGAACCGCCTCGTCACCGTTCGCTACTCCGAGATCGGGGCGTTCGCGCAGTACCGCAGCCAGGCCGACAAGGGCCTGTTGCCGAGCGCCACCGGAGGCGACGTCATGCTGGGTCTCGTCGAGACCATCGTCGCGCGCATCGCCGACCTCATCGAGCGGATGCAGGACGAGGTCGAGCGTCTGACCCACCAGTTGTTCGAGTTGAAAGGCGGACAGGGGACGCGCAACCGCCGGCTGGACGTGGTGCTCAAATCGACGGGGCGGCAGGGCGACATGCTGGCTCGCGCCCAGGAGAGCCTGATGTCGCTCGACCGTGTGCTGCACTTCATGCACCAGTTCGAGCAGGCGCGCGCCGCGCCCAAGGATCTGATGAAACGCATCGTGGCGGGACAGCGCGACCTGACATCGCTTTCCGAGCACACCACCTTCCTGTCCGAGCGCACCACGTTCCTGTTGAACGCCACGCTCGGCATGATCTCGACCGAGCAGAACCAGATCATCAAGCTGTTCTCGGTGATGGCCGTGATGCTGATGCCGCCGACGCTGGTCGCCTCGGTCTACGGCATGAACTTCAAGCACATGCCCGAGCTCGACTGGCAGATGGGCTATCCCTGGGCGCTCGGCCTCATGGTGCTGTCCGGCCTCATCCCCTTCGTGTAC
>WBZY01001552.1_pt1 | contig 11420 bp, 8 predicted proteins | sample 5204191 | NCBI WGS metagenome assembly WBZY01 (sample SAMN12344363, study PRJNA552823) | activated sludge metagenome | biome: Activated sludge suspended growth; feature: Anammox Sidestream; material: Wastewater; isolation source: activated sludge from anammox sidestream of wastewater treatment... | reverse complement strand
CAGGTGGAGGCGTTGATCGAGCGCCGGCAGATCGGCAAATACGAAGGATATGCGATCCGAACCAAGGGATTGAGTTTGGCACATCGATCATGGAGTGTCCCCAAAGGAGTTCACTTCACGAAACACCGGGGTGAATTTCGATACGCTGGTGAGCGTCATCGGCGCAAATCACGGAGATGGCGGGCGTGGCTGGAAAAAGCATACCCAAACATTGAAATATGGGAATCCTGGACGGAGGTTCCGCTCCAAAGAGGCATTCCCGATGCGCTGGCTTGGGGAATGCATGAAGGAAAAGAGATGCTTTTCTGGCTTGAAGTAGATAGCGGGAAAAGCTCCGGACAAACGATGCGAAGGATCTACAGCGGACGAATTGCCCAAGCATGCCGGTATGCTTGGGCATGGAACCTGCCTATTGTCTTTTGTATTATGGGGCCGGGCTGGGTGGTGAGGCATTTCCGAAGATACGATTATTCCAAATTTACTCCGATTGCCGTCATCGGGCATGACTGGCGAGACTTTGGAGCACTGCCTCAGTATGTGATGGGTGAGTGGCGCGATGATCTTATGCTGGACCGTGCGCTTCGTGTTTCCAGGACAAAGCTGTCCTTTGATCCAAGCCGATATCTACCTAAGCCGAGAAGGGAAAAGGTAATCAAATATCCAAAACCAAAGTCTTCAAAACCAAGATTCTCCAAAGGAGAAAAATACGATGACATGTGGTTTGGGGACCGCTCGGAGGTGGAGGAGTGATGAACTAATGAAAGTGGCGTAACGGGGGTGCAATGCTTATTGTCGCAAAACCCATTGGTCCCCTCAGCAGGGACAAACCTTTCCGTGACGAACTGATCACTGGCTCACCGTACGTATTTTTCAAGTTTGCGCCATGTGGATTTCTATGGACTAATGAAAATGGCGTAACGGGGGAGAGTTGTTTTCCCTTCAAATATATTCGCATAAAAATACGCTTGTTCTATCCATATTCCTACACTAAAATAAGGGACATTATTACGGGAGACTGGACAAATGGCTGAAAACAACGAACTTGAAAGAACCTTATGGCTTGCCGCGGACAAGATGCGCTCCAACATGGACGCCGCAGAATACAAGCATGTTGTTTTAGGTTTGATCTTCCTCAAGTACATTTCGGACGCCTTCAATGACATGCACGCCAAACTCGCAGAGGGACGGGGCGAATTCGAAGGTGCGAATCCCGAAGATCCCGACGAATATCTGGCGAACAATGTTTTCTTCGTGCCCGAAAAAGCGCGCTGGGACTTCTTGCAAGACCGCGCCAAGCAACCCGAAATTGGAAAATATCTTGATGACGCAATGGATGAGATCGAGAAGATCAATCCATCCTTGAAAGGCGTGCTTCCCAAAATTTACGCTGACCCCGAATTGAACAAACAGCGTCTCGGTGAATTGATCGACCTGATCGGCACGATTGGCTTCAATCAGGAAGGACATCAAGCCAAAGACCTGCTCGGCAGGGTGTACGAATACTTCCTCGGTCAATTCGCGGATGCGGAGGGCAAGAAGGGCGGACAGTTCTACACGCCCGAAAGCATTGTAAAGTTACTGGTGGAAATGCTCGAACCCTACAACGGACGGGTGTATGACGGTTGTTGCGGCAGCGGCGGGATGTTCGTGCAAAGCGAAAATTTTGTCTTGAACCATCAAGGCAACATCAAGGACTTGTCGATCTTTGGGCAAGAATCGAACCCCACCACCTTGCGCCTTGCCAAAATGAACCTTGCCATTCGCGGCATTGACGCCCAACTTGAACTCGGTGATACCTTCCTGAACGACAAGCACCTCGACCTGAAAGCGGACTTCATCCTTGCCAACCCGCCATTCAATATCAGCGATTGGAGCGGCGAGCAATTACGCGATGACGTGCGCTGGAAATACGGAGTGCCGCCCACAGGCAATGCCAACTATGCGTGGTTGCAACACTTTATCCACAAACTCAGCCCGAATGGAACGGCGGGTATTGTGCTTGCCAACGGCAGTATGAACAGCAACACAGGCGGCGAAGGTGAGATTCGCAAGAACATGATCGAAGCGGGTCTGATTGACTGCATGGTGGCTTTACCTTCGCAGTTGTTTTACAACACGATGATTCCCGCTTGTTTGTGGTTCTTGGCTCGCAATAAAACAAATCACAAGTTTCGCAATCGCTCAAATGAAATCCTGTTCATTGACGCACGCAAATTAGGTGAAATGACCAACCGCCGCAATCGAAAGTTAACCGACGCTGATACCAAGCTCATTGCAAGCACATATCATAGTTGGCGGAATAAAGACGGTGGTTATCAAGATAAAGCAGGATTCTCAAAATCATCGTCCCTTGAAGAAGTGAGAAAGAATAATTACGTTCTTATGCCTGGACGTTATGTTGGCACAGAGGAACTCGAAGATGACGGAGTTCCATTTGAAGAAAAAATGAATACTCTAACTGCTAAGCTTGCCGAACAGTTTGCCAAAGGTGAAACATTAGAAAAGGTAATACGCGAGAACTTAATGGGGATTGGATATGAGTTCTAACGAGTGGAAATCTTACAAACTCGGAGAAATTGCCACTTTTTACAATGGAAGGGCATATAAAAACGAAGAGTTTAAAAGCTTTGGTACTCCGATAGTTAGGATTCAAAACCTTACTGGAGGAGGAAAGACTGTTTACTCCGATCTAGAACTAGACGCAAATAAATATATTGAAAATGGGGACTTGATTTACGCATGGTCAGCAACATTCGGACCATATATTTGGAAAGGCTCGAAAAGTATTTATCATTATCATATTTGGAAAATTGAATGTAATGAGCAATTATTGGACAAGCAATACTTCTATTACAAGCTAAAAGTAATTTCAGACAGTCTTCAAGATAGAGGCAATGGAACTCTTTTCGTTCATATTACAAAAGCATTTATCGAAAGTTTTGAAATAAGCATTCCTCCTATTGAAACTCAACGTCATGTCGCAAGCATCTTGTCCGCGCTGGATGAGAAAATCGAACTCAACCGTCAAACCAATGCGACGCTGGAAGCCATCGCACAGTCCATTTTTAGGGAGTGGTTTGTGGACGGAGAAGATATTGACGATTGGGAAGTTGGCAAGTTAGGTGATATTGCCGAAAATATTCGGAGAAGCGTACAACCGAGCGAGATAGAGCCAGATACTCCATACATTGGGCTTGAACATATGCCGCGTGGAAGTATCGCATTGAGCGAATGGGACACTGCAAGTGATGTGATGAGCAATAAGTACTTATTCAAGCAAGATGAATTCCTTTTTGGAAAGCTACGCCCATACTTTCATAAAGTCGGCGTTGCACCACTGGATGGCGTGAGTTCAACTGACATATTGGTTGTTGCACCTAAAGAAGATGACTATTACGGAGTAGTACTTGGGCATATATCTAGTGTCGACTTGATAAATCACACTACCGCCGCATCTACAGGAACCAAAATGCCAAGAACGAACTGGTCGGACATTGCCCGCTACGAAATCGCGTTACCGCCGAAGGAAAGAGCTAAACAGTTTAGCGTTTTTATGAAATCAGTTGTTCAACTTATTCGTTCAAACATTATGGAAGCCCGCGCACTTGCAAATATCCGTGATGCTCTCCTTCCAAAATTGATGAGCGGAGAGATTGAAGTAACAGACAATTAGGAGGAAATAAAATGGCACGAGATTGGGAAGCTACTTTTCGCGATTGGTCAAAACCTTCGAGTGATACAGAAGAACAGAAATGCAGTAATACTGAGAGAATGATTAGGGTGGCAATTTCTGAAAGTCCTGCTCTATCCAAACGAAGCATTGATGTCTTTGCCCAAGGGTCTTACAGAAATAACACAAATGTACGCCAAGATAGCGATGTTGATATTTGTGTCTGTTGTCGAGACGTATTTTTCTATGACTTACCTTCTGATGGCTCGATCACAAAATCCAGTGCGGGTTTTAGCGATGCAGATTATGGATATTCCCAATTCAAGAATGAAGTTGAGTCTGCGCTTGTGGCAAAGTTCGGGCGAAATATGGTCACTAGAGGAAATAAAGCATTTGATGTCCATGCGACGAGTTACCGCGTTGACGCCGATGTAGTTCCAACTTTTGAGCATAGGAGATACTATCAATACGCTGGTCAGATCAGATTTCACAAGGGCACCGAATTACACCCAGACAAAGGCGAGAAGATTATTAATTGGCCAGAGCAAAATTATGATAATGGCGTTGGTAAAAACAAAACCACAAACAATAGATTCAAATTTATTACTAGGGCGATAAAGCGCTTGAAAAATGAAATGGAAGAAAAGAATATATCTGAGGCAAAGCCTATCCCATCTTTTTTGATAGAATGCCTTGTATGGAACACCCCTAATGATGGCTTCGGTCATACCCAATATAGTGATGACGTCCGTTATGTTTTGGCGCACACATTCAATGAAACGACAACCTTTGAGCGCTGTAAGGAATGGGGTGAGGTCAACGAATTAAAATATTTATTTCGCTCAAGTCAGCCTTGGATTTGGGAACAAGCTCATGCTTTTTTAGGAGCAGCATGGGATTACGTAGGTTTCAAATAGGATGTCTGTTTATGATTACTGAAATTCAACTATCAACTTTAGTGTTCTTTGTTGCAGTAATTTGGGGTGTTTCTCTCATCTTACAAGGTACTCCACTATCCTTTGATTTATTGAAGCCTTTTACTAATGTAACTGGGGGATTGGTTTTACTTCTTGCTTTTTTCGATAAATGGGCTTGGCATTGGAAAATCTTTCATCCTTGGTTGGTTTCAACTCCCTATATTGAAGGGGAAAGTTAAGTCAAACTGGATAAATCCAGAAACCAAACAGAGCATTGATGATATCGACGCTTTTTTGGTTATTAGACAAAAATTCTCAACCATTCACGCACGACTTATTTCCAAGGAGTCAACCTCTGAGTTATTAACAGGTGAAATTATCAAGAATGCTGATGAAACATGGCAATTTGTTGGCGCATACAGAAACACACCTAATATCTCAGTGAGAGAAAGAAGCCCAATACATAACGGGGCAATTATATTGCAGATAAAGGGGCAAACTCCAATAGGGCTTGAAGGGCAATACTGGACTGATCGAAGCACACAAGGCGAAATAACTTTTTCAAGCCATAACAAAAAGAAATTTTTCGATTTCGGGTCTGCAAACGCTGCTCGCTATATCAAAAGACAAGAAAAATGACCAAACTCTACGAATCCGAAATCGAACAAATCGCCCTCGACCTTCTCCATGACGAGAACGGCTATGATGTCCGCTTTGGACCTGATCTAGCCGAAGGCGCAGGCAAAGAACGTGACTATAACGAAGTCGTCCTGTCTGTACGTTTGCGTTCTGCTATTGACCGCATAAATCCCAACCTCCCCGCTGGCGCACGGGATGACGCATTCAAGAAGGTCATGCGCTCGGCGGCGTTGACGGTCATTGACAACAACGAAGCCTTTCACCGTCTGCTGGTGGATGGTGTGGATGTCAAATTCAGCGTGGGCGATGGCAAGACCCGCACAGACAAGGTTTGGTTGGTTGATTTCAACAATCCTGAAAATAACGAATTTCTGGCGGTTAATCAATTCACAATCATTGAGAACAACACCAACAAACGCCCCGATATTGTGGTCTTCATCAACGGCTTGCCTTTGGTGGTCATCGAACTGAAGAATGCCACCGACGAAAATGCCGATGTGAGCGCGGCATTCCGTCAATTGCAAACCTATCAACACGTCATCCCCTCCTTGTTTACCTATAACGCCTTCCTCGTCATCAGCGATGGCTGGTTTGCCAAGGTCGGCACCATCTCCAGCGATTATCCGCGCTTCATGGAGTGGAAGACGGCAGACGGCAAAACAATTGTCGATTCCAAGACCCAGCCCGAACTAGAGCCGCTGATTCAAGGTCTGTTCAACAAAAAGACCCTGCTGGATGTCATTCGTCATTTCATTGTGTTTGAAAAAACGCGCGAGAAGACCGTCAAGAAGATTGCCGCTTATCACCAGTATTACGCGGTCAACAAGGCGATCCTTTCCACTTTGCGCGCTTCTGCTGCCAACGATAAATCCGTGCGTGAAGACCCCGCTGAATATGGCTTGCCAAGCGTCGAAGAACAACCCATCGGCGATAAACGCGCGGGCGTCATCTGGCACACGCAAGGCAGCGGCAAAAGCCTTTCGATGGTCTTTTACACGGGCAAACTGGTGCTGGCAGAGGCGATGAACAATCCCACCATTGTGGTGCTCACCGACCGCAACGACCTCGACCAACAACTCTTCGAGACCTTCAGCAATTGCCAGAGCTTGCTCCGTCAAACCCCTGTCCAAGCCGCCAATCGTGACGAGCTAAAGAAACTGCTGGCTGTGGCATCGGGCGGCATCGTCTTTACCACCATTCAAAAATTCCTGCCCGATGAAAAGGGCGGGGCATACCCCCTGCTCACTGACCGCCGCAACGTGGTCGTGATTGCGGATGAAGCCCATCGCAGTCAATATGACTTCGTCGACGGCTTCGCCAAGAACATGCGCGACGCCCTGCCGAACGCTTCTTTCATCGGGTTTACGGGTACGCCCATCGAAATGGCGGATCGCGACACTCAGGCAGTCTTCGGCAACCACATTGACGTCTACGACATTCAACAAGCCGTGGAAGATGGAGCGACGGTTCGCATCTACTACGAAAGCCGTCTCGCCAAAATTGAGCTTTCCCCCGCCGATCAAAAGATCCTCGACGAGCGCGTGGAAGAAGTCACCGAAGACGACGAACTCACCGAACGTCAACGCCGCTTCGCCAAGTGGACGAGTGTTGAATCTGTGGTTGGGAGTGAACCACGCATCAAACAAGTCGCCGCCGATCTGGTGACTCATTTTGAACAACGACTCTCCGCTTCCGAAGGCAAAGGCATGATCGTCTGCATGTCCCGCCGTATCTGTGTGGAGATGTACAACGAGATTGTCAAACTGCGCCCTAATTGGCATAACTCCGACGATGACAAAGGCATGATCAAAGTGATTATGACAGGCTCTGCCAGCGACCCGCTCGACTGGCAGGAACACATCCGCACCAAAGCGCGCCGCAAAGCCATCGGCGATAGGTTGAAGGACTCGAAGGATCCGCTCAAGCTCATCATCGTCCGCGATATGTTCCTGACGGGCTACGATGCCCCACCGCTGCATACGATGTACATTGATAAGCCCATGCGCGGTCACACCCTCATGCAAGCCATTGCCCGCGTCAACCGCGTCTTTGGCGATAAAGAAGGCGGCTTGATCGTGGATTACATCGGCATTGCGCAGGACTTGAAAAACGCGCTGGCTGTTTACGCCGCCCGCAAAGGTCGCGGCGACATTAAACACGACCAGAGTGAAGCGGTCGCCAAGATGCTCGAGATTTACGAAGTCATTGTCAACATGTTTGGGAAGTTCGACTATCGTAAATATTTCACGTTGGAACCCAGAGAAAAACTTGGTTTCATTTTAGATGCGGCAAATTACGTTTCAGAACTCACGGAAGAAAAAGAAGGTCAAGTTGTCAGGAACGGCAAGGAACGCTTCAAGGAAAACGTCATTCGCTTGCAAAAAGCATTTGCCCTGTCTGTGCCGCACCCCAAAGCCTTTGAAATCCGCGATGACCTTGCTTTCTTCCAAGCCATCAAAGCTCGCTTCAATAAGTTTGACGATCAAACCAAGACCCGCACCAATGAAGAGATCGAAACCGCCATTCGGCAGATCATCAATGACGCTATCATCTCTAGCGAAGTGGTGGATGTCTTTAATGCCGCTGGCATTAAGAAACCTGATATTTCCATCCTCTCGGATGAATTCCTCGATGAAATCCTGCACATGGAACGCAAAAACCTTGCACTGGAACTGCTCAAACGCCTGCTCAATGACGAGGTCAAAAGCCGCAGTCAATTTAATTTGGTACAGGGCAGAAAATTCTCCGACATGCTCGCTGACGCCGTCAAACGTTATCAGAACGGGTTGATTACTTCCGCGCAAATCATCGAAGAACTCATCAATCTCGCCAGGGACATCCGCGAAGCTGATAAGCGCGGCGAGCAAATGAATCTCCGTATGGATGAACTCGCCTTCTATGATGCACTTGCCGACAACCCCACCGCCGAGGCTGTGTTGGGTGATGTCACCCTCAAACAAATTGCCCATGAACTTGTGGAAAGTGTGCGAAAGAACACATCCATTGATTGGCAGTTGAAGGAAAGTGTTCAAGCCAAACTACGCGTGATGGTAAAAAGAATATTGCGCAAATACAAATATCCACCCGATGATCCCACCACGGGTGAATATACAGTGTCCGTTACGAAAGTATTAGATCAAGCCGAGTTATTGGCTGATTTTTGGACGAAAGAAGGATAGCGATTGGGTTAGGTGATATATGAGCAATGATCAATTCGAATATGACGTAGCGCTGTCCTTTGCCGGCGAAGATAGGTCAATCGTCGATAAGTTTTTACAGCTGCTCCGCGCAAAGAGAATAACCGTTTTTTATGATGATGATAATTTGGCGGATTTATGGGGCAAGAATTTGATTGATCATCTCGCTGAAATATATGATAAGAAAGCTCGCTTTTGCGTGATGTTTATCTCTCAACATTACCCATTAAAGAAATGGACAAATTTGGAGCGAACACATGCGCAAGCTCGTGCATTTAGAGATCCGAAAGAATATATTCTTCCTATCAGATTGGATGATACTGAAGTGCCTGGCATCCCGGAAACAATCGGGTACATAGATCTCCGTAAATATTCACCTGAGGCAGCAGTCAATATCCTTGAACAAAAAATTGCAAAATCTAAAGGGCAGCCTATCACTCCTCAAGCAGCTGATCGCATCACGGATATTCGAACGAATCAAACGCCATTCGGCTCAATTCCAATGCCGAAACCGAAAAAGGCATTTACTCAATTGGAAAAGGATCGTTTTGCGAGGGGTGCTTTCACGTTTATCAAGGAATATTTCAACCACGCATTAAAGCAGTTGGAAACGATGGATAGTGATATCCAAACCGACATAGTTGATGTTACCAATTTTCATTTTGCCAGCAAAATATATGTGCGTGGTGATATGAAGGCGCAATGTAATATATGGCTGGGAGATAGTTTTGGACCTAACTCGATTTGCTACAATGAGGGAGTTCAACGGCTTGCCACTAATTCTATTAATGAAAGTATGACTGTGGAAGACACTGGGGATGAGTTGTATCTGCAAACTGGCGTCTTTGCTATGTCCGGGGAAAGAAAGGCTAATCAACAACAAGCCGCCGAACATTTATGGACGCGGTTTATTGCTCCGTTATCTTACAGATAGCGTTCGCAAAGTAGGAAGTCTGAATGGCAACAACAAGCGAAACAGTTATCCTTGATAAAATTAAACAACTAATTGCTGAACCTACTCAAAGAATTAGGCTGTTTGACTATGTCAAGGAAAAATCTGATGTTTTAGCGACACGGATGACCGAAGAATCTTTGCCACTCAATGTCCCTTGGGATAGCACTGAACTTGCTGTGCGATTAGAAAAATATGAGAACTTGTCCTCTGAACTCGTCTCGATTTTTTCTCTCATCGGTTATTGGGGGACCATTGATCACCTTCCTGTTATTTCAATTCCGATGAAGGTCTTCCTTTTATCAAAAGACAAAGATCCGAGAAGAAATAATTGGTCTTCGTTACGTTGGTATCCAATGCTTCTTATCACGTACGCAATTGGGATTGGCGCAATTGCAAGTAAAAATTATCCTGTTTTATATGGTTATTTTCAACCTAATTATAGAAACCAATCTCATCTTTCAAATCGTATGCGTTTTTCGCAAGTTCTTGAAGAGGGACTGGAGAATACTCGACAGTCTTTCAGATCATTACCAGGGCGTGAGAGGCAACATTTTCCGCTTAACGAATACCTTTTTGATTTGTTTGGCAAGAAATGGAGTGATGTTCTTTTTCTTGGGCTTGATTATGAAGATATTTTTGATCGTTTCGAAATCTTTTATGCGCTTCAATTTGCGGATGATCGAGAAAGAGCCTCGGGGCATGTATGGGGTCCGCCTGGCAGATTTGGCTGGAAATATTCAAATCGAGCCGAATCTGATCCCTTCAGAATGTTAGCTCAGGAGGCTTCTATTCAAAAAGATGCGTGGGCGCCATTGCGTGCAGGTTTTTTCGATGGTTCATATGAACGATTTGATAAGTTGCTTGCGCAATTAGAGCGAATAATAGGAAACATCCATTAATTCGAACGTCCAGTGAAATCTGATGTTTTATTCTCAGTAAATAGGAAAGTGAAAATATTGTGCGACTAATTTTTAGCAGGCTAAATTGTGAAAACCGGCTGTTATCCTCTATTTTTAAGTGTAATGTTGTCGTACAAGAGCAGTTATATGTTACCTTGATTGGTGAAAATAAATTATACAAGGACCTTCAAGTTCTTCTTGAATGTCCTTGTATAGATAATAAAAAATTCTTTGTTGATAGTTACTAATGTTGTTTATTTTCCCGCAAATGATACGGGACATTGATAATTACAATCCCTTCCTGCCGTTTAAGCTGACTGCGCAGCAGGTCTGCGGTGTTGGTGTGCAGGGCAGAAGAAAGGGTATTGTAGGAAATGAACTCCGGCACGACAATAGTGAGGGTTTCACCTGGCTGTCGGCGAGTAGATATCTCAGTGATGTATTCCAGCAACGGTGCGAGGAAGAGGCGGTAGGGGGAATTCAACATTACCATACGGACACCTTCTCCCCACAGCTCCCATTTCTTCCGCACTTTCTCGGCTTCAGCAGGTTCGATGGCGACGTGAACAGCGGTAATGTCATCCGACAATATGCGGGCATAACGCAGGGCCGCAAGGCTTCCCTGGTGTACACCACTGATGGGCATTATGACACGGTGGCGGGTATTGTGTGGTGGGATGGCGCCAAAATTATCGAGTGATAAGTTGTTTGCCACATTCTTGTAGTGATGATGAATTGCAAAGAATATAACCACTAACGTAGGGGTCAGAATCAGAATGATCCATGCCCCTTCTCTAAATTTTGTTACAGCAAATACAACCATAACGATTGCGGTACATATTGCGCCGAAGCCATTGATCACCATACGGGTTTTCCAGCCTTTTTCAAAATGAAAGATGGATCCTGGCTCGACAATCTCTTCGCCTGATTTCAGGTGTCCAATCTTCCACCAGCGTAGCGCCATCCCCGCCTGCGACAGGGTGAAGGACATGAAAACTCCTGTGGCATATAGCGGTATTAAACGGGTAACACTTGCCTGGAAGAAGATTATTAGAAGGGACGAAATAATCGCAAGCGTTATGATGCCCCGCGAATAAACAAGGCGACTTCCGCGATACGTCAACTGGCGTGGAAGAAAACCAT
>WBZY01000072.1_pt1 | contig 11421 bp, 14 predicted proteins | sample 5204191 | NCBI WGS metagenome assembly WBZY01 (sample SAMN12344363, study PRJNA552823) | activated sludge metagenome | biome: Activated sludge suspended growth; feature: Anammox Sidestream; material: Wastewater; isolation source: activated sludge from anammox sidestream of wastewater treatment... | reverse complement strand
CTGACCGACCGCTCCGCTTTTTCGACGATCACGATCAACCTTGAGCCTGAGTTCCCCGTCCTGACGCCGACTCCCACCTCAACCCCCAAACCGACGGCGACTCCCATCCCGTGGCAGCCTGCGGATACGTTTAACGACGCCAAAGGGACGGTGACGGTCGTGTATCAGGGAATCGCAAATTTCCTCATCTGGCTGGTTGTGGTGATTCTGCCTATCGTCCTGCCGCCCGCGTTAATCCTTTGGGCGATGTGGAAGTTGTTGAATCGCAAGGTGAGTAGTGCGAAGTAATTGGTAATTGGGGTGGAGACTAGAGACTGGAGACTGAGAATTGGGAACAGGGACGGCGAGGGTGGGCGCTGTCTCTGTTTTTTGTTTCGGTTTATGGATAACGGGAAACTTCTTGATAATTATTGTCGCGGAGCACTGCTGGATCTGATTCGCTGTTATTCCAAATTTGGGTTTCAAAGTTACAGTTGAACCCCCCTCCGTTCGGATTGTTTGCCCAAACTCGTAAAATTTCGCCAGGCATTATTGTTCCGCTTAAACTGCATGCCTGATCGCCTTTTTCGGATATCAGCGACCAACCTGACAAATCCTGCGGCTGAGTACCAACATTCTCCAAATCTACGAACTCTTCTTCTTTGTTGACGGTTTTAATTCTAATAATTGCACCGTTCGTCAATGACGGTAATACGGTTGGTTCGAGCGTTAAAGTTAATGTTTCAGTTGCCGCATTGGTTATGATTGGCATTGGTGAGTTTGATTGCTCAGGCGAGTTTGTTGGTATTAACGTGGCGATAGGAGCGGATGCTGTTGAAGTTTGTAGTTCTGCTGCTTGGGCGGTTCCAGCGATGGCGGTTTGAATTGAATTTGGGTCAGACGTTGGAATTGTCACATTGGATGATGTGCCACAAGCCAGTGACACGAGTAACAGTACGACAAATGGAAAAATCGCTGTCCGATTTTGTACGCTTTCTTTAACTTTCATTCTAAGTCTCCTGCTACGTACGCAATTTACCGAAGCATTTATCAATACAAAGCTAGAATGCCTGCATCTGGGTTTTCACTCAGGTTTGAGATTGCATCAAAACTTTCGCGAAGCAAATTTTCAATATCTTGAGTAGAACAGTTTCCTCGTCGAATCCAAATCACTCTTGGTGGAAATCCCATCAATATGCTCATTTCGCTGAAGTCTGCGTCTTTGGTGACGATAATTAAATCGTTCTGACGTGCATAATCCCAAACCGCCCTGTCAAACTCACTTCCCAGCCCGACGAATGAAACATGAGTCGAGGATGGATACAAGTCTATCAACCTATCCACGAGTTTCGGAGATAGGTTTTCGTCGAAGAGTAGAGCCTTCATCCCTGTACTGCAAGCATGGAGTGTTCACGGTCAGCGGCGTAACGCAGACTTGCCAGAATATCGTCTTTTGTGAGATATGGAAAGTCTTCCAGAATTTCTTGCTGGCTCATACCTGAAGAAAGATATTCAAGCACATCGTAAACGGTGATTCTCATGCCTCGGATACAAGGTTTACCGCCTCGTTTTCCTGGCTCGATTGTGATGATGTTTCGTAAATCCATCTCTGCCTCCGAAGGTTGGGATGATTATAACATTCCCAAACCCAACGCAATCACCGCCCCAAACGCCCCACACGCAAAATTGACCCAGTCGTTCGTCAGCCACTCCCAGCCGCGGAGGTGAACCGTCTCCGTGCCGCAGGTGTGGAGGGGATGTTTCTCGGTTTCCTTGTTATCTTTCGGGCAGAAATACATGGCTTGGACCGTCGCGCCGAGGAACGAGTCAAAGAGGGAGCCAGCGAGTCCAGCGAATGAGATTAGTGGAAACAGTGACCAGTTGGCAGTGAACAGCGAGGCGAGGATGGCGATCAACGCGGAGCCAGCCAGAGAGGCGAGTGTGCCGACGAGGGAGATTCCGCCTGAGGTCCCTTTTTCGACGCGCTTGCGTAAGTCGGTGATCATGCGCGGCGCGGACGGGTTCAACACGCCGAGTTCCGTCGCCCACGTGTCCGCGTTGACTGCGGCAAGCGATGCGGCGAATCCGATCCAGCCGATGTTCGATTCGGGAAAAAAATAATGGACGATGACGAATGCCGCCGCCAATCCGCCGTTGCCGAAGACTTGTCCCGCGTCGCGCTGGTCGCCTTTGGAATATTTTTCGTTCAGTCCCTTCTTGCGAGTTTTGAAAGCGCGGCTCAACAACGTGGACGTGATGAAAAACGTCAACAACAAAACCGCCCACGGAATCCCGCCCAGCCCGAAGATGATCGTGCCGAGCAACAGCGCGGCGAACGCTCCGCTTTTGCTCAGGCTGCGTGCGCGATAGGCGAGGAATGAAATGAGGAGGGCGAGGAGGAGTCCGTAGAGGAGGAGCATAAATTCATTTTACATCGGTGGTCGAGTAGTCCTGAGCAAAGCGTAGCGGAGACGAAGGACGTATCGAGACCACCAGTTTGAATCAAACAAATTGTTTTCAAGCGCCTGCTGGTCTCGATACGTCCCGCAAAGAGCGCGGGACTACTCGACCAGCGCGGTAATTTAAATCGGCGTCGTCACCAAAAATAAAACCGCCGTTAAAAACAACAACGCGCTGACCGCGCTCGAAACCCAAAGGATGACGGCAAGCGGACGCGTGTGATCCCAGCGATAGAAATACAGCCCTGCGATGAGTCCGCTGATGAATAGCGCCATGCTGAGAAGCGGAAGCAGGATGAGACGACTCGACGCCGTCGGATCGTTCGGCGCTCCGAACGCGTCAAACCCGAAGGGAATTTGATTCAATGTGGGAATCAGAATCCCAACCCAGACGATCAACCCGATGTTGAGCAAGAGTCCGCTGACCCAGAGGAAGCGCGCAACGGGAGTCTGCCATGCCTGCGTGACGATGAACGACGGATACACCGACACAGGCTCGGCGGGCGAGAGACTTCCCATTTCGGTGGCGCGTGCAAACGTTCGGACGAGAGCCGCCGCGTCCTTGGGCGAGATGGCGAACACGCGCTTCGATGTCGCGATGAGGATGATGTTCCGTGAATTCGATGCGATGAACTCGACCAATCCCAGATCGGGATGTCGCCGCGTTCCGATCACCGCGCCCGATAAACGAAAGCGCGGCAACGCCAGCGGACTCGACAGATCGGACGCGGGTCGCACCCATTCGATGTCCGTCAGCGGAATGTCTTCCACGCGCAAGCCCCACAGGATGGCAAGGCTGTCGCGGTCAATGTAGTAGTCCGCTCGTAGGAGGGCGTAGGCGCGATAACCGAAAAACGGAATCGGCGCGAAGGCGATGATGCCAATGAGCAAAAAATTGACGAACGACGGTCCCACCTGTGCGCGCGTCAGGTTGAAGAATGCCCAGCCTGAAATCCCTGCCAGCGCGAGGATGATCGCTCCGTGAACGAGGAGTCCGAATCGCTTGGATGGAGGGAAATGTCCAACTTTGGAGGGGTTCATACCATTGGATCATGCCGCGACAGAAGAGCGATGTACTGCCTTGCGCGATGAGCCGATCTTGTAAGGTTTGACCAACACATCTGCTGGTATGCCGAGTTCTGTGTGTAAGCGCTGGATCATGAGCAATGTCAATGGGCGTTTACGATTCAAGATTTCAGAGACTCGAGCGCGACTGCCAATATACCGCTCAATATCTGTTCGGCTCAGACCGCGGCTTTCCATAAAGTAATTGATGGCTTCAATAGGGTCTGGAGCAGGAATGTCGTAGTGAGCGTCTTCATACGATTCGATCAATGTGGATAGGATTTCAAGCCGATCGCCCTCTGGTGTGCCAGGCGCCGCGCCGAACAGCACCTCCACCTCTTTAAGCGCCGCGTTGTAATCTTTTTCTGTCTTAATAGGTTTGATTTGCATGTCAACTCCTAAATTGTTTCTGCGTCGATGCGATCATATTCTTTGTGCGTCCCGACAAAACGAATAAATACGATGCCGAAACTGTATTCTACAACCACCACCACCCGATAATTATTTCCTTTTATATTGAATACCACGCGATTGTTCGATAAAAAGCTTGCATTGCGATAAACATTCTTGATGTCCGATGGCTTTTTCCAGTCTGAATGTTTTACATCCGCATACCATGCTTGTAATGGCTGGCGACTGTCGGGATGTTCTTCCCAAAACTCTCGCAATTTTTTGCGGGATATAACTCGCATGTCACGAGTATATCACATGCTCCCAATTTGGGAGCAATTAGATTTTCAGGGAGGAAACGATTTCTTCCAAAGGAACAAGTTGACTGTCTTTGTTTGTGCGATTTTTTATCTCTACCATCCCCTCTTTCAATCCCTTTTCTCCCACCGTCACGCGGACGGGACAGCCGATCAAATCCGCATCGTTGAATTTGACTCCCGCGCGCTCGTCGCGGTCATCGAACAAAACCGAAACGCCCGCGCGTTGCAATTCGTTGTAAATCTCTTCGGCTTTGGCGCGCGTGTTCAACTCTTTGCCTGGGACTTGCATCAGATACACGTCAAACGGCGCGGCGGGATGGGGGAGAGTCAATCCCTTATCGTCGTGATGCGTCTCAGCAAGGGCGAGCAAGATGTTTTCAAAATTATCGTTCAATTGAATCGCAGTCAAAACCGTGAGCGGATTTCCGCAATTGGCGCACGCGTCGCCATCGTTGGCTTGCGCCAAATCAGCGACGATCTCCGCCGAATAATCACGCCCGTAATTTGTGTTTTTCAGATGGAATCCCGCTTTGTTCGCGCCTGCGACTAGATTCGGCGAGGTTAGAATCAAATCGTCCACGACGATCACCGCGTCCTTTAACCCGACGGCTGACGCGTACCCCGCGACCGCTCCCGCCCTTTCAATTTCTTCCGCCCTCGCCGCACGGACATCTCCTACCTGCGCCTTCAACTTTGCCTCACTGAGTTGCATGTCCCCGCGCACGACGACGAAAACGAATTTGCCATCACTCACACGCGTGTACATTAACGCTTTGGCAGTTTGTGATTTTTGAATACCGAGAAAATTTGCCAATGATTCAATCGTGTTGCAATCAGGAGTTGCAATTTTTTCAACAGGCAGGGGTGACGCATCCTGAGCGAAGTCGAAGGATGCCTCTACGGGTTTCCTAAACCGTGCGAGTTCGACTCGTTCTGTGTATTTGCAATTCGAGCAATGAGCAAGTTCAATATCTCCCGCTGTGATGGGAAAGAAGACTTCGTTGGTATTGTTGATTAAAGGCAGAGAAAGATGAAAGAGGAAAGAATTGTCGGTTGATAAACTTTTTAAACGATTGATGGCGGCTTCCCCCAACTTCGTCGGCACATTCTCCCTCGTCAAATATCCCGCGCGGACGAGGAAGGCGAATCCCTCTGTCCGCGCGTTATTCGGCGCTTCACGTTGAGTTTGGATTTGCAGGTCGCGGTATTTCATGGGAAGGTGAGGGTGCGTCGCACTTGTAGGTGAAGATGAGTCTAAACGATCGGAGTCGTCCGCCCTGCGAAAAAGTCAGGTAAAGTGTGGTGCGACGCACTTTAGGCTTCGGTTTTTTTCTTCCTCGGAATCTTTTGCGTTTTCTCAGGCTCAGGGACGACGATCGGCGTCGCCGCGATGGATTCGGCTTGGGCAGCCTCCGAAGGCGTCGTTTCGGGAGCAGGCTCAAGGTCGAGTTCGACCGTTTCTTCCATCCGAATTTGACCGCGCAGGAACGCGCCTTCCTCTGTCACGAACGCGGTCGTGACTACATCGCCCCAGACGCGACCCGAGCCGCGAATTTCCAATTTTTGAGTCGTGATGTTGCCGCGCACCGCGCCCGCCACGATGACCGTGTTCGCGCGCACGTTCTGGCAGGTGACGCGTCCTGTCTCGCCGATGACGAGCATCCCGAGTAAGGCGATCTCGCCTTCGAACGCGCCTTCAATGCGGACGCCGCCCGAACCGTTGATCGAACCGTGCCAGATCACGCCCGAGCCGAGCACGGACGTGATCCGCTCGACGGCTTGCACGGCGGGTTGTTGTGTTTCTGTCGGTGTTGTGTTGCGTTTGAACATGAGGCAATTTTACCGTAGACACGGAAACACGTACACACGTACAAAAAAACACGCGAGCCTCTCGACCCACGTGTCTCCTTGTCTCCGTGTTTACCTGTCTACGTGTCTACTTGTTTACTTATCTCCTCGCCTCACCCCTCGCTCTTCTCTTCCTTCGCCGCGATCTGCACGCCCATGATGTTGAAACCCGAATCGACGTAGATGACCTCGCCCGTGATGCGCGCCGATAGATCGGAAGCGAGGAATACGGCTAAATTGCCGCAGTCATCAATCGTCACATTTTCGCGCAAAGGCGCGGCGTCGGCAAAGTGTTTGTACATGTCACGGAACCCGCCCACGCCCGCCGCGGCAAGCGTGCGGATCGGTCCCGCCGAAATGGCGTTCACCCGAATCTTTTGCGGACCCAAATCGTAAGCCAAATACCGCGTCGATGATTCCAGCGCGGCTTTCGCCACGCCCATCACGTTGTAACGCGGAGCGACTTTCACCGCGCCCGAGCCGTACGTGAGGCACATCACCGACGCGCCAGGATTCAGAATCGGCAAGAAGGCATTCGTCAACGCGACGAACGAAAACACCGAAATATCCAGCGCATTCTTGAAGCCTTCGCGCGAAGTTTGATAATAGGGTCTGCTCAACTCGTCGCGTCCAGCGAATGCAATCGAATGAACCAGCACGTCTATCTTTCCGAAATGCTTCGCGGCTTTCTCCGCCACCGCTGTGATCTGATCGTCCTTCGTCACGTCGCATTCTTCGACCCATTTGCATCCGACCTGTTCCGCCAACGGCTTCACGCGTCGTTCGAGCATCTCGCCCGCGTAACTGACGCCGAGGTTCGCGCCCTCACGATGAAACGCCTGCGTGATTCCCCACGCGATCGATTTGTCGTTCGCCAACCCAAACACCAATGCGTTCTTGCCTTCGAGTAATCCCATATGAACTCCTTTATGTCATTGCGAGGAGGGCGTTAGCCCGACGAAGCAATCTCCTCGTTCGATATCTTCCAATCCCTCACCTTGAACCTCCATGGCTTCGACAGCCACGGCTCTGGCGTATTATTTAAACCCACACGTGGACTTTTCGTCACGAGCGAATTCGGGACTTGGACTCCCGCTTCGATTCTCACGGGGGAGGCTGGTTCAGTCAAGTCGGCTTTGTTCTCCCTCTTGGAGATTCCCATCGCCTGCGTCAACTTCCCAGGACCGAACGTATCGCGCCCATGTCTGCGCTTCGACATGAATTCTACACCCTCGATCGGCTGTATCGCGCGGATCAACACCGCCGCAGGGAATCCCTCGCGCTCGGTGACGACGTTGAACATCCAGTGATTCCCATACGTGAAATAAACATACGCATGTCCTGCCTCGCCATACATGACTTCTGTGCGCGGCGTGAGCCCCGCTTTGGCATGGCAAGCTAAATCTTTTTCACTGATGTATGCCTCCGTCTCGACGATGAGCCCAACCAACTTCTTGCCATTCAACATCCGCACCAACCGCGCGCCGATCAACTCGCGTGCGACAGTCAATGTGGGGCGGTTGTAGAAATCACGGGGTAGGATCATTTTTTTACCACAAAGGACACAAAGGTCACGAAGGATTTAGCCTTTAAAACTTTGTGTACTTCGTGTCCTTTGTGTTTAGTTACTTGAATCTCGAATCACGTTTCAGCGTCAGCCGCAACCCCTCCGCCAAACTGATCGAGGAACGGTAATTCAATTTCTGGCTGGCAAGCGACAGGTCTGCCCTCATTCGGGAAACGCCGCCTGAAGTTTTCGCATTGTAAATGACTTCCGCTTTGTTGCCCGTCACATTAAGCACATCATTGATCAATTCTTTGATACTCGTTTCCATCCCTGAGCCGACATTGATGACCAGCCCATTGACGTTTGGCGCGGTCGCCGTGGCTACCAGCGCGCTCACCACATCGTCCACGTACACATAATCCCGCGTTTGCGAACCGTCGCCGTGCGCGACCAACGTCCCGCCGCGTAAGGCTTGTCGAAGGTAATGCGGCACCACTGGCGGATGCGACGCGGGCAAGTGTTGACCAGGTCCGTAGGCATTGAAAATCCGCAGGCTGACCGTTTCGATTCCCCACAAGCCGCCAATTGTGCGGACGTAATATTCCGCCGCGAGTTTGGAGACGGCGTAAGGCGAGCGCGGAGCGGGGGTGAGAGTCTCTGTCAGTGGTTGCTCGGCTAAATCGCCGTAGACAGCCCCACTCGAGGCGAGAACGACGCGGCGTACGCCGACATCCCGCATCGCTTCCATCAGCGCGACCGTCCCGCCGACGTTGACGTTGTTGTAATCCCGCGGATACAAAACCGACTCAGGCACCGAGACGCGCGCCGCGAGATGATAAACGACGTCCACCTCTTGCAGGAGAGTCCACAACTTGGGGCGATCGCTCACATCGCCGCGTGTGAAATGGACATCGGGCGCGAGCGCTTGCGGATCGCCCGTGGAAAGATCGTCCAGCCCGCGCACTTGGTGCCCCTCGCGGGCGAGCTGGTTGGCAAGCGAAGAGCCGAGGAATCCCGCGGCTCCTGTGATGAGGAAGTTCATAAGATGATTATAGCATTTCCCCTTTGGCTAGATTTCTGCTGGCTTGATCTTTTGCAATTCGCTCCGCGTCAACAAGATGACCGCGACCAGAATCAATCCGCCTCCCAGCAAGGCAATGGGAGATAACCGCTCCTGAAATAGCCACGCCGCCAACAAGACTGTGACCACCGGTTCCAACGTGGAGAGGGTGGCGGCATTGGTGGGACCGATCATCTCCAGCCCGGTGAGAAATGCGACCACGGGAATGACGGTTGAGATGAGTACGATGCCGATCATGCTGTACCAACCGTTCGGCGCAGTGGGGAAGTGTGCGCCGTTGATCAGTGTGATCGTTCCAAAGACTGCGCCTGCCGAAGCAAAAATGACTGTGGATGATTGCGCCGCTGAAACGTGTTTCATCACGTTTGCACCGACGATGATGTAGACCGAATAGATCACCGCCGCCGCGATCGCCATCAGCGCGCCGCTCAGTTGCCCGCCCGATGGATCAACGGTCAGCCCGGTGCCGATGAGCGCCAATCCCAGCGCAAGGATTTTCGTGCCAGTGATCCGCTCATGGAAAATGAAAGCGGAAAGAATCATCACAATGCACGGATACAAATACAAAAGTAAAGCCACCAATCCCGCAGAGGCATACTTGATCGCGGTCAGGTAGAGAAACGATTGTCCCACATAGCCTAACGCGCCCATGCCGATCAATTGAATGAGCGTTCGCCCTCGGGGGAGAGTCTCGCGCCGAGCCGCCAACACAACCGCCATCAACACGGCGGCAATCGAGAAGCGCAGGCATAACACGGTGAACGTGTCCATGCCGGCGGCGTAGACGAAACGACCAAAGATCGCCAGCGTCCCAAACGCGGCGGCAGAGAGGGCGATGAGGAGGATGCCGGTAAGTTGTTTCATGAAGTCCGAGATTATACCTTTTCAAAAGAAAAACCCACCGCGTGTTTATGGGTAGGTTTCTTGTTTAGGTGGAAATATATTTCTTTTGTATGTTGTTGTGGTTAACCTTTGTAGGGCTTTGTTCAGATACATCAAACTTCCCCAATTCCAGAGAACAAAACTCGGCGGAGGCTTCATTTGCAAAGAGATGAGAGCCGTACGCGCAGTCGTTCAACCGTCTGTTTTGGTTGCGGACCTCCTTGAATCGCATCGCCGAGGCAGACGAGTTGATCTATATTCTGTTTCTCGATGTCGGCTTCGACAATTTCAAACGCGAAGTCGTTACCGTGGATGTCGGAGAAGATGGCGAGGCGCATGGTGGGTTATCCCTTTGTAATTATCCTAAGTTGGAAATCTATATTTTCCAAACCTTCTTGTACGCTAATTCTGCAAGTTTTCTCGATCTCGCACGGATTTCCGCTTCTCCCCAAGATGTTGCCTCATTTAAGACATCGTCTTGCCAAATTTTAGCTTTTGAAAGAATTTTCTTTTTCTCAGAGAAATTCTTGTTGTCTAATTCATCATTTAATGGTTGACCGACAAGCAATAAATTTCCAATCTCGGCCACATATTCAGGACTTACGCCGTTTGGATTCTTTGGATTCTGTGAGGATAGATGTTCAAATGTCATTTTGCCGTAATCTATACTGATGTCTCTTCTGTGATATTCGTCCAGTTTAGATAAGACATAATGAACGAAAGATTTTCGTTCGTCGAAATTATCTGAGTGTCGTATTTCATAAAAATTCGCCTCAAACTCTTCGTAATTTGGCAAACGCTTCTTCATTGCCTCGCGTAAACTTGCTAAAACATTTTCGCGCTGTTCTTGATTTTTAGCCTCTGTCAAACGGATAGCGTGTGTGGCGTGCATTCCAGAGATTCCACCAGAAGATCGTTGCGAAGTAACTGCAGAAAATATGAAGTGGAATTTTTCTATTGCTTGTAGTATGTCTCGCGTTTGTTTGAATCTCAGATTTCCGGTTTTATACTCCCTCATTACCGTCAGAACCATTGGAATTTGTTGTTTGACTCGGAACAGATTCAACGCAACTAACGAATCTCGAATTGGCAAATCATTTTTGTTCCAATGGATAGATGCAGGCCTGTTCATTAAGAAGTAGATTTCGGCATCCGTATGTAGTCCTTCGAGATATTCTTTTGCATTTGCAAACTTCACTTGTTTCCGAATTGATTTGAATAATCTTTTTCTTGGGACATACTTTTCATACTTTGACAACCAGTGGTGATATAAGAACTCATCCACTTTTACATTTTCCAGGGCGCCTATTTTCTTTACTATTTCATTCCACTTGTCTTTTGTCAAATCAACGTTTGCGTTAGCTGGTCTTATCAATTTCACTAAATGGTTCTTCAGTAAATCTGATATATCTAGGTTTTTTCCTCGCGTGTTAAGTGTTTCAAAAATTACATAAGCGTCATCTTCGCTATCTAAAGTAATATGAATTGTTTTCAACCCAAGAGTCTTTGCGCGAATCTGAATCAGCTTTTCCCTAATCACCTTTTTCTTGTTTTCATCGGAAACAGATGGGTCTCTCTCTACTGATGACAGGATTTCATTTATGTAAGAATTAATAACAGCATAAGCTGCCTTAAGTAGCTTTTCTTCTTCCTGTACCGCATCGGGTGTTTCTGGATGACCAAATTTTTGAATATGATCCTGTAAATATGGATAAGAGGTTTCGGATTGCAATACATATTCTTGCTCAAAATTGATATTGACACGGTAACCCTCCCCTAAAATAGTACCAGCGAAAAGTGGAAAAACTTCTGGCAAAATAGACCCAGGAGAGATCCACATGAAGAGAACAAGGTTCACCGAAAGCCAGATCGTCAACATCTTGAAAGAAG
>WBZY01001551.1_pt1 | contig 11428 bp, 6 predicted proteins | sample 5204191 | NCBI WGS metagenome assembly WBZY01 (sample SAMN12344363, study PRJNA552823) | activated sludge metagenome | biome: Activated sludge suspended growth; feature: Anammox Sidestream; material: Wastewater; isolation source: activated sludge from anammox sidestream of wastewater treatment... | reverse complement strand
TACACTGGTAACAGTGCCCACAGGTAAGATGGCTTTCGGCAGACACCCGGTCGCCGACCTTTATCTGTGTTACTTCCTCGCCAACCCTGGTAACATCCCCCACAAATTCATGACCGATAATACGTGGCGGTGTGAAACGGTGCTGAGCCCAGCGCGTCCAGTCATAGATATGCACGTCCGTGCCGCAGATCGAGGCGATCCTGACCTTAATGAGCACATCCCGTAGCCCGAGCTTCGGGGTGGGTACTTCGGAGAACTCCATGCCCTTTGCCCGTTTTCTTTTAACAATGGCCTTCATGAGAAATACATCTCTCCGTTATTGTCCATCCTTTTGCTTTTAATGTGGGCACGGATCGCCGTGCCCCTATCATTCCTTACTCACGATGGGTGCAGGTTTGTAACCGGAACCTGAATATTTTATACGACTGGATTAACGTTAATTTTGCCCTGGTGCGTGCGGACAATCACATCCGATAAAATTTATTGGGAATTCATCCGTTTGATTATTTTTTATATCAGGTTTGATTAGTCTTAAAAAAAATTTTGTCCGGAATCAACATGCTGCCATCTGCAATGCCTGACCGATGAAGCGCAACGCTTGCCTTATCTAAGGCTACCGTAATATCCGATTTTTACCGAAGGGTATGCCGTGGCCTACCAGAAACCCTAAGTTGAAAGAAATTATTACCACCGCGTATCCTGGACAGATAATCCAGATTGGCAAAAATATGGAAACTGGTATTTTTGAATATCTGACAGAGGATTGTTCCTGTGGCCTGCATCCCTGTCCAGCTTATTTGCTCTCTTGTGTCTGCGCCCTTTCTTAATGCTAACTATACCTCTATCTACCTCCGGTATGCAATACATTTTAACCGACAGGGGTGTCTTAAAATAGCACTGTGGCATTTTTAGCAACTTTGTGAAGATACCGCATAAACCACCCGTCTCGTGTATTTTGAAATATTTTTGATCATGCCGATAATACGGTGGTATTTTAGTGCTTACAACAGAAAAAATATCTAGGGAGGTAGGTTATGTCATTATCCTTTAGTTCTTCGGTTTTCGGAATACAAGCAGCATTCCATATAATGAGCGTATCAGCGCATAATACCGCGAATATAAATACGGACGGATATAAGAAACAGCGTGTTAGCCTGAGCGAAGGTAACCATGGTGGCGTTATGGTAAACATCAGGGAAAGCTCTGAACCAGGACCAGGGTATCAGCATGCAAATGGAAATATCAGCGAGGCATCAAACGTGGAGATTTCTGAGGAAATTCCCATCCAGATAGGCGCAAAACACCTCCTGTCTGCCAATGTCGCCGTATTGAAAACATCTGAAGAAATGCAAAAGAGTCTTTTAGACATCATAGCTTGAGATTCCTTCCCGTATTAATTAAAATAACTATCTTAGTATATCCTCTATCTCGGCATGCCTTGCTCCTATACTCATTAAGCTCATGTTCTCATTGCAACTGAACGTCAAAAGGGGTTTGCCCCACGAAATTACCTTCCGGCAGAATTGTTCAGTCTTTCCTCCGGGTGTTGCATGAGCAACAAATATCCGATCGGCAATCGCCGCCACAAACTCATTCCGTTTTTCTCCAAGCGCCGCTGTAATCCTGCGATATTTCTGGTCGAATGGTGAAAGGAGTAAAAGGCGTCCTTCGTCAATCGGACGACGCCATGCGTCGGGAATCCGCATGCCTTCAATACCTCTAGCCGGGCAAATGATAATTGGTTGTGACCCGCGCAGCAGGACAGTCAGACATTCGCGCTCTACCGGGCTATGAAAGCCGCCTGTGACTGTTACCCCTGTTTGTTGCAAATGCTGCGTAAGGTCATAGGCCTGCAGGATAATATTGCCGGGACATTTGACTGAACAGAACAAGGCCAAGAGTTTATTCCGGAGTATGTCGAGATTGCCCAAAGCAGTAATAAATTCCGGCGCATTATCGCCAAGATAGGTTTGCAGGGCGGTTGGATAAGAAGGGTCGCCTTTAAATAATTTTGTTATGCTCATAATGTTTTTATTTTATTGTAGGGGCGAAGCATTTTTTGTGACAAATGCCGGTGTTATTTATCGGGGTGAGAAAAAAATGCTTCGCCCCTACGTCTTGCCATCCATTTCCCGTTTCATGCGATATTTAATATCATAATCGATGATGAAGTCCAGTTCCTCATCTGTAAAACCACATACTTGTTTCATACCGTATTTCATTTTTTCTGTGGATAAGGGATGCCTGTCCGGATTATCCATATCGTATGCCCACATCAAAGGATTGAACATAATATAACGGCGAATTATGTTTAATGTCCTTTCGTTTCGTATGATGTGGTCGTAGTAATTACGCTGCCAGAGCGGGACACCAGGGGTATTGCTCATGGTGTTAATTTTACGTGTCGAAATCGATTTAAAATTTTGCATAATTGCACCCAGTGAACCGGATTTCGTTCCATGCGACGGTTGTGTTGTTGATTGTAGGGGCGAAGCATTTACCATGTCGGAATGAGGATGCAATTTATCAGGTGAGGTAAATGCTTCACCCCTACCGCCATCGCCAACGTTGTAATCACGTTCTGTAATGATGACAATGCCATGCAGGTGATTTGGCATAACCACAAATGTGTCTAATTTTACGGAGGGAAAATTTTGTGGTAGTTTATTCCAACATGTTTGAATAATATTGCCATACCTGTTCAACTGCATTGTTTCATTGAAGATGTTTCCAAACAGACGCACCCGTTTTTCAGTGCAAATGGTCACAAAATATGCGCCCGGTCTTGTGTAATCGTATTCCTTCAAACGGATTGAACGACGATGGTGTTTTTCAGGATTGTATGTCATATTTCATGTATAACGTTTCATTAACACATCATTGTGTTTTATTGTAGGGGCGAAGCATTTTTTGTGAAAAAGTTCTGGCATAATTTATTGGGGTGAGAAAAAATGCTTCTCCCCTACGTGTCGGTATCTGTCCCGCGTCCCATACGGTATTTGATGTCATAGTTGATGATAAAATCCAGTTCCTTATCCGTGAAACCGTAATGTTTGGCAAGGAGGCGGTCAATTTCGTCAATGATGGTTTTTGAATGTTTTGAGTAAAATTCATCGTAGATAACCCTACCGGTCGCATTGTTCCGGCATTCTTTACGTTGTTTATGTCGCCTCTTATCATTCGGTAGGGGCGAAGCATTTTTTGTGACAAAATTCCGGCGTTATTTATTGGGGTGAGAAAAAATGCTTCTCCCCTACGTGTCGGCATCTGTCTGGCGTCCCATGCGATATTTGATGTCATAATTGATGATAAAATCCAGTTCCTCGTCCGTGAAACCGTAATGTTTGGCAAGGAGGCGGTCAATTTCGTCAATGATGGGTTTTGAATGTTTTGGGTAAAATTCATCGTAGATAACTCTGCCGGTCGCAATGTTCCGGCATTCTTTACGTTGTTTATGTCGCCTCTTATCATTCGGTAGGGGCGAAGCATTTTTTGTGACAAAATTCCGGCGTTATTTATTGGGGTGAGAAAAAATGCTTCGCCCCTACGTGTCGACATCTGTCGCGCGTCCCATGCGGTATTTGATGTCGTAATTGATGATGAAATCCAGTTCCTCGTCCGTGAAACCGTAATGTCTGGCAAGGACACGGTCAATTTCGTCAATGATGGGTTTTGAATGTTTTGGGTAAAATTCATCGTAGATAACTCTGCCGGTTGCCTTGTACCGGCATTCTTTACGTTGTTTATGTCGCCTCTAATCATTTGGTAGGGGCGAAGCATTTTTTGTGACAAAATCCTGGCATAATTTATTGAGGTGAGAAAAAATGCTTCGCCCCTACGTGTCAGCATCTATCCCGCGTCCCATGCGGTATTTGATGTCATAGTTGATGATAAAATCCAGTTCCTCGTCCGTGAAACCGTAATGTCTGGCAAGGACACGGTCGATTTCGTCAATGATGGGTTTTGAATGTTTTGGGTAAAATTCATCGTAGATAACCCTGCCGGTCGCCCTGTACCGGCATTCTTTACGTTGTTTATGTCGTTTCAAATCATCCATTAACATTTTGGACAGGTTGAATAGTTCTTGCTTAACAGAATCAGGCATTTTATCTAGTCCTATTGGGAAGTTTTCAATTTCACGATTTATTAAATCACGACAATTTGAAAGTAAAATAAACCACCAATAAAATAGTGAGCTATTAAGAATTGCAACAATAACAGATTCATCTAATTTAGCTTTTATGTTTAACGACTTAACATGTCCAGAAATTTGCTCTCCATCCCGTTCATTCCAAAAATATGGCGCAAAGTCCATTGCCCGTACCCAATATCTTGGCGCATTGTGAAAGTACACACTATATTTTCCATGATTTGACAAAAATGTACGGGCTGTATTATACTGTTTTAGCTTATTCCAAATATGTTGTTCTAATATGCTTTGGGCTTTAGGCAAGGAATTTTGAAATTTCATTACGGAAACATCAACATATTCAATTAATGGAAACAGATGTGGACGAAATTCTTCATTCCAGCGGTAATAGCAAGAAGAAAATATTGTGGATATTTGTGCTTTTTTTTGCAAAACGTAAATTGCCAATCTTTGATCAACTCCCACAAAAAGTTTTGCGGGACGAATACAGTAAGTAGAAATCCAGATTTTGTGTGGTTTATCGGTAAATAGATATTGCATGGGTTCCATGCGATCGGTACAGATTGATGAGTGAGGTACAATCATTCCTGTCCTACCATTATTGTGAAGTAACGCTGAATTTCTCTCTACGATAAATGCATATAAATTCCCGCAATCCTCAGTTTGATACCCATGTATGATATATTCCTTTTTGACCTTGCTGTATTCCACATACGGCGGATTCCCGATAATCACATCAAATCCACCCTCTTTCATGATAGCGTGAAACTCGATAAACCAATGGAACGGTTTATGTGAGGCAAGCCATTCTGAAAACTTTTTTTCATACGGCTGCTTGCTTTTGAAATTGCTCTGACTTATTCCATACTCTGATGCAAGGTATCGGTTGAGTTCGTCCTCCAGCGCCTCCAACCGTTTCTTTAATTCCTGCTTGTCGGCAGTCGTTACTTCACCGCCCAACTCTGTCTGCTGCTGACGAAACAGGGCAAACAAACGGTCAATGTCCTGCGCCTTTTCCTCAATCCGTTTCATCGTGTTCAAATCTTCCTGTTGCAACAATCTTTTTTGGGGTGCTTGACCGTGTTTTTCCGTCGTAATAGTCTTTTTTATTTGCTCCAGTGCGGTAAACCCCACCAACGTATTCCCGGCGCGAATGTTGAAGTCGATATCAGGCAGTGGCTCAATGCCGAAATTGAGTTTAGAAGTATCAGGATCAACCTGAGCCGCGAGTTTGAGGAAGAGCCTCAGTTTGCAGATTTCCACTGCCTCTTCCATGACGTCCACGCCGTAGAGGTTGTTGAGGATTATGCCTTTGTAAATGAAGTATTGCTTATTTGGGTGGTGCGCTACCTGCTCAAGGGTATGTGAGAAATCTTCCAATTTTCTATGCGGCAGTAAAGGATAGCCGTGCAGGGTATGCCGTAAGGACGAGTCGTGAATCGTCCCTACAATAGTATGTTTTGCCGCCTCATCCTCCAACATCTCTTCCATACGGTCAAGGCAGGCCTCATAGAGAGGCTCAAGTACGTTAAGGGCTGCGAACAAAAATGCCCCGGAGCCGCAGGTGGGGTCAAGGATGGAAATGTCTTTTATGGCATCCCAAAATGCCCGTAAGAGGTCGGGTCCCTCACAATTTGATATAACATCCTGTGCAAACTGCCTTATGTCAAGATTAAAGGTGATAAGGTCGTTAATATCACTAACCTCTCCGGATTCAAGTTTCCTGCGGATTTCTTCATACCGTTTGCGCCTTGCTACTACCTCGCGCCAGATTTCTGTGGGCAGGGCATATTCTGCAGGCGCAGGTTTATTCCATTCCGTGCGTTTAGTGACATCGTGCAAACCGGCGGCAATTTCCGGCGGCAATGGTTTTTGTTGTGATACGGGTTGTAGGGGCGAAGCATTCTCCGAAATGTTATCCCCCTGCTTCCCCCCGTAAACGGGAGGATCTTTGATGGTTTTCGGAGAATGCTTCGCCCCTACGTCTTCATGTGTATCATCACGCTGAACGATGTTCTGTTGCACGATGCCATGTTTCACCGCCGGGTATATATAACGATCAGGGGCCATTTGCAAGAGCCGCCAGATGGAATGTTCTCCTTCGAATGCAACCCTGCACTTTGCCCTTGCAGAGTCAAAGATATAAGGGATAATGGTATTTTTGCTGATATATTCCGTGATGTCCTCTTTGGTGTAGTATGCGCCCATCTGCTTTTGGTTGATATACTTTTCAAAGATGTAGCCGAGGACATCGGGGTTAATCTCTTCTCTGCCTGTGGGGTTTCTTTGAGACCGCTCAGGGTCAAGCACCCAGTCGTATTCATCAAAGTAGTCAAATATGGCTTCAAAGGCATTATCAGGGATTTGAATATCCTTGCCGTAATTTTCTTCAATAGAATGTACGTCGAAGATTCCGCCGTTTATGTAGGGAATCTTGCCGATCAGAGACTCAAGTTCATGTGGGTGTTCTATATTGCCAAGCCCTTCATGGAATAGACGGAGGAGGAAATAACGATAAAAGGAATAGAATTTGTCTCTGCCGTGTCTTTCCTTCATGGACTTCAGGCGGTTGCGGAGGTAGTCTTGGTCTCTATCAAGGAAGCCCTTTTTCTGGATGAAATACAGGAACATAAGCCTATTGAACATTACAGATGCATACCATGCCTTGTCGTCTTCAACAGGAATGCCCTTGATAAAATCAAGGAATGCAGCATGCTCCCTCTGAAACCTTTCATAAAACCGCCTTGTTACTCGTTCAACATCAAAGGCTGCCCTTGCGCGGCCTGAGACTTGAGTAATGGAGATGCCCGATTCTTCCTCCTCAAGTGAGACATAAAGATGCTGAATTTTTTGGAGCAATGAATCACCCGCTTGCCCTCGTTGATATTCATACGTGCGGGCACGAAGGGGGCGTCCTGCCTCCCTTCTTACCCACATCCATGACTGCCTTGTATGGTCATTGGTTATAAAGACAATGAGGTGCTCAAAGCTTGTTTCAGAGAGTTTGCGGTCGAGTTTCAGGCGGGTGTTGTGGTCTGGCAGGGTGTTGTCAGGGCTTTTATAAATCCAGGCAACAAAGCCCTTCTTTTCAGCAAGGGCATTGAGGGTATAATCAGACTCATTAATACGGATTTTAATACTGTTGCGGCATGGCTCCCAGCCGAGTTCTTCAATAAATAATCTTTGTAATTCTGCATCTTGAAGCAGCTGTCTGGCGCGGACAATATTAAAAGGCACGGCTATCCCCTCCTAATGCCAAGTGAACAGATAATCTGAGGTTCATTGCTGCCGGTCTCTTCCTTTGGCGCGCAGAGTCTCCCTTCTTCATAAAGAGAGATTATGAGTTCTGCAAATTTTTCATCTGAGATGCCCGTGCGGAGTTCTCTGTTAACAATGTCCCTTGCATATTCCGTGAGGGACTGTTCATAAATTGCGCCTATGGCTGAATGCAGTGATTTTCTATCAAACAGAGAGCCGCTTATCCTTTCAGCATAATCCTTCAGCCTTTCATAGGCGCGGCGGCGGGCGCTTGAAGGCCTGCCGAGCTGTCCACCAGTTAAGGGGTGCTCCTTCTGAATACCCTCTACCGCCTTCCGGACAAGTTTGTGATGATTTTCAAGCCTTTGCAGCGCAGGGGTGTCAGGCTCACAGGCAGCGGCGGTAAGAATTTCGTGTTGCGCCTCAGTTACCACCTTGCCATCTTCATCGAGCCATGCAAGGGCGTCATTTCCATCAGCAGTGCGGACATACACCATAACACCCGTTGATTTATCGTCTGATACTGGTTTGGTGGAAAACACAACATTGGGCAAATCAGGAATTATCTTTTTGAGTTCAGGATTAACGTCACCGGCATTCTTCCATATCTGGTATGCAAGCGAGGCAAGGTCAACCTCCTCATCTTCAGGGTCATTCAGCATGTCCGCCCTTTCGGTAAAGAGATCGCGTATAACATTGTCATGTTGTTCGTCTTCAAAGAATGCCTCATCGGTTCCGATTACCTCGGCATTTTCCTGTAACCGATGGCGAATCCTTGAACGCAGCCTGATAAGACGCTCAACACCTTCTGCAGGCAAAAAGGTATAGCAGAGAACTTCTTTTGACTTCTGGCCGATTCTATCCACACGGCCTGCCCGCTGAACAAGACGGATTATTGCCCAGGGCAAGTCATAGTTTACGATAATGTGAGCATCCTGAAGATTTTGCCCTTCGCTCAATACATCAGTTGAAATAAGCACCCTCAATTCTTCTGATGGGGGAATTTCATCCCTTGCATCGTTGCTTACAGGACTGAATTTTTTAACATAGGATGCCGGATTCTCTGTATCTCCGGTAACAGCGGCAATCTTTTTTATACCCAGGTCTTGAAGCTTTTCATTCAAATATTCCACAGTATCCGAAAACTGTGAGAATACCAGCGCCTTTTCATCAGGATGCCTTTGTGTAAGAAGATTATAAAGCGCCTTGAGTTTATTGTCTTTCTCTGGCTGCCACTGAGAGGCAATGCTTAAAATCTCAAAGAGCCGGCTTGCATCTTCTTTTAAATGTTTGGCAAGGTCATCGATAAATAAATTTGCCCTTAACCAGGTAAAATTATTTGCATATCGTGTCGTAAGCAATGCGTAATCAGATGCGGCTACCTGAGCAAACTCATGAAGTGAATTTGCCGTCAGCTCGTTAGGTCTGTTTGCGCCCCTTTGCTCTGTTCCGAAGAGCAAATCCTCGCTATCCCCGTCATCATTTCTGGTGTCAAATAACGCCGAATCCTGTGTCCCGACAGGCAAAGACAGTCCATTTTTAATGGCGTGAAGATAAATGTGATTGCGCAGTATGTGCCGCCGGACAGAGAGGAGAAAGGAATTTCCGCTGCTTTCAAGTCTTTTGAAAAGATTTGTTCTGCAGAACCCGATGAGTCTTTTCCCCGCCCGTGAAAGATTTCTCATCTCCCTGTCTTCTTCCGGTGTCGGCGGGCTGTCCGGCATTGGTTTTAGATAGTTCCCGAGTCCGTAACGAGGAAGATGAAGGTCTCTCATAATATTCACGACCCTGTCTGAGTAAAGACGGGCAAACTGGTCATGAGTGTCTTTATCACTACAGTCGAAGGAAAGCGTCCTGGGAGATCTCTTGGGAAAATAAAAACGGACATCGCCTTCAAGAATTAAAAACCTTTTGTCGTCTTTAGACTTAATTCGTCCGCATGCGGGACAAGTATTCTGAGTTGGCGTAAGAATAGCGTTGCAAGCCTGACATTCAGTATATGCATAATTTCTTTCCACAAAACTTCGTGTTCTGCGCACCATAAACAGGCGCATGAGTTCCCGCCAGTCGTCTGAGTATCCGCTCTTTTCAAAGGCAGACAGGCAGTTGACAGGGCACTGATGCCGCCTTGTAAATTCATCCACCCTGCCACCGCACTCACGGCGAAGGTATTCCTCCGGACGAATGCCAATGATATCGTCCGCATGAAGAAACAGCCTCAACTGGTTGGCAAGGTCAAGATAAACCTTATTATAGGGTGTTGCAGATAAAAGGATAGATTTGCTTGTATTCCTTTCAATATAGTCCCTGATTACTGCCCACCGTTTGCCTTCGCGGTTGCGGAGATTATGGCTTTCATCAATGATTACCAGCCGGTAGCGGCGGAGTTCTGGGAGGATATTCTGCGCCTGGGTGATTGACACAACTTTTGCAATCAGACGGTAGCGATACACATAACCCTCCCACATGGAGACAAGATTTTTAGGGCAGAGAATCAGCGTCTCAAGCAGATGAGGCGGTTCCTGAAAGACTTTGGCAAGCGTTGTTGCCATAAGGGTCTTTCCTAATCCAACGACATCGCCAAGGATAACCCCGCCCCGTTTTTCAAGATGGCGCGCAGCAATGCGAACGGCGGCAGATTGGAACTCAAGGAGTATATGGCGCATATCGCGGGGAATCTCAAATTCAGACAATCCTGCCCTTGCCTCCTCAGCAAGGTGATACGCCATTTTGATATAAATCCAGTAGGGGCACAATGCCTCTTCTCTTGCCCAGCTCTCTTCTATGACCCTAATCAGTTCATTCGTTATATCCACGCAACAGCGGTCATTCCAGCGGTCTTCAAACCATTTTGCAAGTTTTTGTGCAGCGTCGTGGTCAAGGACGTCCACATTCAGTTCACCCTGCTGAGATAGCCCTGCAAGGGTGAGATTGCTTGAACCGAGATAGCCGATGATAGGATTGATCGTATCCTGCCTGAAACAGAGATAAAGTTTGGCGTGGAGCGGATGTTTAAGAAAGAGTTTAACAACGACCTTTCCTGCTTTCAGTTGAGAGGCAAGGCGGCGAAGGCCTGCTTCGTCTTCATCCGTTGGTGCGCCAAGAGTAAGCTGATTTCGAAAATCCTCAGCCAGTTTTTTCTTGAGGCGAAGAATAACCTGATTGCTTATGGTATTATCCTGGGGAAGAAGGCTGTAAAACTGTCTCAATTGTTCGTTGGGAGGTTTCTGCATGCCAACGAGGAGACGGCAGGAATTTCCATCGCCGCCATTCCATTGTTCGATGTGTTTATCAATCTGCTTCCACCCACGCAGGTTGAAATAGCCGACACAAAAGTCGGAATGTGCCGATAGCTGAAGCGCTTCCTGGAGTGCAGGGAGGAGTTGTTGTTCTATGTTATCGAAGATACGTGGCATTGAATTAAACCCTTTCCGATAACGAATTGTTGAAATGATTGTTTAATATACTCCATAGGCTTACAATTTGTGATTTATAGTAGTTCAACACGGACAAACAGAGTTTGTCCATGCCACCTTATTATCGATTTAAAATTCACATTTTATGAGCATCTTGAGTATATGTAGGGGCAGGTTTCAAACCTGCCCCTACATATTGGATTATATTATTGCAAAATGCCCAGCCAATCCCGGAGTAAGAACTGAATCCGGCCGATGAGCAAGGACAGCCTGCCCATGACCGTATAACCAAAAGATGCGCCGAAGGAGATCATGAGGAACCAGATGCCGATCTTTGATACCTTTCCAATCGCACCTTTGTGTTCGACGGAGAAGATAAAATAGATAAGCACCGAGATAACCCCCAGCATAATAAGAAGCGTGTTGATGCTGGAGAATACCGTTTCTCCTGATGAAAAGACGGGCTGTAAGGAGGGTTTGATCTGTTCGAGGATGAATGCAGAAATAACTCTGGGAATACTGACTCCCGCCCCAAGACCCACCACAAATGCAAAGGTCCACCGGCTCAGCCACGATAATTTCCTCGAAAATCTGAGCAGCATAA
>WBZY01001089.1_pt1 | contig 11439 bp, 8 predicted proteins | sample 5204191 | NCBI WGS metagenome assembly WBZY01 (sample SAMN12344363, study PRJNA552823) | activated sludge metagenome | biome: Activated sludge suspended growth; feature: Anammox Sidestream; material: Wastewater; isolation source: activated sludge from anammox sidestream of wastewater treatment... | reverse complement strand
CCAGGCATCCAAAGCGAAGATCATCGGCCTTGCCAACGCCGGCGCGGATACCACGAACGCGATCAAGCAGGCGTCCGAGTTCGGCATCGTCGCGGGCGGCCAGAACCTTGCTGGCCTGCTCGTATTCATTACGGACGTCCACGCCCTTGGCCTCAAGACCGCACAGGGTCTGATCTTCACCGAAGCCTGGTATTGGGATGCGAACGACGCCAACCGCGCCTTCGCCAAGGAATATGCCGCCGCCAACAACGGCAAGTACCCGACAATGGTTCACGCCGGTGTTTATTCCTCGGTCATTCACTACCTGAAGGCCGTGGAGGCCCTGAAGAACGATGGCGACGGAGCCGCCGTGGTCGCCAAGATGAAGGAGATGCCGACCGAGGACAAGCTCTTCGGCAAGGGCTCGGTGCGCTCGGACGGCCGCAAGATCCACCCGATGTATCTGTTCGAGGTGAAGAAGCCCGAGGAGAGCAAGGGCCCGTGGGACTACTATAAGACTCGCGCCACGATCCCCGCCGAGGAGGCCTTCCGGCCGATCGCGGCGAGCGAGTGCCCGCTCGCCAAGAAGTAGCATCGCACTGACGCGCGGGCGGCCGGACGGGATCCGGCCGTCCCCCGCCCACGGGGACTTCCAGCATGGTCGAGCTCGTCACTTTTCCGCCGGCACCGCTGTTGTTCGGCCAGCTGCTGCTCGGTCTCATCAACGGGGCGTTCTATGCGCTGCTGAGCCTCGGCCTCGCCGTCATCTTCGGCATGTTGAATGTCATCAATTTCGCCCATGGCGCACAATACATGCTGGGCGCGTTCGGTGCGTGGGCGCTGCTCAAGTACACGGGCATCCCCTACTGGGCTGCCCTCTTCATCGTACCCCTCGTCATCGGGGCGTTCGGCATCGTGTTGGAGCGCCTGTTCCTCAAGCGGCTCTATCACCTCGACCATCTCTATGGGCTGCTGCTCACGTTCGGCATCGCGATCATCCTTGAAGGACTTGCGCGCAGCTATTTCGGCGCCTCCGGCGTCACCTACGACAACCCCATTCCTGGTGGCACGCATCTTGGCTTCATGTTCCTGCCATGGTACCGGGCCTGGGTCGTATTCTTCTCGCTCGTCGTGTGCCTGGCGACCTGGTTCATGATCGAGAAGACCAAGCTCGGATCCTACCTTCGCGCCGCCACCGAACGTCCCGACCTCGTGCAGGCCATGGGCATCAACGTACCCTTGATGATCACGCTGACCTACGGATTCGGCGTGGCACTTGCCGCATTGGCGGGTGTGCTGGCGGCACCCGTCTACTCGATCACGCCGAAGATCGGCTCGGAGATCATCATCGTCGTCTTCGCGGTCGTCGTGATCGGTGGCATGGGATCGATCATGGGTTCGATCGTCACCGGATTCGGGTTGGGGCTCATCGAGGGGTTGACCAAGGTCTTCTATCCTGAAGCCTCCAACATCGTCATCTTCGTCATCATGGCGATCGTGCTGCTGCTGAGGCCCGCGGGTCTCTTCGGCATCGCGAAGTGAGGAGCAGGGCCATGAAGCGCGATCTCCTCGTCTTTGCCGCCCTGCTGGGAGCGCTGCTGCTGGCGCCCGTGGTGATCTACCCTGTTTTTCTCATAAAGGTTCTTTGTTTCGCGCTGTTCGCGTCGGCGTTCAACCTTCTGATCGGCTACGTCGGGCTGTTGTCCTTCGGCCACGCGATGTTCTTCGGCTTTGCCGCTTACGTTTCGGCCTATTTGATCAAGACCCTCGCATTCACGCCGGAATTGGCGCTGCTCGCCGCAACCGCGGTCGCTGCCGCAATGGGTCTGGTGGTGGGTCTGATCGCAATCCGCCGGCAAGGAATCTATTTCGCAATGGTGACGCTCGCGCTCGCCCAAATGGTCTTCTTCCTGTGCGTGCAGGCTCCATTCACGGGAGGCGAGGACGGCATTCAGGGCGTACCGCGCCGCGCCGCGTTCGGCCTCGTCGATCTCAGGAGCGACCTCGCCCTCTACTATTTCGTGCTGGCCGTGTTCGTCCTGGGATTTCTCATCATCTACCGTACGATCCATTCGCCATTCGGGCAGGTGCTGAAGGCGATCCGCGAGAACGAAGCGCGTGCCATCTCGCTCGGCTACCGCGTCGACCAGTACAAGCTGCTCGCGTTCGTGATCTCGGCGGCGCTGGCCGGTCTGGCAGGAGCCACCAAGGCACTGGTCTTCCCCGCCTCGCTCACCGACGTGCAATGGCAGATGTCCGGCGAGGTCGTCTTGATGACGCTTGTCGGCGGCATCGGCACTGTTCTCGGCCCCACGGTCGGCGCGGCCGTCATCGTGACCATGCAGAACTATCTCAAGGGGTTCGGCGAGTGGGTGCTCATCATCCAGGGGCTGATATTCGTCGCAACGGTGTTGTTGTTCCGGCGCGGCGTCGTCGGCGAGATCGAGGCGCTGCTCGGTGGCGCCAACGGTAAGAAGGCCTCACCGCCAGGCCATTGAGCCGGCCGGCACCCGCTTGGCTTCGCGTGGGAGCGCCGGTGGGTACCGGTCGGTTCAAGCCTTGCCCGAGATGCGCAACCAGAAGCGGCGCGCTTCTAATCGCATCCGCCCCGCGCGATCCTTGATGATCGCGCGCAACCGCGCCCATCGCGCGATCACAACCGGTCGCAAGCGAGCCCAGGATTGCTTGAGTTCGAGCCGCAGCCGGTTCTTCAACATCCGGCTGTAGCGCCAGACCCATGAGGCGCGGATCTCGGCAAACAGCGCTTCTTTCCAGGGAATGAACCAGTTGTAGGCTCGGGCGAACCAGGCAAGCCGCATCAGGGCCGGCTTGGTCAACATGAAGATGCGCGCGATGAGGGCGGTGCTGGCGACCTTGGCGCCGATGAACAAAGCTCCTGCGGCCAGCGCCTGCCCCTTGGCGAGAAGCCACACCGCCGCCAGCTTCAATGGAAAAAGGATCGTCGTCGGCAACGCGAACACGATGAGTGCGCCCCATGGCGGCAGGCCGGCGATCGCGCCCTCGATCCGCGCCCATAGCCTGAAGCGCGCAAACCAGGCGAGGAGGTCGGAGAGCGGCTTCCAGCCCCACTCCTCGAACAGCACGACGAGAGCGAGGACGACACCCAGCGCATGACCGAAGGCGACGCGCAGCACGTGCCAAGAATTGCGCACCGCCTGGCCTGCGATCCGCAGCAGCGAGCGCAGTGCGCGAAGGATCGCCTCGAGAACGCCCGATGGCATCAATCAGTCCGGCTTCGTGTTGCAGAGAACGTCGAGGACGTCGCGGGGCAGGCACTCTAGCCTGCAACCCGCCACCACCAGGTTAACCGGCCAGGGTGGACTTTGCCAGTCGCGCCTCATCGGGCCTCAGCGCGCCTGCCCGCTCGGCCTCCTCGAGCGCCAGCGCCAACTCCTCGCGCGCACGCTCCGCCTGCCGCTGGCGGTTCCATAGACTGGCATAGAGCCCATTCCGCGCAATCAGCTCGGCATGTGTCCCCTGCTCCACCAGCCGGCCCTTCTCGAGCACGATGATGTTGTCGGCGTGAACGATGGTCGATAGCCGATGGGCGATGACGAGCGTGGTGCGGTTCCTGGCGACACGGTCGAGCGCGTCCTGGATCTCCTTTTCCGTATGGCTGTCGAGGGCGCTGGTGGCCTCGTCGAGCATCAGGATCGGTGGCCCCTTCAAGATGGTGCGGGCAATCGCGACGCGCTGCTTTTCGCCTCCGGAGAGCTTCAACCCCCGCTCGCCAACCATCGTCTTGTAGCCGTGCGGCAATTGTCGAATGAACTCGTCGATCTGGGCGAGCTTGGCCGCCGCCACGATCTCGTCCTCGCCTGCATCGGGTCGGCCATACTTTATGTTGTACAGGACCGTGTCATTGAAGAGGACGGTGTCCTGCGGCACGACCCCGATAGCCGCACGCAGCGACTTCTGTGTGATGTCGCGGATATCCTGCCCATCAATCGTCACGCGCCCCGACTTGATGTCGTAGAAGCGGAACAGGATTCGGCTGATTGTCGATTTGCCCGCCCCCGACGGACCGACGATCGCCACCATCTTGCCCGCCGGCACCTCGAACGAAACCTCGTTCAGGATCTGCCGCTCGGGATCATAGAAGAATGATACGTTCTCGAACCGGATCGCTCCACTCGCGACTTTCAGCGCGGGGGCTCCTGGCTTGTCCTTGACCTCGGGGTTTTCCGACATGAGGTCGAACATCGTCTCGAGATCGACGAGACCCTGCTTGATCTCGCGGTAGACCATGCCCATGAAGTTCAATGGCATGTAGAGCTGGATCATCAACGCGTTGACCATGACGAAATCGCCAACCGTCGCGGTCCCGTTCATCACGCCACGCGCGGCGAGCCACATCACGATCGTCATTCCGGCCGTGAAAATCAGCGACTGGCCGGAGTTGAGAACTCCCAGCGAGTAGTAGGTTCTGACGGCGGCGGCCTCGTAGCGCGCCATCGACGCATCGAAACGCCGCGCTTCCATCTCCTCATTCCCGAAGTATTTGACGGTCTCGTAGTTCAACAAGCTGTCGATGGCCTTGGTGTTGGCCTCGGTGTCGCTCTCGTTCATCTCGCGCCGGATCGAGATGCGCCACTCGGAGGCCTTGAACGTGAACCACATGTAGACGGCCACCGTCGCATAGACGATGAGCACATAGAGCCAGTTGAAATAGTAGAGCAGCAGCCCCGTGATGAGCAGCAGCTCGAGCGCGGTCGGCGCCAACTGCAAGATGCCCATCCGCAGGATCAACTCGACACCACGAGTGCCTCGTTCGATCACGCGCGACAGCCCGCCGGTGCGCCGTTCCAGATGGAACCGCAACGATAGGCGGTGAAGGTGCTCGAACGTGCGCGTGTTGAGCTGGCGAGCGGCGTGCTGGCCGACCTTGGTGAACAACACGTCACGAACCTGGTTCAACGCCATCATGAGCACGCGCCCGATGCCATAGGCGAGGATCAGCATCGTGGCGCCGATCCCGAGCGTGCGGGCTCCGATTGTGCCGTTCGGGCCCGCATCGGGCGCGTTCGTCGTCAACCAGTCTGTCGCTTCCTTGAAGAAGACCGGAACCGCAACCGTGACGACCTTGGCAAGAATCAGCACCAGGAAGGCAAGCACCACCTGACGCCGCAGGTCGGGGCGACCTGCCGGCCACACCATGGGCAGCAGGCCCTTGAAGACGGTCCAATGGTCGGCACCGCCCATGCTGGCGAGGCCCGCAGGACGGGGGCGTTCGGCTGACCTGCCGTTGCCGCGGCCGTGTGGTGACATGCTTCGGTGGCTTTCCGGCTATGTCTCAGGACAATAGCGTTCCCAAGAGCGGTCTCGCGAAAAACCGCGAAGCCTCCACCTCGATCGAGGGGGAGGCTTCTGCGATCCAGTGGCTTCATTGAGGGCAACTCTAGCCCGGCAGGACGGCCACCTCAAGGAAGCCAGATGCGCTGGCAGGGCATGATGAAGTCCGGATCCTCGAAGTCATTGCGCGGAGAGTTCTGGATCTTCAGATAGGCCTCGCCGCGGCGATAGTGGCGCTCGGCGATGCTCCACAGGCTGTCGCCACTGCGCACCACATAATAGGCTGGCGGGCGCACGCGGCGCCCCGCCCCCTTGCACGCCGGCCGGCGGATCGCACCGCGGCGAGCGTGCCGACGCGAGCCCGCGATGACGGGGCCGCCGACGCTCGATCTCATATCCTCGGCAAACGGCGGCCTTGCTGTGCGCGGAGAATCCACGGGGCCGCGCGTGCCGCTGCCCTCCGGAATGCGCGGGTCGGGCGACCGAGTGGGGCCGTATGCTTGATCTCGGAGGGCAGCACCGGGAGCGACGGCCGTGCGCTGCTGCGCGTCGGGCTTGGCCACCGCCTCCGCCGCGCGCTTCCTCGCCTCGTCAGCCGCCTTCTGCTCGGCTAGACGCTGCTCCTCCTTCAGCCTCGCCTCGGCCTGGCGCTTGGCCACAGCCTCCGTCTCGCGCTTCTTCGCCTCGTCCGCCGCCTTCTGCTCGGCAAGCCGCTGCGCCTCCTTCAGCTTCGCCTCGGCCTGGCGCTTGGCCACCGCCTCCGCTTCGCGCTTCTTCGCCTCGTCCGCCGCCTTCTGATCGGCTAGACGCTGCGCCTCCTTCAGCTTCGCCTCGGCCTGGCGTTTGGCCACCGCCTCCGTCTCGCGCTTCTTCGCCTCGTCCGCCGCCTTCTGATCGGCTAGACGCTGCTCCTCCTTCAGCCTCGCCTCGGCCTGGTGCTTCGTTTCGGCACCCATCTCAGTGGGCGACGCCGCTACCGGCTTGCGCGCCGCTGCCTCAACCGGTGGGGATGCCGCCGGCGCGCCGGCCTCCGGCAAGGCCAGCTTTTTCATGACCTCGTTCTGATACTCGCGGTTAGCCCGTTCCAACCACTCTTGCGCCGAGGAGGTCAGCGAGCCGGCATCCTCCCCTCCCTCTTGCGGCTTGCGGGGAGCAGGCCTCTGTTTGTCCGCAACGTCGGAAGGCTGCCCACCGATGCTGAGCCCCTTGATGATGTTTTTCCGGTACTCGTTGCTCGAGCGCGCGAGCCAATCCTGCAACGGAACGAGAAGGGTTTCCGGCCCCGGGGTCGGCGGCCGCTGCGGCGTTGCACGCGGCTCGCTCTTGGACGCCGGACCTTGGGCAAGTCGACGGGCGGCGGCCGCCCGCTCCCGGTCGGCGCTCACGGCATCGAACTCCTCGCTGGCGGCCCTTGCCAGTGCCTCGGCGCGCCCACGCAAGTCGTCACTCGATTGACGCACGACGGCAGGTGGAGCACCGTTCTGGTACGCCGTGATCGGGGGACCCGTGAACGCGAGGGGAATGGAGACTCGTACCTCCTGGCCCAATGCGGCCGACCCGGCCTCGCCGACCCGCGCGCTCGCCGCGATCCTGTGGTCTCCCGCTGCAAGCGGCGATGAGGAGCGGATCGCCCATGTTCCAGCGTCACCAACCACTGCCTCGCCGATCTCGGTGCCGTCTGTTCTGACGGTCACACGGCTGCCTGGTGTGCCGAAGCCTTCAAAGTTCGCCGGCCCCGAGGGATCGATCACGATGCGCGAGAACATCGGCGCGGCAACGCCATCGACCAAGAACGCGCCTGAACGCATAGTCGGCACGCCACTTTCCCCCGCTCCGCCCGCGCGCGCCGCGGCAACCTGACCCAAGCCCTCGCCGCGCCCCTTGATGGCCCCGATCCGCATGTCCGACCAAGTCCGAGCCGGCGCCCCTTCGATCCGAGCCGCTGCGGCTGCCGAAGCCGGCGGACCGACCGCGACAAGCGTCACGCTTGCCAAGATGACGCGAAACCAGCTCATGGCGCCCCTGTCTCCGCACGAACCGCCAACGATTTTTTATTTATATTCCTATTGTTGGCGGTCTTCGCTAATGCCAGAATGCAACACTTGACGTTACCTTAAACACTCCCGCCGACGTCTGCAAACCGCCATCGGCAAAGACCTCCTCATCCTTCGGCTTGAACCCCGCCGCGCCCCATTTATGCTTCGGGCACACATTATGGTTTCTGAGGTCCTCCCTTCGTGAGTGCCAAGTATCGCGTACACTCGCGCGAGACCGGAACTGTCTTCGACCAAAGCGCCCAGGATACGGCAGAAAATGCAACAGAAGTCGTCCAAGACCAGGAAGCACAAGACCAAGTCCACTACCCCGGCCGATCTCACTGTTTGCGTCTACTGCGGATCCGGCACAGGCACCGATCCGGCCTACGCAGCTGCGGCCCGCACCCTCGGCAAAGCCCTGGCCGCCAGTCACATCGGGCTCGTCTACGGCGGCGGCTCGCTTGGCCTCATGGGCGAGGTTGCCAAGTCGACCCTCGAGGACGGGGGGCATGTGACAGGCATCATTCCAGGCTTCCTGTCGGGCAAGGAAAAGATGCTGCAGGAGGCCAACGAGCTGATCGTCACCGATGACATGCATCAGCGAAAGAAGCTCATGTTCGATCGCTCGGACGCGTTCGTTGCGCTCCCGGGCGGTATCGGAACGCTGGAGGAGCTCGTCGAGCAGCTGACGTGGTCGCAGCTCGGTCGTCATACCAAGCCGATCATCGTGGCCAACATCAACGGCTTCTGGAACCCCTTCCTCAAGCTCCTGGCGCACATGCGTGCGGACGAATTCATCCGGTCCGGGATCGATGTGCGCTTTTCGGTTGTCGACAAGGCCGAGAACATCGTCCCGGCCGTCATCACGGCCTGCAGGAACGGAGGCCGCCCGGACACCGACCACGCCGTGATGACCAAGTTCTGAAAGTGCCGTCGCACATCCGCCTGCAGAAATGCAATCGGGGGAGAGATCGAACTTGCCGATTGCGGCGAAGCGGACGAGGTCGTATCAGCCGCTCATGCCGGAAGATCAATCACCCTCCCTGAAGTCCGAGAGAGACTTGGCCGCAAGCGACCCCCAAGCGCTTGTCAGCCGCCTCGTCTCAGGGGAACGGCGCGCCATAGCCACCGCCATAACCGAGCTTGAACGGCTTTCCGCCGCCGCCCCTCGGCTGCTGTTGGCCATGCAGCCCCATCTCGGCAAGGCGCTCGTGGTGGGGTTGACCGGGCCACCGGGCGCGGGAAAATCGACTCTCGTCAATGCGCTCATCGCCGCGATGCGTCGCGACGGCCGCAGGGTCGGTGTCATAGCGGTCGACCCCTCGAGCCCCGTCTCGGGCGGCGCGATTCTCGGCGATCGCATCCGCATGACTGCCGCACTCGACGACGACGGGGTGTTCGTCCGCTCGCTTGCCAGCCGTGGCTATCTCGGGGGCCTCTCTCCGGCGGCCGTGCGCGTGATCGACGCATTGGACGCGGCGGGCTTCGACATGATCCTGCTCGAGACGGTCGGAACCGGGCAGAGCGAGATCGACGTCGCGGAAGTCGCCGACATACGCATCGTGCTTTCAGCCCCAGGTCTCGGCGATGACATCCAGGCCATGAAGTCGGGGCTGCTCGAGATCGCCGATATTCTCGTGGTCAACAAGGCCGACCGTCCGGGAGCCGAGCAAACCCTCCAGCAGCTGAAGGGCGCGCTGTCAATTCGCGCCCTGGCGAAGGACCGTGTCCCCGTGCTGAAGACGACGGCGACGAGCGGCGAGGGCGTAGGATCCTTGATCGAGGCCATCGACGAGCTGGGTCGCAAGCTGGCGGCCGACGGCCCGGTCGTGCGCCGCCGCCGCCGCGCGCGCTATCTCATCGCGCGGGCAGCTGCCGATCTCGTCGCGGCACGCATCAAGTCGGGGGGGACGGGCGTGCTCGAGGCGCTGGCCGACGAGGTCCTGTCAGGCGCGGCGACGCCCGAGCAGGCCGCCGCGCGACTGCTGGCCCTTTGACACTCGCTGCATTGTCCAACGAGAATGGGCGACAGTCGTTGTGCCGGCGCGCGTCCCGGGTCATCCTGTAGATTCCCGAATCCAGCTCCACAGCGCTTCCCCGAGGCCCCATGAAGACCGACACGCCGCGCCCGATCCGTCTCAAGGACTATGCGCCGCCTCATTACCTGATCGACGGCGTGTCGCTCGATGTCGCGCTTCATCCCGAGCGCACGCGCATCAGAAGCCAGCTTCATGTGCGCGCCAATCCAGGATCGCCGGAGGCAGATGGTCCGCTGTGCCTGGATGGAGAGAATCTGGTGCTCGACGCGGTGCTGCTCGACGGAGTCGTGCTGCGCTCCCGCGACTACGCGGTCGACAGTACCGGCCTCAAGCTCCTGAAGCCGCCGCGGCGGCCGTTCCGGCTCGACATCACGACCACGATCGATCCGGGATCGAACACGGCGCTGCAGGGGCTCTATCGCTCGCGCGGCGTCTACTGCACCCAGTGCGAGGCACAAGGCTTCCGGCGCATAACCTACTTTCCGGACCGTCCCGACATACTGGCAACGTATACGGTTCGCATCGAGGCGGATATCGCCGAGGCGCCTGTGCTGCTCGCCAACGGCAACCCGATCGAGCGCGGCACGCTCGACCGGGGGCGGCGTCACTATGCCGTGTGGCGCGATCCCCATCCCAAGCCCTGCTACCTTTTTGCGCTTGTGGGCGGCGACCTCTCCGCGGTGTCATCGAGCTTCAAGACCATGTCCGGACGCCACGTGGACCTTGGCATCTACGTCGAGCACGGAAAGGAGGCACGCGCGGCCTGGGCGATGGACGCCCTGAAGCGCTCCATGAGATGGGACGAGAAGCGGTTCGGACGCGAATACGATCTCGACGTATTCAACATCGTCGCGGTGTCGGATTTCAACATGGGAGCGATGGAGAACAAGGGCCTCAACATCTTCAACGATCGCCTCATCCTCGCCTCCCCCGAAACCGCAACCGATACGATGTTCGAGGCGATCGAGAGCGTCGTCGCACACGAATACTTCCACAACTGGACCGGCAATCGCATCACATGCCGCGACTGGTTCCAGCTGTGCCTCAAGGAAGGACTGACCGTCTATCGCGACCAGGAGTTCTCCGGCGACGAGCGCTCGGCAACGGTCCAGCGCATCACCGATGTACGCCAGCTGAAGTCCCTTCAGTTTCCGGAGGATGCCGGGCCGCTCGCCCATCCGGTGCGTCCATCGAGCTACATCGAGATCAACAATTTCTATACGTCCACGGTCTACGAGAAGGGCGCCGAGCTGGTCCGCATGATCGAGACGATCGTGGGGCGCGCGAAATTCCGCGCCGGCATGGACCTCTACTTCGAGCGTCACGACGGGACGGCTGCCACGATCGAGGATTTCATCAAGTGCTTCGAGGATGCGGGCGGGCGGGATCTCTCGCACTTCAGCCTCTGGTACGAGCAGGCCGGCACGCCAGAGCTCGTCTGCAGCCTCAACTACGACCGGGCCTCGAGGACCACCGAGCTCCAGTTCGAGCAGGTGCTCCCCGCCACGCCGGGCGAGAGCCGGAAGAAGCCGCTGCACATACCGATCCGCCTGGGTCTCATAGGATCGAACGGGCAGGACTTGCCGCTCGATCTCGAAGGTCAAGGTCCGCTTGCCGATGGCATCGTTCATCTGACGCAGCGCAAGCAGTCGTTCCGCTTCCGCGACGTGCCGTCCCGGCCCGTGCCGTCGCTGCTGCGCGGGTTCTCGGCTCCGGTCAACCTCACGATCGATCTTTCCGAGCGCGACCTCGAATTCCTGATGGCGAACGACGCCGATCTCTACAATCGCTGGCAGGCTGCGTACGCCTATGCCACGCGGACACTCGTCGCCAATGTGGCATCGCTGGCCGAGAAGAAGCGCGCGAGCCGCGGCTTGTCCTACGCCAGGGCGCTCGCTGCCTCGCTCCGCGACGAGAGCCTTGAACCGGCCTATCAAGCCGAGTTGCTGAAGCTCCCGTCACAATCGGAGATCGCTCGCGAGATCGGCCGCAATGTGGATCCCGATCTGATACTTGCCGCTCATCGCCACTTGCAGCGCCTGATGGGGACGAGCCTCGGCGACGAGCTGGAG
>WBZY01001547.1_pt1 | contig 11447 bp, 12 predicted proteins | sample 5204191 | NCBI WGS metagenome assembly WBZY01 (sample SAMN12344363, study PRJNA552823) | activated sludge metagenome | biome: Activated sludge suspended growth; feature: Anammox Sidestream; material: Wastewater; isolation source: activated sludge from anammox sidestream of wastewater treatment... | reverse complement strand
GAGCACCGGATGCCGGCCCTTGCGCTTGGGCAGTCCGAGGATGTCGCGGCGCAGCGCCACTTCCTGATGCGTGAGGCCGTAGAACTTGCTGACCATCTCCGTGCTCGCCCCCAGGCGCAGCATGCGATCGACGGTGGCGATCTCCTTCTCGACATCCTCCACCTGTCGCAGCAAACGATGCAGCACGTCGCGGTTGACCTTCACCGAGCACCAGGACACCGAGGCATTGATCAGCACGCTGACCAGCGCCGGATGCTTGAGTGCATCCAGCTCACGTTCGCCGAAACCCATGGCCTTGCAGCGGCGCAACTGGCCGTTGCGCAGGTCATGCAGGGCCTGGGCGATCACGGCCTGGTTGAGTGGGTGCGGTGCCGACATGCGGGAGCCTCCTGCGCTCAGGAATCCTGGCTCGCTACGCCGGCTTCCAGATCCAGCAGCCGGCGCGCCAGGCGCAGCAGACGGAACAGCTTCACCAGCGCAGCATCGCTCAGGCGTGTGGCCGAGCCGCCGTGGCCATGCAGCAGCGCCGCCAGCTCGTCGGCCAGCCGCGCGCGGTCCAATCCGTTCGCCGAGGGCGGAGCCGCACTCAGCGCATGCAGCAGGGTCAGCACCGCCCGCGCGAACGCCGGCAGCGCCTTCGCCTGGCCCACAACCGGCGCCGCGCAGACGAAGCCGATGCCGCCGACGCTGGCCTCGATGTGGTCGGCGACCGCCGCTTCCCCGGCGATCTCGCGCGCGAACTGCGCGATGTGCACGCGCAGGCGATCCGGCACGTCCAGGCCGGGCTCGATGTACCAGACGTCCGATATGGGGTAGAGCCCGCCCGCCTGCACGGGGATGGCGAGCAGCGCGTCGGCCTCGAAGTCGGGCAGCTTGTCGCCCATCTGGTCGGCGACCATGCGCTGGATGGACTGCAGGCGCTCGGTGGTCGGCGCCGGCGACACGATGTGGCCCTGCAGGCGTTCATCGCGCTGGCCGTCGCCGCGCTGCTCGCCATCGGCGGCAACACCCGACGCAGCCGTGCCCGCCAGCGCGGACAAACCGGGCTCCGACGACTGCACCGCAGGAGCGGCCGGCGTCGATGGCGGCGACGAGGACCGCTGCGGCTCGGGCGCAGGTGCAGCCGATGCAGACCCTGGTGCAGGTCTTGCCGCTGGTGGCACCGGATCGCTGGTCAGCGCACGCTGCCGACTCTCCGTGTCGTCGATCTCCAGCGCCAGCGTGTCGTAGTCCGCCTCCAGCAGCTCGGCCATCTGGCCGACCAGTTCGTCCTGCACGCGCTGCGGCGAGAAGTTGTCGGGCCGCGCGTCGAACTGCGCGAGCACGTCCTGGAACAGCGTGGCGAAGTCCACCGACAGATGGCGGCCCAGCGCACGCCGCTCCCAGATGCGTTCGCAGGCCTTGCGCAGCACCGCGAGTCGTTCGACCTGGTGCCGGCCGAGACCGCCGTACAGCAGGTTCGGGATCGCCGGCAGCAGGTAGTGCACTGCGTCCTGCATGCGGCTGATGTGCGACTGCGGCAGCGGAAAGCCATCGGCTGTGAGCCGTCGTGCCAGCTCGCTCTGCGACAGCGCCTGGCCGCTGTCACGCCCCAATTCCTGTTCGTAGAACTCGCGCGCCTTCTCCACGCCCAGGGCTCTCTCAATGAAGCTCAAGCCCCCGCGCAACTCGTTCTCGGCCAGGTGGCCGGTCAGCATTACCACCTCGCCGCGCTGCGGCCAGGGGCGGAACAGGCAGGGGATGCGGAAGAAGCGTTCGTCCTTCGTTTCGCTCCACAGCTCGCGCAGGATCGCCAGGCGCGTGTTGCCGCCGTTGCGGATGATGTAGTGCGGCTCGCCGGGCCGGCGCGTGATGGCGGGCGGCGCGTCCAGCCCGCGCTCGCGAATGGACGCCTTGATGTCCTCGTAGGCCGGGTTGCGCGTCACGCGCGGGTCGTGGTCATACGGGCGCAACTGGTCCAGCGTCACGACCATCGGCGTGTCGGCGATGGGGTCGGTCAAGGCCGCGGCCGAAGGGCCGCTGCGCTCGAAGCCCGAGGCCAGCAGCTTGGCGGCCATGTCGTCCGGCGTCATGTCAGCCATGGCCGCTCTCCTGCGGCGACGCCTCGGCCGCCTGCGCCTGTCGGTCGGCGCGGGGAAGCTGCGCACGGGCATTGCGCTCGGCGCGGTGGTCGCTCGCCGTCGAGCTGGTGTAGATCGGCGCGCAGCCCGGCTTCGTGAACAGCAGGTGCCCGCCGCGGGTGCGCATCACCTTCCAGCCCTCGCCCAGGGCGAACTCGATCAGCGCTCGCAGCCGCTTGTGGCCGCGCGCCAGTTCATGCGCGCTGGCCATGGCCGGCCCCTCCCGCGATCCCTCGGCCGGTGACGAGCGCGAAGCGCTCCCGCCACGCCGGGAACAGCTCGCCAGCGAGGGCGCGCATCGTGTCCAGCGCCGCGGGTGCGGAGCGGCCCGCCGGCTGGCGGTACTCCACCCGATGCACCGGCAGGCCGCGCGTCGCAGCGCGCGGATACGCCTCGATCGCCGGCACGTCGGTATCCAGCACGCGCACGCCGGCCTGGCCCTGGAACACCTGCCGCAGCGCCTGCTGGATCAGCCGGGCGTTCGACGAGACCGGATGCACGCGGTTGATGAGCAGGTGCAGCGGCGGCGGCTCGATGCCCAGGTGCCGGTACGGCGCGATGTCCTCGATGAGCTGCAAGGTGCCGCGGCGCAGCTCGCGGGCCGCGAGGATTTCCGGCGTCACCGGCGACAGCGCCAGGTCCGAGGCCAGTACCGCCATCTCCAGCAGCACGCTGCGCGCGCCCTGGGTGTCGATCAGCAGCAGGTCGTAGCGCGGCGCCAGCGTGGGCAGCAGATGGCGCAGCCGCAATCTGCCATCGGGCGCATGCAGCAGCAGCGTGTTCAGCTCGCCGCGGTCGTCGTTCGACAGCACCAAGTCCAAGCCGGCGATGGCGGTGCGCGACACCAGTTGCTCGGCGCGCTGCTCGTTGTAGGCCAGCATCTCGTAGATGCCGGCCGGCGCGCGCTCGGCCAGCGTGAAGTAGCTCGACAGCGTGGGCTGCACGTCCAGGTCCAGCAGCAGCACGCGCAGCCCGGCGTCGGCCGCGAAGCCGCCCAGGTTGGCCGCCGTCGTGGTCTTGCCCACGCCGCCCTTGGTCGAAATGATGGATACCACCTGCATGGGCTTCCCCCGGTTGCTTGGCATGTGCCGGAAGAAGCGCGTCAGGCGCGCTCTTTGAGGCGATCAGCGATCCACTGCTCGACTTCTACCGAGTCCCAACCCACGGCGCGCACGCCCAGGCGCAACGCCTTCGGGAACTTGCCTTCCTTCATCAGGCTGTAGATGTGAGCGCGCTTGAAGCCGGTCTTGGCCTCGACTTCGGCGCGGCGCAAGATGCGGTGCTCGGCTGCCGGCGCGGCCGGTGCGGTGGTCTGCGAAGACATGAGGGACACTCCTTGACGCTCACTGGCGCTGTTCGGAAAGTGCCTCGCATTGAATACATCGCAGTGGCCCGATTCACTGCAATTGCAGACGATGTGACTGCAATTGCAGAGAGCGCCGATTCCTCAGCGCGATGCCTCCAGATGCCGCCGTGCCTGTGCCAGCTTGCTCCACAGCGTTCGCTCGCTCAGTCCCGGCCGGCCCTCGTGATGCGCGAGCAGTGCGCTCACTACGGCATCCATGTTGCGGAAGGACGAGTACGCGGTGCCTGACGGCGATTTGCCCAGCAGCAGCGTGAGCAGCCCGCCGATGATGTTCAGATAGGTCGATTCGCTGCGCAGACTGGCTTCGCGCCCGTCGCCGCCCTCGACGACGTGCCTGGCGTGATCCTTCACCAGTGCTTCGTGCTGCGCCTGCAGTACCGCATGTAGTTGAGAGAGTTCGGCGAGCTGCACCTTGGTGGCCTCGCGATCGGCCAGCAGGACGTTGAGCGCATCTAAGCTGACCGCGGGATGCAGTGCGCGCTCGATGTCGTCGAAGAGGAAGGAGGGCCTCTCGCTGGGGTAGTAGTGCGACATCCATACCTTCAGGTCTACGTGGCGCACAGTCAAATCAGGGTCATCGAGCGACGGCCGTTGCGACGCCTGCACCAGCCCCGCTTTGCCGCAGGGAAGTTCACCATGTGTCAGCGCGTCGAATATGCGTTCCGCATTCAAACGCAGCAGGGGCCAGCGCGGGAACTCGCGTACCTCCGGCAACGCACGCTGCCCAAGTGCCTTCAGAATATGGAGTTCGAAGCGCAGCAGGCCGCACCAGCGAATAGTCGCCTCAATTGGGCGATAGTAGGTCTTGGCCCCAAAAGTAAGACAGCTCGACTTCTTTGGCATATCGCGCTCTCTCCACCATCGGATCGACACGGCAACACGCGCGACCCGCATGGTCACGGCGAGTACCAGGAGTCCGAGACGAAGCGCGAGCCGGTCGGCATCGTGGCAAAGACCTTGAGCGGCGATCTCCGCCGCGCAAGAGTTGGCCAATCACACCTTGCAGCGCTCGATAGTCCTCCACCATAATGCGTCTGAGAAAACTTCAGTTACCGACGCAACGAGTTGAAAGGTCGCCTGTTCGTTCGCGCCGGGGAGGGCACCAAGAGTGTCGCGCTTGACCCGAAAGCCATGATGAAGTTTTCGCGCCACGTCAGATCGAGTAAAGCGTCAATGCATCGGCTTTCTGAGCCGGATTGCATCCAACACTCGCTGATGCGTCCCGCATCACTTCAGTGACCTTCTCGGCCCGCAGCGGTGTGGCACGCTGCTATGCAGATCGACGGCATACCGCTGCTATGCGGCGGGGCTCGGCTAAGATGCAGATCAGGTCAGTCGTAAGACCGAAAAGGAATCGGGCCGACCGACGGACGGCACTACACCGACCGTTCGTCGGCTCCCTGCAAGCGACCGACACGCTGCGCTCGGTGGATGAATTGCCTCAGAGGCTCCGCCATCTCTCCGTCGCGTCGCAGCAGATACGTGGTCAGCGGTGCTGTCTGACCGGCCAAAGGACGTGCCACGACATCGAAATGTTGGCGATTCGCCAGGTGTCCTGCGGTCGAGAATCCCACTCCGTATCCCGCCGCAACCAGCGTCAGCATCAGGGAGTGTGAGGTCACGTATTCCACCGCTACGGGTTGGGCCGCCACAGATCGGAACAGTCGCTCGCGCTGCTGAGTGCAACCGCTGCTGTCCTTGTGGTCGCACAACACCAGCGGATAGCTGACAACTTCCTTTAGCGGCAGTTCTTTGTAAGCCAGCAGCGGATGCCGTGTAGGGAGGACGACCATCAAAGGGTCTTCCCAGAGTGGTGTGGCGATAAATCCAGCATCTCCGTCATCCGCCAAGGTAAGTCCGACGTCGTACAGGCCGCTGCTAAGTCCTAGCATTAGCTGTGCTCCTGTCGTCTCAAAGAGGCGGACCGTCACCTCTGGCGCTTCCTTCCGGGAGAGAGCGAGAAGCGCAGGTAATCGGGACTTTCCTATGTGGCCCGACAGTGCGACGCGAAAGATGTTCCGATGGCCGGCGGCGGCCGCTCGCACGTTAGTCTGCGCCTGATCGAGAGTGAGCAGGACACGTTGGGCATCCAACAAGAATACTTGCCCGGCAGGGGTCAGACGAACACCATGCGGCGTGCGCTCCAACAAGGCCACGCCTAAGTCCATTTCTAACCTTTGAATTGTGCGCGACAGAGGGGATTGCTCTACGTGCAACCGCCGTGCCGCTCGACCGAAATGTAGTTCCTCGGCTACCGCGATAAAGGATCGAAGATGGCGCAAATTCATGTTCTCCTACCTTCAGATCGAGCCGCTAGCCCTTGAGACAGCCTGGGATCACAAGGTCTCCGGATGCTTCAATGATCCGACGCGCGGTTAGGCCTGGGCGTCGTAAGGGGCAGCATCAGTATTGCGGTGGCCGATCCGATGGGATGGCCGGCGAAACTTGATCCCCTTGGCTGGCGCATCGCCTGGTCAACGAGTCCCGCGGGCGCGGCGCCGCGCCGTGCACTCATACTAACTATAGATTTAGTGCCTTCGAGAAGTGCCGCGACCGTCGTGATCGACGGTGTACCGCCAGAGTAAAATTCACACGAAGGAGTGCCAATCAAAGGAGGCGTGAGCGCTTGCAGCGCCAAGCGGTCGGCGCTTGGGACCAAGGTCGAAATCTGCTGCGTCTCGGCTTGGGGTGGCACCCCAGTGGCGCTTGACGAAGGGTGTGGGTTTGCCTACGTATGAGGTTGTGCGGTGAGTGCGGGGACGCACAAGGATCTTGCGATGAAGATGAATAAGTCGAAGCTGCTGATCGTGCTCGCGCTTCTCTTTTCGCTTGCAGTGCCGCTATTCGGTCTTATCTATCTTGGGCCACTCTACGCGGCTTTGTTTCTAACGGGATACCTCGGGGGATTCGTAGCCTGGCTCCTGGTGCGGACGGGAGCATCATGGGCATCCATCAGAGTGCCCTATTGGCTGACGATGCTCGCCTTCCTCATCCTGCACAAGGTAGAGGAAAATCGGACGGCATTCTTCGAGATTGTTTCCGATCGGATCACTGGAACCCCTGTCCCCGAGATATCCGCGGGACTGATCTTGGCTCTCCTGATAGTACCGATTGGCGCATGGCTCGCTGTTCCCTTCCTCGTAAGGCGCGACTACGAGTTCGGGCACCTCTTGGCATGGACGTTCTTCACTTCGATGGGAATCGCAGAGCTCGCGCATTTTCTTCTGCCGCTTCTGACCACCGAGCCCTATGGATACTTCCCTGGCATGGCCAGCGTTGTTGTCCTTGCGCCACTCGCTTGGTGGGGCATGTGGCGCTTGGCGCGTGGGGTGACGTGAGACGCGAATTTGTCAATGGAAGACGCTCGCAACATCGGTGGCTCGGCAGGGCTCACATGCCTGGCCCAATGTGACCGCGCTTACCTCGTGTCGTTGCCACGATCCTGAATCCGGGATCTCCCGCTCGAGCTGAACGCGCCGCTGTCGTGAGGGCCGCGTCTTTCGGTAAGTTAAGTAGCGTCTAGCACGCCGAGCTATCGGCCAGCGACGATCAAAGCCGCGCCATCGTTGCGTACAGGTGGCTTGCCCCCTTGCGTCGGAACCTCTCGATCGCTTCTCCGCGTCGGGGGATGGCCTAATGGCGCTATCGCACTAGCCGAACTGTTCAGTACCAGCTCTCCCGGCCGTGCCAGCCTCTTTGTCGGTCGACTCCGCCTCGATCGCCAGCAATATGACAGGACTGTCATCTCCTCGTTCGAATGCTGTTCGGGGAGGATTCCTATAGTGCCTACAACTAATAAACCCGGTCGTGCTCTGCGCTGGAGAGGCATTGAGTCTGAAGCATCGAGAAAAGGACCTGCGACACGCGAGCGCCGCAGCTCACTTTGGCCATGCATGCGCTCTGCAGCAAGCCGGCTACTTTCCGGAGGCTGTGAAGTCCTATCGTCTGGGATTGTCTTTTCAGCCGGATAGTCCCGAAGTCTTGTCCAATCTTGGTTGCCTGCTGGATGACTTAGGCAGTAGAGACGAGGCGGAATCCGTTCACCGCAAGGCAGTTGCGCTCGCGCCGAATGTGGCCGTGATGCATAACAACCTCGGCTTGACTCTGCAATCACTTGGCAAGACTGAAGATGCAGAGGCCTGCTTCAGGAAGGCCATCGAGCTACGTGCCGACTGGACCGTAGCTCGTCTCAATCTCGGTAGGTTGCTCCAGATGAACGAGCGGCATGCCGATTCTATTGAGCACTACGAGCGCGTACTGGAGATTGATCCGTCTAACGCAAGAGCGAAGAACAATCTCGGGATTGCTCGGGAGCATCTCGGCGATCTGGCAGGAGCGACGGCCGCGTTTCAAGAGGCAATCGCAGCGGACACGGACCTCGTTGCCGCACATCGCAGGTTGGCTGAGGTCCAGCAGCGGCAGGTGCCGCTCTGGCATATCTCGATGCTAAACGACCACGCCAGGAACGAGGCCTACCAGGGTGCGTTGCGCGCCGCAATCGATTCCGATTCGCGCGTGCTCGAAATCGGGACAGGCGCGGGACTGCTATCCATGTTTGCAGCACGGATGGACCCTATGAGCCTGACAACCTGCGAGGCCGAACCACTAGTTGCACGGATGGCGAGCAAGATTATCGAGAGCAACGGATTGGCCTCGAAGATTTCCCTGATTCCGAAGCGCTCCACAGAATTGCAACTTGGAACCGATCTTCCTGAGCGGGCAAATGTGCTGGTATTCGAACTGTTCTCAAGCGAGCTGCTTGGCGAGCGGGTGCTGGCGAGCATTGAAGACGCAAAGCGGCGTCTACTCCAACCGGGCTGTCGAATCATACCGGCCTCAGCCAGTCTGATGATCACTCTGTTTGGAGGTGAGAGGCTTGGTGCCAATTTGAGCGTAGAAGCGGTAGATGGCCTTGATCTCTCGGCGTTCAACCAGGTGATCGCCAGAAGGCACGTGCTGGCGCGGGATGATCTTGAAATCGACCTGCTTGGTGACGAAACCGAAGCATTCAGATTTGACTTCGAGCAACAGAAAGAATGGGAGCCGCAATGCACCCAAATTCGCATACCGGTGACAGTGGAAGGGAGGTGCTACGGCATCGTTCAGTGGCTGCGACTGAGGGTCGATCGGACCACGACATTTGAGAATCATCCGCGCGCGCAGACTGCGACCTCGCACTGGAGGCCAGCTCTTTATCTGATGCCGGAACCGGTGAACATTAGACCAGGGCAGACTGCCGTCGTTCGCGCCATGCACGATCGGGTCTCCCCGTGGTTCACGGTGGAGCGATTTGACTAGTCCTTGAGCTTGTCGGATTTATGGTTCTCCAGTAAGCGTTCAGACAGGGGAGCTTGCATCGTGTCTTGACTCTGTACCTGCTTCAAGGTTTCCAATGGGATCGAAGTCAAGGACCGCACCGTTGAGCACACGCCGTACCCAAGCTTCGCATCCTCCGCCAAACGAGTCCGCCTTCGCGCTTCCAAGCGCATCGACCGCATCCGTGCGCGATAGCCTTTCGGCTCGATCGGCGCACGCCGCCGTCGACGTCAGCATCCTGGCCAACTCGTCGCGGCTGATCCGCCACGGGGAGACTGCCCGTGGCTGAGGAAGCGGCCCCGCCACGCCAGCAGACGGGCTGGGGACCTTTGTTCGCCGCCTGGCTCATCGCGCTGCTGGCCTCGCTCGCGGTGCTGTTCGTCGGCGAAGTCATGGGTCAGGCGCCCTGCAATCTGTGCTGGTTCCAGCGCGCCTTCATGTTCCCGCTGGCGATCGTGCTGGGTGTGGCCAGCCTGCGTGCGGATGCGACCGTCTGGCCCTACGCGCTGCCGCTGGCTGTCGGTGGAGGGCTGGTGGCGGGCTTTCACAGCCTGCTCTACCTGGGCCTGATCCCGGAGCGCATCACGCCCTGCAGTCGGGGCGAGTCCTGCACCAGTGCCGACATGATCATCCTGGGCGGCCTGCCGCTGCCCCTGCTGGCGCTGGCCGCATTCGTCGCCATCGCCGTATTGCTCCTCATCACCCGCTCAAGGACTTCCGCATGACCCGACGCACCTCCGCCGTCATCCTCACGGCCCTTGTCGCGCTGGCGGCCTTTGCCTCGGCCGCCTTCCTCTACCAGCGCCACGAGCGGCAACAGGCGGCGGAGCAGGCCGCAGCGAAGCTCGACGTCATGGTGCGAGCGCATTCGCCGGTCATCGGCCCTGCCGACGCCCCGGTCACGATCGTCGAGTTCTTCGACCCGGCCTGCGAGGCCTGCCGCGCCTTCTACCCCCACGTCAAGCAGATCTTGACCTCCTACCCGCGCCACGTGCGACTGGTCATCCGCTATGTGCCTTTCCACAAGGAGCCGTCGGTTGCTGGCGTGCAGATCCTGGAGGCCGCACGTCGGCAGCAGCGCTTCGATCCGGTCATGGATGCGCTGATGCAATCCCAGCCGATCTGGGCCAGCCACAGCAGTCCGGCAGCGGAGCGGGCATGGGAGTTCGCCAGCGCCGCGGGCCTGGACCTGGAGCAGGCTCGCGCCTATGTGGCCACTGGCGTAGTGGACAAGCTGCTGGAACAGGACATCGCCGACTTGAACGCTGTGGGCGTGCGCGCTACGCCCACCTTCTTTATCAACGGCAGGCAGTTGCCCGAGCCTGACCCGAGCGTGCTGCTAGCGATGGTCAAGAGCGAGGTGGAACGCCTCCGCAAGGCGCCATGAGCGATGTCCGACCAGCGATCTCCCGCATCGCAGAGCTGATCATCGAGGCGGGCGACAGGGGACGAGTGGCGAACGGTGGAGCAATGAAATGAAGATCGGTGAACTTGCCGCCAAGGCCGAATGCAACGTGCAGACCGTGCGCTTCTATGAACGCGAAGGGCTGCTGGAGGCGCCAGCACGAGAGTCCTCGAACTATCGGCTCTATGCCGATCACCACCTGGAGCGCTTGCGCTTCATCCGGCACTGCCGCTCGCTGGACATCCCGCTGCCGGAAATCCGGGAGCTGCTGGCGTTCGCCGCGGCGCCCTCCCAATCCTGCACGCAGGCGGATGCTTTGCTGGACAAGCACATCGCCCAAGTGCGTCAACGCCTGACCTCGCTGCGCGAATTGAACCGCCAGCTCCTGGCACTGCGGGCGCGCTGCGACGGTGACAAGTCGCACGACTGCGCGATCCTGGCCTCATTCATGGAGGCATCCGGCCAGTCGGCATCCACTTGCTGCTCTCCTGCGGCGGTCGAGGCCAGGCCATGACTCGGCGTTGTGACGCGGCGACAGGCGAACGGCAGACCCATCGCTTGAATCGACGATCCCTCCATGTTTTCCGGGCGGCTTGAGGCATCGACGATATCGGACATTTTCTCAGGATTTATCACATCAGCATGGCCAACAAACTGCGCCTCGACATTCCCCTCGTACTGCCACAGATCGCTGACGCGCAGGACGCCATCGTTCAACGCCTGATCGACGACCTGCAAGGCCGTCAAGGTATCGACAAGGTGCATGTGCGCACGGCGCAGGACGATGCGCCGGCGCAGTTGTGCATCCATCACGATCCCGAAGTGCTGCCGCTGGCCCGCATACGCGAGATCGTGCAGGCGGCAGGTGCGCAGGTCACCGAACGCTTCGCGCACGTGCTGTGGCAGACCGAGGGCATCGGCCACGCACGCCGCGCCAGGACGGTGACGGATCTACTGCGCGAGCTGCCGGGCGTGCTGGATGCCGAGGCCAGCGCGACCGGGCTGGTTCATGTGGACTTTGATCGCCAGGCGGTCATCGAGCAGACCATCCTCAAGGCGCTCTCCGATGCGGGGGTCGAGCGGCTTGAAGGCTCGACGACTGCGACACCCGTAGCTCGCGGCGAACCTGGGCATCGTCATGAGCCGGGCGAGAAAGAGGAGCATGCACACGAGCACGAGCACGAGCATGCGCACGAGCACGAACATGGAGGACTGTTCGGCGTTAACACCGAGATGATCT
>WBZY01001546.1_pt1 | contig 11457 bp, 13 predicted proteins | sample 5204191 | NCBI WGS metagenome assembly WBZY01 (sample SAMN12344363, study PRJNA552823) | activated sludge metagenome | biome: Activated sludge suspended growth; feature: Anammox Sidestream; material: Wastewater; isolation source: activated sludge from anammox sidestream of wastewater treatment... | reverse complement strand
ATCCAGCGGCCTCCGAATAGCGCTAATACCTGGGAATCCGATTGAATAACGAGCAGAACAAATTGGAGCGGATCCTCATTTCTGAATTCGTGAAGCAGCTCGGGTTTCACATTGCTTCGGCAACCTGGCAAGACAAGCCCGACGCTTTGCTGACTCTCACGAAGGGCGGGCGCCAAAGCAACGTGGCCATCGAGCATACCGAGTACTGCAACGATACGGAGGCGGGAAGACCTTCCCCACGATCCGCGATCCAGGATTTCTGGTCTGACGTCTCGAAGAGCCTGGTTCGTCGCATAAGCCAGCGCCCGGCCCTCAACGCTTTGAGCGGGCTTTGCACGCTGCGAGAACCGATGCGTGGGCTACCCTCCAGGGACCGAGTGTCGACGGCGAGAGAGTTCGCCAGCGAATTCGTTCAACTGCTTCTCCAGAATCAGTTTGATAAAGGGAAATCTCGGACCTTCTGGAGGCAAGACTTCGACGCATTCCCTCACCTGAAAGAGTACTGCGAGTCGATCTCTGCGAAGAACTGGGAGCGAAGAGGTTGGAATCGTCAAGTCAGCACTCGAACTTGGACATGCCAGAACTTGACGGCGGGGGGAGTCGGATTCAGCACGGCATACTTGGTTTCTGCGGTCAAACGCAAGACATCGAAAGCCGAGGGTTATAACTGGTGTGGGGCGGACGAAAAATGGCTGCTCATTGCGGCGAGCGGGAAAAACCCCAGTCATCATGTGGGTGGGAACTTTGACTTCTATTCGTGGAACGACCCGTGCCTTCGGTGCGCTTGCGTGCAATCGCCCTTTGATCGAATCTATCTCTGGGATGTTGCTCGTTCCTGGCACAGACAACTGAAACCTGTCATCGAGAGGGTAATAGCATGAAAGGCATCGAATACATCACCAACGACCGCGGCGCCAAGCGTGCCGTCGTTCTGGACCTGAAGGAATACGGCGAACTCTGGGAGGACGTCTTCGACACGCTGGTCGCGTGGAAGCGCCGCAAGGAGCCGAGAGAATCCCTCGCAAGCGTCAAGCGCGCCTTGCGCCGGGCGGGAAAGCTCCCGACTCATGGCTGAATACTCGATCCTGGTTTCAAGGTCCGCCCGCAAAGAGCTTGAGGGTCTGGATGCGCCGCACGTCCGGCGGATTATCGCCAAAAACGAGAAATTGCCGGACAATCCGCCACCGGCGGGTTGTATCAAGCTTGTCGGGGAATTCGACCTTTGGCGGATTCGCGTCGGCGATTATCAAATGGTCTATTCGATCCAGGACGCGAATCACCTCGTCGACATCATAGCCTTCCGCCACCGCAAAGACGCCTATCGCAGGTAAGTGGTGTACCTCTCGTCCTTGCGTTCATCCGCGAGGGCGGGACGCTTCCGATCCTGCCGATGTTCAAGGAAGTGCTCGGCGCGGAGTCGATCATGATGGGTTTCTGCGATCCGAACTGCAACGCACACGGACCGAATGAGTTCTTCGGACTGGAGGACCTGCACAAAGGCATCCGCGCGGCGGCGCGGTTCCTGGAGAAGATGGCGAAGGGATGGTTCGTCTCATCACGGCGAGCGGCGCCCTTCCTCGCTCCGCGACGACGGCGTCGGGGTTGACGCGCGCCGCGGCGCGCGTCGGAACTTGCGCATCGCCCTTGAATCCGCGCCTACTCCTTCGCCCACGCGAGGATCTCGTCGAGCACGTCGCGCATCGGCGGATCCTGCGGCGCGGCGTCCGGGGCGCGGAGGCTGTGATCGCGTCCGGCGTAGCGCCGGACGGTGACGTTTTTGCGTCCGGTGCGGAGCAGATCCGCGGTCATCGCGTCGAAGGACTCGATCGAGACGCTCGTGTCGTCCGTTCCGTGGGCGAGGAAGATTTTGCACGAGGTCCGGCGGAGATCGTCGGTCGCGGCGTAGCGGCCGTAGCTCGCCCAGCGGCGGTAGGCGTGGCCCATGAAAGTTTTGTCTACACGGTCCGGCTCGGCGAGGATCGCCCGGAACTCCGCTTCAAGCCCGGCGACGCCCCGCTCGATCTCCTCCGCCGGTCGCCCCGTCTTCTGCATTGCCCGCCGCCGCAGCACCATCAAATCGAAGAACTGCGACGGTCCGCATCCGGACAGAAACGCGACGTGCGTGACGCGCGGCTCCAGCGCCGCCACCGCCGCCGCGACGACCGCACCCTCCGAATGTCCGACGAGCACGACGCGCGAAGGATCGACCGCCGGATCCTCCAGCAGGGGCTGGAGCAGACGCTGCACTTCGGCGGCGCGGTCCCCCGCGCCCCGCCGGCACTCGGCGTGATTAACCCGTGAGCCGTTGTGGCGTTACCACGGTGTCGATCGTGATCCCGGTATTGGCTGAAAAGGAACCGATCATCCCATTCATCGCGGCCATCGAGCGCGAGTTGCTCGCACTTCGCGCCCGGTCGCCCGACGCATGGCCCGACCTCAGCAAGGATTGCCGCACGATCACGGTCTTCTCCGACTACGGCGGAGAATCGCCGGAAGCGACGCACGCGACGTACACCTTCCTGTGCGTTCCATATGAGACGTTGGGCGTGTTCTTCAATCAAGCGCAGGCCATCCGGGAGCGCCATGGGCTCGTCCAGCCGTACAAGGAGCTCGCGCTAAAAGACCTGGATTACGGACCGCTCAGCCGGTCCGTTAAAGACTGGCTGCGGCTGATCGGGTTCTTTCCGGGCTTGCTGTTCACGTTGCATGTGGATCGGCGCTTGAGCAGCATCATCGGACCCAACAATCGGGCCACGCTGACCGAGATTGCCGCGGTTCTCAAGGAGTTGGGTTACGGTGAGCGGATCGGCCACGTCGGCGAGAAGCTGCTGCGTATCGTACACACCGTCGCGTACCTGGCGGCGGCGCTGTCTGTTGACGGTCAGCGGTTGTTCTGGATGACCGATGAAGACGCCATCGTCGCGAACGATCGCGCCTACGCCGGCATGCAGACGCTCTTCTGCCGAGTCCTGAACTCGTACGCCCCTGGTCGATTTGAGAAGGTGTGTAACAGCAAGGGCCTGGGGCCAGTCGACCCGCAGAAAAACTTCTACGACCTGCTCGGCATCGCGGACTTGATCGCCGGAAGCATCGAACGGTTCTTTCTGTGCCGGAGCGGCAAGGAGCCGCGAGGCGTGAAGGAAGGCGTCAACGAGGTATTGGTATGGCTGTCGGACCGTACGGTGCCGCTGAAGAAACTCGTGTTCTCGGTGCGGCCTTCAAGCGCAGGCGGAATCGAGGCCGGGTTCACGTGGTTTGGAACGTAGCTCGATTGCAAGCATTGTCGCGTGGGTTGCCCCGGACGCTGCCGCACAAATCACTCGGGCGAAGCGTCGCCCCTCTCACCGGCCGAGACGGCTACGGCTCTGATGTTTGTGTGTCTGACGGCGCGCCCGACGGAATGACGCGAACGTCGCGGTTCAGGATGTCGTCTGCCGCCTGAAGAAGCACAGACTGGCCGCCAGCGCGCAGCGCGAGTTCCTTTAGCCATTGCGGCAACGATGGCGCTACAACGTGCAGGCGGATCGAGTCTCCGCCGCCAAGAAGGTCCGATGCCCCCGGGGGTGCCCGATTCGGCGGCTCACCCACGTAGACTACCACAACATCGCTGAGGGCCGTGGCTTGCGACGACCGAAGGAGCTCTGATAGCCGCGGCAGGAGCTCTGCGTTCTGCCGGCCGCGAGGATCGACGAAGTACGACGTCTTGTGGGCGCGAACGAATGAGATCGCTTCGCGGACATGGTCCGGTGAAGCGATCACGCATTCCGGGCGGAATGAAGGGCGACCCGTGTCCCCAACCCCATCGAAGATCACGACGTTGAACTGCCTGGAGTCTGGCAGGGACCGAAGCGTTGCGACTAGGCGCTGTTCGACAAAGGCGGGCACAGGGCTCATCACCGAGCCTAGGTCGGGCGCTTGGATCAGGAAGATTATCCGTTCTCGCCCAAGTCGAATCGAACAAAACTCAACGGCGCCATCGGGACGTGCTGACTGACCCGCATTCAAGCGCATCTGCTGAACGACGTCTCGAAGGAGAGTGCCAGATTCCGCGTGCAAGTCCTCGCCGGGCACAACCGATACGAGCTGGCGCAGCGTGCTCCACACGTCGCTCAGCGCATTCGGGGTCAGTCGATCCGGCGGGAGCGAGCCCAGGTCACGGACGAGTGCCCACGCTTCCTCACTGATGTTCTCGGCGATCCGTTTGGGCGGATCGCGCAGTTGGCACAGGTAGCGCAGAACAGAGCATCGCAGTTGCAGGATCGCAACGTACTCCGCGTGCCTTCGGGCGTCTGACCTATGGTCGTCCATGAAGTGATACCGTGGCTCCGAATCCGAGCCATGCAAGACGCCGTGGAGAAAACCGACGGGAGTTAGCGGAAGGGACTCGTCGAAGCTCCGTTTGATGTGTTCGGTTAGGGCAGAATCGACGAACTGTCCAGTCTGCCCGAAGAGCGTGCGCTGCTTCTCTGGAAAAGGCCAGATCTGCGAGTACATCGGCCACGAGAGAGCGCCCCGTAGGCTCAGCTTGAGCCAGGATGTCGAAGGTCTACCGATTCGGATCGAGTAATCACCCCCGTCTACTTGCTCCTGAAAGAACAGCTCAGCGCTCCGAACATGCTCACGGATGTCCTTCACCTGCTCCATGCACTCTTCCGGGGCCACGCGGTCCGAAAACTCGCGCCAGAATCGCATCAGCAGCGCCGCCTCTCGCGCATGATCACCCAACAGGCCTGCGTGCGCCGCCGTAACCACGAGCGCCGCGTAGTACCGCGCGTCAAACTGCCGCTGACCGATGATGACTTCCTGTTCGGCAAGGTGTGCCTGCAACGCCGCGCCGATAGCGCCGGCGTCCCGAAGACGGGCCGTTTCCATTCCCGAGAGGTCTTCAAGCACCGCCCGTTCAAGTTCCGCCAGGTTCGCCGCCGCAAGATCAAACGTGGGGTCGTGTTGCAACGCCTCGTGCAGTTTGGCGGCGGCCTCAGCGGTCCGGCCTTCATCCCGAGCCCTGGACGCCGCGGCGTAAAGCGCGAACGCGGACTTTCTGGAATCGGCCGCTGCCGGGAAGAGCAGGGCCGCCGAGTCCCGGTCAAGCAGATCCAGTCTCTCGACTATCTTCCGCACCAACGACCGCTGTAATGACAGGAACGAAGGACCGCCAGTCACGGAGTCCGCGTACGCAACGACGCCCTCTTCCACGGAAACAACTCGGGCGTCAATACGCACGGAATCACCATCTGTTGCGAGCGCGCCAGTAACCACCCAGTGGGCGGCTACGCCGCGTCCGAGCTGAACAGCAGTAGCGGGGTCCATGAACGCCGCGCCGGTCAGGTCGTGTTCCGCCAGGAGGTCGGACAACCGAGCACGCTCGACAACGACAATTCCCGGCGCGCGGGAAAAGTCCGTCATTAGCATGTCGCGCAGCGCTTTTCCCCAGTTCGCTTGGTCCGGAATCGTCGAGTGATTCTCAAACTCAAGTATCGCAATGCTTCTGGCTGCCTGCGAGGCAGGACGTGTTGTCGTAACGCTTTCGGATCGTAAGGCGGGAACAGCGGGCGCACTTACGAGTGGGCGATCCGGCTGGGCGCTGCGTGGTGATAGAAACACCGCCCACGAGCACACTCCAATGACCGCAACCGAGGCCACTGCGATGATCGAGCGCCGCCGAATAACGCCCGCTCCGTGGCTACGGCTCGCGTGTGCCCGAAGCGCCTCAGCAAACTCCGACGCGTTACGGAAGCGATCGTCCGGTGACTTCGCTAGGGCCTTCAGGCAGGTACTGCTGAGGTCACTGGGAATGTGAGCATTCCGGCTACTCGGAGGCCAGGGGTCCACCTCGATGATCTGCCTTCGCAGCGCTGCCCGGTCATCGCCCACGAATGGGCGCTCGCCCGTCAGTAGTTCATACAGGACGACGCCCAGGCTGAAGATGTCTGATCGCGGATCGATGTGCTCCGGATCTCCGGTCACCTGCTCGGGTGACATGTACGCCAAGGTTCCGCTGGAAGCGGCCCGCGCATCGAGCAACTCGCGCCGACCCGCGGCGGTGCCAAGGTCCGACAGGTACGGGCGTCCGCCTTGGTCGATGATGATGTTCGATGGCTTGATGTCGCGATGCACAAAACCCGCGGCGTGCGCCGCCGCAGCCCCATCTGCCACGCTCGCAACGAGCGTTGCCGCGTCGGATGGCGAAAAACGCTCCCCTTGGGAGAGCCGTCTTGCCAGGTCGGCGCCGTCGATGAGGCGTGAGACGATAAAGCAGTAGTCGCCATCGCTGCCAAAGTCATAAACAGGTACGAGGTTGGGATGGTCAAGCCGAGCGGCCTTTCTCGCCTCTTCCAGGAATGCGTCGGCAGACCCAAGTGAATCCGGACGCGGAATCTTCAGCGCGACTGGCCGATTCAGTTGCGGATCGAATGCCTTCCATACGACACCGAAACCACCTTTTCCTAGCGGTTCCAGAAGCTCAAAGCGCCCGAGCTTCGAGGAGGCCTTCTCGCCTGAGACGGGCGTGTGCTCAAAGGCTCTTTCGGCGGCGTCGCATCCAGCGCGAATGTCGGCCATGATCTCGCGAGCTTCCTGGGCCAACTGCTCGTCCCCGCAGCAAGCAGCAAGCACCGCCTCGGGTGAGGGGTCGGCACTGCCCTCCACCACCAACCGGTTCGCAATCTCGAACGCATGTTCGTTCAACTGGCGGCTCGTTTCCGCGCGTTTTCGCGCCGCAGAAAGGCGCCGATCTTCGCGTGAATGCGATTGAGCATCTCGCGACCACTCGACTCCGCAATTCCCAACTCTCGAAAGGCCTCAGTCTGCGACATGCCGGCTACGTAGATGTGACCGAAAAGGGCGACCTCACGCATAGTCAGATCACCGCTCTCGGCGAGTTTGGACACCGCTTCCGCGCCATCCTCCTGCGCGAGGCGCCGATCGGCCTTGGTACTCGGCCCCGAGGAATCCTCGCGGGCCACGTCCCCGTGCCTCTCGTCGAGCTGCGCGACGCCGAGCTTCTTCTCCTTCCGTTTCAGCCGGTCTTTCAGCAGATTGCACGCGCAGACGTAACACGCACCGTAGAAGTGCTCCCGATTCTCGTACGTCGCCGTGCTTCCCACTCTGGACTCGACCATCCGCATCCACACCTCGTGAACGTCGTCGGTCGTCCCGGCGTCGCGCTTGGCGCCGGGAAACTTGATGCGCGCGTCTCGTACCCGTTCCACGAGCCGATCGCCAATCCTCGCGAAGAATTCGCTCTTCGCCGCCTTCGCCTCTGCGGAGGATTGATTGTCCCGCCATGCCCGCTTCATGGCGTCCGTCACGTGGTGCGTTTCCGACACGTCAGCGCTCCGACTCCCTCGCCTCGCAGGATCGACTTCCCGAGACCAAGCGTCCTACCGCGGCCGATTGTCGCACCTGGAGGACCGCAGGTCGATCGGCTTCATCGGCCGGGTTGCCCGGATCTATAGAAACTCCGACGCCCGCCCACTGGCCGCTGTTGTAACAAACGCTCTCCACGGCACTTACAGCGATCGTGATCTTGTGGAGATGAAATCTGCTGAACTGGTTCCGCGATCCCGTCCCGGTCGCTCGTGGTCTCCATCGGACGGCAATGGGGCCGCCCCCGAGAAAACCGGAGGCCGAGCGATGGCGAAGAGGCGCTCAAGAGGCCGGACGTTACGGCAGATCGTGAGTGACCTGCGGCGCGACGCCGCGGACAACGCGTGGCGGCGAGCAACGCTCGCGTCCCGACTTCGGCATGCAGCGGCGCAAATGGGTCAAAGCCGCAGTTCCCGGGTACTCGGCGAAATTAAGCGCGCGGCGCTGGAGCGGGTGGCCGAGCTCGTTCCCGACGAGGTGGGTATGACGATCGATTCCGATCGCCACATCGGTCTCGTGAGTGTCCGGTGGAACGGCCACGGCCGTCTGCACCTTCCCGCCGACGTTCAGGTGCGGGTGCGCCCAAGCGCACCAGCGAATCGAAGTGCGTAGAACGGCGCCCGCACGGTGCGGTCGCAATCTGAGGTCCGAATTACAGGAGTGATGCCATGCGGACCATCGGTTATTCCCTCCCTTCTGCATTCCTTGCGGCGGCCATCGTCGGTGCGAGCTTCGTTGGCTCCTTGCCCGCCGCTGCGCAGAGCGCGGCTCCCGCGCAGGCCGCGCCGCCCGTGATGGAGGCACCGGCCGGACCTACGCCACGACAGCAGGCCTGGCTTCACGCGACACCGGAGCAGCGCGTTCTGCTCGCCGAAAAGCTCGGCGATGATGGTGCCCGCGCGCTTGCGCGCCAGCGCGGTTGGCAGTCAGTGTTCGACGGCGCTGCGCGCGCGCTGCCACAAGGGCCTGATCAGGTCTGGCGCTCGGCCGACGGCGTGATCCACGTCATTGAGGCCAAGGGCGGCGGAAGCCCGCTCGGGAATGCGTACGGCTATCGCCAGGGCACGCCGGAGTGGGCGATTCGCAGTGCGGAGCGCGTCCTCACCAGCCCGCGGGCGACGATCGTGGAGCGCGATGCAGCGCGAACGATTCTCGACGCCGCGGCGCGTGGGCGCATCGAGGTACACGTCGTCCGAACGTCGCATGTGCTAGGCGAGCCAACCGCGGCCGTGCTGCAACAATCGCTCACGTGCAGTGATGACGCTGCACGTCTGGCGCGGAGCGCATTGGAGAGCTTCGCCCGCACGGCGACCGGGACGATGGACGATGCGGCGCGTGCGGCGAACGCCGGTACCGAGGCGGCCGGCACGATCGACGACGTGGCCCGAGCTGGCGAAGCCGCCGTGGCGGGGCAGGCCACGAGCACGGCCCTCCGCACGGCTGCCCGCGTGGCGGTGCCGGTCGCCGTTGTCGTCGACGCCGGGTTTCGCGTGAACGAAGGCGTGCAGATCGAGCAGCGGTTCCAGGCTGGCGAGATCGCGCAAGAGCAGCGTGAAGTGGAACACGCGCGCAACGTCGCCGGCATGGCTGGTGGCTGGGGTGGCGCGTTCGTGGGCGCGAAGCTCGGCGCGATGGGCGGCGGCGCTGCTGGCACCGCTGTCGCGCCGGGGCCAGGTACCGCAATTGGTGCAGGCGCAGGCGCGGTTGCTGGCGGCGTGGCCGGATACGTCGGCGGCGAGGCCGCGGCGGAGGCGGCCGCCGAGTGGGCTGTGGAACGCGTACACGCGGCCGGGACCACCGTTGCCGACCTGGCACAGTCCGCATGGGACGGGACGAAACACGCCGCGCATGTGACGGCCGAAGCCGCCGGCGACGCGTGGGATTGGACATCTGACAAGACGCGATCCGCATGGGACTCAACGACGGACGGCGCGACCCGTGCCTGGCGCTGGCTCACCGATTGACGCAGGTATTGTCTGTGGGGCGGGCCGCTGTGATCGGCGCGGCCTCGACCCGATGAGGAGAGTGCGAAATGACGATCACGCTACTTGTCATCGTCGTCGGTTGCCTTGTGGCGAGTGCCTTCGTGGGCGCTCTCGTGTCCGTCACGCTCTCGCGCTGGTGGAAGCGGACCCGCGAGCGGATCGCCGCGCCCTATCTCGCCGAGCAAGCCGAGCGACACCAGGAACGCGAGAGCCTCATGCGCGAGTGCATACAGTCGTGCGTTCAAGCGATTACCGCCGCTCAGCGCGAGACGGTCAGCGGTGTAGCCCGAGAGGGCTTCAGTGCCCTGACCAACCTGAATCACCGCTTGCTTGATGACCTCCAAGCGTCGCGACCGGCATCGATCACGAACGACGGTCCGTTCACGATGCCGTCTATGGCCGGAACTTATGTGGTGCGCGATTCCGGTCGAAACGGGCACAAACTCCCGTCTTCGAAGCCGAGACTCCGCTCACTGGCCCAGCGATTGTTGTTCCCGTGGAGGCGTTGAATGGGCCGCGGGGCCTACCCCAGGCATTTCGGACAGGCGAAACAAAGTCTGTCTATGCTGGCGGGCGTTCCCGCGGGCGTTGGGAGAAAACCCGCCCCGGTAGAACCCGTGAAGCCGTGGCCCGGTTCCTTCCCGGCCGGATGGGTTTCTGATCGCGGTGGGAACGGTCGGGTGCCCCGTTTTTGTTTGTTGGCTGTGGCGAACCGCCGACCGACAGCCATGTCGCCGGCGGCGGTTGCCCGACGGGTATGTGGGCACGGGCCCGCCGGAGCGACGACGCCGACGTTACCCGCCGCAGCGTGTGCGCAGGCGGGGTTTCGTCGGCTTGCGCCGCTTGTGGCCCTGATCGGAGATCTGCGCGCGTGGACGCCCGCAGAGCGTCGCGATCTCGTGGCGCTCATGCGCGCGAAGAACCGCAAACGGGAACGCGAGTACGTGCTTCGTCTGCGTAAGAGTGACCGGCTCCGGAAAGCCTTGGCGGACTACTGTCAAAGCCGGCGCTGAGGCTGTGGACTGCCCTGCGAGGGATGGCGAAGCGCTCGGGCTGCGGAACAGGAAGCGGGCAGTTGGCCGACTGCGCGATTACGGGGCAGGGGCGGCGATGTCACCGCGCGCATGGGCGGGTTACGTCAGGAACTTCGGATCAAACTCAATCCCGGCTTCCTGGGTCAGTCGCGTTAATTCCTCCATGAAGGGTTTCACGCGGTGGTGCTCCTCCTGGTTTTTGATGTATTCGATGAGGCGGTCTTTGTCGGCGATGGAGTGCGTAAAGGCCGCGTAGCCGTCCTGCCAGTGGGTGAATCGAGGGAAGACGCGGTTCTCCTTGATCCATTTGGATGAGCCGGTCTTGATGTCCTTGACGAGATCAGCCAGATAAACGGTGGGGTGCACGCTGGTCAGGATGTGCAGATGGTCCTCGACGCCGTTGATGCGGTAGCCGTCCGTTGAAAAAGGGTAACGCCTCCCTCCGGGAGGCGAATTTCTCCGGGAAAAAACCGGTATCTCGAAAGCCGATCGCTAGTTCTTCAACAGGCTGGTAGAGGTGGGACTGATTGTTCTTGTGGATGCCCCAGAGGCAGCGGAAGAGGTCTTCGCGATGGTCGGGCGTGAGGCATGGCTCGCGGTTCTTGGTCGAAAAGACGATGTGGTAGATGATTGGCGTGTAGGTGGCCACGGGCGGAGTTGTACAACCCCTTCAGGGTTGGGAACAAATGGGCGTCCGCCTTCCGTGGGCTGCGCCCACAGCTATTCATGTTGATCCCCTTCGGGGATCGACATCGTATTCCCCGGCCGTCAGGCGTCATATTCCCCGGCGGTCAGGCGTCATGTTCCCCCGCGGTCGTCAGGTGTCATATTCCCCCGCGGTCGTTGGCGTCGTATTCCCCGAAGGGGAATCACGTGGGTAGCCGTGGGTGAAACCCACGGCGAGCGTCCGCCCGAAGACCCCGACCCCGAAGGGGTCGAACCAACCTGGGTGAATCGCGCGGTGCAACCCCTTCGGGGTTGGGCGCGCTTGTCTTCGTCTTCCGTGGGCTGCGCCCACGGCTATTCATGTTGATCCCCTTCGGGGATCGGCGTCGTAATCCCCGGCGGTC
>WBZY01001545.1_pt1 | contig 11488 bp, 8 predicted proteins | sample 5204191 | NCBI WGS metagenome assembly WBZY01 (sample SAMN12344363, study PRJNA552823) | activated sludge metagenome | biome: Activated sludge suspended growth; feature: Anammox Sidestream; material: Wastewater; isolation source: activated sludge from anammox sidestream of wastewater treatment... | reverse complement strand
CGGACCCCAGATTCCGGGGATCGCGGCGACGTGGAACACCGCGTCCTGTCCCGCGCACGCGCGCGTGACCGCGTCGGCGTCCCGCACGTCGCCGACCACGCCGCGGGCGCCGAGCGCCTCGACCGCCGGATACCGGTTGCGGCCGAACACCGTCACGTCGTCCCCCCGGGCGCGCAACATCCGGACGATCGCCCCGCCGAGAAACCCGCCGCCGCCGGTGACCAGGGCCTTCACGACAACCGCTCCGCCGCCCAGCGCGCCAGCCTCTCGCGGAAGATCTTCGCGTTGTGCCGGATGTCCACCGGAAACGCCCGGTGATAGAGCACCCCGCGGATATCCCGCGTCCGCTCGTCCTTCGCGCCCAGCTCAAGAAGTTCGCGCGTGAACTCCGCCCGCCGCCGTCCGCGCGGGTAACGCCCCGGCAAAGGTTCGACGATCAACACGGGGCGCTGCGCCGCGCCGCCGTCCCCCGTGGGCACGCCGACCAGCGCGGTGCGGAAAACCTCGGGATGCTCGTTGAAGATCGCCTCGCACTCGATCGTATACAGACAGCCCTCCCGCGTCGGAACGCGGTGCGCCTTGCGTCCGCAGAACCAGAGCCTTCCGCCGGCGTCGAAGTAGCCGACGTCGCCGATGCGATGCCAGGTGCGATCTCCTTCGCGGATTTTGTGCAGCGCCGTGGCGTCCGGGCGATGATCGTAACTTCGCGTGACGACGTCGCCGCTGACGACGATCTCGCCGTGCTCGCCCGCGCGGACCTCAAGATCGTCGCGCCAGACAGGGACCGGATCGTCGCTGATCCGGATGATGCGGACGCCGATCCCCGGAAACGGCGCGCCGACGCACGTGCCCGCGCCGCAGCGCGCGAGAGAGATCAACCCGCCTTCCAGCAGCTCGCGCCCGCGGATCGACGTGACCGGCAGGGACTCCGTCGCGCCGTAAGGCGTGTGAATGTCGCCGTCGTCGGGAAGAATCCGGCGCCACTGCTCAATCACGCGCCAAGGGATCGGCGCTCCCGCCGTCAGCACGCGCTTCAACCGAGGCAGCCGGATGCCGCGGTCGATGCAAAAAGCGCCGACGCGCCGCCAGATCGCGGGCGATCCGAACGTCGTCGTCACGTCGTACGCCAGCAGATCGCGGACGAGCTTTTTCGGGTCGCAACGCGCCGGGCGCGAGGGGTCCATCTCCGGAACCACGCCGGTGATCCCCATCGCGGTGCTGAAAAGCGCGAACAAAGGGAAAGCGGGCAGGTCCACCTCGCCGGGCCGCATGTCGTAATGTGCCTGAATCAACCGGACCTGGGCATCAAACATGCCGTGTTCGTAGACGACGCCTTTCGGCGGACCGGTGCTGCCGGTGGTAAAGAGGATCGCCGCCACGTCATGCGGTCCGGTTTGCGCCGCCTGAAATCGCCGCGAGCCGCCCCGGAGAACCTCGTCCAGCGTCGCGCCTCCCCAGCCGAACCGGCTTCCCACCGTGATGATCGAACGCAGCTTCGGGAAACGTCGTCGGTGAAACCAGCGCACGACCTGCGCCAGCGGCACGCCGATGAAGGCCTCCGGTTCCGACTCGGCGATGCAGTCGATCATCCGGGCGACGCCCATCCCGGGGTCGATCAGGATCGGGACCGCGCCGAGCTTGAAGAGCGCGAAAATCACGCCGGTGAATTCAAGCCCCGGCCGGATCATGACGACCGTCCGGACGCCCCGGTCAACGCCGACGCCGCGCAACCCGTCCGCGATCCGGTTCGACGCCTGATCCAGCTCGGCAAAGGTCCACCGCGCCGGGCCGGAACCGGCGGGGTTGCGTCGCCACGGAACGATCAGCGCCGGCCTTTCCGGAGCGGCGTCCGCCTGCGCGCTGAGGCGCGACGCAATGTTCAGCGTCCGATCAGGCGCGGCGGCAATCGGCGGATGCGCGGTCAGCGTCGTCATCAGCAGGACATTGTAGCGATAACCGGCGCAGCGCGGGAACCGAGGCGCGTCTCCGTGCCGATGCAACGGAACATGCGGAACCTGACAGGCATCATCGTCGCGTCCGAGAACGAATGCGTCGGACCTGCGCGGACGACCGGGGCGCGAGCGTGGCTGCGGCGTTTCAGCCCGTCGCTCGCGGATGCGGTGTTCGTGTTGATGTTCGTGCGCCTGCTGCAGCTCGGGGCGACGCAGTTCTTCAACGATCCCGGGACCGGGTGGCACCTCCGCGTCGGGGAGGAGATTCTTCATGCCCGCGCGCTGCCCGCGTCGGATCCCTTCAGTTGGACCCGCGCGGGGGAGCCCTGGATCGCGACGCAGTATCTCGGCGAGGTTGCTCTCGCGGCGGCTTACACACTGGGCGGTTATCCGCTGGTCACCCTGATGTGCGCGCTGGTGCTGGCCGGTCTGTTCCGCTGGGTATACCGCGCGAACATCGAGGCGGGAGCGTGGCCGATCTGGGCGATCGTCGTGACGATGCTCGGTGCGGCAGCGGCTTCCGGGCAGTTTCTGGCGCGCCCCCTGCTGATGACGCTTGTCGGCGTCCCGCTCAGCTTCGTCGTCGCGTCCGCTTACGCATCGGGAAAGTGCGGATGCGGGCGGCTCGCTGGGCTGGTTCTGCTGTCGCTCATCTGGGCGCAGACGCATCCGGGCGTGCTCGGGGGGATCGTGACCGTCGGCTTGGTTGGCGCGGGCGCGTTGTTCGAGACCGTGATGATCCGCGACCCGGCGGCGAGACGGGAGACGGTAAGACGAGGGGCGCAGATCCTCGCGACGGCGGCGCTGATGTCGCTGACGACGCTGGCGACCCCTCACGGACTTGCGTGGCCAGCGAGCATTCTCGAACTGATGCGCTTGCAGGTGCTGCCGCGGCTCGTGGATGAGTGGCAGGCGACGGACTGGACCGCGCCGGACGGGCTGGCCGCTGCGGCGCTGCTCCTGCTGACCATCACGGGTTACGCGATGCGTCATGAGCGCCCGAAGGCGTGGATGGCGCTCGTCGGGGGTTTCTGGTTGCTCCAGGCGGTGCAGAGCGGGCGGCATGTGTCGATCTTCGGGCTTGTGCTGGCGGTGCAAGCCGGAGCGGTGCTTCTGGATGTGAAGGCGGCGCCGGTTTTTTTCTCGCGGGTCGCCGCGAGGATTCCTCTTTTCAGCCTGCCGATCCGCGATCGTGAGCGAAGGATGCAATTCGACGGCGTTGCGCCGATCGCGGCGATCGGGATCCTCGCGTTGTGGGCGGCGTCTCCGGACGGCCGCTGGACGGGCTTAAGTCGCGCCGGTCCTCCGCAGGACAAGTACGCCTTCGCCCTGATCGAACACCTGCGCCGCGACCCGCCGCCGCAGCCGATCTTCAACGACATCAACTTCGGCGGCCACCTGATTCATCATGCGCCGCACCTGCGCGTGTACGTGGATGATCGCTTCGAGCTCTACCGGGACGAGTTCATCGAGGCATACGAGCGCGTGATGACTCAACCGCGCAAGTACGCCGAGGCGGTTTTCGAACAAGGCGGCGTTCGCTCGGTGATCGTCGGCGCTTCAACGCCGCTGGCGAGCTTCCTGGACGATCGGCCGGGCTGGCGACGCGTGTACGCCGATCCGACGGCCTGCGTCTTCGTTCGAGAAGGACGGGAGCGGTGATATGAAGGCAACGGTGACCTCAAGCGTCGCAGCGACGGGGCGGACGGCGTCGCACCGCACGGCCTCTCGGTCCGCCCAGCTCTCGATCGTCATCCCGACGTACAACGAAGCTCAAACCCTGCCTTTGCTTCTTCAGCGGATCGAAGCCGCCGTCGTCGGAAAAAACATTCCGACGGAAATCTGGGTGATGGACGACCGATCCCCCGACGGAACCGCCGATGTCGCGCGAAGGTGTGCGACCCGCGTGCCGGTCCGGGTGGTCGAGCGCGACGGTCCGTGGGGTCTTGCCGCGGCGGTGGCGGAGGGGTTTCGTTACGCGACGGGCGAGTTCGTGCTCGTGATGGATGCGGATCTTCAGCATCCCCCGGAAGCAATTCCGGCGCTGGTCCGCGCGATGCACGAGGGGGCGGATTTCGTCATCGGGTCTCGTTACACCCAGGGCGGATCGGTCCGGCGGTTCGGCTTCCTCCGAAAATTGAACAGTTGGGGGGCGACGTGGTTGGCGCGGCCGCTGATTCCGCCGGGCGTGCATGACCCGATGTCGGGGTTCTTCTGTCTTCGCCGATCGAGCCTCGAGAACGCCGACATCCGCGCGGTGGGGTTTAAGATCGGGCTGGAGCTGCTGGTCAAGACGCGGGCGCAGCGCGTCGTCGAGGTTCCGATCACGTTCGGGGCGAGGCACGCCGGCGTCAGCAAGCTCGGGGCGCGGGAGCAATTCCGGTATCTTCGACACCTCCTCGGCCTTTATGCGTGGCGTTTTCCGGCGGCGGGGCAGTTCGCGCGGTTCTGCGCCGTCGGCGCCTGCGGAATGACGCTGGATCTCGGCCTGATGGCGGCGTTGATGTCCGGCGGCGTGCAGTTCGCAGCGGCGCGGGCGTGGAGCGTGCTGGCGGCGATGACGCTCAATTTCTTCCTCAACCGGCGTTATACGTTTCCGGATCGCCGCGGACCGGTCGCGTCGCAATTTCTGCGCTTCACGGGAGCGTGTGCGACGGGGCTGGTCGTCAACTGGGGTCTGTCCAGCGCGTTGTATGCGGCGTTTCCGGCGCGGCGCGGCTTGTACCCGCTGATGTGCGCGGCCGGCATCGCGGCCGGAACGTTCATCAACTTCTTCTTCAGCCGGTCGTACGCCTTCGCCGACGCCGCCGCGCGACCGGGGTCAAAGGGCGCGCAAGACGGCGCGGACGGGGCTGGCGTCAAACCCGACCAGCGGAAGCGGGAGGGCGATCAACTCATATGATCCGGACGGCACGTGGGCGAGCACAAGCCCCTCGAGAATCGCCTGGTCGTTGACGAGGAAGCGGGCATGCGCCGGCAGATCCTTCGAGTGCATAAGGTCGACGCTGGGCGTGTCAATGCCGATCAGGCGCACGCCGCGGCGGTGCAGATCGTCGACAAGATCCGGCTCCAACGCGGCGAAGTCCTCGTTCCAGGCCAGCGGGTCGGGAAAGGTTCCGGTGGCGATCAGCACGCGCGGCTCGCGGATCGCGTCGCGCAGGTCCGCCGCGGCGACGCGCGCGCCAGGGGCCACGTCGGCCCGGACCACCTGACATCGCCCGAGATAATACTCAAGCGATCGGGCCTCGATCGACGGGGCATTCCCGGCATAATGATTCGGAGCGTCCGCGTGGGCGCCGAGGTGGACCGTGGCGGTCAGGGTCGACAAAGTCACCGTGTCGCCCCGGGCCAGGTCGAGCAGCACCCGCCGCGACGGCGGCGTGTCGCCCGGCCAGACCGACAGTTTCGCGGAAATCGGCGGCGTTATATCGTAGATCACGTCGGGTTCTCCGCTGCGGAGCAGAGTCGCCCCGCGCCGAAAGGATACCCCGCCGAGATGGACGCGCCGAGAGCGGGGAGCGGTTTGCGAGGACGGACCACGGTTCGGGAGCGAGAAAGATGAACGAGGTCGGCTTCAAAGGACTGAGACGAGCGGCGTGGGCGGCGGCTGCGGCGATGCTGCTTTCCGCGGGATGCGGATTCGACCCGGACGGCGCGCGGAATCAGCGCCATCGCGAGAGCGGCGACGAGGGACAAACGCTCGTCCTCGACGATCTGAAGGCGATCGCCCAGGATGCGTCTCTCACGACGGAGGAAAAGCGGCGGCTCCTGCGGGAAGCCGGACTGGGAGATGAAGACCTGATCGACGCCTTGATCGACGCCGGATGAGACGTCGGCGGCGGAAGCGGGCGCGGCGGACATCACCCCGTCCGCGTCGCGGTCCGGGCGAGTTCCTCCCGAATGCGTTTCAGACCTTCAAAGAGGCGCGACTTGACGATCGACTCCTGAAGTTCGAGCACCTCGGCGATCTCCGCCCGGGAAAGCTCCTCGACGTAACGCATGCGCAGCGCCTCTCGCGTGCTCTCCGGAAGCAGCAGGAGCACGTCGCGCACTTTCGCGCCCATCTCGACCTCCAGCAGACGCGTCAGTTGCCCCGTCAGGTCGGCCTCGACCTCATCTTCGGCCGGCAGGGCGTGCTGATCCTTCCGGCGGTTGCGGTTGCGCACCAGATTCAGGCAGTGATTGCGGGCGATGCGGTACAACCAGGCGCGGAAGTTGTCCGGGACTTCGGTCGCGGCGAGCACCTTGCAGAACACGTCCTGCACGGCGTCCTCGGCGTCCTCCCAGCGCCCGACGTAGCCGCGGCAGAAGCGCACCATCGCGTCCCGGTAGGCGCGCTCCAGGAGGACGCCGGCTTCGGGTTCACCCTCTCGAAGACGGACAATGATCGACCGCGTCAGCTCAAGCGGCTCGCCCGGACCGGTCAGGTCCGGCGTCGGCGAGTCGTCGCGGGGACGAGGCGCGGAGCGACCGGTCACCGTGGATCTCCGTCAGAAGGCGTCGCCCGCGTGTGACCCGCGTCAGGAAGCGCGGAATCCGCCGGGGGCGCCGGAGGGTCAGGACGCAGTCGCGGGATCCCCGGACCCTCCCACCTCTGATAAAGACGATCCAGCGCGGCGCCCGCGCTTCGGGCTCGTGCATCCACCTCGCCGTAATGTTGGCGCATGCTGTCCCACGCCTCCAGCAGGAGCGCTTCCGCCTCGGCGAACCTCTCCTGCGCCATCAGGCATTCCCCCAGCGCGACGCGCGCGTCTCCGAGGCGGTCATGCAGCGCAGGGACGGTGCCTCCGTGCAGATCGACCGCCCGACGCAGGAGCGCCTCCGCCTCGGCGGTCTGGTTCTGATGCACAAGAATTCTCCCGAGCGTCGCGAGCGACTCTCCGAGATCGGGATGATCCACCGGAAGCCGCGCCTCACGGATCGACAGGGCGAGCCTCGCGCCGCCTTCCGCGGCGCTAAAGCGGCCCGCGCCGTCGTCCAGGATCGCCAGGTCATTGAGCGCGTCCGCCGAGTAAGGATGATCGCCCCCGACAAGCTGAATGCGCATCGTCAAGGCTTGTTTCAGGCGCTGCTCGGCCTCCTCGGTTTTGCCCGTGTCGCGGAGAATCACGCCCAGTCCGTGCAGGCTTTCGGCGACGTCCAGGTGGGTCTCCCCGAGCAGGGCGCGGCGCGTCCTCAGGGCGTTGCGCATCATGACCTCCGCCTCGTCGCGCCGCCCCTGGGCGAAGACGACCTCGGCGAGATGATGAAGCGTTTCCGCGGCGCGGACGTCGAGGTCGCCGAACCGGTCCCGGCGGATTTGCAGCGCCTGCCGGTAAAGCGGCTCGGCGTTGCGGTAGTCGCCCTTCGCCTGAAGCAGGCGCGCCATGTTGTGCCGGCTCGCCGCCAGCTTCGGATCGTCGCGGGCCAGCGTGTTCTCGTGAAACTGGAGGACGCGCCACAGATGCGACTCGGCCTCCTGATACCGCCCGAGGCTCAGGTACGTGTTGCCGATCGTCTCGCGGATCGCCGCCTCGACCTCCCGCGCCATCTCAACGTCGGTCTCGATGCGCTGCGTCGCCTCGCGGAGGACTTCATGCACGGTCGTCGTCTGCCCCTTCGGATTGTAAGGGTCGTACGACGACAGCATCGTCTGAAGGAACTGGTTGATCTGCGTGGCTTTGCGCGCCTCGCGCGAGGCGCTGGAATACAGCAGGCTGACCCAGACCGCGCTGCCGCAGGTCAGCAGGAAGATCGCCGTCGCCGAGGCGAACGCGAGTTTGTGCCGGCGGATCAGCGTGTAAAGCTGATACCGGGTGTTCGGCGGACGCGCGGTGATCGGCTGGCCCGCCAGGCACCGGTCAATGTCGTCGGCCAGCGCCGCGGCGCTCTGATAGCGCTGCTGCGGATCCTTCGCCAACGCCTTCAGGATGATCGCCTCGGGATCGCCGCGCAACGCGCGATCCAGGGTCGACGGGCGCGGGGGTTCTTCCTCGCAGATCTGGCGCACCGCCTCATGCGGCAGCTTCGACCGCGTCACCAGCGGCAGGCGACCGGTCAGCAACTCATACAAAACCACGCCCAGCGAGTACACGTCGCAGCGCACGTCGATCTCGTCCGATCGCCCCGACGCCTGCTCCGGGCTCATGTAGGGCAGCGTCCCGAGCACGTTGCCCATCCCGGTGAACGTCCGGCCCGCGCCCGCATGTTCGCCCGCCACCCGCGCCAGACCGAAATCCAGAACCTTCGGCTGGCCCGCGTTGTCCACCAGCACGTTCGTCGGCTTCAAGTCCCGGTGAATGACGCCGCGCTGATGCGCGTGATGAATTGCAAGGCAGACGTCCCGGAAGAGGCGAAGACGCCGCGGCAGTTCGAGGCGGCTCTCGCGCACGTACCGCGTGATCGGGCGCCCCTCGATCAGCTCCATCGCGAAGTAGCGAAGCCCCTCGGGGGTGATCCCGGCTTCGTAGATCGCGCCGATCGCCGGGTGCCTCATGCGAGCCAGCGTCTGCACCTCGCGCTCGAACAAGCGGATGTTCTGCGGATCGACGAAGCGCCCGCCGCGCACGACCTTCAGCGCAACACGGCGGTGCGGATCCGGCTGCACCGCTTCGTACACCAGTCCCTGCCCGCCCTGACCCAGCAGGCGGATGACCTTGTACGGACCGATCATCTCGGGCATGACCGCGCGTGGCGCGTCCGAGGAGATGCGCACGGCGTTCATCCCGCTGCGGATCTCATGCACCAGCGCGCGGCAGCGGGAGCATCCTTCGACGTGCGTGGACAGCTCGTCGGCGTCACGGTCCACCCAGCTCCAGAGTTGTTCCTCGGACAGCGCGCAGTCCGACAGCGCCTCGGGCGCGGCGGCGCCCGGTTGGACCGGACTCTCGGCGGCGACCAACCGTGACATGTCGCCCGTATTATACGCGCCCGGAAGGACAGTTTAAACCGTGCCCCTCCGGAATTGCGGTGATCGGAAGGTCAAGTAAAAACCGCAGAATCATTGACCCGAGCCGCGTGGCTTCAGCCCGCGCGAAGCATCGCGCGGGGCAAACCCTGCGGCTCAGCGCGGGTCATTCATTCTGCGTTCCTGGCTTAGGCGCTGTTGCAAAACCGCCGGTGCGGACGCGAAAAAGAACGCTTCCTTACGGGCGCGGCTCGGTATTGAAACCGCGTCTTAGTTGTTCAGAAAATCGTCGAGAAAATCGTCGAGGTCGATGCCGCCGAAGTCCGGCAGACCACCTCCGCCGTCGCCCCCGCCCACGTCCGGAAAATCAGGAAGCACCGGCGGCACCGGATCCAGCCCCGCCTGCGCCCGGATCGTGTTGTGAAAGGCGTTGATCATCAGATTCAGGTTCGTGAACATGATCTGCAGCGCCTCGATCCGCGCCGCCGCCCACGGACTGAGCGGAACCGACGAGGCGTCCTGATCAATCTGGGTTCCTTCGCGCGAGCGGTTGATGAACGTCCGGGCCCGCGACAAACCCGTCGAGACCAGCCGACCGGGCGAACGCTCCGCGACCCGGCCCGCGCTGGCGTTGTTGTTGACGTTCTGGTAGTCAGGACGCCCTTCCTGGGCGAAGGTCGCCGCGCTGGTCAGCCCGAACGCCGCCAGCCCGAGTATCACAGCCCGTGCATTTCGCAGTTGCATGTTGCTCTCCTTGCCGTCAGACGCCGACGCTCCCACGGAAATCCGAACCTCGCGGAATGAAGGCCAACCTGCGACCTCCGCCGACCTGATCTACGCGACATTATTCCCACATGCGGGGCGTCCGCCAACCCTGAAACAGGCTCCGGTCACCCGGATAAAGCCTTGCCCGAATAAAAAACATCATTCTTCAATCTCATCGGCATTTCCCTCGTCTGCCTCCGTATATGTCTCCGGAGGGCGCTCCGATGCAGCCCCCGGCGGGGGGACGCCAGGTTCATCCTGATCTTCCTTCGCCAGACGGGCCACCGCGACCACCGTGTCGCCGTCGTCCAGCCGGATCAGCCGCACGCCCTGCGTCGCCCGGCCGATCTCCCGCACCGCCTCCAGACCCGTCCGCAGCATCATCCCCTTGCTGGTGATGATCATCATCTCGTCATCATCGCCGACCGCGTGAAGCGAAACGACATCCCCGTTGCGGTCCGTCGTCTTGATGTTGATGACGCCTTTTGCGCCCCGACGCGTCTTGCGGTATTCCTCGAGGCGGGTCCGCTTGCCGTAGCCGTTTTCACAGATCGTCAGCAGGGAAAGACCCGCTTCCGCCGCGACGAGCCCGACGATGTAGTCGCCCTCCTCGAGCGTCGCGCCGATGACGCCGCGGGCGTTGCGGCCCATCGCGCGGACCTGGTCCTCGTCGAAGCGGACCGCCATCCCCTTGCGCGTCCCCAGCACGACCTCGTTCGCGCCCGACGTCCGCACGACGTCCACCAGCGTGTCATCGTCATCCAGCGTAATCGCCAGAATGCCGGAAGGCCGCGGCCGGCTGAACGCCTGAAGCGGCGTCTTCTTCACCACCCCCTTCTGCGTGGCGAAAAAGATGAACGCCTCCTCGCCGAAGCCCGCGACGGTCAACACCGCGCAGTGCCTCTCTCCGTCCTTCATGCTCAGCAGGTTCGCCAGCGACCGCCCGCGCGCCGTCCGGCTCGCCGCCGGAACGTCGAACACGCGCAGCCAGTACACACGCCCCCGGTTGGTGAAAAAGAGCATGTGATCGTGCGTGGACACGACGAAAAGATGTTCGATGAAGTCCTCGTCCGTCGCCGCCCCTCCGCGGATGCCTTTGCCGCCGCGCCCCTGCTTGCGGTAGGTGTCCGCGTCGACGCGCTTGATGTAGCCCTGGTGGCTGATCGTGACGACCACCTGCTCATTCGGAATCAACTCCTCGAGCGTGTATTCGCCGGCTTCCTCGACGATTTCCGTCCGCCGCGCGTCGGGGAACTTGTCGCGGATCTCGTGAAGATCCTCGCGGATGATGTCGTACACGAGGCGCTCGTCGCGCAGGATCGCCTCGTATCCCTCGATCTCCTCGACCAAGCCGACGTACTCCTTCGCCAGCTTTTCCATCTCCAGCCCGGTAAGGCGCTGAAGCTGCATCGAGAGGATCGCCGCCGCCTGCACCCCGGTCAGCGTCGTCGCCTGCGCCCCGGTCCGCTTCACGAACGACTCCGGCAGCAGCTTGCGCAGCGTTCCGGCCTCGCTCAGCCGCAGCGGGCGCGCCATCAGGCGGGCCTTCGCCGTCTCCGGATCGGCGGACTCCTTGATGAGCTGGATGATCGCGTCGATGTCGCCCAGCGCGAGGATCAACCCCTCGAGAATATGCGCCCGCTGACGCGCCCGCCGCAGCAGAAAGCGCGTTCGCCGCCGGATCACGTCCATCCGGTGCTCGACGTAAAGCCGCAGCAGATCCTTCAAGGCCAGAATCTTCGGTTGCTTGCCGACCAGGGCCACGTTCAGCACGTGAAAGTTGGTCTGAAGCGGCGTGTATTGATAAAGCTGCCGGATGATGACGCCCTCGTTCGCGTCCTTCTTGAGGTCGATCTCGATGCGCACGTCGTGACGCCGGTCCGAG
>WBZY01001543.1_pt1 | contig 11496 bp, 8 predicted proteins | sample 5204191 | NCBI WGS metagenome assembly WBZY01 (sample SAMN12344363, study PRJNA552823) | activated sludge metagenome | biome: Activated sludge suspended growth; feature: Anammox Sidestream; material: Wastewater; isolation source: activated sludge from anammox sidestream of wastewater treatment... | reverse complement strand
GGCGCTGCGCGGGCGCACGATGCCCGCGAGCGTCTCGATCGCCAGCTCGTCGCGCTGCGCGTGGCCGTGGCCGCGCAGCCAGACGTAGAAGGCGCGGATCCCGTTCGCGCACATCTCCGCCCGCGAGCCGTCGGGGTTGTAGATGTCCATCCGGAAGTCCGCGGCGGACGACGGCCGCGCCACCAGGAGCTGGTCGCCGCCGACGCCGAAGCGCCGGTCGAGGAGCCGGCGCGCCAGCGGCTCGAGCGCCGGGAGCTCCTCGCCGAGGCCGTCGAGCACGACGAAGTCGTTGCCGGCGCCGTGCATCTTCGTGAAGGCGAGCTCGCGGGAGGTCATGGCGCCTCGACATCCGGATCGGGCAGGACCGGGTCGTCGGGATCCGCCGGATCCGTGCTCGGCGGGGGCGGCGGAGGGGGCTGGCTGCCGTCGCTCCGAGCCGCCGCCGTCTCGTGGACCCGCCTCGGCGGACCGTACCGCCCGCAGGCGGATCCGGCGAGCGCCCCGGCCAGCAGCGCGGCCCCGAGCAGAACGGTCCCGAGTCGGCTCATCCCTCGCGCTCCTTCTCGGCGTCGAGCGCGCGCGCCTCGGCCGAAAGCTCGTCCCCGGCGGCTGCGAGCGCCCCGAGCACCCGCCCCCGCGCCGTCGCCCCGGGCAGGTCGCGGCGCTCGAGCGCCGCCTCGAGCGAGAGCAGCTCGCCCGCCCCGCTCGGGAAGGCCGCGTGGAAGCCACGCAGCTCCTCGCGCGAGAGCGCGCGCAGGTCGGCGCCCGTCCCGACGCAGTGCGCGACGATCCGCCCGACCGCCTCGTGCGCCTCGCGGAAGGGCACGCCCTCGCGCACCAGCGCCTCGGCGAGGTCGGTGGCGAGCAGCAGCGGGTCTTCGGCGGCCGCGCGCATGCGCTCGACGCGCACGCCGAGCGTGTCGAGCGCGCCCGCCAGCACCGCGAGAGAGTCGCGCAGGGTCGTGGCCGCGTCGAAGACCGGCTCCTTGTCCTCCTGCAGGTCGCGGTTGTAGGTGAGGGGCAATCCCTTCACGACGGTGAGCAGCGCGACGAGGTCGCCGATCACGCGCCCGGCCTTGCCCCGCACGAGCTCGGGCACGTCCGGGTTCTTCTTCTGGGGCATCAGGCTCGAGCCGGTCGAGTAGGCGTCCGTCAGCTCGACGAAGCCGAACTCGCTCGACGACCAGAGCACCAGCTCCTCGGCGAGCCGCGAGAGGTGCACCATCGCGATCGCGCAGGCGGCCAGGAACTCGAGCGCGCCGTCGCGCGAGCCGACCGCGTCCATGCTGTTGCGGGACGGGCCCTCGAAGCCGAGCGCGCGGGCGGTGCCGGCGCGGTCGATCGCGAGCGTGGCGCCGGCGATCGCGCCGGAGCCGAGCGGGGAGAGCCCGAGGCGCCCGCGCAGGTCCCGGAAGCGCCCGGCGTCGCGGCCCAGCATCTCGACGAAGGCCAGCCAGTGGTGGGCGAGCCGGACCGGCTGGGCGCGCTGGAGGTGCGTGTAGCCGGGCAGGATCGTGTCGACGTGCTCGCGGGCACGGCGCACGAGGACCCGGCGCAGCTCGAGAATGCCCTGGCGCGCCGCGCGGACCGCGTCGCGCAGGTAGAGCGCCAGGTCGGTCGCAACCTGGTCGTTGCGGCTGCGGCCGGTGTGGAGGCGTCCGGCCACCGGCCCGATCCGCTCGCGCAGGCGCGCCTCGATGTTCATGTGGATGTCTTCGAGGCGGGGGTCGAGAGGGAGGGTGCCCGCCTCGAGCTCGCTCGCGATCGCCTCGAGCCCGGCCACCAGCGCGTCGGCGTCCGCAGCGGGGATCACGCCGGTACGCCCGAGCATGCGCGCGTGGGCGATCGAGCCGCGGATGTCGTGGCGCGCCAGGGCCCGGTCGAAGTGGACCGAGGCCGTGAAGCGCTCGACCGCCGGATCGGTGTCCTGGCCGAAGCGCCCTCCCCACGGCTTGTCGCGGCCTGCCATGGGCGGAATCTCGGAAAGCCCCTAGCCTTCTGCAAGCCTGGGTGCCGCCGCCGAGCCCCTCCTGCGGCGCACCGTTCGATCATCGGGCCGGCGATCGCGGGCCGGCGATCGCGGGCCGGTCATCGGGCTGGCCACGAGCTGGCCGGCGAGGCGGTTTCCACGGGTCGCCGCTCCCCCCGGCGCGGCTGGCGGCGCCGAATCGACGGCCGCGCGGACCGTCTCCAAGGGACCTCTGCCATGGCTTCGTCGCAACGCACGCGCAGGAAGGGAGCAGGCGGGCCGCGCCGGCGCGCGGCCCGCCGCGGCCGCGGTCTCGGGCTCGGGCGCGCGCTTGCGCTCTCGCTCGCGCTCCTGGCCTTCGGCGGTGGGGTCTTCGTGACGCGCGCCCTCGTGCGCCTCGACCGCGTCGTGCGCGCGCGCTTCGAGGGCCGGCTCTTCACGGTCCCCTCGCGCGTCTACTCGGCCCCGACCATGCTGTCGGCCGGCCTCGACGTCCGGACCATCGCGCTGCGCGACACGCTCCGGCGGCTCGGCTATCGCGAGGCCGCGAAGCCCTCCGAGCCGTCCGGTGGGCCCTCCGGGTCGCCGTCCGAGTACGATCTCTCGACGCCCGGGACGACGCTCTGGGAGCCCGGCCGCGTTCGCATCCACCTGCGTGGCTTCGAGCACCCGACGCGCGCCGAGCCGCCGCGCCGGATCGAGCTCGACCTGTCCGGAAGCGACATCGAGACGATCCGCGACCTCGGGAGCGGCCGCGAGCTGGCGGTCGCGCTCCTCGAGCCCGAGACGGTCGGCGCCTACTACGGCCCGGAGCACGAGCAGCGCGAGCTCGTCCGCGTGGGCGCCGTCCCGCGCCACCTGATCGACGCGGTCCTGGCCGTCGAGGATCAGCGCTTCGAGGAGCACGCCGGGATCGACTGGGTGCGCGTGCTCGGAGCTGCCTGGGCGAACGTGCGGGCCGGGTCGATCCAGCAGGGGGGGAGCACGCTCACCCAGCAGCTCGTCAAGAACTTCTTCCTGACCCCCGAGCGGACCCTCGAGCGCAAGCTCCAGGAGGCGGCGATGGCCGTGCTCGTGGAGGCCCGTTACGAGAAGAGCAAGATCCTCGAGGCCTACCTGAACGAGATCTACCTCGGCCAGCGGGGCTCGACCTCGATCCACGGCGTCGGCGAGGCCGCCCACTTCTACTTCGGCAAGCCGGTCCACCTGCTGCGCCCGGAGGACTCGGCGCTGCTCGCCGCGCTGATCCGCAACCCGCGCGCCGCCAACCCGTTCAAACACCCGGAGGCCGCCCGGGAGCGCCGCGACCTCGTGCTCGGGCTGATGCACGAGCAGGGGCGGATCGACGACGCGACGCGCGCCGCGGCGGCGGCCGCGCCGCTCGACCTCGCCGATCCGGCCCGCGAGCCGCGCGACACCCGCTACTTCCTCGACGCGCTGCGCGCGCAGCTCCCCGAGGTCTACGACCGCGAGGTGCTGGCGACCGCCGGGCTGCGGATCTTCTCGACCCTCGACGTCCGGCTCCAGCGCGCCGCCGCCCGCGCGGTGGGCGAGGGGCTCGCCGATCTCGAGAAGCGCTTCCCGGAGCTGAAGCCCAAGAGCGGCGCCGAGGGGCCGCGCAGGCAGAGCCTCCAGGCCTGCCTCGTCGCGCTGCGCCCCCAGACCGGCGAGGTGCTCGCGCTCGTCGGCGGCCGGGACTACGGCCAGTCGCAGTTCGATCGCTGTACGCAGGCGCGCCGCCCCGCAGGGAGCTCGTTCAAGCCCTTCGTCTACGCGGCCGCGCTCGAGGCCGACGGGGGCGCGCCGGCGATCACGCTCGCGAGCGTGCTCGACGACAGCCCGATGGTCCTGCACACCGCTGCGGGGAGCTGGCGGCCCCTGAACTACGACCGCCGGTTCCACGGCGTCGTGCCGGTGCGCCAGGCGCTCGAGCGCTCGTTCAACGTGGCAACGGCCCGGCTCGGCCAGCAGGTCGGGATCGAGCGCGTCGTGGACGTCGCGCGCCGGGCCGGCATCACGAGCCCGCTGCGCCCGTTCCCCGCCCTCGCGCTCGGTGCCGCCGACGTGACCCCTCTCGAGATGGCGCGCGCCTACGCCACCTTCGCCAACGGCGGCGTGCGCCCCGAGGTGCTGCTCTTCGAGGACGTCGCCAACGAGGCCGGCGAGACCCTCGAGCGGCGCCGGGTCGAGTCCGTGCGCGCGCTCGATGCGGGGAGCGCCTTCCTCACCGTCTCCCTCCTCGAGGGGGTGGTGGACCGCGGCACGGCGCGCGCCGTGCGCGCCGCGGGCTTCATCGGCCCGATCGCGGGGAAGACCGGCACGAGCGACGAGTCCAAGGATCTGTGGTTCGCGGGCTTCACGCCCGACCTGGTCGCGGTCGTCTGGGTCGGCTTCGACGAGCCGCGCCCGATGCGACACGCCGCGGCGTCGATCGCGCTCCCGATCTGGCAGCGCTTCCTGAAGGACGCCGCGGGGATGCGCGTCGCGGGCTCGTTCCCGCGCCCGCCCTCGGTCCACGTCGCCGAGATCGACCCCGTGACCGGGGCACTGGCGCTCGAGGGCTGTCCGCGCCGGCAGCCCGAGTTCTTCCTCGCGGGCACCGAGCCACGCGCCCTGTGCCCCGACGCGGGCTTCCCCTTCTTCGCCCGTGGGGAGGAGGCGGGCGGCGAGCCGGGCGCTCCCGGCGGCGCGGATGCACGAGAAGGCGACGGCGAGGGCGAAGGCGCGTTCGGGCGCTTCCTCGGCCGCCTGTTCGGGCGCGGGCGATGATCCGGAACGGTGCCGGCTCGCCGGGCGATCGCCCTGTGATAGCTTCGCGAGCCTCATGAGGCCCAAGGCGAAGCTCTTCTGGCCGGCCTTCGCGCTGTCCTTCGCCGCGGACATGGCGTCCAAGCTCTGGATCGATGCGTCGCTCACGTTCGCAGACCGTATCCCGGTGATCGACGGCTTCTTCTACATTACGCACGTCCGGAATCCGGGCGCGGCCTTCGGCCTGTTCAACACCGCGCCTGCAACGCTGCGTCTCACGGCGTTCATCGGCATCACGCTCGTCGCGATCGCGATGATCTTCTCCTTCTACCGCAAGCTCGCCCCCGGGGAGCGACTCTCGGCGCTGTCGCTCGGCCTGATCCTCGGCGGCGCGAGCGGCAACCTGGTGGACCGGGTCTTCCGCGGCGAGGTGGTCGACTTCCTCCACTTCCGCCTCTGGGGCGGCTACCAGTGGCCCGACTTCAACCTCGCCGACAGCTTCATCGTCGTCGGCGTGGCACTGCTGGTGATCGAGCTGCTCGCAAGCGAAGGCGAAACGCGCACCGACCCCGCGGGAGAGGGAGCCGGTCCGGACCGCGCGCTCACGCCGCAGCATCGTGATTGATCCGTGTTCCTCGCGAGGTGCAGCGTCGAGGAAAGACACTTCCTAGTGTAGAACGTCCAGCGACGAAGAATTCCCTCCCGATCACGACTTCTCGTGCTTGACACCGAATCCGACGCTGTGCCATACAGATCGCCTCTTCCCCCCAGCGCCCTCGGGCCAGCCGAAATGGCTCCGGCTGCCTGCAAAGCTGCTTGCAAGAGGCACGCCGATGCACAGGGCCAAGAGCGACTACGCGATCCAGACCGTCACGAACGCGTTGCGCGTGCTCGACGTGTTCGAGGCCGACGAGGAGATCGGCGTGACGGAGCTGGCGCGGCGGCTCCACCTCCACAAGAACAACGTCTTCCGCCTGCTCGCGACGCTCGAGGACAAGGGCTGGGTCGAGCAGAGCGCGGACAGCGAGCGCTACCGGCTGGGCGCGGCCTGCCTCCGCCTGGCGCGCAACTACGCGCGCACCCACGGGCTCACCCGCTGGGGCCGCCCGGCCCTCGAGGGGCTCGCTCGCGAGACCGGCGAGACCGTGCACCTGGGCGTCCTGCGGGGCTTCGAGGTCGTGCACCTCGACGGCGAGCAGGCCCCGGGCCTGCTGGTGAGCGGCGTGCGCACCGGGATGCGCATGCCGGGCCACAGCACGGCGCTCGGCAAGGTGCTGCTCGGCTGCGGCCCCGCCGGCACGCTCGAGAGCTACGACCGCGAGGTCATCGCGCGGGGCGTGGACTCCTTCACGCCCGAGACGATCGTGGACCGCGACAAGCTCCTCGAGCACCTGCATTGCGTGGCGGCACAGGGCTGGGCGCTCGATCTCGAGGAGTCGAGCCCGGGACTGGCCTGCGTGGCGGCACCCGTGATCGACGCGGCTGGCCGTGCCGTCGGGGCGCTCTCCCTGTCGGGCCCGTCCTTCCGCCTCGACCGCGACCTGCTCGAGGGCCGCCTCGCGCCCGCCGTCGTCGTCGCCGCGAACGGACTCTCGAAGCAGCTCGGCGCCGGGATCTAGTCCGCTACGTTCGCCTCCGTCACGCGCCATCCCACGAGTGGAATCCGACTCCAGGTCGCAAGGATCCGGAGCCGATCCGAGCGGTGGCGCACAGCGCGGGGGCGACCGGTTTGGACTTCTCGCTCAGCGACGAGCAGCAGGCCCTGCAGGCGACGGCGCGGCGCTTCGCGCGGGACGAGATCGCGCCGGCCGCGGCCCACCACGACCAGACCGGGGAGTTCCCGAGGGAGATCATCCGCAAGGCGTGGGACCTGGGCCTGGTCGGGACCTGCATTCCCGAAGCGCACGGGGGCGTCGGCCTTCCCATCCTCGACCAGTGCCTCGTCGTCGAGGAGCTCGCGTGGGGCTGCGCGGGCATGGCGACCTCGATGATGTGCAACGACCTCGGGCTCACCCCGATCGTGGTGGCGGGCAGCGAGGAGCAGAAGGAGCGCTGGCTCGCCCCCTGCGCGAGCCGCTTCCAGCTCGTCTCGTTCTGCCTCTCGGAGCCGGAGGCCGGCTCCGACGTCGCCGGCATGCAGCTCCTGGCCGTGCGCGACGGCGACCACTACGTGCTCGACGGCACCAAGTGCTGGATCACGAACGGCGGGGAGGCGGAGGTCTTCACCGTCTTCGCCACCCTCGACCGCGCGAGCCGGCACAAGGGTGTCTGCGCCTTCGTGGTGCCGAAGGGGGCCGCCGGCCTCTCGGCCGGGAAGAAGGAGGACAAGATGGGCCAGCGGGCGAGCGACACCCGCGTGGTCCATTTCGACGGCGTGCGCGTCCCGGCCGCGGACCGGCTCGGCCAGGAGGGCGAGGGCTTCAAGATCGCGATGCAGACCCTCGATCGCACCCGCCCCCTGATCGGCGCCCTGGCCACGGGGATCGCCCGTCGCGCCCTCGAGGAGTCGGTCGCCTACGCGCAGGAGCGCAAGGCCTTCGGCTTCCCGATCGGGAGCTTCCAGGCGGTCCAGTTCCTGCTGGCGGACATGGCCAAGGACGTCGATGCCGGGCGCCTGCTCACCCTCCAGAGCGCCTGGATGGTGGACCACGGGCTGCGCGCCTCGAAGCAGTCCTCCTTCGCGAAGTGCTTCGCCACCGACGTCGCGATGCGGGTCACGACGGACGCGGTCCAGGTCTTCGGCGGCAACGGCTATACGAAGGAGTACCCGGTCGAGAAGCTGATGCGCGACGCGAAGCTCATGCAGATCTACGAGGGCACCAACCAGATCCAGCGCCTGGTGATCGCGCGCGAGCTCTTGAAGGAGTAGCTCCCGGCGGGGGCGACGGACCTGGTCGGCGGTGTGCAAGTTCGCGTCCCTGCGGCGGAAAGCGTCCTCGACGGCGCGCCGAGCGATCTGATATCCTGCGCCGCCTCCCAAGCCCGAGAACCCCTCCCCAACCCAAGGCGGGTCCCTCGTCGTGAAGAAGAGAGCGCTCGACTACCACGCCCATGGCCGCCCCGGGAAGATCAAGGTCGTCCCGACCAAGCCAACGGTGACCTCCGACGATCTCTCCCTCGCCTACAGCCCAGGGGTCGCCGAGCCCTGCCGCGAGATCGCGAGGGACCCGGAGGCCGCCTTCCAGTACACCGCCAAGGGCAACCTGGTGGCCGTCGTCAGCAACGGCACGGCGGTCCTGGGCCTCGGCAACCTCGGGGCGCTGGCGGGCAAGCCGGTCATGGAGGGCAAGGGGGTCCTGTTCAAGCGCTTCGCCGACGTCGACGTCTTCGACATCGAGGTCGCGAGCGAGGACCCGACCAAGGTGATCGAGGTCTGCCAGCTGATCGCGCCCACCTTCGGCGGCATCAACCTCGAGGACATCCGCGCGCCGGAGTGCTTCGAGATCGAGCGCGTGCTGGTGGACACCCTCGACATCCCGGTCTTCCACGACGATCAGCACGGCACCGCGATCATCTCGGGCGCCGCGCTGCTGAACGCCGTCGAGCTGGTCGGCAAGAAGATCAGCGAGGTCAGCGTCGTGTTCTCGGGCGCCGGCGCCTCCGCGATCGCCTGCGCCAAGCTCTACAAGGACCTCGGCGTCAAGGAAGAGCACATCCTGATGTGCGACTCGAAGGGGGTGCTGCACGACGGCCGGTCCGACCTCAACGTCTACAAGCAGGAGTTCAGCCGGCGCAGCGAGCTGCGCACGCTGGCCGACGCGATGAAGGGCTGCGACGTCTTCGTGGGCCTCTCGTCCGCGGGCCTCGTGACGCCCGAGATGGTGAAGGCGATGGGGCCCAAGCCGATCATCTTCGCGATGGCGAATCCGGACCCGGAGATCACCCCGGACGAGGTTGCCTCGGTGCGCAGCGATGCCATCGTGGCGACCGGGCGCTCGGACTTCCCGAACCAGGTGAACAACGTGCTCGGCTTCCCCTTCATCTTCCGCGGTGCGCTCGACGTGCGCGCGCGCAAGATCAACGAGGCGATGAAGCAGGCCGCCGTGCGCGCGCTGGCGGCGCTCACGCGGCTCGGCGAGAGCGAGGGCATCCCCGAGGTGGTGCGCAAGGCCTATCCGGGCGAGCGCTTCGAGTTCTCCTCCACCTACATCATCCCGAAGCCCTTCGACCCGCGCGTCCTGCTGCACGTCGCGCCGGCCGTCGCGAAGGCGGCCGTCGAGACCGGGGTCGCCCGTCTCGCGTGCGACGCCGACGAGTACCGCCGATCCCTCGAGGCCAGGGTGGCGGAGATCTCCCGCCTCTGAGCCGAGGGCGAAACCGCACATGTCGATCGACTCCAACCTCAAGAGGCTCGAGGAGCTGAACGCTCGCGCGACGCTGGGCGGTGGCGAGGAGCGCATCCAGCGCCAGCACGCGGCCGGCAAGCTGACCGCCCGCGAGCGCATCGAGCTGCTGCTGGATCCCGGCACCTTCGTCGAGACCGACCGCTTCGTGGTCCATCGCTGCACCGACTTCGGGATGCAGGAGCAGAAGATCCCCGGCGACGGCGTGGTGACGGGCTACGGCAAGGTCGGCGGCCGGCTGGTGTTCCTGTTCGCGCAGGACTTCACCGTCTTCGGCGGCAGCCTGTCGGGCGCCTTTGCCGAGAAGATCTGCAAGGTGATGGACCTCGCCATGAAGGCCGGCGCGCCCTTCGTCGGGCTCAACGACGGCGCCGGCGCGCGCATCCAGGAAGGCGTCGTGTCGCTGGGCGGCTACGGCGAGGTCTTCACGCGCAACGTGCTGGCCTCGGGCGTGATCCCGCAGATCTCGGCGATCATGGGCCCCTGTGCCGGCGGCGCCGTCTACAGCCCGATCATGACCGACTTCATCCTGATGGTGAAGAACACCTCCAACATGTTCATCACCGGGCCGGACGTGATCAAGACGGTGACGCACGAGGAGGTGTCGGCCGAGGAGCTGGGCGGCGCGCTCGCGCACGCCTCGAAGAGCGGCGTCGCCGACTTCGCGGTGAACAGCGAGGAGGAGTGCATCGCGCTGATCCGCAACCTGCTCTCCTTCGTCCCGCAGAACAACCTCGAGGACCCCCCCTTCGTCCCGACCGAGGACCCGGCCGACCGCCAGGAGCCGGCGCTCCGCAACATCATCCCGGACAACCCGAACAAGCCCTACGACATGAAGGAGCTGATCAAGCTCGTCGTGGACGGGGCCGACTTCCTCGAGGTGCACCCGCTCTTCGGCAAGAGCATCGTGGTGGGCTTCGGGCGCTTCGGGGGGCGCTCGGTCGGGATCGTGGCCAACCAGCCGGCGCACCGCGCGGGGGTCCTCGACATCGACTCCTCGCGCAAGGCGGCGCGCTTCGTGCGCTTCTGCGACGCCTTCAACCTGCCGATCATCACCTTCGTGGACGTGCCCGGCTTCCTGCCCGGCGTCGACCAGGAGCACGGCGGCATCATCACGCACGGCTCCAAGCTGCTCTACGCCTTCTGCGAGGCCACCGTGCCGCGCGTCACGGTGATCACGCGCAAGGCCTACGGGGGGGCGTACGTGGTCATGAGCTCGAAGCACACGCGCGCCGACGTGAACTTCGCCTTCCCCTCCGCCGAGATCGCCGTCATGGGGCCCGACGGCGCCGTCAGCATCGTGTTTCGCAAGGAGCTGCAGGACGCGCAGGACCCGGCGGCGCGCCGGGTCGAGCTCGAGGCGGACTACCGCGAGACCTTCGCGAACCCGTTCAAGGCCGCCGAGCTCGGCTACATCGACGAGGTGATCAAGCCCGAGGAGACGCGGATCAAGATCATCCGTTCGCTCGAGATGCTCGCCAGCAAGCGCGACCAGAACCCGCCCAAGAAGCACGGCAACATCCCGCTCTGAGAGGGCCCGCATGTTCCAGAAGGTGCTGATCGCCAACCGCGGCGAGATCGCCGTGCGCGTGATGCGCGCCTGCCGCGAGATGGGCATCAAGACCGTCGCCGTCTTCTCGGACGTCGACCGCGACGCGCTCCACGTGCGCTTCGCCGACGAGGCCTACCCGATCGGCCCGCCCCCGGCCCGCGAGTCCTACCTGATCGGCGAGCGCATCGTCGCGGTCGCGAAGCAGGCCGGCGCCGAGGCGATCCATCCCGGTTACGGCTTCCTCTCCGAGCGCGGCGAGTTCGCCGACCTGTGCGAACAGGAGGGCGTGGTCTTCATCGGCCCGCGCGGCGCGGTGATGCGCTCGATGGGCGACAAGGTCACCGCCCGCCAGACCATGGAGAAGGCGCGCGTTCCGATCGTGCCGGGCACGACCGAGCGGCTCAGCGACGAGCAGCTGGCGGTCTGGGTCGAGAAGATCGGCCTGCCCGTGATGATCAAGGCCGCGGCCGGCGGCGGCGGCAAGGGGATGCGGCTCGTGAAGGCCGAGAAGGAGCTGGCCGGCGCCGTCGCGCGCGCCCGCTCCGAGGCGAAGAGCTCCTTCGGCGACGACTCGCTCTACGTCGAGAAGTTCGTCGAGGAGCCGCGCCACATCGAGATCCAGATCCTGGCCGACGCCCACGGCAACGCCGTCCATCTCTTCGAGCGCGAGTGTTCGATCCAGCGCCGCCACCAGAAGGTGATCGAGGAGGCGCCGGGCAACCGGATCAGCCCCGAGCTGCGCGCGGAGATGGGCGCGGCAGCCGTTGCCGCCGCCAAGGCCGTGAACTACGTCGGCGCCGGCACCTGTGAGTTCCTGGTCGACAAGCACGACCGCTTCTACTTCCTCGAGATGAACACGCGCGTGCAGGTGGTCCACCTGCACG
>WBZY01001541.1_pt1 | contig 11500 bp, 9 predicted proteins | sample 5204191 | NCBI WGS metagenome assembly WBZY01 (sample SAMN12344363, study PRJNA552823) | activated sludge metagenome | biome: Activated sludge suspended growth; feature: Anammox Sidestream; material: Wastewater; isolation source: activated sludge from anammox sidestream of wastewater treatment... | reverse complement strand
CATGGCGGTTGTTCTCTACCAGATCATTCCGCAGAAATTTTTTCCGGAAGCTGAACGCAACCAGCTGATCGTGGATTTATGGATGCCCACCGGCACCAAGCTTAAGAAAACGGAGATCGCGATCGGCGGAATTCAGGAATTGATTCAGCGCGACCCGGCCGTTGTGTCCTGTGCGACGTTTGTCGGTTCCAGTATTCCGCGCTTTTACTACAATTTCATGCAGGGGAATCCAGCGGCCAATTTCGCGCAGATCCTCGTCAATACGCGCCGGGATGACGACGCCAAACGGCTGCGTCGCGAGTTGAACCGGCGGGCCGACGAAGTGGTCCCGGAAGGAAGGGTCCAGGCCCGGCTGCTGCAACAGGGGGTTCCCTCGGACGCCTCCGTCGAAATCCGGATTATCGGCGAAGACCTCGCGACGATGAAGTCCATAGGGAACAAAGTTGAGGACATTCTTCGGCGGACACAAGCCGTCGCCTTTCTCCGTTTGGACAGCCGGGAGGATTATTACGGCGTTGCCGTCCGGCTCAAAGACGGCGCCGAGCGCCTGGGGTTCACCACCGAAAGCGTGGCGAAATCCATCTATGCGGGATTCACCGGCGCTCCCGTATCCACGCTGTACGAAGGGAATGTGGCTGTGGACATCGTGCTTCGCCTGGATGAAAAAAGTCGGCGGCATTTCGGCGACGTGGAAAACCTGTATCTGACGTCTCCCGTGACCGGCGCGGGCGTGCCGCTTCGCCAGATTGCCTCCCTGGAACCACAGTGGCAGACCGGCCGGATCAACCATCTCAACGGGCTGCGTACGCTGACCGTGCAGTGCGAGCCGGCGGACGGCTATCTGGCCTCGCAGGTGTTGAAAATGGCCGGTCCGCGGATCGCGGGCCTTTCCCTGCCTACGGGTTACAAAATCGAATACGGGGGAGAATACGAAAACCAGAAAGAAACCTTTTCCGAAATGCTGACGGCTCTGGTCGTCAGTCTGTTTATGATTTTTCTGGTGCTGCTTTTCCAGTTCCGCAACCTGAAGGAAACGTTTATGGTCATGCTGACTATTCCGCTCAGCATGTTCGGGGCCATGCTGGGCCTGTTGATGACCGGCAACCCGTTTGGATTTACCGCGTTTGTCGGCCTGATCAGCCTCTCCGGCATTGTGGTCAGAAACGCCATCATCCTGCTGGACCATGCCGACGAACTGCACCGCGGCGGGGCGTCCATCGCAACAGCCGCGATCGAGTCCGGAAAAAGGCGATTGCGCCCCATCTTTTTGACCGCCAGCGCCGCGGCGATCGGTGTGATTCCCATGATCCTTTCCGGCTCTCCGCTGTGGAGCCCGCTGGCCAGCGTGATTGCGGTAGGAATCATGCTTTCCATGGTTATTTCCCTGTTCCTGGTTCCGGTGCTGTACGCCTGCCTGATGAAGCCTGCCGGTGAAGACCGGGAATCGCCGGTCAGCGCTGATCCGGCGAAAAATGCGGTCCCGGGGGGAAAGTTGTTGGTCCTTGTCATGGCCGCCGTGTGTCTGCTGTCCGCCTCTGCCGGCGCGCAGGACCTTCCCGAAGCTTTGAACCTGCAAAAGGTGATTGACCTGGCTGTGCAAAACAACAGGTTGCTTGCCGTCAAGAAACTTCAGGTGCAGGAAAAGCAGCAGAAGGTAAACGAGGACCGGGTGAAATTCTTGCCGTCGGTGATGGTGGGCGGCGCCTATCAATACCACGGCAATATCGGTGAGCTGTCACTGAAGCAGGGGACTCTCGGCCAGGCGACCATCGGAGCGATCAGTATTCCGCTTCCGTCGGCCGACACAACGCTGGATCTGGGACACGCGGACACCTACACGGCGGGAGTGCTGATGTATCAGCCCATTTCGCAGATTCCGAAGATCATGGCCGGGGTCAACGTGTCCAAAACAGATCTGGAAATCGCCAAAAACGATCAGGCCAAAGCGACCCTGCAGGTGAAGCAGATCGCCGAGAAACTCTATTTCGGCCTGCTGATCCAGGAGAAGCGGAAAGAAGAGGCCCGGATCAAACGGGATCTGGCCCGAAAGAAGCTTTACGACGTGGAAAGCGCCGTGCTGGCCGGCAAAACAATCCCGTCCAGCCTGACCGGACTGAAGGCGAATGCCGCCGATGAAGAGCAGAATCTTCTCAAGATCAATGTTCAGATGGAGGATTACTTTGACGATTTAAGGCGGCTTACCGGTTTGAAATCGGCATCCTTTTCACTTGCGCCCGTGCTCGAGGACGACGCGGACCTCAACACCGCTCCGGCCGGTGTTCCCGGGGGACAGGAGAATCAGGATTTGAAAATTGCCGCCCTGTATCAAACGAAAGCCCAGCACGCGGTGGATGCCGGACGGTACAGCTACCTGCCGGATTTCGGCATTTTGGGAGGGTATGTGTATCAGGACGGCGCCGCTGGCTTTACCGGCGATATCCGGTATCCGTTTCTCGGCTCCAGCCTCGGACTGGATCCCCAGTGGCGCAAGCGGGACGCTTTTATCGGCGTGGTTTTGAACTGGAATCTGAAGGATCTGGTCGCCAACACCTACATTACACGGCAGCGCCTCTTTCTGAAAAAGCAGGCCGAGGAGAACCTGGCCAATACCCGGGAACAGATCCATGCCGATACGGAAAAAGCGCGCCGCAAATTGACGCAGGCCGCCGAACTCATCGGCGTTGCCGGAAAAGTCGTTGAATACCGCCGCGAAGATTTCAAAATTCAAACCGACCGGTTTTCCGCCGGTCTGAATCTGGAAGCGGACTGGCTTACGGCAAAAGCCGCTCTGGCGAAGGCGGAAGCGGATTGGTTGGCCGCGCGATTGAACTACCGCATGGCCTGGACGGAGCTTCAAATCCTTGCCGGCCGCTATGGAGGGGGATAGCGTCGTTCCCCGAAGATGGCGCGGCCGACGCGGATGATGGTTGCCCCTTCTTCGATGGCCACTTCAAAATCGTCCGTCATCCCCATGGAAAGTTCGTCCATCCGGACGTTCGGGATGGCCGCGGCGTTGATTTCATCCCGCAGTCTGCGCAGGGCCTGGAAGTGCGGACGGGAAATTTCCGGGTTGTCGGAATAGGGCGGCATCGTCATCAACCCCCGGACGACCAGGTTGGGAAGCGTAGAAATCTCCCGGACCAGATCCGTGACGCCGGACGGTTCAATGCCGTTTTTCGAGGCTTCGCCGCTGACATTGACTTCGATGAGCACATTCAAGCGGCGGTTGTGCTGGCCCGCCCTTTTGTCCAGCTCCCGCGCCAGATCCAGGCGGTCCACGGAATGAATCCAGTCGAAGAGATGGACGACATATTTAACCTTGTTGGTCTGCAGGTGGCCGATCATGTGCCATTCGGCGCCGCGGCCGACGGCGGGGATTTTCTCGCGGGCTTCCTGGACGTAATTTTCGCCCAGCAGCAAAATTCCCGCCTCCAGCGCCTTCAGGATGCGCCGGGGCTCCACGGTTTTGCTCACCGCCATCAGCCGGATGCCTGCCGGGTCGCGATTCGCGCGGGCCGCGGCCGCGGCGATTCTTTCGCGGATCTTCTGAATGTTGGCTTCGATTTCCTGGCTCATGCCGGTTCCCTGAAATGAATAGCGTCCATGGATTTCAGCGCTTCCATGACCTCGCAAAGCGGAAGTCCGATGACATTGGTGTAGGAGCCTCGAATGGCCTGAATGAAAGAAGCCCCCATGCCCTGGGCGGCATAGCCTCCGGCTTTGTCGTACGGCTCCCGGCTGTTGACGTACCAGTCCATTTCGTCGGGACTGATCTCCTTGAAATACACGGCGGACTGCACGACGCCCGTTTTGGCGGCTCCCGTTTGCTTGCAGGCAATCGTAAAGCCCGTAAAGACCGTGTGTTTGCGGTTGCTCAATTGCCGCATCATCGCGCGAGCCTGCTTTTGATCGCGGGGCTTGCCCAGAATTTGGCCGTCGATCACGACAATGGTGTCCGCGCCCAGGACCAGGGCCTTCGGGTATCGGCGGGCGATGACGGCCGCCTTTTCGGCGGACAGCCGCCGGACGTGCGCACGCGGGTTTTCATCCGGAAGGCCGGTTTCGTCCACGTCGGCCGGCCGGACTTTAAACGTCAAACCGACGGCGCTGAGCAGTTCTTTCCGACGCGGCGAGGCGGAGGCCAGAATCAGGGGAGATGACAGGGACAGAACCATAATGCTTTCCTTCTTTTCAAAGTCGGGTTGTTTTATTCCAGAATAATCATGGCCTGTCAATTCGAAATTGCCGTTGCATTTTTTGAGGCAGTGGAATAGGGGATGGCGACTGGTGGATGGTTGAATGTAGGGAACGGTTTCAAACCGTTCCCTACGAGACAATGGGTTGCAGGAAGACGAAAAATGAGAAAAATTAAGAGACTGGTTGCGGTATTTTTGTTTCTGATCCTGTCGGCCGGCGCGGCCGGTGCGACGGAGAGAATCGTGCAGTTGACGGTGCCCGGATGTTTTTCGTGAGGCGCCAACCGAAGGATAGGGACTATCCTGAAGAAAATTGACGGGGTTCAAAAACATCAAACGCAAAGACCGAACGTTCTGGTAATTGCCTATGACGATGAAAAGACCAACCCGGACGTGATCGTGAAAGCCCTGCGGGCAGGCGATTTTGCCGTACAGAACCGACCGGTTTATCTGAAAGCTTTTCCCGCCGAGACTCAAATCAACTGACGCTTTCCCTCCGCCTCCAGTGCGTCCACGATTTTCTTGACGTCCTGCGACTGCCCTCTTTGACAGACGAGCAGGGCGTCTTTCGTTTCGACCACCAGCACATCCTTGATTCCGATCAGCGCCACCAGCTTGTTCGGACTGTAAACAAGCGTGTTTTCGGCGTTCTCGTACAGGGTGTGCGATCCGCCTGCGATCGCGTTTCCTTGGGGATCCTTCGGGGAGATTTCCCACAGCGTGTCCCAACTGCCCACGTCGCTCCAGCCGAAACTGGCCGGAATCATGAAGACGTCTTTGGCTTTTTCCATCACGCCGTAGTCGATGGAGACGGACGCGAGGCTTTTGTAAATTTTCGACACGGTGCGGGCTTCGGAGGATGTTCCCAGAGAAGCGTGGATCGTCATCAGCCCTGAATGCAAATCCGGCAGGAATTTTTCAATTTCTTTCAGAATGACCGAAGCTTGCCAGACGAACATGCCGCTGTTCCAGAAGAAATTGCCGTTTTGCAGAAAAATCCGGGCCTGCTCCAGGTTCGGCTTTTCGCGAAACGCTTTTACCCGCAGCAGCTTTTCCCCTGCCGCCTTTCCCGCGGATGCGCCGCCTTCCATGTAGCCGAACCCGGTGTGCGGGCTGGTGGGAGCAAGGCCGATAGTGACCAAAGCGCTTTTCTTTTCAGCGGCCTCGGCCGCCGCGGCGATGACGCTCCGGTACTTTGCAGGATCGGCGATGCCGTGGTCTGACGGCAGGACAACCATGACATCATCTTTGACTTTTTTCTGAATGTGGACGGCGGCAAGCCCGATGCAGGCGGCCGTGTTGCGCCCGACCGGTTCGATGAGGATATTCTTCGCGGGGACTTCCGGCAGTTGCCTCATTAGTTCCCGCGCATGTTTTTGTCCCGTTACGATCAGAATGTTTTTGGGTTTGATGAGTGGTTTGATCCGGTCAACGGTTTCCTGAATAATCGTCCGGTCGCTGACAATATCCAGCAGATGCTTTGGCTTCTTTTCCCGGCTGCGCGGCCAGAACCTTGTTCCTCTTCCCCCGGCCATAATGACGGCGTGCATGCAGATGCTCCTGTTTTGCTTTTATTTGTCGGCGCCGCGCGCCCTCACTACTCGAGAGCTTTGAAAAATGTCATTTCGAGGAGCGTGAGCGACGAGAAATCTTAAGGATGGCCGTTTGTTCAAGATTTCTCCCTTCGGTCGAAATGACAAAAATGGCCGTTATTCGAAGCTCTCTACTCGCACACGGGGCCGCTCTTTCGCAGGCTGTATAATACAAACCGGCTTGCAAATTCAAGCCTGAAACGCTAATACACCCGCATGATCAAAAACCAGACCCCTGAAATCTTTTTGAAAAGCGGCAGGCAGGCCGCGCTTTTGCGCGGGCATCCCTGGGTTTTTTCGGGTGCGGTTGCCAAAATACGCGGAAACCCGTCCGACGGCGAGATCGTTCTGGCCCGTGACACAGGCGGACAGGCGCTGGCCCTGGGATTTTTCAACAGCCGCACGGATATTTCCTTCCGTGTGGTCAGCCGCGATACGGGCAGCCCCGTCGATGAATCCTTCTGGAACCGGAGAGTTCTGGACGCGCTGGAATTGCGCAGGCAAATCATCAGGGAGGGGACCAACTGCTATCGCCTGATCAATGCCGAAGGCGACGGTTTCCCCGGCCTGATCGTTGATGTTTACAACGATACGCTGGTTTTATCCGTTACGACGGCCGGGATGGAGCGTCAGAAGCAGACCATTCTGGATGCCCTGCTTTTCCACCTGAAGCCGGCGCGCATCTACGAGCAAAGCGCCGGGCGCTCGCGTGGGCTGGAAGGCCTGCAGGAACGCAGGGGCTTCCTCCACGGATCTGATCAGGAAGGCGCTGCGCGCGTGACGGAAAACGGCCATCGGTTTGACGTGGATTTTATTTCCGGCCAGAAAACCGGCTTTTTCCTCGACCAGCGCGTCAACCGGGAGACGATTGGTGCTCTGTCCCGGGGCAGGATGGTGCTGAACTGCTTTAGCTACACCGGCGCGTTTTCCGTTTACGCTGCCGCGGGCAAAGCCAAAAAAGTGGTTTCTCTGGATATTTCCAAATCCGCCTGCGACGCGGCTGCGGAGCATCTGCGCATCAACGGCTGCAAACCTGAAGACCATCCGGTCATCGAGGCGGATGTGTTTGACTATCTGCGAAATCTGCGGGAATGTTTCGATCTGATTGTTCTCGATCCGCCCGCGTTTGCCAAAATAAAAAGAGACGTCGCCAAAGCCTCCCGCGGCTACAAGGATATCAACCTGCAGGCCATCCGGCATCTGGCGCCGGGTGGCCTGCTGGCAACGTTTTCCTGCTCCAATTTTATGGAAGAAGATCTGTTCGGCAAAATTGTTCAGGGCGCGGCGCGCGACGCGCAGGCCGACCTGCAACTGCTGGCCCGTCTGGAAGCGGGGCCGGATCATCCGCTGGCGGCGGGCCATCCCGAGGGCCGGTATCTGAAAGGACTGCTGCTCAGGAAACCGGCATGACGGGCGGGAAACCGGGCCGCGCCGTCCAAAAGCCTTTTCGCGCCGTCAGGGCATGACGATATTGGCGGCGATCTTGTCCTGAATCATCCGCGAAGCAATGTTGCTGCCGCCGACGCCGCACATCACGGAAACATGGGTCACATCCTTTTCAACATATTCGACCAGGATGGTCACTTTTTCGTCCGCGATGACGGCCTTGATTGATCCGCTGGCGATTTTGCGGTTCTTTTCGATCTTGCTGCCCTTCAGTTCCGTCACGGTTTTTTCACTGGCCTGCCATACCTGATCGATATCGGCCTTGTACTGCGTGGACAGATAGCCGTCCTGGTAGATGAATCTTCCGGAGCTGACGCCCATGACTTTTCCACCCATGACCATGGTGGCGTCGCAGCCGAACAGCAGAAAAACCGAAACGATCAGGATATGCATCTTTGTCTTCATGAATTTCCCTCCTGTTAATCGGATATGTCCGCATCATAAAGCAAAGGACATGGCGCGTCAAACGCGCGTTAAGAATTTGTAATAAACCGAAGATCCGGCCGCCCAGAGCAAAACCGCAACGGTAATCAGCACGCAGGCGTACGCAAGAATTTTGCTCCAGGCGCTCTCCGACTTCTGGTCGTTGTAGCCCATGGCGTAAGACAGCAGCAGTCCCGAAAGAAGTCCGCCGCCGTGCGCCCAGTTATTGATGCCGCTGAAGAGAAATCCGAAGATGATCAGTCCCACGACCCAGCCCAGCGACTGCTTGAAAATGGCCTCTCCGTAAGAGCCTCCGCGGCTTTTCCCGAAATAAATGATCGCGCCGATCAGCCCGCAGATGGAAGCGGAAGCGCCGATGGTGAACTGGACGCCCGCCAGGACTGAAACGGCAAAACCGATGATGCCGGTCAGGATGTAAATGCTCACGAAACGGTGGAGCCCGAATTCACGCAGCACGAAAGGGCCGAGCTGGTAGAGCGCCATCATGTTGAAAACAATGTGCAGGATGCCCCCGTGCAGAAACGAGGCGGAAACCACGCTCCAGAAGTTGTGGTAATACATGACGGGAATGGCGCCGCTTGCCCCGAGCGCGAGCAGGCTTTGATTGGAAGGGGAGAGAAACGCCAGAGGGCTGCCTCCCGTGAAAATGCCCCGCAGATCCATGAGCAGCGCCAGGACGAAAAATGCGATGTTCACGTACAGAATCGTCTGCACCGGCTCAAACGCGAAAAAAATATTTTGCAGTTTTCCGGCCGTTTCATGCAGGCCGGGACGCACCAGTCCGCAGTAAGGGCAGGCCGGCTCATCGAGACTGATCAGCTTGCGGCAGTTCGGGCAGAGAATGGAATTTCTTTGAGCGGACATTGGGCATTCCTTAATGTTTTCGTAGAGGGAACCCTTAACAACAAAAAAAGGTGTTGTAAAGAAAAATGCGCCGGCGCGGTTGACTCCCGCACCGCAATATAGGATAGTGCCGGACGTCAGGAGGATCATGAGCATCAAAGAAAGCTGCCGTTTGAACATTACATCCGTTGCCTTTGGCGGCGCAGGCGTCGGGCGGGCCGACGGCCTGGTGATTTTTGTGCCGTTCACCGCAGCGGGGGATGTTGCCGACGTTGAAATCGTCGAGCGCAGGAAAAAATTCGCGCGGGGTCGCCTGTTGGGCATCCTAGAGCCTTCCCCGCAGAGAACGGAGCCGCTCTGCCGTTACTTCGGCCGGTGCGGCGGCTGTTCCTATCAGCACATCGCTTACCGTCATCAGTTGAACATCAAGCAGGCCCAGGTAAAAGAGGCTTTTTTGAAAATCGGGAAAGTGCCGGAGCCGCCGGTTGAAAAAGTTATCGCGTCGCCGTGTGCCTATGCCTACCGGGGCAAGGCCGAACTGCACACGGCCAAAACGCGCAAGGGGTTTCATCTGGGATTTATGGACACCTCCGGCGGCAGACTTGTGGATATTGAACGCTGCGAGATCATGGAGGAATCGATCAATCAGCAGATTAGCGAGGCAAGATCGCAGGAGCGCTTTGAACAAAGCGGCAGCGATCTGACCTTTTGGTCGAATCCGCAAGGCCGCGCGGGCGATGCCGTTGTGAGAACTGTGAAAAGCCGGGAATTTCTTGTCCCGCGCTCGGGATTTTTTCAGGCCAATTTATATCTGACGGACGCCATGGTGGACGAAGTGTGCCGCCTGGCCGGTTTGGAAAAAAGAGCGTCCATCCTGGATGCCTGCTGCGGATCGGGCCTTTTTTCCATTTTTCTGGCGCAAAGCGCCGAACGGCTGACCGGCGTTGAAATTCATGAAAAGTCCGTTCAGTACGCGCGGGAAAATGCCGAACGAAACGGGATACAAAATGCGAAGTTTATTTGCGCCGACATCGGGGATGTCTTAAGCGGCATGGCCGAAAGGCAGGATGCGGTTGACCTTATCCTTCTGGACCCCCCGCGCGCCGGTCTTGATCCGAAGACGCTCACCGCCATCTGCAAGGTGAAATGCCCCGATCTCATTTATGTTTCCTGCAATCCGGCAACACAGGCGCGCGATGTAAAATATTTAAACGAGTGCGGATATGTTCTTGCGAGCCTGCAACCCCTTGATATGTTTTCGCAAACCGAGCATATCGAAACGGTCGGCTGGCTGCGGCGGAAATGACCGGGATGGATCGTAGGGAACGGTCGCGGCCGTTCCTTAAAAAATGGTGGCTTTCTGATGAAAATATTGCTATTTTCCCCGGCAATTCAAGATATTTTGTCAATTTTCGAGGGAGGATGAGATGGCATCAAAAAGCAGGGAAGTCAGAATGGAACAACGCCGGGTACTGGAAAAGAAACTGGAACTCCGGCTGCAGAAACTGGAAGCGCTTGGGGCTGCCAAAGAAAAAGACCCCATGGTGAAAAATCTGAGATCGCAAATTCGTGAAACGGACATCCGCATTGCCGCTTTTGATAAAAACATTGCAAAAATTGAAGCATTGAAACAGGCCAAAGCCAAAAAACTGGCGGAAAAGGATGCGCCCAAGGAAGCTCCGGCCGCGCCGGAAAAAGAAGCCAAACCAAAGAAGAAGGCGGCAGCGGGTGAAAAGGAACCCAAAAAGAAGGCTGCTCCGGCTGAAGGAGAGGCCCCGAAGAAGCCGAAAAAAAAGAAAGAAGACGCCCCGGCCCAATAGCGCCTCCGAAAAAACGCAAACGGAATTTTTCCCGTGAAGAATGGGACAGAGAGTTACGGTTTATTGCCGTAACTCTTTTTTTTGAAGTTCTGTGGACATAACTCCAAATTACAAGTTTTCCTCCGCTGCGGAAACGAATCGAGGGACAGGTTTACAAAAAGTTTTTTGCTGCTTCATCCGGTCAGCGGGCGCCGGCAGGATTTTTCATGGTCCGTTTTGCGTGATAGCGGGTGAAACGGCTCAGGGCCAGCGCCGCGCGACCGATAGAGGGAAAGACGGTGATTCCGGCAGCGGCCAGTTCCGTTTCCGCTTTCTGCGCCAGCGGTTTCATGTTCGCGGAACTGTAGCTGTGCAGAATGACCGCCAGCGGTTTTGTGAGCTCCTTCTTGAGCCGGCCGATCAACTTCAGATACGATTCCACCCAGAATTCCTTTTCCGTCTTTGAAACCAATCCGAAATGATCAAACGCAACGTGGAGGATCAGCATGTCGGCCTCCTCGCATCCGTCCAGAATTTTCATGGTTCCGAAAAATTTTTCGGGCGTTTCAAAATTGTTGAGGTCGATCGGATTTTTGAAAATCCGCCCGGCTTCCGTGGAAAACACATTGATCAGTTTTTGCCGGATGTCGTCGCCGAGCCGCGTCAGTGCGAGCCCCGCGTGAGAAAATTCATCCGCAAGGATCACGCTTGCCCCGCCCCCGATGCCGACGATCACCATCCGGTTTCCCGCGGGCGCCGTCATCTGCTGAAACGCCAGCGCAACGTCCATCATCTCTTCAATGCTGCCGGCGCGAATGACGCCCGCCTGTTTCAGGAGGCCGTCCCAGACCTGGTCGGAACCGGCCAGGGCCGTCGTGTGCGAAACCGCCGCCTCGGCGCCGGATTCGGACGTTCCGACTTTGAGAACCACGACGGGCTTGCTTTGCGCGGCTTTTTGCAGGGCCCTGAAAAACCGCGGCCCCTGGCGGACGCCTTCCAGGTAGGCCGTGATGATTTTTGTCTCTTCATCCCGGGTCAGATATTCCAGGAAGTCGGACTCGTTGAGGTCCGCGCCGTTGCCCATGCTGATCACTTTGCTGAAGTATACGCCGCGCGCGGCGCCTTCCTGGATGCAGTGCGCGGCGTTGCCTCCGCTTTGGGAAATCATGGCCACCGGTCC